>Ga0315336_1001417_pt1 | contig 46900 bp, 50 predicted proteins | sample ASW5metaG_FD_204512 | JGI IMG/M metagenome (GOLD analysis project Ga0315336, IMG submission 204512) | Ammonia-oxidizing marine archaeal communities from Monterey Bay, California, United States - ASW #5 | ecosystem: Environmental > Aquatic > Marine > Intertidal zone | place: USA: California... | reverse complement strand
CGCCGGCCCCTGGCTGTGGAACCAGGCAATCATGGAGCTCGGCGCGCTGGTGTGCACGAAGCGGACGCCGTCATGTGCGTCCTGCCCGGTTCGCGAATCGTGCCGATGGCAGGGGAGAGGTCCTGATCCGGCCGAGGGGTCGGCTGCTGTCGGTCGCCGGCAGAGTCGCTTCGAGGGCTCCGACCGCCAGCTCAGGGGCCGCCTGATCGACGCGCTACGAGCCGGACCGCGCCCGCGTGTCGAGATGCGCTCGTGGCTGGCTGCCGATGACGCCGCGCGTGGGGAGCGTGTCGTCGCCGGGCTACTCGGCGACGGATTGATCGAGGATCACGATGGCGAGCTCAGGCTCGCCGGCGATCAGCCGGGGCCGGTGAGCGACGCGAGGAGTTCGTCGATCGCCTGATCGGCGATCGCCGTCATCTCGTCGTCGGTGCGGTCCTGGATCGGATGCTCGGTGAGCACGTGGGCCACGTCGAGGCCGAGCGATTTCGCCTGGCCGACGGCGGCGTCGGCGAACTCCACGGTGGCGACGAAGACTCCCGGGATGCCGCGGCGCTCAAGATCGTTGATGTCGTGCACACTGCACGTCGTACAACTGCCTCAATCGGCGAGCGCTTCGATCACGGCATCGCAACTCGTGGCGATCTCATGGCGGAGGTCCACCGGCGCCGGCTTGGTGAACGTCGGCTTCGAGAAGCGTTTGACTGATGCGCCGAGCGCGGTGAGTTTCTCTTCGACGCGGTCGAGAAAGACGTTGCCTCGGGGTTTGGAGATGTCGAGCAGGCCCACGGTGAGGCCGTTGAGCGATTCGGGGCGCGCCACTCGCTCTCGTGTGTCGGGCCGGAGTTCGCCGGTCGGGTCCAGCACGGTCGTGTTCATCGAACAGTCTCCCTATCTCTCGATCTCGCGTGTCACGGTGACACTACCCATCTCGCCCGTCACCCATCCGCCGATGGCCGCGGAGAACAGTCCTGCGCGGCTGCCGCCGTGGATCACGTGGATCCCGCCGGGCGGATACTTGGGCAGTTGCGCGTCCTTCAGGAACTCCGGCATTCCCTCTTCGATTCCGTGGGCGCCGGCGATGACATCGGCGCCGTCGACGATCAGGTGCGATCCGAGCTCTTCGAGGAATCGGGCGCGGTCCCAACCGGCATCGCGGTAGCGGTTCATGTGTTCGGGCGACATCACGAGGACGGTCTCGAATTGCATGACCATGCGAGGACTCGCGTAGCTCAGCAGCATCTCGGCCAAGTGCTTCGTGAGCGACTCGGCGGAGCGCGACTTCTGATCGAACAGGAGCCGAGGCCCCTCGCCCGGAAACAGGGTGACCGTGGAGGTGCCGGGCGCAAAGCCGCGCGATTCGGCGAGCGAGTCCCACGGCGACCCGGCCTCGTCCTCCGCGAAGCAGAGGCCGATCTTGGCCGGACTTCCCTGGGTGCCGCGGTCGACGCCCCCGGGTTTGCCCCCGCCCACATTGCGAATGACGAGCTGGAGCGCACGTCCGATCGTGCTGTTGGCCCGGTTGCCCTGGCCGAGCAGGTTGAGCCCGCTGTTCATCCCGATCTGATCGCAGATCGGGCCGTTGACCATCACGATCGGGCCGACGGGCATCGTGGTCGCAAGGAGTCCGTGCATGTTGAACTCGTCGGTGCACGCCGCCTCGAGCGCGGTGAGGACCACCGGCATGTACTCCGGCTTGCAGCCGGCCATCACCGCATTGACGGCGACCTTCTCGACCGTGCACTCGACGAGGTCGGGCGGTACAACGGCGACGAGGTCGCCAGGGTCGCGGGTCGTGCCTTCGAGCATCCGGAGCACGCGAGCCTCGGTGGGCGGAACCACGGGAAGACCATCGCTCCAGCCCCGGTCCCACATTGCTTCCCAGTCGTCTTCGAGTGCGGCGATCTCGACGCGGCGGCTCGTGAGTGCGGATCCCGAGAAGCGCACGGCGAGTTCATCGGTGAGCGTCGGATCGACGCTCAACGATCCGCAACCGGGTCGCCAGTCGGGGAGGTCCGTGCCCAGCTCATCGACACCGGTGAAGGATTCCCATTGTTCGCGGGACCAGCCCTCGACCTGCTCGTCGATGCGGCCGTCGACCACTCGAGCGAGTGTCGGCACGGTCTCGATGTCGTGGTGCCACGAGAGAGCGAGGTCTTGGTCGTGGACCACCCAGTCGGCAGCGACGGGGAAGTCGGCGTCGTCCTGGGTGATGGCTGTGAGCCCGATCCGGGCGGCGAGGTCCTCGAGAACCGGGGCGACAAGGACGCAGGTCGGGCAGTCGCGCTTCACGATCGCGACGAGTCCGTCGGGGAGAGGAGGTGGTGCTTCGGCGCTCATCGCGTCACCCTAGTCGTGACAGTGGCTCTGCCATAAGTCTGAGATATCCGTCACAGCACTCTCGACGCAGGCCCCGATGGTTGGGTAGCGTCGGGAGTTCATGGGGGAAGCTGCTTCGATAGATGTGGGGTTTCACGGTGTCCGTGGTTCGACGCCGTGTAGCTGTCCAACGGTCCAACGCTACGGCGGCAACACGAGCTGCGTGTCGATCGAATCGCCGGGACTCGACCCGATCGTCTTCGATCTCGGGACCGGCCTTCGCCCATGGGGCTGCTCGATGGCGGCCGACGATCCCGTCACCGTCCACGCCCTCGTCACCCACCTTCACTGGGACCACATCCAGGGCCTGCCCTTCTTCACCCCGCTCCAGTCGGCCGAGACTGCGCTCCACGTGTATGGGCCTGGCGACAACGGGGAGACCATGGAGTCGACCTTCGCCAAGTTCATGTCTCCGCCGTTCTTCCCGATCGAGGTGGCCCACCTCCCGGCCACCGTCGCGTTCCACGACGCTCACCACGACGACATCGATATCGATGGCACCCAGGTGATGGTGCGGCCCGTGCCTCACTGCGGCAAGACCAACGGCTATCGAGTCACCCGCAACGACGTTGCCGTGGCCTACATCCCCGATCACCAAGAACCGGTCGGCCGTCCCGACTATGTCGACCCCGCGGTCCTCGAGCTCTGTGCCGACGTCGACGTTTTGATTCACGACGCCCAGTTCTGGGCTGACGAGTTTCCCGCCAAGTCCACGTGGGGGCACTGCACCCCCGAATACGCGGTCGAGGTCGCCGTGCAGGCGGGAGTCAAGACCTTGGTGCTCTTCCATCACGATCCATCGCACTCCGACGAGGACCTCGACGAGATGACCGAGCGCATCGAAGCGCTCGCTCTGTCCCGCGGCGTCGAGTCCGTTGTCTGCGCGACGGAGGGTCTGAAGCTCTCCATCGCCGCCCGCGTCTGACGGGGCGCTACCGTGCGCTCCAACGCGAGCGCCCCGGCGCACTTGGACCAGGAGTAGGAAATGACGATCGACCCGAATGAGTACCGCCGTGTGCTCGGCCACTTTCCGACCGGCGTCACCGTGGTCACCGGCGCCGACGACGACGGCCCTGCCGGCATGGCCATCGGCTCGTTTGCCAGTGTCTCTCTTGACCCTCCGCTCGTGATGTTCTGCCCCGGCAACACCTCGGCCAGCTGGCTCCGCATCAAGGAGACCGGCTCTTTCTGCGTCAACATCCTGGGCGAAGACCAGAAGGACGTGTGTGGGGTGTTCGCCAGCAAGGCCGACGACAAGTTCGAGGGAATCGAGTGGACCACCGACGCCACGGGAGCGCCAGTGATTCCCGGCTCGCTCGCCGTGATCGACTGTGAGATCCATTCGATTCTCGACGGCGGTGACCACGACATCGTTGTGGGCCTCGTGAAGTCGATGGTCACGGCTGACGATTCGTCGGACCGTGGCCCTCTCTTGTTCTTCCAAGGTGGTTACGGCCGATACGAAGGCATCTGAGATGCCGATCTACGCCATTGGCGACCGCGTCCCGGAGATCCACGAGTCCGCCTACATCCACCCTGAGGCAACAATCATCGGCAGCGCCGTGATCGGGCCCGATGCGTCGGTGTGGCCCCAAGCGGTCATCCGGGCCGACGACAACATCATCTCGGTGGGTGAGGGATCGTCGATTCAGGACGGGGCAGTGCTGCACTGCACGCCGGTCCACGCGACGACTGTGGGCAAGTTCGTGACCGTCGGCCACCTCGCGCATCTCGAGGGCTGTCGGGTTCTCGACAACGCGCTGATCGGCACGGGCAGCATCGTGTTGCACGACGCGGTGATCGGCGAACACGCCCTGGTCGGAGCGGCGGCGATGGTTCCCGGCAAGGTCGAGGTGCCGCGCTGCGCCATGGCCCTTGGTGTGCCCGTCAAGATCCGCGAAGACGCCGTGCCCGAAGGCCACTCGCAGATGAACGTCGACACCTATGTCGCCAGGGCGAAGCTGTTTGCGGCAGAGCTCCGACGGATCGACTGAGCGGTAGCGGTGACTGAGCCCTACCGGATCCTCGTGGTCTGCACGGCCAACATCTGTCGGTCAGTCATGGCCCAGGAGTTTCTCCGACGCGACATCGCGGTTCGTGAGGTCGATCATGTCGAGATCTCGTCGTGCGGGCTCTTGTTCGATGACGAGCCCGCCTCTGAAACCGTGCTCGCCGTGCTCGCGGAACACGAGTTGGATGCGTCCGCGCACCGGTCGCGCAAATTTGCGCCCGAACTACTCGAAGGCATCGACCTGGTCGTCACGATGGAGCGCCTTCATGCTCGCGAGTTGGCGCTCTCGACCGAAGGGGCGTCCGCCCGTATTCACACACTCGGTTCACTGGTCGAGTGGTGTCGCAGCGAAGAGACTCTCGTCGGCTCACCGGGCGAACGCCTGGCGCGTTTCGCCGAGGGGCGGCGCTCCTCAGACCTTCTCGGCTCGGGTTCTGAAGAGGTCGAAGATCCTCATGGTCGCTCGAAGCGAGTGCACCGCAAGGCCGCGGAACGCATCGAGGACCTGTGTGAAGGCCTGCTCGACGGACTGTTCGACCGTCAGATTCCGGACCCTGGCCTCTGAAGGGGGCCCGGGAGTTGTTACTATCTCCATAGGAGAAAGGCACACCCCCATGAGCACTGCTGACAGTCTTGATCTCGACAAGTACCAGCTTGGCTGGGCCGACGAAGAGGACTACGTCTACAAGCCAAAGCGTGGTCTCAACGAAGAGATTCTCCGCGAGATGTCCTGGATGAAGGGCGAACCGCAGTGGATGCTCGACATGCGACTCAAGTCTTACCGCCGTTTCGGCGCTCGCCCGATGCCCCATTGGGGCGGCGACATGGGCGGCATCGACTTCGACAACATCTACTACTACATCAAGCCCAAGGGCGGCCTCAACGACGACTGGGACGAGGTTCCCGAGTCGATCAAGAACACCTACGAGAAGCTCGGCATCCCCGAGGCTGAGCGCAAGTACCTGGCCGGCGTCACGGCCCAGTACGAGTCCGAGGTCGTCTACCACAAGAACCGCGAGGATCTCGAGGCACAGGGCGTGCTGTTCTCCGACATGGACACCGCGCTGCGGGAGTACCCGGAGCTCGTTCAGGAATACTTCGGCAAGATCATCCCGCCGAACGACAACAAGTTCTCGGCGCTCAACAGCTCGGCGTGGTCGGGTGGCTCGTTCATCTACGTGCCCCCGGGCGTGCAGGTCGAGATGCCGCTGCAGGCCTACTTCCGCATCAATGCGGAGAACATGGGCCAGTTCGAGCGCACCTTGATCATCGCCGACGAGGGTTCGCAGGTTCACTACATCGAAGGCTGCTCGGCCCCTACCTACACGTCCGACTCGCTGCACTCTGCCGTGGTAGAGATCGTGGTGAAGCCGTCGGCGCGGGTGACCTACACGACCATTCAGAACTGGTCCGACAACGTCTACAACCTGGTCACCAAGCGGGCCTACGTCGAAGCCGAAGGCCACATGGAGTGGATCGACGGCAACATCGGCTCCAAGCTCACCATGAAGTACCCGGCTGTCGTGCTCGCCGGTCCGAAGGCTTCAGGCGAGGTTCTCTCGGTCGCCTACGCGGGAGCGGGTCAGCACCAGGACACCGGCGCCAAGATGATCCACGCCGCACCCGAGACCACCTCGAAGATCGTCTCCAAGTCGATCTCGAAGGGCGGCGGTCGCACTTCCTATCGCGGACTTGTTCGAGTCGAAGACGACGCCTACGGCTGCAAGAGCCACGTGCAGTGCGATGCCCTCATCCTCGATGAAGACTCCATCTCCGACACCTACCCCTACATGGAAGTCGGCTCCGGCGACGCCGTCATCGGTCACGAGGCCACAGTGTCTCGGGTTGCCGATGAGCAGCTCTTCTACCTCCAGAGCCGAGGCCTCACCGAAGAACAGGCAATGGGCATGATCGTCAACGGGTTCATCGAGCCCGTCACCCGCACCCTGCCCATGGAGTACGCGGTCGAGTGGTCGCGCCTCATCGAGCTGCAGATGGAAGGCAGCGTCGGTTAACACGCATGCCGGCTGAACCCGGGCGGTGGGTCGAGCATGGCCAGCGTTTCGTCTACGAGAGCGACTGGATGTCGATGGCGCTTGTCGACATCGAGACCCCTTCGGGCAAGCGCTTCGAGCACCACGCAGTGCGGTTTCCCGCCGAAGCGGTAGGCACTCTGGTCGTGGTCGACGCCCACGTCTTGCTGATCTGGCGCCATCGGTTCATCACCGATACCTGGGGATGGGAGATCCCGGCCGGCGGCATCGACTCGGGCGAGACCATCGCCGAGGCAGGTCACCGCGAGTGCGTTGAAGAAACTGGTTGGGCGCCCGGTCCCATGTCGCTGGTGATGTCGTGGCATCCGAGCAACGGGGCAACCGACCAGACCTTCCACGTGGTGAGAGCCACTGAGGCAACGCTCGTGGGCGAACCGATCGACACCGACGAGGCGCTCAAGATCGAGTGGGTTCCCGTGACCGACCTCGCGGCGATGATCCGCGATGGGCTGCTCGGCGACGGCCTGAGCGTGATGGGCCTGCTCTCGGAGTTGGCCGGTATCTGATTGGCAGTCTCACCCTGTGTCGCGAGGAGCTCTTCGTGCGCCACAATGGGAGGATGCCGATGCGACAGGACTGCAAGTTCTTCGAATCCCGGAGTTACCCCAACGGTGACACGGTGCGAAAGTGCGACCTCGATCTCGCTCCTGAGGCCCCCTGGCGCTGCCCCGATGACTGTCCGGGTTACACGCGCCGTATGGCCGATGTGAACTGGGCCCACGGCTCGCTGGTCACGCCGGAAACTCCACCCGAGCCCGCGAGCCTCGGCGCCGATGACAGCATCGCGGCATTGCTCGACGCGGCGGAAGACATCATCAACGAAGCAGTGCCGAGCACGCTGGCCGATCTGGACGCCGAGCGGCGTAAGCGTCAGGGCGGACGCATGCGACGGACATTGGGCAAGGGTTCAGGGTCGAAGTCGGCCAAGAAGCCTCCGAAGAACAAGCCGCCGAGGGGCAGCGGAGAAGGATTGGGCGACCGCTTCCGCCGTCGCTATCGCGACGGTCAGTGACCGATCGGAAGCGTTGGGCGATTAGCACTACGTCGGTAGGATAAATCCCGCTGCCGGTCGATTCTCGACCCGCCTAACCCCCGCGGATTCCTGTGACCGACTTCTCCTCCGACGCTGCTCGCGCCCTCGCTGGACCGTCCTGGCTTGTCGACCGCCGAGTCGAAGCTGCGACCGCCTTCTCGGCGGCCGCCATGCCCACGACGGCGGCTGAGGAGTGGCGCTACAGCCCGATCGGCGACCTCGACCTTTCACTCTTCAGTCCCAACGGCGGGCTCGGCGATGCTCCGATGCCGCGACTCGACATCGAGCCGGCCGCGCTCGTGCGCACCGTGAATGGCCGCATCGTCGCCGTCGACGTCGACGAGGAGCTCGCCGAAGCCGGAGTCCACGTCGGCGCTCTCGTCGATCATCCTGATGGCAGCACCCACCTCGGCTCCGTCGCGGCCGCGGCCGGCGACCACTTCACGCTGCTGAACGACGCGTTTGCGGCCGATCCCGTTCTGATCCACGTTCCCCGCGGCGTTGTCGTCGATCGGCCGATCGTTGTCACCCATCACGCGGCCGGTCAGCATTCGGCCGCCTTCCCCCGCCTGATCGTGCGCGTGGAAGACAACGCGCAGGTCGAGGTGCTCGACCATCACACCTCCGACGATGGCGACGACATTCTCGTCTGCCCTGTTGTCGAGCTCGACGTCGCACCGGCGGGGCGGCTCGGCTACCTCAATGTGCAAGAACTCGGTGACGCCACATGGCAGATCGGTTCACAGGTCGCGAAGGCGGAGCGCGATGCAACGCTCACCGCGGCAACGGCGGCGTTCGGAGGGGCCTACGCCCGTACTCGTGCCGACACCCGCCTCGTCGGTCGGGGCGCACATGGCGATCTTCTCTCGCTGTACTTCGGTGAGGCCGGGCAGACACTCGACTTCCGTACCTACCAGGACCACGTCGCGCCCGACACGACGAGCAACCTTCTCTACAAGGGTGTGGTCGCGGGCGACGCCAAAAGCATCTACACCGGCCTCATCCGGGTTCGCCCCGATGCTCGCGGTACGAATGCCTTCCAGACGAATCGAAATCTGAAGCTCAGTGATTCGGCCTGGGCCGAGTCGGTGCCAAACCTTGAAATCGAGAACAACGACGTTCGCTGCAGTCATGCGTCGACGGTGAGTCCGGTCGACGAGGATCAGCGCTTCTACCTGGAGAGTCGGGGCGTGCCCACCGGCGAGGCGGAGCGGCTGATCGTTGCCGGATTTCTTGCCGAGGTGCTCGAGTCGATGCCGGTCAACGCGGCCGGCCACAAGATTCGCAGCGCCATCGCCGCCAAACTGGCTCGCCAGGCAAAGGTCGCGGTCGGATGACCAGCCACACGCTCTTCGCCCTCGACGAGATCGAGCCGGGCACTGCTCGCAAAGTCGTGATCGGATCGCGCGAGATCGCTCTCGTGAGAATCGAAGCCGACGTCTACGCGATCGGCGACACCTGCAGTCACGACGATGTTTCGTTGGCCGAGGGGTTTGTCGAGGCCGACGATTGCATGATCGAGTGCAGCCGCCACGGAGCGCTCTTCAATCTCAGGACCGGAGAGCCGGAGAGCCTTCCGGCGGTGCGACCCGTTCCCGTCTACGACGTTGCCGTCGTGGACGGTCAGGTCGTGTTGACCCTCTCCGAAGACGACGAGGATGGTGACGCATGAGCGAACTCGTGATCGAAGGACTACGGGCATCCGTCGACGGTCAGGAAATTCTGACGGGCGTCGACGTCACCGTGAAATCGGGCGAGGTACACGCTGTCATGGGCCCCAACGGATCCGGGAAGTCCACGCTGAGCCATGTGATCGCCGGCCGACCGGGCTACGAAGTGCTGGGCGGTTCGGTGAAGATCGACGATGTCGAACTGCTCACCCTCTCGGCCTGGCAGCGAGCCGAGGCCGGACTCTTCCTCGCCATGCAGTACCCGACCGAGGTTCCGGGTGTGGCCTTGCGAGACCTCCTAAGGGCGTCGGCCGGTACCAGCGACGACGCCGACGTGATCGAACAGCGCATGCGGGCAGAGGCGGCGCGGATCGGCTTCGATGAGAAGTTCCTGGAACGTCCACTGAATGTCGACCTGTCCGGCGGCGAGAAGAAGCGCAACGAAACGCTGCAGCTCGGTGTGCTGCAACCGAAGTTCGCGATCCTCGACGAGCTCGATTCCGGGCTCGATGTCGACGCGTTGCGCCTCGTGAGCAGCCGAGTCGAGGAGGCCACCGAGGAGGACGGGCTCGGAGTGCTGGCCATCACCCACTACAGCCGACTCTTCGAGCAGCTGCGTCCCGATGTCGTTCATGTCTTCGCGGCGGGCCGTATTCAAGAAACGGGCGGGGCCGAGCTCGCAACCGAGCTCGAATCGACCGGCTACGAGCGTTGGACCGAACCAGCGCAGACAAGCTCCGAAGCCGCGGCGGCCGACCCGTTCGCCGATCCGCTCGCCTGATGCCCGGCACGCTCCTCACCGCCGCAGAGATTGAAGCTCTCCTCGGCGCGCACCCCGGCTGGGAGCTTGACGGTGATGGGCTCCGCCGGGCCTTTTCCTTCGCGGACTTCAACGCGGCGTTCGGATTCATGACGCAGGTTGCCCTGATCTCCGAGACCCTGTTCCACCATCCCGAGTGGAGCAACGTCTACAACTCCGTGCAGATTCGAATCACCGACCACGACGCCGGTGGAGTGTCCACCAACGATCGCGAGTGGATCGAACGCGTCGACCGCATCGTCGGCTGAGGCAGGCTCAGTCGACAGCGCTGTCGAATTCACCGCCCACCGCCTCGTAGACGACGACTCCTCCGGCAGCGTTCATGGCTGTCTGTACGGTCTGGAACAGACTCGAGACGAGAAATCCCGCCCAGACACTCGCCGCGTTGAATGGTGACGCTGCGAGATTGATCGCGAGCGCCAGTCCCGCGAGGACGAGCGAGAGCACGAGCACCTGCACCGCGACTCGGCGCCACTGAGGTCGAACGAGCGTAAACGTCGAACGGAAGGGAGGCTCCTGTTGATTGCCGACGGTGAGTGCGGTGACCGAAAGGAGCATGGTCGGGTAGAGGTAGATGAGGCTCGCGAACAGCGCGGGAACGGTGAGTAGGAGCGTCAGCGGAGCGACCACGGCAAGCAACACGATCGCGACCGCGATCGCGGCGAGGACGAGACTCCACAGCACGTGCACGCCAATGACCCTCGGGAGCCGGGACAATGCGAGACGAATCGACGATGCCAAGGCCGGCGATCGACCGCGACGGGCGGACGCGAGGTGGACGGAGAAGGCGGTTGACACCACGAGACCGCTGACGAGGAACAGCACGACGCCCCCTGCCAACATCGCCGCGCTGCCCCAGTCGGCGGTGAACGAGATGCTCTCGATGTAGGCCGCCCCCTCGGCGTCGTCGAATGGATCGAATCCCGACTCTGAGAACTTGTCCTGAATATCGGCGAGGTCCGGTTCGAGTGCCGCGTCTATCGCGGAGAGAACGAGAAGCGTCGAGAGAATCGATGCCGCGGCCATGGGCAGGGCGAGAAGAACAAGCTCGCGCCAGCTGGCGACGGCGAGCCGGCTGGCGACGCCGATGACATTCCAGGCACCGCCCACCGCGGCGGTCGGGGTGGCCGACCTGGGTGAGCGGTGCTCGGTCCACTGCGACCCGTCCCAGTAGCGGTATTGCTGGGGGTCTTCCGGGTCGTCGTGCCAACCCGGCGGGATATCGGTCACTCGGCGATCTCGGGGTCGATGGACCCGCCCGAGTACTCATAGAGCAGCACGCCACTGGCGACCTGGTACGAGAAGAGGAAGAACGCGGCAGGAATGCCGACGAGGAGCCCGATGAACGGAACGACGTTGATGATGCTGCTCGCGATCTGAAGGAGAATCGCAAAGATGTTGATGACCAGGCAACGAATGGCAATGCCGCCCCAATTCGCTCGCACGAGGGAGACCACGTGCCGAAACGGCGGTGTGTCACGTGGTGCCAGGACCAGAGCAGGGCCGCTGAGCTGCATGAACGGCCATACGTAGATCACCGCGGCGATCGTGGCCGGGACGAGCACAAGGAACAGGGCGCTGGCGACTCGGGCGGCGAGAACGTAGAGCAGAATCGGGACGAGGAGGGCAACGACTGAGACGAGACTCCAGAGCACGAGGATCCCGGTCCAGCGGGGGAGTCGGCGAACCATCAGTCCGACGGACGAGACCGCGCCGAGCGGTCGCCGGGCCCGGACCGATGCCAAGTGCACTGCACCCGCGGCCATGCCGCCGTAGAAGGCCACGGTGGTCGCGAGGTAGCCGATGACCACCAGCACCACACCGGCGTTCCAATTCCACCGGATGGAGTCCTCAAAGGCACGGTCGACGGGATCGAAGTCGGGGTTGTAGTTCGGGTCGAGAACGTTGTCGAGGATCTCGAACACGCCGGGCTCGAGCGACATCGCCACGCCGATGAGAGCAATGATCACGCCGGCGATGGTCAGGGCGGTGGCCAGACCGGCGATAGCCAGTAGCGCCACCCAATTCTCGGCGAACATCTTGAACGCGCCGGTGACGACCGCCATCGAGTCGCCCCCCTTCACGTCGTTGGCGAGCGGCACCGGAGCCCGGTGCTCAGTCCACATTTGGCCATCCCAATAGCGGACCTGAGCAACATCCTCGGGATCGGGGTACCACCCCGGAGCGATATCGGTCATGGGGGGAGAGGGTAGTGGGGCGTAGCCTCGCTGAATGGCAGGGCAAGACTTCGAAGAATTCGTGGATCCGGTCGACGGAACGCGGTGGACCGTCGACATCGGGTTTCTCGGGTCGCGCTGGAAATGCATCTGGGGTCAGGGTTGCGAGGGAATACTCGATGAGCCGTCGGAGGCGCTCGGACACGGGTGCTGCTCGGTCGGCACCGAGCTGCTCGACGAGGACGAGGCCATGGCGGTGTCTGCCCACGCGGCTCTGCTCGATCCCGACCTCTTTCAATTCTCCGCATGGGCCGGGGAGAATGGAATCTTCGAGGACTCTCGACGGGCTCGCACGATCACCGTCGATGGCGCGTGTGTCTTCCTCAACCGCCCCGAGTTCCCCGGCGGGTCGGGCTGCGCATTGCACCTACAAGCGCTTCGCGACGGCGAGCGCCCTATCGATGTGAAGCCGTCGGTGTGTTGGCAGCTGCCGTTGATTTCCGAACACGGCTCCGATGGCACGGCGCGGCTCCGGCGATGGGGGCGCGACGACCGTGGCCCCGACGGAGCCACGATGGCGTGGTGCTGCACCGAGGGTGACAACGCTCAGGTAGGGGAGCAGACGACGGCGGACGAATTGGCCGATGAGCTCCAGGCGTTGGTCGGCCCGGAAGTCGCCGTGGCGATTCGCGATCACGTGCGCGACTGACAACTGTGGCTCTCGAGCGAGCGACTTGCGCTGCGCTACTGAATCGGAAGTGCCTCGTCGAGGGCCTGCGCCAGGGTGTTCCAACCGAGCGTGGCGCACTTGATCCGCACGGGAAACTTCACGACGCCCTTGAGCGCCTCGAGATCCCCGAGAGCGACGTCGTCGGTGTTGTCGATGCTGAACTCGCTGTCGGCGATGCCCGTCTCGGCCTCGCTTCCGTCGCCACCGATGTCGGTTTCGTGAATCGACATGAGGCCCTTGAACGCTGAGATCAAGCGGCGAGCTTCGGCGGCACTCTTGCCTTTGATCGCGGCAGACATCATCGATGCCGACGACCGGCTGATGGAGCAGCCCTGGCCGCCGATCGCCACGTCGTTGATGACGCCCTCGTCGTCGACGTCGATGTAGACGACGACTTCGTCGCCACACAGTGGGTTGAATCCGTCGGCGCGGACGGCAGGAGGGGTCTCGAGTTCGCCCTCGTTTCGCGGTGAACGGTAGTGATCGAGGATGATCTCTCGATACAGGTCTTCCAGGCCGGGCATTGCTTGCTCCTAGAGAGAGAACATGTCGTCAGCTGAGCCGAGGGCGGCCGAGAGCTGATCGATGTCGGATTCGTCGTTGTAGATGTAGAGCGACACGCGCGACGTGGCATTGGCCCCGAGCACCTGCATCAGTGGCTTGGCACAGTGGTGACCGGCACGAACGCAGACGCCGGCCTGGTCGAGCACCTGCGCAATGTCGTGCGGGTGGACCTCGCCGGAGTCGCCTTCGTAGACAAACGAGAGCACGCCGCCGCGCTCCGCGGGCTCGGAGGGGCCGTGGATGGTGATCTTGTCGCCGTGAGCCTCGGTGAGCGTGCGCATGGCGTAGGCCGTCAGCTCGACCTCGTGCTGGCGGACGTTGTCCATGCCCAGCTCGGTGAGGTAGTCGATCGCGGCACCGAGACCGACCGCTTCGGCCACCATTGGAGTGCCGGCTTCGAACTTCCACGGCACCTCGGCCGTGGTGAAACCTTCCTTGGTGACGTTGAGAATCATCTCGCCGCCACCCAGGAACGGCGGCATTGCTTCGAGGATCTCGGCTCGCGCCCAGAGAACGCCTATGCCCATGGGGCCGAGCATCTTGTGGCCCGTGAAGATCACAAAGTCGGCTCCCATCGCTTGCACATCGGTGGCCAGATGGGGAACGTATTGGCTGGCGTCGACGGCCATCAACGCGCCTGCCGCATGGGCAGCCTCGGCGAGCCTCGGGATGTCGTTGAGCGTGCCGAGCACGTTGGACATGGCGGTGACCGAGAGCAGCTTCGCCCCGTCGAGCAACGCATCGAGGTCGGTGAGGTCGAGGTGGCCGTCGGCGTCGACGGGAATCCAGCGAAGCTCGATGCCCTTCTCTTCGACGAGCATGTGCCAGGGGACGATGTTGGCGTGGTGCTCCATCTCGGAGATCACAACGGCGTCGCCTCGCTGGAGGTTCGCGCCGCCCCACGACCGGGCGAGGAGGTTCATCGACTCGGTGGCATTCTTCGTGAACACGACCTCCGCGGTGGCCGGCGCGTTGATGAAGCGGGCAACCTTGGCCCGGGCACCTTCGAGCGCCGCGGTGGCTCGGACGGCGAGTTCGTAGCTGCCGCGGTGGACGTTCGCGTTGGTGGTCTCGTAGTAGTTCGCCATGGCATCGATCACGGCCTGCGGCTTCTGGGAGGTATTGCCGGAGTCGAGGTAGACCAGCCCCGTGTCGTTGAACCGCTGACGCAGGATCGGAAAATCATCCTTGATGTTTGTCGGCAAGCTCATTCGGTGACCCCGAAGCGCTCGTATCCCTCGGCCTCGAGGCGAGTGGAGAGTTCGGGCCCACCTGACTCGACGATTCGGCCATCGACGATCACGTGGACACGATCGGGCTGGAGCTCGTCGAGTAGGCGTTGGTAGTGCGTGATGGCAAGAACGCCCAGGTCAGGACGGTCGCGACGCACTTCTTGCACACCGGTGGCGACGACGCGGAGCGCGTCGATGTCGAGGCCGGAATCGGTTTCGTCGAGGATGGCCATCTCGGGCTCGAGGATCGCCATCTGGAGAATCTCGTTGCGCTTCTTCTCGCCGCCCGAGAATCCCTCGTTGACGTAGCGCTCGGCGAAGGACTCGTCCATGTCGAGTCGTTCCATCCATTCCATGATCGCGAGGCGCAACTCGAGCACTGACATGTCGATGCCCTTGCGAGCGGAGAGCGACTGGCGAAGGAAGTTGAGGACAGAGACGCCCGGAATCTCCTGGGGGTACTGGAAGGCCAAGAAGATGCCGGCCTTGCCGCGGACGTCGGCGGGCCACTCGGTGATGTCTTCGCCTCGGAACCTGATGGAGCCGGCTGTGACCTCGTATTCGGGGCTGCCGAGCAGGACGCTGGCCAAGGTGCTCTTGCCCGAGCCATTGGGGCCCATGAGGGCGTGGACCTCGCCGGCGCCCACAGTGAGGTCGAGCCCCTTGAGGATCTCGACGCCACCCTCGACCGTGGCCGCACGTAGGCCGTTGATTTCGAAGAGCGGTACCGTCGCCATGTCCGAAAGTCTATGGGCCCGGTCGGGTTTGTCCTACCGTCGTAGTGCTAATCCGAGGGTCGCCCCAGAAGGTCCTCTTTCCATGCCCTGAACCGGGTGTGGTGGGCACCGCTCGGTCCCGTGCCTTCGCCGTTTCCGTCCGGAAAGAGCCGAAACTCGTGGTGGACCGAGAGGTCGTCGGCCCGGACTGCGATGTAGCGCGCGTCGGCCTTGACGGCCGGCCCTGCCCGCCATAGCAACCAGTCGCCGATTCGGCGCTTGTAGGCCACCCGCACGCCGCCGATGTCATCGCCCGCGGCGCGGACCGCGTCGGGCGCTTCCACCCACGCCTCGATGCTGATGTTGCGATCTCGGGTGGGGGTGAGGGGCAGATCCTCGGTGTGGATCGGCGTGTCGTCGAACGGGCGGCTGTCGGCCGGCAGCGGGCGGTCGGTCATTCGACGGCCCAGAGCGGACCGAAGTAGAGCGAATCCCACCGGTCGGCGCGATACATCGAGACCGACTCTTCGGCATCTCCGAGGCTCAACTGCCAGACGATCTCGCCGCCCTCGTCGCCGCCGGCCTCGGTATCGGGAACGATCTCCACGACGACCACGTGGCTGTTCAGGAAGTCGGCGGGATCGATCACCGCTCCGCCGTGGGTGACGAGGATGTTGCCATTGGAGAGTTCGTCGGCGTCGCTGAGAAACGGGGCGTAGAGAGGAAGGTCGGTGACCGGGTCGACCATGCGGTGGTCCCACACCTGCGTGGCTGTCCAGTCGAGCGGGTCATCGCTGCTGTCGTCGACGCTGACTCGAACCGCCCGGCTGTAGTCGGGTTCGTCGCCGCCGGCCGACAGCGTTCCCGGCCGGAAATTGCCGTTGTCGTAGAAGAGGAGGTCGCCGCCCGTCACTGTCTTCACGCCGTGGGTGTGATGGAACGTCTCGCCCTCGTAGGGAATGGTGGCGTCGTTGCCGAGGATCCATCTCACTTCGGTCTGAGGTCCGGCAGCATCGGTCATCGCCAGTGCGATCAGCTGATCGGTGTGGCGCGACGACACGATGATGGCGTCGCGGCTCTCGTCGAACCAGAGCGCGTTGGCATGGGTCCAGTCTCTGCGAGTCTCGGTGATGCCGAGCCCCTGCCGGTTGCACAGGAACTCGCCGGGATGCGCCTCGAAGCTGGAAATGTCGTAGAGGTCCCAGGTGCGCAGCACGGCGCCGTCAGCCGTGATGTGCATGATCACGTCGGAGAAGATGTCCCACTCGAACTCGTCCCCCGGGCAGAGCGCGGCTCGCTGCTCGGCCGGCACGCCATGCTCGGTGGTGGAAAGGGCGAGGAACGAACCGTCGGCCATCGGGACGATGTCGTGATGAACCGGCCCGAGCTCGACCCAGTCGGCGTGGTACGGAACCAACCGAGTTCCATCGCCCGCGGTCGATTCGGCGTCGGCGCCGGTGGGGTCCGGGTAGTACTCCGCCAGTCGGCGACCCGTGATGTCGGTGACGCTGAAGGCGAAGGGGTCGTGTTGAAACGCCACGTCTCCGGACGGTGTTCGCTGAGCGGCGCCCGTGAAGGATCCGGCGTTGTGGTACCAGACGTATTCACCCCACTGGTCGACGCCCACGATCGGGTTGCCCTCGCCGCTGAAGTTGGCCGCAACGGGGTTGAGTTCGAGGATCGTTATCCCGGGCGACGCCTGGTCCGGATAGATGGCGATATCGAGCTCAGGTAGGCCGTCGGGCAACGCGCCGGTCATCAACTGGACCCGCGACTGCCCGATACCGCCGTCGGCGTCCGTAGTGGTGATCGCGACGGTGTAGTCGCTGTTCTGGCGGAGGCCGACCAGGGGAAGGTCGTGGGTGTCGGACAAGGCTGCGGTGACCGGAGTGGAGACCGTGTGGTTCGCGCTTTCGGCGGTGATCTGGACGGTGACCGGCTCGACGGTGTCGACCACGACGCGCGCCGCGATCGGGCTCAGCTCCGAGAGGGTGATCGTGATGGATGGTGAAGGTGGCGGCGGCCCCTTCTGGATCTCTTCGTCGTCAGCGCCGCTGCTCGCAGCCGCGGCGGTCGTCGTGGACTGCTCGGGTGATGAGTCGGCCGCGTCGTCAGAGCACCCGGCCGCGAACAGGATTGCAATGACGAGTCCGGCCGATGATCGTAAAAAGGGTGCAGTCACCCTCTCTGTCTAATCGACCGACGTCGCTTCCTGTGACTGTGGGATCAGGCCGCCAACGGGGCGACCAGTTCGAAGCCGAGTGCCGCAGCGGCGGGAATCTGGTGGCGGTCGAGGGTGAGGTAGTGAACGGGCCGCGGGAGCCGATCGGCGGCGGCGAGGTGGATGGCGTCGACAGTACGAAGCCCGTAGGAGGCGCCCAGTTCTGTCGCCCGAGCAATGCAGCGCTCGTCGACGGGGACCAGGACGAATGCGTCGAAGTCGGCGCGCGCGGCGGCCCACAGCTCGTTGGCGAGCACCTCAGCGCCGGCCACGCGATGCAGGGCGAGCATCACCTCGGTTCGAGCGAGGTCGCTGGCGCACCAGGTGGGGTCGTCCGCCATCGTCGCGTTGACGAGCGCCCTGTCGGGGCCCGGCACATAGCGGGCAATCAGCGCCGACGGATCGATCGCGAGGCTCATCCCGGTTCACCGCGCAGCTCTGCAATCACCGACGAGAGTCGAATGTCGACGGGTACGCCGAACGGCGCAGGCGCGTCCGGGTGGTCGGCCCGGCCCGGCAATCGCACCAATCCGGCCGCGGCGAGATCGTCGATCGTCGGCTCGCCGGTGGGTTCGAGCGGACCGAGTTGGGCGACGGGCTCGCCGTCGACGGTCACGATGATGCGCTCGCCGCCTCCGGCACGACGCACGACCGCGGCAACGTCGTTGCGGAGACCCCGAATTCCGATTCGCTGCATCAGCTGAGCGTAGCACGTGTGTACACAGTCGAACTTGGGCATCGCGGCCGAATTCGCTAGGTTCTCGGCCATGAACTTTGCATTCTCAGAAGAACAAGAGCAGCTCCGCGAATTCGTTCGCAGCTTCCTCGCCGACAAGTCCTCCGAAGAGGCCGTCCGCGAACAGATGGACACCGAGCAGGGCTACGACGAGGCCGTCTGGAACCAGATGGCCGAACAGATGGGCCTTCAGGCGCTGGCGATCCCCGAGGAGTTCGGTGGTCAGGGCTTCGGCTTCGTCGAGCAGGTCGTGGTTCTCGAGGAAATGGGCCGCGCTCTTCTGTGCGCCCCGTACTTCTCGAGCTGCGTGCTCGCTGCCAACGCGATTCTCCAGTCGGGCGACGATTCGGCCAAGGGCGAACTGCTTCCGGGCATCGCCTCGGGTGAGACTCGCGCTGCGCTCGCCTTCACCGAAGAGAGCGGCCGCTGGGACGAGGGTGGCATCACGATGCAGGCCTCCGGCTCTGGCGACGCCTGGACCCTCGACGGCACGAAGATGTACGTGCTCGACGGCGCCACCGCCAACCTGTTGATCGTCGCGGCTCGCACCGACAAGGGCGTGTCGCTCTTCCAGGTCGCGGCCGACGCCGACGGCCTCACCCGCACGGCACTGTCCACCATGGATCAGACCCGCAAGCAGGCGAAGCTCGAGTTCTCGGGTGTCGCTGCTTCGCTGATCGGCGACGACGGTGCCGGCTGGGCCGCTCTCGAGACCGTGCTCGACCTCGCTGCCGTGGCGCTCGCTGCCGAGCAGGTCGGTGGCGCTCAGATGTGTCTCGACATGTCGGTCGAATACGCCAAGGTCCGCGTCCAGTTCGGTCGCCCGATCGGTTCGTTCCAGGCCATCAAGCACAAGTGCGCCGACATGCTGCTCGAGGTCGAGTCGGCCAAGTCCGCCGCCTACTACGCCGGCTGGTGCGCCGCCGAGATGAACGACGAGCTCGGCCAGGTCGCATCGCTGGCCAAGAGCTACTGCTCCGAGGCCTACTTCCACGCCGCGGCGGAGAACATCCAGATCCACGGTGGCATCGGCTTCACCTGGGAGCACCCCGCTCACCTGTACTTCAAGCGGGCCAAGAGCTCCGAGCTCCTGTTCGGTGACCCGACCTACCACCGCGAGCTGCTCGCCCAGCGCATCGGAATCTGAGCTCGCTCAGATTCCGGGTGTGAAACGAATCTGACGAAGTCCGAGTTTCGATGGAGGGTCGCCCGGAAACGGGCGGCCCTTCGTCGCGTTCGTGGTCAGGTGAGGCTGAGCCAGAGACGGAGCAGGTGTCGTGGCGAGGCCGGGTTGTCGATGTAGGCCGTGCGGGCGTGGACGACCGTGTGGTTCGAGATCAGCTGCAGATCACCGGGCTCGAGCGTCATGTCGAAGTGGACGCCGGGCTCCGCCGCGATGGCATCGAACGTGTCGAGAAGATCGAGCTCCCGCGCGGTGAAGTCGGGTACTTCGTCGTGGCGAGGGGCGGAGCGGAAGTACTCGCTGTGCCAGAACGTGCGGAGTGACCCGTCATAGGTGGCGGGTGGAATGAAGAACATGGGTGGTTCGCCGGGGCCCTGTTCGTCTCGGCGGTCGACCGCGAACGGCTCGAAGAGGCGAGTGACGAGGTCGGGGCGACGACGTGCCAATTCGTTGAAGATCGTGACCGACGATGCGATCCTGCTCTGACCCCCCTCGGCCGCGGGGCGAAGACAGAGCAGGCCGACGACGTCGGCGGCGTCGCAATGCATGTCGATGTTGCCGGCGGTGCGGTAGCGGCGGACATTGGGCTGGCTGCCCTCCTCGCCGTAGTCCGTCACATGACCGAGGATCTCACCGGCGGGATTCTGCGCTCCTGGTGTGCCCAGATGGTGACCGAGTCCCCAGTAGGCCCAGCTCGACAGGTCGTCACCCCAGGCCTCGACAGGCAACCCACGCAAACGAACGACGCCGAGCCCCGTCTGCAGCTGCCGACGCGAGGTCGCGATCGAGTCGACGAGACCAGGAATCGGGAACTGCTCGGGGGTGAGGACCTCCATGGGTGAGCCGGCAGCCTGAGCGCGGGCCGCGGCACGACCGAGTTCGTCGACCTGCTCCGAGGCCAGCTCGAACGACCACGAGCTCTCGTGCTCGAGAGTGCGCGCGGTCCACGCGGCCGGATCAGTGATCGGCTCGGTCCGCACTCGGTCGTGGGGACGGACGAAGTAGTGCAGGCTCTGCTCGGCGAAGCTTGAGTGGTTGCGCACGCCGACAGTCTTCCAGATCGGTGCCGGAGTCTTCGTTGGGTCGTCGGCAGACCTAGCCTCAGGGAGTGATCTGGATCGTCTTTGGCATAGCCGCCGTGCTGGTGACCGCGATCGCCTTCATCGCCGTTGGTGGGGCGGTGGGCCGAATGGCTGCTGATCGCCCACCGGCCGTCTACGACCTCCACGATGCCGCGCACTGGATCGGTGACCGGCTGCCCGATGAGGTCACCGCGCGTCTGAGTTACGACGACGTGGGTCGCGTGCTCGGCTGGCATCTCGACTGGTTCGCCGATGTGGGCACTGCATCGCGCTACGGCCAAGAGCTCTCCGGCGACACTGCTCGTTCCGAAGGCACCATCGCTCCGGATGATGCCGCCGTTGATGCGGTCGTGGCCCGCTCAGTCGCCGAGGAAGGTCCCGATGCGGTCGATGTCGTCTGTGTGCTCGACCTGCAGATGAAGTACCTCGTGGCCATCGGTGCGGTTGGCGGCGAGGCTCGGCCCGACTGACGCAGGTCGTTGCGGAATCCCCTCACGTTGCTCGCTGAGATGTGGTTCACTGAGAGGACCAACGAGAGGAGGTGGTCCAAACGTGAGTAGTAGATCTGTGACCTTGGAGGTGGCTGGCCGCTAGACGGCTGCTGGACCACTGGCGCAAACCAAGCCAGCTCCACCCCTGGGATCAGTGGGACGGGATATGTCACGCCTGTCGGTGCTTCGTCAGCGAGTTCACGCTCGCCGGTGCAACACGACCACCCCTGGGAATCCAGCAAGAATTCGGGGCGTCCCGGGGCCAACAGGTCCCGGGACGTCTTGGTTTCGCAGCTATATTCAGTCGACATGGAGCGACCGATTCGATTCGAAGAGACCAAATTCCTGGGCGACAAGCGGGTGCAGGTGGTCTATGACCTCGACGAGATCGACGATGAGTCAGTGATCCAGGAGCTCGCCTCCGGTTCCTACGCGCAGACCTTCGGTCCCGACACCCTCGCCGAGGCCCGCAATCGGGGTTATCGCCTCCGGAAGATCTGACCCGCGTGGACCGACGGTTCACAGTCGACGGCAACGAGCTCGCGGCGCATCTGTCGCGACCGGCCCAGATTCACCCGACTGCTCAGCCCGGCCTGGTAATCGCCCACGGCTTTCCGGCCGAGGCGGGCGGCGGTATCAATTCCACCGCGAGCTTTCCCGAATTGGCCGACCGGGCTGCTACCGAGGCTGGATGGGCTGCTCTCGCCTACTCCAGCCGAGGGGTGGGTGAGTCGGCCGGCGACTTCTCGCTCGACGGCTGGCGTCGCGATCTCGGTGGTGCCATCGATCATCTCTGCGCATCGGTTCCGTGCGACGGAGTGTGGATCGCCGGGTTCGGTACCGGCGGCGCGCTCGCCATCGAGGCAGGGGCTCGAGACGATCGTGTCAATGGCGTGGCCGCGATCGGTGTGCCGGCCGACTTCGAAGACTGGGCCCGCAACCCTCGGAAGCTCCTCGTGCTGGCCCGTGAGATGGGAATCGTTCGAGACGACGACTTCCCGCGATCGTTCGAGTCCTGGTCGGCAGAGATCTCGTCGATCCGGGCGTCGCAATCGTCGGCTGCTCTTGCTCCTCGCGAGTTGATGATCGTCCACGGATCAGACGACGAGGTCGTTCCGGTGTTCGATGCACGAGAAGTCGCCGACGCTCACGGCTCCGCTGACCTGCGCATCATCGGCGGCGCGGGTCACCACCTGCGACACGACCCGCGCGCGATTGCGGTGTTGCTCGGGTGGCTCGACCGTCAGCGCAACGCACTCATCACCGCGGGCTAGTCCGTTTTGGTCTTGCCGGCCGCTTTCAGTCTCCGGCGGTTCTCTCGCAAGGCAACAAGCGCCTCAGTGGAGTCGAGATCGGCGACTGAGCGGAGGTTGTCGGTGGCAAAGACCCCGGCGACTTCTTCCCAACCTTGAGGTCGTCGGTTGAAGCGTTTCGCGAGGACAGCGGTGAAGATCTTGACCTTCTCGGGCCCGAAACCGGGAACCGCGGCGAGTCGGTCGGCCACCACCTCGGCCTTGCGGACTCGACGCCAGATGGCGGCCGCGTCGCCGTCGTAGTGCTCGACCAAGTGTTGGCACATCTCTTGAATTCGTCCGCCCATCGCTGCCGGAAATCGGTGCAGAGCCGGCTTGGTGCGACAGATGTCGACAAATTCTTCCGGGTCCATCCCGGCGATCCTGTGGGCATCGAGGGGTCCGCCCAGACGGTCAGCGAGTCGACTCGGTCCAATGAAGGCCAACTCGATGGCGATCTGCTGGTCGAGCAGCATTCCGATCATGAGCGCCAAGGGGTCGCTGTTGAGCAGCCGGTCCGCCGCCGCGTCACCGGTGACCACGAGGGTGCCGGTCATGTCAGGACCCGGTATCGGGGTGAGCCGGATCGGGGCGGTAGGGATCGATGCCGTAGGTCCGGATCGCGGCGGCGACCTCAGAAGGCGCGATCTTGCCTTCGTCGGCCAGGGAGGCCAGCACGGTGACGACCACCGAGAATGCATCGACCTCGAAGAAGCTTCGCAGGGCCTCTCGCGTGTCGGAGCGGCCGAAGCCGTCGGTGCCGAGTACCCGCAGCGGCCGAGGCGACCAGCTGCTGACCTGTCCCGGCACCAGACCCATCCAATCGGAGACGGCGACGATGGGTCCCTCGCTCACGCTGAGTTTGCGAGTGATGTCGGGAATCTCGGCCTCGCGCTCGGGCTGCAGCCGGTTTCGTCGCTCGACATCGAGTGCATTGGCTCGCAACCGCTTGTAGGAGGTCACGCTCCACAACTCGGCCGAGACGTCGTGGTACTCGGCCAGGATCTGTTGCGCTTCTCGCGCCGCGAGGTTGGAGGGGCCGGAGAAGAGAATGGTGGCTCGCATCGACGGACCCTCGGGGCCGTCGTCCCATTTGTAGAGGCCGCTGGTGATGTCGCGATCCTCGATGTGGTCGGGGCGCGGCGGTTGCTCGTAGTTCTCGTTGTAGATCGTGAGGTAGTAGAAGACGTCCTCGCCGTCGGCGGCGCTGCCCTCCGGGTACATCCGGTGGAGCCCGTCGCGCACGATGGTCGAGAGTTCATACGCAAAGGCCGGGTCGTAGGCCTCGCACGACGGCACCGTCGACGCGAGCAGCATGCTGTGACCGTCCTGATGCTGCAATCCCTCGCCCAGCAGCGTGGTCCGGCCAGCGGTGGCGCCCATGAGAAACCCGCGGGTGCGAGCATCGGCGGCGGCCCAAATCGAGTCGCCCACTCGCTGGAATCCAAACATCGAGTAGAAGGTGTAGAACGGCACCATTGGCACGCCGTTGTTGGCGTAGGCGGTGCCCGCGGCGATCCAGGAAGCAGTGGACCCGCACTCGGTGATGCCCTCTTCGAGCAACTGGCCGTCTTCGCTCTCGGTGTAGGAGAGCAACAGGTCGTGGTCGACGGGTTCGTAGAGCTGGCCGGTGGGCGCGTAGATCCCGAACTCGCGAAAGAGGCTGTCCATGCCGAAGGTGCGGGCCTCGTCGGGAACGATGGGTACGACCCGCTCGCCGAAGGCCTCGTCGCGCAGAAGATCGCGCAGGAGGGAGGTGAAGGCCATGGTGGTCGAGACCGGTCGACCGGCGGAGCCCTTCTGTAGATCGAGGAAGGGCGACTCGCCCGGAAGCTTGAGGGGGCGTCGATCGCGAATGACCCGCGAGGGGAGCGGTCCGTCGAGTGCTCGGCGTCGCTCCATGAGGTATTCGCGCTCCGGGGAGTCGGGCGACGGTCGGAAATAGGGCGGAATGCCGTCTTCGAGCGATTCCTCGGGGATTTCGTCCTCCACGTGGAGCCGCGAACGCAGGTCGAGCAGCTGCGCCTTGGTCATCTTCTTGATCTGATGCGTGGAGTTGCGGCCCTCGAATCCTTCGCCGAGCGTCCAACCCTTGATGGTCTTGGCCAGGATGACGGTCGGCTGGTCGGTGGTCTCAGCTGCCGCCTTGAAGGCGGCGTAGACCTTCTGGTAGTCGTGGCCGCCGCGAGGCAATGCCTTGAGATCGTCGTCGGAGAGATGCTCGACAAGCTTGCGAAGTCGCGGGTCGGGACCGAAGAAGTGCTCGCGGATATAGGCACCGTCCTCGACGGCAAAGTTCTGGTACTGGCCGTCGACGGTCTCGCTCATCTTGTTGAGGAGTACGCCGTGGACATCGCGGTGGAGCAGCTCGTCCCAACGAGAGCCCCAGATGACCTTGATCACGTTCCATCCGGCGCCGCGGAAGACTCCCTCGAGTTCTTGGATGATCTGGCCGTTGCCGCGTACCGGTCCGTCGAGGCGCTGGAGGTTGCAGTTGATGATCCACTTCAGGTTGCCGAGGTGAGCGCGGCCGGCGAGCGAGATCGCTCCGAGGGTTTCTGGCTCGTCGCATTCGCCGTCGCCGAGGAAACTCCACACGTTGCTGGCCGAGGTGTCGTCGAGTCGACGCTGATGGAGGTATCTGTTGAAGCGGGCCTGATAGATCGAGTTGATCGGACCGAGCCCCATCGACACGGTCGGATACTCCCAGAAGTCGGGCATCAGCCTCGGGTGGGGGTAGCTAGAGAGGCCGTCGCCCGCCACCTCCATACGAAAGCGGTCGAGCTGTGATTCGTTGAGACGTCCCTCGAGAAAGGCGCGGGCGTAGACGCCGGGGGCCGCATGGCCCTGGAAGTAGACGTGATCACCGGGAAGCCCGTCTTCTTTGCCCTTGAAGAAGTGATTGAAGCCGACCTCGTAGAGCGAAGCGCTCGACGCGTAGGTCGAAAGGTGGCCGCCGATGCCGTCGGCTGTCTTGTTGGCCCGGATGACCATGGCCGCGGCGTTCCAGCGGATGAACGCGCGTATCCGTCGCTCCAGATCTTCATCACCGGGGAAGAACGGCTGTTCCTCCGCAGGAATGGTGTTGATGTAAGGCGTGCTGGTGGTCGGTGGCACACCCAGTTGGAGCTCATTGGCCCGTTGGAGAAGACGGGCGACGATGTAGCGGGCGCGGGCTTGGCCCTGCGCTCCGTGCAGCGCGTCGAGCGAATCGATCCATTCCGTTGTCTCGGCCGGGTCGATGTCGGGAAGTTGACGACTGAACTGGTCTGCTGCCATGTGTCGCATCTTCGCAGCCTCCATGTCGCTGCGCGGTGTCTTCCGCAGACTTCGTGCTGGATCGTGGCAGGATCACGGCGTGATCGAGGTCTACACCGACGGTGCGTGCAAGGGGAACCCAGGGCCCGGCGGCTGGGGATGGGTCGTGCCCGATGGCCAATGGGCCAACGGCGCCGAGGCTGATTCGACCAACCAGCGGATGGAGCTCATGGCCGTACTCGATGCGCTTCGCACGCTGCCGGGCCGCGTCGAGGTGGTCTCCGACTCGACCTATGTCGTGAACTGTTTCCGCGACGGGTGGTGGGAAGGATGGATCAAGCGCGGTTGGAAGAACTCGAAGAAGGAGCCGGTCGCCAACCGCGACATCTGGGAGCCGCTCATCGACTTGTATCGAAGCCGCGCCGACGAATTGACCTTTCGTTGGGTCAAGGGCCATGCCGGCAACGAGTGGAACGACGTCGCCGATCGCCTGGCGGTGGAAGCATCGGAGACGCAGCGGCCCCGTCGTGGCACGGGTCGGCCTGAGGAACTCGGGCCTGCCGATGAGGTGGTTGGTTCGCGGGCGTCGGTCACTGCGAGTGCGGCGGCCGTCGTTGATGCCCAGGGCCGTTTCGGTTCGGCCTGGCGCCCGCAGGGCCGAGCGCTCGTCGTCCTCGGGCTGCAGCCGCCCGGCCTTGGTGGCTACGACGAGAACCCGACCGCGGCCCAGGTGCGCCGCAAACTCTCGGAGATCATCGAGGCGAAGCACCAGGTCGACCCGGACATCGTTGTGCTCAGCGGTCTACGCCTCGGGGCGGAGACCATCGCGGCAGAAGCGGCCAAAGAGATTGGTGTGCCCTACGTGGCGGTTCTCCCGTATCCCGATCCGGACGCAAAGTGGCCGGCCGATTCCCGTCGCCGTTTCGCCGACCTGCTCAGCGGTGCGATCGCGGTCGTTCAGCTCGAACGCAAGACGCCCGACACCGCCGCTCGATCTGGTCAGGCGATGGACCGACGAAACGCATGGTTCCGCACCGTTGCCGACGAAGCGGTCATCGTGTGGGACGGCTCCGAACGACGCGTCGGCGATCTGGTGAAGAAGTTCGAGCAGGAGATGCCTGATGATGTCTGGGTGATTGGACCCTGAGGGAATTCCTCGGTTGCCGAGGGAGTTGGACCACCCAGCAACGAGGGAGATTCTCATGGCCACAGCAACATTCAACGGCACCGTGATCGCCGAGAGCGACGACATCGAGATCGTCGAGGGCAACGCCTACTTCCCGGTGTCTTCGCTGGACCAGCAGTACGTGAGCGACTCCGACCATTCCACTCACTGCCCATGGAAGGGCGACGCGTCCTACTGGGACCTCGAGGTGGGTGGCGAACGGGCGGCAAATGCCGCCTGGTACTACCCCGAGGCGAAGGTCGGAGCGGAGGCAGTTGTCGGCCGGGTTGCGTTCTACCCCGTCGTCACCGTCGTGACCTGAGCTCAGAGCGGTCGCCGCAGCGCGGCTCGAAGGCCGTCTTCCAGATGAAGATGACGAAACTCGTAGCCGCGGTCGCTGAGCACGGTCGGCTCCACTCGCTGGCTCGCGTAGAGCAGTTCGGCGGTGAGTTCTCGACCGAGCCGAGCCCAGAGAGCAGGTTTTGGGATGGGAAGAAGCGTGGGTCGGTTCAGCACCCGACCGAGGACTTTGGTGAACTCGGCGTTGGTCACCGGGTTGGGGGCGGTGAGATTGACGGGTCCGGCCACATCGTTGGTGAGCAGCCAGACAAGGGCGCCGACCATGTCGTCGATCGAGATCCAACTCCACCATTGTCTGCCCGAGCCGATCCGACCACCGATTCCCAGCTTGAAGAACGGCAGTTGCGCAGCGAGCGCGCCGCCGTCGCCGGAGAGCACGACGCCGGTTCGGATGTGGGCCACGCGAGTGGGTGGGTTGGTGACGGGACTCGTCGCGTCTTCCCAGGCGCGAACCACCTCGGCCAAGAACCCGTTGCCGGTGTCGCTCGACTCGGAGAGCACCTCGTCGGCGCGATCACCGTAGAAGCCGATCGCCGAGCCGGAAAGGAAGACCGACGGGGGAGTCGTGGCCGCAGCGATGCGTTCGGCAAGCAGTGTCGTCCCCGCGACACGACTGTCGAGGATCCGCGCCTTCTGCTGGTCCGTCCACCGGCGTTCGGCGATGCCCTCTCCCGCAAGATGCACGACTGCATCGATGCCGACCAGCGCATTGTCGTCCATGGTCCCCGCGCGTGGATCCCAGCGAACGGCTGGCAGGTCGTCCGGGCGAGTTCGCCGCACTAGGCGGACCGGCTCGTGGCCCGCGGCGGCGAGCGCAGTCACCAATGCCTCGCCGATGAGGCCGGTGGATCCACTCACGAGTACGCGCACCCGATGAGCCTCTCACGGGTCGTCTACGCTCGCGTCAGCGAACGACCACTGGAGCCAAGATGTCCGATGACCCGATCGTCGACGAAGCCAAGGAGTCCACCGGCCTCGCCACCGTGATCTCGGCGGCGGTGGTTGCCGTCGCGCTGATTGCCTTCATCGGTCAGAATCGCGACGACACCGAAGTGTCGTGGCTCTTCCTCGACGGCACCTGGCCGCTCTGGCTCGTGATCGTGGTCGCCGCGGTGCTCGGCGCGGTCCTCAGCGAAGTGCTCGGCTGGTTGATCCGGCGTCGGCGCCGTCGCCAGTCCGACTGAGCTGCTCCGAGCAGCCTCAGGCCGTCTCGCGCTCGCGACGCTTGGCCGCGAAGAGCACGAATATTGCGCCGAGGGCCACCAAGGTCACGCCGATCTGGGCTGCCTGTTCAGCGAAGCTCGCACCGGTGACGGCGAGATCCGATCCGGTGCCTCCGGTGCCGCCGGTGCCGTTCCCGCCCGGTGTCGTCGTGGTGGTCGATGGGTCCGTGGGGTCTCCTCCGCCGATGGTCCGGCCGTCGGGGCACTCGCCACCGACCGGATCGGTGCCGCCGTTGCAGACAGCTTGCAAGGTGACGGTTGCCGAGCTTCCCGCACAGCTCGCCCGCACGGTGTAGCTCTGCCCGGCGATCACACCATTGGGCAAGTCGACGCCTGATCCAGCGAAGGAGCTGTCGTCGAACGCCAGGGCGGTGTCGAGGGTGTCCGGGAAACCATCGATCGTGATCGTCACTGTGCTGCCCGCGGGGCAGCTCGACCCGAAGTAACCGAACACACCATCGATCTCAACGCGAGTCGGGTCGACGAAGAGGTCGACCGTGCCGCCGTACTGCGCGGCAGCGGGGCTTGCGAGGGCGATTACGCCGCACGCGACGAACACCGTGGTCAGAAGACGTCTGGCGGGTCGGAGGCGGGAGCGAAGAGGCATGAGAGAATGAGAGACCTGTTGGTCCACCCTCACGATCGGCACTGCTGGTTCCGGATTGAGGAACGCGGCGAATTTCGGCGCAGCTGGCTCAGCCGGTCGAGCCTGACAGAACGGCATCCGAGCGAAGCGCAAAGGTTTCCGGCAGGTCGACCGCGAGGCCATCAATGGTGACTTCGAGGTGGACGGTGTCGTCGTTGACCAGCGGTTGATGGGGCAGGTTGAGGCTGTAGGGCCCCGATGGAAGCTCCCCGCCCACGTCGATCTCGAGGATCCGCGAGCTGCCTGGCGGTACTTCGATGAGCGCGGTGATGGCATCGTGACCGAAGGCGATTTGTCGCTCGATCACGATCTCCTCGCCGTCGAGCCTCGCCGACTGAAAGCCGAGAGCAGTGTGGACCGTCAGCCGGACGACATTGGTCCCCAGTGCGTAGCCCTGATCGTTGTTGCCCACGATGGATGAGGGGAGCGAGAGGTCGGCGATGTCGTTGTGAAGGGTGACGGTGACGGTGCCCTCGGCCCGACCGTCATCGACCCGAAGGCGATAGTCCAGCTCGCGCCGCAAGTGGGCATCGAGCTTGTTCTGCCCGGCGTTCTGGTGGACCAAGGCCACAAGGTCGCCCGACGTGCGAGGAAAGCGGCTGTCGAGGCCGGCGACGGCGACGAGCTCGTCGCCTCCGCCCCCGTCGGCCCACCAGATACCGATGCGATCTTGCTCGACCACCGGGCCCAGGATGTCGGCAACGGCGTTGGGGCCCGGTAGCTCGCCCGCCGTGAGCGCGGCGAAGGCGCCCTCGACGAGCTGACGCAGGGCCCGGACCCGCCCGTTCTCGTCGTCCTCGTATTGGATGTACTGGTCCTCGAGAAGGAACGGGACGACGCTGCGGTGATTCAGCGTGATCTCGTCGGTCGAAACTGGCCCGCTCAGCCGGAGGATTGCGGCTACGGCGTAGGGGTCGACCACGATGACGCCGTCGACCGGCTGATCCGTGGCGGCGGTGAACAGGTTGGCCGCGACCTCGGCGACCATCGGGAGATCAGGCGACAAAGTGACATCCTGGAAGAAACGATTCGGTTCGAAGCGACCCCATCGCTCGAGATACTGCGCGGGGCCGGACAGTTCCACATCTCGCGTTCGCAGGGCGGCATTGATGTCTTCATTGCGTCCTGACTGGAGAATCGTGATTCGGCCCTCGTCGGCCTGTACGAGGGCCCAGTTGCCGAGAAGTCCGCCCAAACCCCGGGCTTCGGCCGGCGTGGTGATGGCGATGAGCCAATTGGTCGGGCCGTCGGCACCGAGGAAGGTCGGAAGTTCGCGAACGGCAACAGCCGCGGTGTGGGCCGCCGGCTTGGCTTCGGTCAGCTCCGTGAGGAGTTCATCGAATCGTTCGTCGACCGGCGCCACCAGCCACTGGCTCCGGGCATCCCCGACGCGGTCGATCGCTCGATCCAGAGCTCGCTCGGTGCGCTCGAGAACCGGTTGAAGGTCTTCGATCAGGCCGAGGTCGACGCGCCCATCGATCAGGCGAACGTCATCGGGATCCACTGACTGCGCCGCCTGTGCCGCGATGTCGGTGAGCGCCACCCCCTCACTGGTGACGACTTGAACCGCTCGTGCGTGTTGACCAACGAGTGGCACCAGGCGGGCGGGGAGGGTCCAGAATCCAGAAACCTTCGAGCGGGCCGAGTCGAAGCTGCTCGACGATGCCTCGAAGGCACGCGTGGCGCCAGCCTGGTCACCGTTGCTGACCAGGTCGAAGCCGTTGTTGGCGGAGTCGATTCCGTCGCCGATGTTGCCGATCGCGAAGAGGGCCGACAGGCCGAAGAGCAAGCTGGCCAGCATCGCCGCACCGGCGGCGATGGAACCGGCGAGGGCAACAGGTCGCCGCAGGTGCGACGGCATGAGACGGGCGCCCGACACGACAATCGGCAGCGCAGCGACGGCCGCGTAGAGCACGGTCGCCCCGAGGAATGCCCCGTCACCGAGGTCACCCAGCACGAAGGCGAGGATCGCGCCGATGGCTGCGCCGAACACCCGGCGGCGCCCCTGTTGGACCGCGTAGACGGCAAGCAAGAGGGCGGCGATGCTGGCAAGGCGGCCGACCGTGGTCGGAGTGAACCAGAGAGCCAAGAGTCCGCTGGCGAGCCATGAGAACCGGCGCGCTCGACCACCCGCGAAAGCGAGGGCAGCGCCGGCGCCACCGACATAGACGATGTCGACCACGGTGATGCCCGTGGGCGAGGCGCCACCGAGCACGGCGAAAACCGCGCCGACGCCCGCCATGACCACGACGGCCATGCGTTCATCACGACCGGTTCGTCTGACCCGGGCAGAGCGAGGGGCGCTCGCGTCGATGAGAGGGCCTCCTTCAGGCGAACGCCAATTCGCTCACAACCGTACAAATTCTGCCGACTCACGGGGTGGAGGGCGTAAAGCCTCGAGGGAGGAAAGTGGCAATGGCGATCATCAACCTCGGTGAAAAACAGGGCCGTAGGCTCCGTCTTCCCGGCATGGTCCTGCTCGCCGTCGACGCCCTCGCATGGGTCATCGGCGTGCTCGCCGCAATGGCGCTGCGCTTCGATTTCACGTTCAACACGTGGAGCGAATGGAATCCGGCCGGCGCCGCGGCGATCGCGGTGACGGCGATGGTGGCGGCTGGCGCGATCGGCGGCCTCTACGGCGGACGGTGGCGGCGAGGCAGCCTTGATGAAGGTCTGGCTCTCGCTCGAGCAGTCGTGCTCGGAGGCACGGTCCTCTTCCTCTTCAACAACTTCTTCCTCGACTCCCGCCTCGTGCCGACAAGCGTCGTTCTGGCCTCCGCCCCGGCCGCGTTCTGCGGCGCCGGCGCTGCTCGATTCGTTCAGCGGCTCGTTGTTCTGCGCCGCGGTCGCCGCGCGTTGAGCGATGCCATCCCGGTGCTGATCTTCGGCGCCGGCGACGGCGGCTACCGCGTCATCACCTCCATGCACGCCGACGCCGCTGGTCGATGGAAGCCAGTGGGCCTGATCGACGACGACCCCGCCAAACGCAACCTTCGGGTACGAGGCGTCCCGGTCCTCGGCAACCGAGAACAAATCGAATCCGTCGCAGAGGAATGCCGAGCCGAAATGCTCATCGTGGCGGCACCGTCCATCTCCTCAGACCGGCTGCGCGACCTGTCGACGCGGGCGCTCGCCGCCGATCTCGACATGCGCATCGTCCCCCACGTGACCGAACTGATCGACGGCCAAGTCGGTGCCGACGATGTGCGACCCCTCACCGAGGCCGATCTCCTCGGTCGCCACCAGATCGACACCGATATCGACGCAATTGCCGACTACATCACCGGTCGTCGAGTGCTGGTCACCGGAGCGGGTGGATCGATCGGATCTGAGTTGTGCCGCCAGTTGCACCGCTTCGGCCCTGAGGCGCTCGTCATGGTCGACCGAGACGAATCGGCGCTGCACGCGTTGCAAATGGCAATCGAAGGCCGTGCCCTTCTCGACTCGGACCGGCTCGTAGTTGCCGATATCCGAGATGCTGAGCGGATGAAGGAGGTCTTTCTTCATCACCGCCCGGACGTGGTCTTTCACACCGCTGCCCTCAAACACCTCCCTTTGCTCGAGATGCATCCGGCGGAGGCCGCCAAGACCAACGTCTACGGCACGCTCAACGTTCTCGAGGCCGCGTCGGCCGCCGGCGTCGATCGCTTCGTCAACATCTCGACCGACAAGGCCGCCGACCCGACCAGCGTCCTCGGCTATACCAAGCGCATCGCCGAACAGCTCACCTCCTGGTACGCGGCGCGTGAGGATGGGGTCTATCTGTCGGTGCGCTTCGGCAATGTCCTGGGGTCGCGCGGATCGGTCCTCGGCGCCTTCGAACGCCAAGTCGCCGAAGGCGGCCCGATCACCGTCACCGATCCCGAGGTGACTCGCTACTTCATGACTGTCACCGAGGCCGTACAACTCGTGGTGCAAGCCGGTGCCGTCGGCCTCGATGGTGAGGCATTGGTGCTCGACATGGGTGAGCCCGTCAAGATCGTGGATGTCGCCCGGAGGCTCGTCGCTCAGGCCGACCGGCCGATCGAGATCGTGTTCACTGGGCTCCGACCCGGCGAGAAGATGCATGAGGCGCTGCTCGGTCAGGCCGAGAAGGACGATCGTCATGCTCATCCGCTGATCTCGCACTGTCTCGTGCCGGCACAGTCGCCGTTGGGCCTCGACGGACTCCACGAGGCTGATCTGTCGCAGCTGCGCCACAACATGATCGACCTCTGTCGTCCCGGTGTGAACGCCGAGGCGTCCGTCAAGCTCTGAGTCTTGCCATGGTCCCGCTTCTCGCCACCATGCTGCGGCTGGCCGCTCCCGACGGCCCCTTGCATCCCGTCGACGCGATTGTCTTCGCTTCGCTCGGCGTGTCGGTCGCGTTCGTCGTCGGCCGACACACGGCCCGGTGGGTGGTTCTGGTGCTCGGCAGTGCCTTCTTGCTGATCACGGTGAGCGAGGGCGACGTGATCACGGCCGGCTTCGCAGAACATGGCCGTCGCTCGCTGGTGTTGGCCACGACTGCGGCCGTCGTTGCCGCAGCGATGATTGCTCGGATGCGTTGGACGACGGCGGTGGTGGTCGCCGTCTCCGGATGTGCTGGAGTGTGGGCCGTCGTGCCGGACACCGAGGTTCCGCTCATGGCCGGCTCGCTCCTGCTCGGAGCGGCAGCGGTGCACACCGTCTTCGGTCCGTTGCCCGCGCCGCGCCGTTGGTTCAACGGCGCACTCTTGCTGCTCCCTCTCGCCGGGGCGGCGGCCGGTTCGATCGGTCGCCCCGGACGGTTCTCACCGGCGCTTCTGCTGGCAGTCGTGACGGTCGTGGCCGGTGTGGCCGCCTCAACGCTTCTCCGCAGCGACTGGACGCGTCAGCGGGCGGGAACACCCATCACAGTGGTACCGGCGGGCACATCGTCGGTGACGACGGCTCCGGCCGCAACGAGCGCGCCCTGACCGACGGTTCTGCCGGGGAGCACAATCGCTCCAGTGCCGATGAACGCGTCGTCCTCGATGGTCACGTTGCCGTTCAGCTTCACGCCGGGTGACAGACTCACGAAGTCGCCGACGCGACAGTCGTGACTCACGATCACGCCGCAATTCAAGTGGGAGTGGAATCCGACGCGAACGTTGGTGGTGCAGATCGCACCAGGGAAGACCATCGTGCCATCGTCGAGATCGACGTCGTCGCCGATCCAAGCCGACGGATCGACGAGCGAGACCGCGGTGGCGCTGTCGCCGATACGCGTTGCCACCGTGCGGCGCACGGCAGGATCGCCGATGGCGATCACATGCTCTTCGCCTTCGTCGACGACGAACTGTGTCGTGCCGAGCATCAGATCGCCGTCGAGTAGTCCGAGATCCGTCTCGCCGTCGTCGACGAAACCGACGAGATGCCAGCGTTCGCGGAGATGATTCACGGCGCGGGCGACGGCGAGCGCCTCGCGGCCGTGGCCCCCGGCTCCGACGATGACAAGCCGATCGGTCACGGCGTGCCGCCAATGACGGGAGCGGCGATCGGATCGTCGGCTGCGGTCGCGCCAGTTCCTTCGCCACCGATCAGCGCCGTGGTCGTGCGGATCAGAATCGCGAGATCGGTTCGCATCGACTGCGTTGCCACGTAGTCGATGTCGAATTCGATGCGCTCAGCCCACGAAAGATCGTTCCGGCCATTGACCTGGGCGAGTCCGGTGAGGCCCGGGCGCACATCCAGGCGACGCCTCTGACGCTCGGTCCAACGTTCGGCCTGATAGGCCAGCGTCGGCCGAGGGCCGACAACGCTCATCTCACCGCGTGCAACGTTGATCAGCTGAGGCAGCTCATCGAGCGACGTACGCCGGAGAATTCGACCAACAGGAGTGATGCGATCTGCGCTGGGAATGATCGGGTTGTCGCCGTCGAGCATGGTGCGAAACTTCCTCACCACGAAGATCTCGCCGTTCACCCCGATTCGTTCTTGGAGGAACAGGACCGGGCCGCGGGAGGTGAGGCGAATGGCGACCGCGCAGAAGCAGCCGAGAACGACAGCAGGGAGTCCGAAGACCGCCAGCAGAACCAGATCGGTGAATCGCTTGCCGCGGTAGGGCCCGCGGCGACGGCGAGTCATCAGACGACCTCGCGCATCCAGTCGACTGTCGACTTCAGTCCGATCTCCAGCGGAACCGGAGTGATGGCCGGAAAGAGCTCTCGGACCCGGCTGTCATCCGCCTGAGAGTGAGGTACATCGCCGGCTCGAACCGGACCGTGCTCCACGCGGAGATCGCCGTCGACGAGATCGCCGATCATGTCGATCACCGAGAGCAGGTCGGTACGCGTACCGAACGCGAGGTTGACCGGCAGATCGCTCGTGACCTGACGGTTCACAGCATCGACAATCAGCGCTGTCAGCGTGTCGATGAAGGTGAAGTCTCGGCTCTGGGACCCATCGCCGTTGACTTGCAACGGTTCGCCACGAAGGGCGGCGTCGACGAACGCAGGGATGACCGCCGCATAGGCGTGACCCGCGGCCTGCAGCGGGCCGAAGACATTGAAGAAGCGAAACGCGAGTGTGGGGAGGCTGTAGCTGTGGCCGTAGGCGATTGTGTATGACTCGGTCGCGAGCTTGCTGACGGCATAGGGGCTGACCGGTCGACAGGCGAGGCCTTCGTGCTTCGGAAGCTCCGGATTGGCGCCGTAGACCGATGACGAGCCGGCACACATGACGTGGCGAAGGCCGTCCTTGCGGGCCGCCTCGAGGACGTTCAACGTGCCGGTCGCGTTGGCGAGATGACTCGCCACGGGGTCGACGATCGACCGCGGCACCGACGGGCGGGCGGCGAGGTGCACAACGGCATCGGCCGGTCCGACAACAGCATCGAGGGACTCAGGGTCGAGAATCGTGCCGACCACGAGCTCGGTGTCGGTGCCGTCGAGATTGGCAGAGAAACCGCTCGAGAGGTCATCGAACGCGGTGACGGTGTGGCCCGAGAGTTCGAGCGCTTGACAGAGGTTGGCGCCGATGAAACCGGCCCCGCCGGTGACAAGAACATGCATGGGGTGCCCCTTCCTGAGAGAGCGTTGTTCTGCCCATCGGCGCCGCACGCCACGAGATGAGGAATGGGCCGATCGACTCATACGACGCCGGCGTTGGCCGATGGACGGGGGATGAATACCGCAAGCTCGCAGTCCACGGTCGCGACCGGCGCCTCAGTTCGCTCGCCGCGCCTGCTCTTCGTGTCGTCGGTGACCGAAGGCGGATCCGGCCGAAGCCAGCGCGAACTCGCTGCCGTGCTGCAAGACCACGGACGCCAGGTCAGATTTCTTGTCGACGCCGGGGACTCGGCGCGGTCGCAGCGCTGGCTGCTGTCGGAATGCACCGACGCAACCATCCGATTCCAAGGGCGGGCCGTCGAGCGCCCCTTCGACCTGGTTCGCCAACGGCTCGGAGCCAAGACCGCCACCCGCGACATCGACGGCCTACACCACGAGTCGACCATCGCCCCTGAAAACGCGTTCGAACAGTCGATTCGGCGGTGGCGTCCCGACGCCGTCGTGGTGTCCAGCATCACCCGTGTCACGTGGCGCCGAATCCGCACGATCTGTCGACAACGGTCGATCCCGACCGCGCTCTACCTGCGAGAGGCCCCCGCCATCGGTCACCTCACCGCAGGTCTCTTCCCCGACATGCTCCTCGCCAATTCAGGCACATTGGTCGACGACGCCGACCGGCTCGGCCATCGCGCCCTGCTCATTCCGTCGGTTGTGCAGATCGATCCGATGGAGCGACCGCCGAGCGGCGACGTGTTGCTGCTGGTCAACCCGCTCAAAAGCCACGGGGTGCACGTGATCGGACCGCTCGCTGCGGCTCGACCCGACATCCCGATCGTGCTCCAGGAATCGTGGTCGTTGTCAGGCCAGGACCGAACCGAAGTCGAACGGCTCGTCCGCGACCACCCCAACGTGACCTTCCGAGCGTTCGAGCCGCGGCCCGGCACGGTGTTCCGCGATGCTCGCGCCCTCCTCGCTCCGCACCAGGTCGACAATCGGCCTCGGACAATCCTCGAGGCCCAGGCCAACGGCCTGCCGGTGGTGGCAAGTGATCTCCCCGGTCTGGCCGAGGCTGTCGGCGACGGTGGACAGCTGGTCAAGGCGGATGCGGGGCCAGAGGAATGGGTCCGCGCCATCGGCCGCCTCTGGGACCAACCATCGCATTGGATGAACCTCTCCGACCGGGCCCGCATGCATGCGGGCCGGCCCGAGGTGCGTCCCGAAGCAATCGCCCGCCGATTCGGCGAGCTGATCGACGACCTGGTCGACCAACAAGACTGACCACTCAGAAGAGCTCTGCATCTCTGGGTCGCTCAGAAGAGCTCTGCATCTCTGGGTCGCTCAGAAGAGCTCTGCATCTCTGGGTCGCTCAGAAGAGCTCTGCATCTCTGGGTCGCTCAGAAGAGCTCTATGTCCCCAAGGGAGAACCGGAAATGGTCGAGGTCCGGGCCGCTGCCGGCCAGATCCCGCACCGTCAGGCGAGGGCCAAGCCGGGGCAGGGTCGGTAGCCATGGCGCCGGATGCGGTGTCGCCGCCAGCGTGAGCAGGTGGTCGCTCGGCAACTCACGGCGCAATCGTCGGAACAGTCCCTTGGTTGCTGCTGCAGACGGACTGAAGACTTCCGCGATGACCGTCTCGAGTGCGATGCCCCGACGACGGAGCCGCACGACGCCCGCCGCGTGGTCGGTTTGGACTATCCGATAGTGGAGCGGCCCGAACCCGTAGCGCCAGAGGAGATGGTCCCGAGTCCGCGCCGTGGAGATCCCCACGGCGGCGGGCATGTCGGCCGAGAGGCTGACGAGATCGTCGACGACCTCCTCGATGGTGGAGCCGACCGCTGTGGGTTCGGACCACTTCGACGCCGCCGTTCGCGCCCGGGCGACGCGGGGGAGCGCGGCAGGGCTCCGCAGAGAGAAGCGTGTGGGTATCCGGCCGACGTCGCGCCAACCCATACGGAGGTAGCCGGGTCGGCTGTTGTCGTTCGGGGTGTTGAAGATGAAGTCGAGGCCGTCTCCGGTGAGTTCTTCCACCGCCGCCGAGGTGAGAGCACGAAAGATCCCGCGGCGTTGGTGGTCGGGGTGAGTGGCGGTGTCGACCGCTCGAACCGCTCTTAGGGGTGCGCCGTCTCGCCCTTCGAAATTCCAACGCAGCATCGTCCGAAATCCTGCGATGCCGTCGCCGTCGGTTGCCAACCACATCGGCGAAACGCCGGCGGGGTTGTCGCGATGTTTCCAGCGAAAGAACGATTCGTTGGGCTCTGCCGGATTCCACCCGAGCGCCCGTGCGGCAACGGCGATCGCGGCCGGAATGTCGTCGTCGGTTCCGCGACGAATGGTGGGGGCAGGGCGATCCACGCCGAGAGGCTAGTCGCAGGTCCTCGCCGCAAACCTCGCATGAGGGGGGTGCGCTGCCGATGGGTACACGTGGGTCTGCTCCCGTCTGTCGTGAAATTCGCCGCTGAGGCTGTCGACGTTGTGCGGCGTCCGGTCGCGGGCCTGGTGGTGTTGATCTACCACCGCGTCGGCGGGCACACTCCGGTCCGCGTCGATCTCCCGACACCCACGTTTGCTCAGCAGATGGAGATCCTGGCCACCCAGGCGAGCGTCCTCGCGATCGACGACGCGGTGGAGCGTCTCGCGAATGGTCACGACCTGACGGGTCATGTCGTGGTGACCTTCGATGACGGCACGGCCGACTTCGTCGACGAGGCCCTTCCGGTCCTGGAACAACACGGCATCCCCGCCACGCTGTACGTCGCAACCGCCCACATCGAGGACCGACTCGACTTCCCGGACGAAGGCCGACCTGCCACATGGTCCGGGCTCGCCGAGTGTGTCGAGACCGGCCTCGTGACCATCGGATCGCACACACACAGTCACGCACTCTTGGACCGACTGCCCGCCCACGAGATCGCCGCGGAGCTCGACCTCTCCATCGAATTGCTCCGGGAACGCCTTGGTATCGACCCCGCTCACTTCGCCTACCCCAAGGCACTGTGTCCGTCGGTCGAAGCTGATGCCGAGGTGAGGGCCCGGTTTGCGAGCGCAGCGGTAGCCGGCACCCGGGCCAACCCGGCCGGAACCGATGTGCATCGCCTTGCCCGCACCCCGGTGCAGTCAACCGACGGTGATCGGTGGTTCGCTCGCAAGCTCGCCGGTGGTATGGGGTTCGAAGACGATCTCCGTCAGCTCGTCAACCGCCGCCGCTACGCCGGAGCATCAGCATGATCCAACGCCGGCTCATCCATCTGACCACCACGGACATGAGCCTCGACTGGCTCTTGCGTCCCCAGCTGGAAGCCTTCGCCGACGCTGGTTTCGAAGTGATCGGGATGTCCGCGCCCGGCCCCCATGTCGACGCCCTGCAGGCGAGCGGCATCCAGCACGTCTCCGTACCGTCGCTCACTCGTTCGATGTCGCCATGGCAGGACCTGCGTGCCCTGCGGGATCTCCATCGAGAGTTTCGACGATTGCGTCCTGACGTGGTGCACACACACAATCCGAAGCCCGGTGTGCTGGGTCGCCTCGCCGGTCGCTCCGCCGGGGTGCCAGTCGTGGTCAACACCGTCCACGGTCTCTACGCGCTTCCGGAAGATCGACTGGCGAAGAAGTCGGTCGTCTACGGGCTGGAGCGCCTCGCGTCGACCTGCTCGCATGCGGAGCTGCTCCAGAATCCCGAAGACCTGCCGGTACTCCGCCGTCTCGGTGTTCCTCATGCCAAGTTGTCCGTGCTGGGCAACGGGATCGACCTTCGCCGCTTCGACCCCGCCTCGGTCGCCCCGGACACTCGTACTCGGCTCCGAACAGAGATGGGCGCGACGGAATCGACCGTTGTGGTCGGTTTCGTCGGACGGCTGGTCTGGGAGAAGGGCTACGCCGAAGTGTTCGAGGCAGGGAGATCGCTCGTCGGTGCGGACTGCCGCTTTGTGGTCGTCGGTCCCGACGAGCCCGACAAAGGTGGCGCAGTCGACGCGAAGAGCAAGGCCGAAGCCGAAGCGAACGGTGTGGTGTTTCTCGGCCCCCGCGACGACATGGTTGATCTGTATGCCGCGTTCGATGTCTACGGACTGGCCTCTCACCGGGAGGGGTATCCGCGGTCGGCAATGGAAGCTTCGGCAATGGGCCTGCCGGTCGTGGCGTCGAATATTCGGGGCTGCCGTCAGGTGGTCGCCGACGGTGAGAGCGGCCGACTGTTTGCCGCGGGTGACGCTGCAGATCTCACCCAGAAGCTCGCACCATTGGTTCAAGACGTAGAGCTGCGCCGCCGGTTGGGTGATGCTGCTCGAGCCCGCGCGCTCGAACTCTTCGATGATCGGCGCGTGATCGAGACGACGTTGAGAACCTACGAGTGGCTGCTGTCTCGCTCCGCTCGGCCGGAAATGGTCGCCGCGTAGAGCGCTTCGATCTCGGGTACCGCGCGACGAAGCTCGAATCGTTCTGATTCGATTCTCGCTTGAGATGCCAGCTGGGCCCGGCGGTCAGCGTCGGTTGCGACCGCCAGATGATTGGAGGCCAGCGCCGCGGCATCGCCAATCGGTGAGATGAGCCCCGCCGAACCAGCGCCGACGGGAACCCCACCCGCTGCGGTGGCCACGATCGGCAAGCCCAGCGCCAGCGCCTCCATCATCGCCACCGGGAGTCCCTCGTGCGATGACGAAAGCGTGAAGACGTCGGCGCCGCTGACCACCCGGGTTGCGTCCGCTCGATAGCCGAGTGCGGTGAAACGGTCGCCGATACCGGCTTCCTCGATCCAGCGGTCGAGGTCGGCCGCGAGAGGGCCCTGCCCGACCAACACGTAGCGAAGTCGAGGCTCGGCAGCGAGAGCCTGACTCGCGGCGGCCACGAGAACGTCGAGGGACTTCTCTCGACGGAGGTTGGCCACTCCGACCACGACGATGTCGTCGTCGCCAAGATCCAGTTCGGTCCGCACGGCGGCGCGGTCGGCCGTGTCTCGAACCGCGTCGAGATCGATGCCGTGAACGATCACCGCAACGTGGCGTTGATCGACGCCCCGAACCGTGGCCTTCACGTCGTCACTCACCGCAATCGTGGCCGCCTGCAAGCGAATGGTGAGCCGATTGGCCAGGCGAGTGACTCGGTGGTGGCGCGGCCAACGGTTGTGTTCGGTGCTGATCACCAGCGGCCGGTATTGGCGTCGAAGCGTCATCACGAGGAGTCGACTCACCGCGGCCAGGGCAGGGGAGTGGATGTGGAGGATGTCGACCGGGTCGTCTTTCAGGAGACGCCGCAGCTTGCGCATCCAGGTCGGGCGGGCGGCCGAGGATGAGTCCAGGCAGTGATGCGCCACGTCTGCTGCCTCGAGAAGCGAGACGAGATGGTCCTTCTCTTTGAGGAGGAAGACCACGTCGTGTGATGCCACGCCGCTGGCGGTGGCTTGAGCGACGACAAGCCGCTCGGCGCCGCCGGGCCCGAGCCCCTTCAGGAGATGACGAACTCGCATCGACTCGTTCACGACAACGCGCCGCGGGCTGCGTCGATCACACGCTTCAGGTCGCGGTCGCCCATCGAAGATCCGCTCGGCAGGCAGACGCCCCGAGCGAACGCGTCGTCGGCAACGGCCCCACCGAACATGCGCTCGGAGGCGAACACCGGTTGCAGGTGCATCGGCTTCCACGCCGGACGAGCCTCCGCGTTGGCAGCCTCGAGGGCGGCAATGAGTTCCAGCGGAGTGCACCGCGCGGCGTCGGACAAGACCACCAGCGTGAGCCAGTTGTTGGGCTCGCCGCGGTCATCGAGCGGATTGAATTGCACACCGGGGAGGTCGCCGAGTGCGGCGACATAGGCCTCGCGGATCTCGCGGGTTCGGGCCAGCATCGCGGGCAGACGCTGCACCTGACCTCGGCCGATCGCAGCGAGGACATTGCTGAGCCGGTAGTTGAATCCGATCTCAGTGTGTTCGTAGTGAAGTACCGGCTCTCGCGCCTGCGTCGACAGGTGACGGATTCGTTCGATCAGCGCCTGGTCGTTCGAGACCGCCATGCCACCGCCGCCCGTGGTCATGAGCTTGTTGCCGTTGAACGAGAAGATGCCGATGTCGCCGAACGACCCTGCTGATGCACCGCGCCACGTGGCCCCGACGGCTTCGGCGGCGTCTTCGATCAGTGGCACGCCGTGACGCTCGCACGCGGCTCGAATCGGGTCGTGGTCGGCGCACTGTCCGTAGAGGTCCACGGTGATCACCGCACCGACGCGGCGGCCTTCGTCCCGGGCTGCATCGAGTGCTTCGGCCACCAGCGCCGGGTCGGCATTCCAAGTGGCCTCCTCGGCGTCGACAAACCAGGGTTCCGCTCCGACGTAGACCACGGCGTTGGCCGTTGCGGCGAAAGTGAACGAGGGAACGATCACGACGTCGCCGGGGGTCACCCCCATCACGAGCAGCGCCAAGTGCAGTCCGGCGGTGCCGCTGGTGAGCGCGACGGCGTGCGAAACGCCATGCGCGGCGGCGAATTCCTGCTCGAACGCGGCGAGGTCTGGGCCGACGGGCGCGACCCAGTTTTCATTGAACGCGCCGAGCAGATGGTCTCGCTCGAGGGCAGTCATATCGGGTGGGGACAAATAGACGCGGTCCATTGGGTCCTTCGGCTCATGTCGGCGGGTCACGTGCCGACAGGCAAAGCGTCGCACAAGCACACGCTGAGCTGGCGTCTTCGGAGGGAGACGTTGGATCGGCCTCGAGGGGTGGGCGAAAACCACGGACATGGAACCCCAACATTTGATTCGAACCATCCGGCGCCGTTGGCGACCGATCGTGCTGTTGGCTGTTGTCGGCGCATCGCTCGGCGTGGCCAGTGCAGCCGTTGCAGAAGACGCCGCTCCGGCCCCCGTGCCGACGGTGTACTACGACGCGTGCCATACGCTGCTCGTCGATCGCACGCAGTCGGACATCGAAGAAGTCGTCGATGTCAGCAATCTTGCGCAGCTCGCACAGCGTCTCACCCAGGGCGAGATCCCGGCGACTACCGCAACGGCGCTCGGTCGTGACCCTGAAGTGCTGCAGAACCAAGTTCGTGTGGATGTCCGCAACGACATCCGCAGCATGTCGGTGTGCACCGTCGGGGACTCTCCGGCGGAAGCCGAAGCGGCCGCCGACGAGTACGCCAACCAGTTGATCGGCTTTCTGACGACCAAGGCGGAGGCCGACCACGGCAAGCGGGTCAGCATCGCGATCGCGCAGGTCACCCAGGCGCAGACCTGTGCTGACAACGCGGAAGTGATCCTCGCGGCCAAGGAAGAGAACGACCCCTTCGGCGACACGCGCGACGAGAACATCGCAGTCGAGCTCTGCGAGAGTCAGCTGCGCCCGGCCCAAGCTCGACTCAGTGACTACGAAGCCTCCGGCGTGCCAGTCGTGCCGCTGGAGACGCTCGAAGATGCGTCTGCGGTCGAAATCTCGGAGCGCGACTACAACGCTCGACTCCGTCAGGGCGCCGCCGGGTCCAACGTCGAGGTCGGAATCGGCGAATCCGTTGGTGCCGGCTCCGGCGCTCCATCGAGTCGCTCGTCCGGCCCGGCGATCCCCGACGGCCCCGGGCCGCGTGGCGCTGCCGGTGCATTCTTCGGTGCGGCGATCGGCTTCGGATTCGTGATGTTCACCGAGCGGCTCGATTCCAAGCTGCGTAGCAAGGCCGATGTCGAGACGACACTCGACCTTCCGGTCCTCGCCGAGATTCCCCCCTTGAGCCGCAAGGATCGCAAGTCGACGCGGATCCTCACGCTCGAAGAGCCCCGGTCGCGCACTGCGGAATCGTTCCGAGCCCTACGCTCCGCGCTCGACTACGCCCGTCGTGTTGATGAGGACCAGGGCCGTACTCGGCCCGGCGCTCACGTGGTCCTCGTCACTTCAGCGGGCCCTTCGGAAGGCAAGACCACCACGGTCGCCAACCTTGCGACGGTCATGGCGGAAGGCGACCGGCGAGTGCTCGCCATCAACTGCGACTTCCGTCGGCCCCGTCTCCATCGCTACCTGGGTGGAACGGCCAATCCGCAGCGCCTCAATGTCACCGAGGTCCCCGGCGTGCAACTTGTCACGCAGGTCACCGACAACGACGGCGATTCCACGCCGAGCGATGTGATCGCGGCACAACGCCGCCTCATCGAACGAGCGATGGAACGTTTCGATGTCATCCTGCTCGACACGGCGCCGATTCTCACGACAAACGATGCGGCGGATCTTCTCGGCGTCGCCGACCACGTCGTGTTGGTCGTCAATGCGTCGGAAACAAAGGCCGAGTCGGCAGCCCGCGCCTCCGAGCTGCTCGAACGCCGCGGCCGCGCCCCCCTCGGCGCGGCACTGGTCGGCGCTCGCGACGTACCCAACGCATCCGACTACTACTACGACGACAACGACCCGTACCTCGAACAGTCCGGTCGCCGGCGCCGTTCGCGAGACGAGCTCGCTGACGACTCCACCAATGGTCCCCGCGATGCCGGGGTTGCGCCGGTCCGGTGACCGAGATGGCCGGTCCTCCCGCGCTGGCGACGGCCCCTTCTCCCGCGATCCCACGGCCGAGTGCCCGTGTAACCGATGAATCGACGCTTCGGCTGGCCTGGGCTTCCCCGGCAGGCTGGGGCTTGTGCGGCGCGGCCCTACTCGCCTACGCGGCCGGTCCTGCCGTCGGGCGTTCGTCGATCTTCGGGATGTTCGTTGCTGCCGCGGCGATCGGGATCTCAGTTCCCCTGTTCAAGCGGCTCGCTCGCCACTTCCCCGGCCTCGAAATTGCCGGTCTCCTGCGCCTCTCCCTCGGCCTCAAGCTCCTGGCCACGCTTCCCCGATTCGAGGCCCGCGAGGACAGCGTCGATTACTACCGGGTCGGCTCGTCGTTGGCCGACAGCTTCCGACGGCTCGATTTCACCGTGGACACGGGGCGATCAATTCCCGGTACCGGGTCGATTCGCTACCTCGCCGGCATCGTCGAGGTCTTCACGTTCGAGGACGAGTTCGCCACTTTCGTCGTGTTCTCCCTCTTCGGCTTCATCGGGTCGGTGCTGTTCGTGATGGCGTGTCGGACGGCACTGCCCGCGGTCGACATCAAGCGCTACGCCCTCTTGCTGCTCTTCTGGCCGTCGCTGGTCTACTGGCCGGCCAGCACGGGGAAGGAGTCCGTCGTGCTCCTCGGTCTGGGCACCGTTGCCTACGGGGGAGCCCGGTTGCTGCGTGGCGAGATGCGGGGTCTTCTGATCACCGCAATCGGCATGCTCGGCGTCGCGCTCGTGCGACCCCACGTCGCCCTCATCGCCATGACGGCGCTGTTCGTCGCGATCGTCGTCGGAGCGAAAGGGCGCGGTGCCATGAGCACGTTCGCCCGTGTCTCGCTCATCGCTGCGCTGGTTGTGGGCGGTTCGGTCGCGTCCGACGCGGTCGAGGCACTCTCGGACATCGATGGCCTGAACCCGACCGGTCTCGCGGCCGCTCTCGACATGGTGAATTCCCGTTCGGCCCAGGGCGGCTCGCACTTCGAAGCAGCTCGCATCGATGGGATCTCGGAGTACCCCTGGGGCTTCGTGACGGTTCTCTTCCGTCCGTTCCCGCACGAAGCATCGAGCCTTCCCATGCTGCTCACCTCCATCGAGGCGATGGTTCTCGCCCTGTTGGTCTTGGCCGCGATTCCTCGGATCATCGCCGCTCTGCGAAGCATTCGCGACGAGGCCTATCTCGCGTACGCGATGTCGTTCACGGTCGTGTTCGTCTATCTCTTCTCGGCCTTGGGCAACTTCGGCATCCTCGCTCGACAACGGGCGATGACCATTCCCCTCGTGCTTCTCGTGGTGGCACTGCCCACCGCGAAGGAACGGGTCCGACAGCGACGATTGAAGGCGCAACAATGAGATACGCCCCGGCGGTCGCGCCGCGCCCACATCGTCGTGTCGTCGAGTCCGAACTCGGTCACGAGCTGGCTCTCTTCCACCTCGATGATCGCCGGCTGCACATGCTCAACGGTTCTGCTGCGGCGATCTGGCGGCAGCTCCACAGCGCCGACACGATCGGTGAGGTCGCCGTTGGTCTGGGCGACCAGTTCGGTGTGTCGCCGATCGAGATTCGTGGTGACATCGAAGAGACGGTCGACCGGTTACGAGCCGACGGCCTGTTGCAGGTCGATGATCGATTCGATCCGGGAACGCAGCCGACCCGTGCCCGGCTCAGGCGGATCGACGCCGACGCGCCGAAGAGCGGTTCCTACGCTGCCCTCGACGCCCGGGTCGGGATCGAATGCGCCGACGATGAGATGGCCGCCGCGATCGCGGCTGCTCTGAGTCCGTTGCACTGCGACGATCAAGCCGAGGTGGCGATCTCGATCTCGGAGACTGCTGCGGGCGCATGGGAGATCCGCGTCGCCGACGGCGTCCCGACCACCCTCGGCTCCCGGTTGTCAGTCGTCCTCCGGGCGATCGGTGAGGTCAACAATCTGGCGGTCGAGTCCGCGCCCGGCGATCTTGTCTTCCACGCCGGTGCAGTCGCCCGTGGTGAACGCGGCGTGCTGTTGCCGGGTGGGTCGAATCACGGCAAGTCGACGCTGACCACGGCGCTGGTCGCCGACGGTTTCGGCTATCTCACCGATGAGGCAGCGGCGGTCGACGCGGAACTCCGTATCCGACCGTTCGCGAAATCGATCGCCCTCGACCCAGGCTCGTTCTCCCTCTTCGCCGACCTCGAGCCCACCCGGTCGCCGCAGGGCCTGGCCCGCGCCGTTGCGTGTCGTGAGTGGCATGTCGACCCGGCTCTCGTGGGCGAGACGTCCGACTCGGTCCCGGTCGCGGCCGTGGTCTGCCCGCAGTGGCGGGCCGGCGCCTCGACCCGGGTCTCGGCGATCGAGCCGGCGGAGGCGCTCCATC
>Ga0315336_1001415_pt1 | contig 46921 bp, 34 predicted proteins | sample ASW5metaG_FD_204512 | JGI IMG/M metagenome (GOLD analysis project Ga0315336, IMG submission 204512) | Ammonia-oxidizing marine archaeal communities from Monterey Bay, California, United States - ASW #5 | ecosystem: Environmental > Aquatic > Marine > Intertidal zone | place: USA: California... | reverse complement strand
TTCTTCCCGACGGGATACGCCAGAAGCTCCACACGGCGGTCGGCACCCCGACACCGGCATCGGCGGGACCTCGCGAGCGACGGCGGACACCGACAGTCAACGAGCCGGGTCTGGGCCTGCGGGCCGTCCTGGCCGACGAGGTCTCGGCCGACGACTGGCAGGGCGGACTCGACATCGTGGAGGCGCGAGAAGCTGGCGAGCTGACAAACCTCGACCTCATCCTGACCGGGCCAACCGTGTCCCGCGAGCTCGAGGACGAAGCAGCGCGATGGCCCGACGCCGCGGTGGTCGCCGTGCACGAGCGGCTTCCCCCGATCCCGGCCGGATTGACGCCACTGGGATTCGGACGTGAACACGACGACACGTTCCTCAGTCTCGACTCGGCAATGCCGGGGTCGCCCTCGCCTGGCCGATCCGTTGTGCAGCGCACGATCGAGAAACTCCCCGATCCACTGACCGACGCCGAGGGCTTCCGACTCGCGGCGCAGACCCATGTCGGAGTTGTCGACAGCGGCACGGAAGCCTCATTGCGTCGTGCTGTTGCTCTCACTCGCTTGTGTGCCGCAGGGCTACCTGTGTCGATCGCCGACCCCGCGGCCTACGTCGGCCTTGTGCCGGCGGAGATTCTCGACGACTGGGCCGCCACATCACCGAGGGTTCTCACCGTCGAACACGCCCGTGAACACGCGAGCCATCGTCAACGTGGACTCGTCCATGATCATCTGAGCCGCCGCGCGGTGTTCGACACGCTTCTCCGTAATCACGACCGGCCTGGGCTTCCGTCGATGTCGGTCTCCGTGACGATCGCGACCAACCGACCCGACATGGTCGATCACTGGTCGCAGCAACTCGAACTGCAGGACCATCCCGACTTCGAAGTGATCGCCGCACTGCACGGCGATCGTTTCGACGATGCCACCGTCGACCGTCTACACGCGCGACTTGGCCAACGCCTCACCGTGGTGCGAGTCGACAATTCGTATTCGCTCGGCGATGCGCTCAATGCGGCGACCCGGGCCGCCGGAGGCGATCTTCTCGTCAAGTGGGACGACGACGACTTCTACGATCATTGCCATCTCCGCGATCTCGTGAGGGCCAAGGAATACAGCGGAGCCACTTTGGTGGGGAAGGCCGCCGAGTTCGTTTACCTCGCCGGACTCGACCGGACGGTCCGGCGACTGAAGACCTCTTCGGAAGCATTCTCACGGACCATCGGAGGTCCGACGTTGGCCATCAACCGCGCCGAGCTACGCGAACTGGGCGGCTGGCGACGAACGCGGCGGAGGGTCGATTCGATGTTGATCGAGGATGTGACCGCCGCGGGAGGGACCACCTACAGAACCTCGGGCTTCGGGTTCGTCATGATGCGGTCGGGCGGCACGGGCCATGCCCACACCTGGACGCCCGGCGATGACTACTTCCTCGACGGTGCCATCGATCAGCGCCCAGGGCTGGATCTCGAATTCTGCGGCGTCCGCGCGCCGGAAGCGGTGGTGGCTCCATGGGTGTGACCTCCAGCCCCCGTACCAACGCTTGGCATCTGCTCGAGGTTGATGCCCATGCCGAGAAGACCACCGTGTCGGTGGTTATTCCGGCTCGCGATTGCCAGGAGACTCTCGACCGCCTTGTGGCGTCGGTCCGTGCGCAGCGCTACCCCGCCGAACTCGTCGAGATCGTCGTGGTCGACGACGCGTCGCAACCTCCCCTGGTCGTGCCCGACGGCGCCGTCGCCGTGCGACAGGAGGACGACGGCACCTTCGGCGCCGGGCGGGCCCGCAACGCCGGGGCCGTCGAGGCCACCGGCGACGTTCTCCTGTTCCTCGACGCCGACCTACTCCTCGGGCCCGAGAGCCTCGGCCGGATGCTGCGTTGGTACGAGGCCTCACCGGCTGCCGTGGTCACTGCGACGATCGGATTCTTCGACCCCGGTGCTATCAACGCGACCGCGCTCGACGCCGCGATTCGCGACCGTAGCGTGGGCGAACTCGTCGGCCCCATCGCCACCGACGACCAGGCGTGGCGCGAAAAGACCTTCGCTCGTACCCACGATCTCACCGTCGACCACTCCGACCTGTTCCGGGTGTTCATCGGCGCGGTGATGTGTGTGCCGCGCGTCTTGCACGAGTCCGTGGGCGGCCTGAGGGCGCTCGGCGTTCGCGGCATCGAAGACACCGAATACGGCTATCGACTGCACAATGCAGGCGGACTGTTCGTGCTCGACCGATCGGTCGACCTCTGGCATCAGGGCAAGCGGTTCTTCGACTCGGCGGCAGCAAAGGGAGCGAAGAAGGCGCGCGCCGGTCTGGTCGAGGAACTGATCCCCGAACCGTCGTTTCGGCCGGACGGTGCGACTCCACGGCAGGTGCCGTTCGCGACGATCGCGACGGCCGAGGGCGTCGCCGCGACCGGCATCGACCGCCTCGCCCGTAACGACGTGGTCGTCGTCCACGATCAGTCAGTCAGCCTCGGCCTCAGCCAGGAACCTGACCATGCGGCATCGCCGTTCGCCGTCACCGTTCTCCACGACTGTTCGCTCGAATCCGACGCGGTCGACCGGCTGATCGCGCGAGCCATGGAGCTCGGCGTCGGCGCGCTCCGCGCTGTCGACCCCGATGGTCGTGAACTGGTCACGGTGGTTCGTCGGCGAGGCCTGGGCCGCGCCGTGCTGACCGGCCATCGACCGGATGCGCCGGCCGCGGACCGAGCGGGCGACCTCTTCGGCGACTGGGCACTCCCCGCGTCGGGGTTCGGAGTGACGCCTCGCTAGAGGCAGTCGGCGATCGCGTAGGCGGGGTAGGCGACGCCAGTAGGCGTCCAACACGGAAGCGGGTCGGCTGGAGCGGTGATCGAAGCCCACGCGCTCACGAGCGGGAATCCACAGGCCTGCGCGGTGGCATTGTCGAGCGCCGCGACGAGAGACTCGAACTCGTCGAGGCTCGGAGAACCAACGGTGGCGGCGATGAATTCGTCGATCTGTGTCTGGAGATCGGTGGAGAGTCCTGCCGCCGCGGTGGAGAGCCGATCGAAGTCGGGGATGGAGCCATTCGGTAGCGGGTCCGAAGTGAAGAGCGAGGCCAGCATCGTGCACTCCGGGGAGTCGACGACGGTCAAGATCTCTGCGGCCGGTTCGGCATCGGGATCGACGCGATCGATCGCGATGGTTCGCGGCGGTCCGGCTGGAACCCAGCGATCACCCACGGCCTGCACGATCTCGTCGCTCACACAGTCGACGGCGAGATGCTGGTCGTCCTCACTCCAGCATGGCAGGAAGCTGGGACGACCCTCGGCCGAGCAGGTGCCCGGCGTTCCGGCCAGCGTGTAGCCGGCGATCGGAAGTTCGAGCTCGAGGTGACAGTCGGGAAATCCGCTCGCGGTGTAGAGCGCGCTGAACGCGGGGATTCCGCATGTGCTCGTGGTGCTGGCATCGATCGTCCGGCCGGCGAGCACGAGTAGATCGTGCCTCTGCACCCGCTGGGCGGTCTCCGAGAGCGACCCGTCGTTGACGAGTTCCCCGATGTCGTCGAGAAGCGGAAGGGCGGTGGTCGCGCCCGTGAGCGCGGCGATGCGTGCGAGTTCTGTGAGCGTTCCATCGAGGTCGACTTCGTGAGCGTGGGAACCGAGCGCGAGGGTGCGCACGTCGTCGCAGATACCGGTGCCTTCGACGCGATCGTCGGTGGGCGTGACCCGCTCCACCGACCAGGCTTCCGGCGCTTCCGGGGCAGCACACGACGCGGCGATCAGCACCACCACCATCCACGGCCACCATTTCATGAGTTACCAATCGGCGGCTGGGGGCCGGTTTGAAGTGATGTGACCGACTATCGTTACCGAATGAACGACGAGATCTTCGCTGGCGCAGAGGCGCTGACCTTCGATGATTTGCTCGTGGTGCCGGGCTGGAGCGAGGTGTTGCCGTCTGAGGTCAACACCACCACATCGCTTGCCGGGATCGAACTGCGAGTCCCACTCATGTCCGCGGCGATGGACACCGTCACCGAGGCGCCGCTCGCCATAGCGATCGCGCGCGCTGGCGGCATCGGGGTGCTTCATCGCAACCTCTCGATCGAGGAGCAAGCCGACGAAGTTGACCGCGTGAAGCGCGCCCAGGCCGGCATGATCTCCTCGCCGATCAGCCTCCCGCCGACGGCGACCCTCAACGACGCCGAGGCGCTGATGGCGCGTCACAAGATCAGTGGGGTGCCGATCTGCGATCCCGACGGTCGCCTGGTCGGCATCCTGACCAATCGCGACATCCGCTTCTGTACTGCCGACCAGTATTCGAAGCCGGTCACCGACTTCATGACGGCTGCGCCGCTCGTGACCGCCCCGGTTGGTACCGAGCTCAGCGATGCCGTCGCCATCCTTCACGAGCATCGCATCGAGAAGTTGCCGCTCGTCGATGACGACGGCCGCCTGGCCGGGTTGATCACCGTCAAGGACATCACCAAGCGGATCGAAAACCCGGACTCCACCCTCGACGGCGACGGCCGGCTCCGAGTCGCCGCGGCAATTGGTGTGAGCGACACGGCCGAGCGCACCGAGGCTCTCGAGGCCGCGGGTGTCGACATGCTCGTCATCGATACCGCCCACGGCCACACGCAAGGTGTGGTCGACGCCGTGCGCACCATCAAGAAGGGCTGGCCGGATCTACCCGTCGTAGGTGGCAACGTCGTCACCCGCGAGGGTGTCGAGGTGTTGGTCGAGGCCGGAGCCGACGTGATCAAGATCGGCGTCGGCGCGGGAAGCATCTGCACGACCCGGATCGTTGCCGGTGCAGGCATGCCGCAGATGACCGCGATCAACGAATGCGCAAAGGCCGCCCGCGATCTCGGTGTGCCGATCATCGCCGACGGCGGTGTCGTGACTTCTGGCGACATCGTGAAGGCCTTCGTCGCCGGCGCCGATTGCGTCATGCTCGGCAATCTCCTCGCCGGAGTCGATGAGGCTCCTGGTGATCTCGAACTCGTCGACGGGGCGATGTGGAAGACCTATCGAGGCATGGGCTCGGCCGGCGCCATGCGGGGTCGGGCGACCGACCGGTACGGCACGGGCCAGGCGCCCGGAAAGCACGTCGCGGAAGGTGTCGAAGCGCGGGTGCGCTACGCCGGCCCGATGTCCGAGCTGGTTGCCCAGGTCATGGGCGGCCTCCGGTCAGGCATGGGCTACGCGGGTGCTGCGGATCTTGATGATCTCCGTCACCGAACTCGTCTCGTGCGCATCACCGGCGCCGGTCTTCGCGAGAGCCATCCGCACGATGTCAACGTTCTGCGCGACGAGTAGGTCGTTGTGGTGAAGGTCGCCATTGCTCGTGCTGCGGTCCGAGCGACCAGTCGACTGCCCAAACGAGTGCTCCGGCGCATGGCCGGCGAGCCGCTGGAGATCGACGGCAACGTCCTCGATCTGCAGATGCAGGTCTTCGCCGCGGCAGCCGCGAAGCGCCCAGCAGACGACGACCCCTCGGTTGAATCGATTCGTGAGGGCTTTGCCGACATGGGAAGAATGGCGTCGCACGACCCGGTGTCGTCGGTGTCGACTCACGACCGCACGATTCCCGGGCCCGGTGGCGAGTTGGCCGTACGGATCTACCACCCCCCGTCCACCACCGGCTCGGCTCCCGCGATCGTTTGGTATCACCAAGGCGGCTACGTGATCGGCGGGCTCGACTCCGACCACTCGCTGTGCACGAACCTGTCGGAGCGTTGCGGAGCGGTGGTCGTCTCGGTCGATTACCGACTCGCTCCCGAGCATCCGTTCCCCGCGTTCATCGACGACGGCATCGCCGCCTTCGAGTGGGTCCTCGAGCAGGCCGAGGGGCTTGGCGTCGACTCGACTCGTGTGGCCGTCGCCGGCACATCAGCGGGGGGAATGCTCGCTGCGGTCATTTGTCAGCAGGCTCGGATCCGCGGCACCGCTCAACCGGTCGCACAGATCCTGACCTACCCGTGGATCGACATCACCGCCACCGGCGGTAGCCGAGATTCTTGCGCCGATGCGTTTCCGCTCACCGCGGCGACCCTGGCCTTCTTCGGCCACCTCGCGCTTCCTGATCCAGCGGCGGCCACCGACGTTCGTGCCAGCCCCGGTCTCGCCGAGGAACTGTGGGGACTTGCGCCCGCTGTCATCGTCACCGCGGGATTCGATCCGCTTCGCGACGAGGGAATCCGCTACGCCGACGCGTTGCGCAGTGCCGGCATCCAGGTCGTCAGTCGCACCGAGGCCTCGCTCACCCATTCGTTCACCTCATTCGGAGGGGTATCGAAGGAAGCGCGACGAGCCGTCGACCGCTTGGCCGACGACGTCGCCCAGGCGCTCGGCGTCGACTGAGGTGCCCGAGGGCGACACCCTCTACAACATCGCGCTGCGGCTCCGGCCTGCGCTCGAGGGCAAGACTCTCGTCGGCGTGTCGTTGCCACGGCTCCGAGGTATGGACCGGCTGAAGGTGGGCGACACGATCATCCGCGTCGAGAGTCGAGGCAAGCACCTGGAGATCGAGGTCGAGCGCGGGCTGATCTTGCGTTCGCACCTGCGAATGACGGGGAGCTGGGAGCTCTATGGGAGCGATGATCGGTGGCGCAAGCCCCGCCATCTGGCCCGAGCCGTGCTCGACACCGGTGACGCGCAAGCGGTGTGCTTTGCCGCACCAGTGGTCGAGGTCGGTCGGCGCGGTGATGGCGGTCTCGACCATCTCGGGCCCGACCTCTGCATCGACCCGGTCGACATCGGTGAGATCGTCGGGCGCGTCGACGCGTGGGCCGATGAACGAGCGGAGATAGCCGACGTCCTGCTCGACCAGCGACTCGCGGCGGGTATCGGCAACGTCTACAAGTGCGAGGCGCTATTCGCCGCCGGAATCGACCCCTTCACGCCGCTCGGCGCCGTGAGCGGCGATGAGCGACGCCGTCTTTACGAGCTGGCCGCTCAGCAGTTGCAGGCCAACCTCGGCCGCGATCGTCGCGCCACGCTCGGCGATGGGTTGGCCGTCTACGGCCGGCATCGGCAGGGCTGCCGCGTCTGCGGCACCGGCATTCGGCTCGTGGAGCACGGCGTCCATGGTCGTCAGACTTGGTGGTGTCCCCGCTGCCAATCGGCCGGGTCCTGAGCCGGCACCGACTACTTCTGTTGCGCGGCGACCCGTTCGCTACCGAGCACGTAGTGATGCAACTTCGCCACTGCGAACCCGGCGTGGAGGTTCACCAGGTGCGTGGTGACCGCGTGCGTCGCGGCAATGGACGCGGGCGTGGCACCCTCGCCGAGCCGGGCAAGCACCTCGCGTTCGGTGGCGGTCAACGTGGGGGGCGGATAGAGCGGGTCCGCGGCGCGCTGAGCCCAGGCATCGAGATCGTGCAGCACTCGCTGTGCCATGCGGGAGAGAAGCACCGCCTCGCCGCGGGCCACGTCGAGGATGGTGCGAGTATGAGTGGCCTCGTCGGCCTTGAGTAGAACGGCGCCGGCTGCTCCCGCTACAACCGTCGTGTAGGCCCGCTCGTCATCCTGCGCGGTGGCCGCGACCACCTTGGTGGCCGGTGCCCACTCCCGCACGCGTCGACACACCGCTCGAGCATCCGACTCTTGGATACGAACATCAAGCAGGAGCACGTCGGGAATCTCGGTCAACACGCAGGCCACGGCCTCGTGGCCGGTGGGGACGTGCCCGACGACATCCACGTGCTGAGTCGGCACGCGAAGAGCGTCGCTCAGAGCAGGGTCGCCAGCGACGAGCACCGTGATGGTGTCGTCGTTCGTCGCATCACTGTCCATCAGGGACCTGTCGGCACGATCGAGTCGAACCTGAGCCGGGTCCCGTCCCGGGTGACGGGTTGTCAGCCCTGCGAGATGGCGTCGAGCACGTTGAGTCGCGACGCGCGGCGCGCCGGAATGATCGCCGCTCCGATGCCCGCGATAGCTGCGATGGCGAGGTATTGGGCCAGGGCCGGGATGGGGATGTCGAGCGTGCGAATGAAGTCGTCGGGGATCACCGCCACCGCGGCCGCGCCGAAAACCGTGCCGAGTAGGAGGCCGAGAACGCCGCCGAATACCGCGATCACGGCACCTTCGAACAGCACCATCCGCATCATCTGTTGAGAGGTCATGCCGACGGCGCGGACAAGCCCCAGCTCACGCGTCCGCTCGAGCACCGAGAGGGCCAGGGTGATGGCGATCCCGAGTAGGGCGATGATGATCGCGACGAGGAGCAGCACGCTGATCACCGTGAGGAACTGATCGATCTGGGCCGATTGTCGATCCTGGAACTCGTCGCGGGTGTCTACGTTGACTTGCGGAAACCCGTCGGCGACCGAGGCCAGCGCGGCACGGGCCGCTTCTTCGTCGACACCGTCGACGATGGTCACCGAGACGAACTGGTCCTGACTCGCGGGGTAGTGGTCGTTCCAGATTTCGAGGCTCACCACCCGGTTTCCGTAGATGCTCGAGTCGGTGTAGATGCCGTCGATACGCACTTCTTCGACGACTTGATCCTGGAAACGAATCGAGAAGCGGTCGCCCAGCACGAACTGGTTGTCGTTGGCGAAGTCCTCGTGCACCCAGATCGACTCGCGCGAGAGCGATGCGGCGTCGAGCTCGCGGAACTCGGGATCGAGGTGGCCGAGCGAGTTGGCCATGTCGGTCGCCGATGCATCGCGGATCTCGCCATCGAACTCCGTCGCGAAGGCTTCGAACGCGAAGCGGAACCGCACCACGGTGTCGACCTCCGGCAGGGGCTCGATCTCGTTGGCCAGAGCCGGCGAGAAGAATTGATTGGGTCCGTTGTTGTCGGTCGAGATGAACCAGTCCGATGTGACGGAGTTTTCGAGAATGTCGGCGAACGTCGCCTTGAACGACGCCGACACGACGGTCGCGGTGCTGACCAGCGCGAGGCCGATCATGAGGGCGGCGGCGGCGCTCGCGGTGCGGCGCGGACTGCGGCCCGCGTTTTCCCGAGCCATGCGGGCGTTGCTCTTGAGTGTCCTTGGGAGGAAGCGGCGCAAGAGCACTGAGACGGTCAAGAGTGCGCCGCCGAGGAGGACCACAGGGGTTGTTCCCCAGTCTCCGGCGGGGACGGCCGCGACGCCGATGAGAATCGCGATCACCCCGGTCGCTCCGATGATGAACACGCCGATTCCGCCGAGGACACTCGTCCAGCGCCAGCCCATGATCAGCGAGGCGTCGACGGCTCGCACGCCGAGGCGGAAGAGCAGGTAGGCGATGCCGACCAGGAGCAGCGACCCGATCGCCGCGGCGAGACCGGCGGCATCGAAGTCGGTGACGACGTCGCTGACCGACAGCCCGAACAACCAGAGCGCCCCAATGATCGCTGCGATGCCGCTCAACGTCACCACGACGCCGAGCAGGCCCAGAGTGATCGCGAGCGGCCACCGACCGACGAAGTTCGCGACCGGGCGGGTGAGGAGCGGGCTGATGCCGTTGACCCCGAGGAAGATGGTGGCGGCAGCGACGCCTAGGAGCGACAGCACAGATCCGGTGCCGAGGTCGAGGACCAGAGCCGCGATCAGGAGCACGAGGCCGAACGCAAGGGTGGCGTAGCGGCCCAGTACGTGGTCGACCCGCTTCCAACCGAAGGCGCTCGCGATTGCGGCGATGGGGCCGAGCGTGATGATCGAGAGCCAGTCGTCAGATGCGATGGCCATGACGACCAACACCAACGAGATGGCCACGATCGGCACACCGATGACGAGATTCCGCGGCGGGACGAAGCGGCTGAGACGAGCGTCTTCGCGCAGCGCAGCCATGGGCGACACCCGGCGAGCGCGCAGCGCCGGGGCGATGGCGCTCGCCATCGTGACGCCGATACCGACGACGGCACCGAAGATGAACGTCGTCGGAGTGAGTACGAGGTCGTTGCCTTCGGGACCGAAGTCGAGGGTGATCAGTAGCCATCGCAACGACCATCCGAACGTGATGCCCAGGAGCGTGCCGAGCACCATGGAGACGAGGCCGACGAGCGCGGCCTCACCGATCAGCGCATAGGTGACCTGGCGTCCCGTCGCCCCGATCGCCCGGAGAAGTCCGAGCTCGCGGATTCGTTGGCCGATCAGAATCGTGAACACGTTGAAGATCACAAACGCGGACACCAGCAAGATGATGAATGCGAAAACGAGCAGGAACACTCGGAACTGTTCGATGAACGAGCCGAACGACTCCTCGCGCTCCTCGGTGAGCTCCTCGCCCGTGAGGATCTCGGCGTTGGGTGGGAGCACCGAGCGAAGGCTTTCGAGCACGAGAGCCTCATCGGCGCCGTCGTCGAACTCGAGGTCGATGCGGTAGTAGCCGAAGCCGCCGTAGATCACCTGCAGCGCTGTCTCCGTCTCGAACGCCACCGCGACGGCGCCGACCATCGCGTTGCGATCAGGCGAGCCGAGGAAGAAGGAGCCCACCAGCTCGAACTCTCGCGGGCCGAGCACCGTGGCGATGGTGTAGCGGTTGCCGAGGGTGAAGTTGCCGTCCTCGTAGGCGTCGTGGTCGAGCACGAATTCGTCGCTTGTGGTGGGCTCACGGCCCTCGATCACGAAGTAGCGGGATGCCTCGCGCTGGTCTTCCCAGTTGAGTCCGAGGTTCGGCCCCGTGGATGCCGTTCGCAGATCCCCGTCGTCGTCGATCGGTGCGCAACAGAACGGGTTCTGAATGACCGGCTGCGTCGTGGCGATGCCGTCGACACCGGCAAGCACCTCATCCAGGGCGGGGTCGATCAGCGCGGCGCTCAGGTCTCGGTCGCCGAAGTCGAGCTGGGTGCGCACGCCGTATTCGACGTTGCCCTCGATGTCGCCTGCGAGATCGTCGAAGGTCGCCCTCAGGCCATCAGTGAACACGAAGACGCCAACGGTGAACATCACGCCGACCGTGACCGCGGAACATGTCAAGAGGAACCGGAGCGGCTTCCCCGTGATGTTGCGACGGATGAGCTTCCAGATCATCAGCGCAGCTTCTTCATGTGGTCGATGACCTGCTCCGCGTCGGGATCCAGGAGCTCGTCGACGATCTTGCCGTCGGCGAGGAACACGACACGGTCGGCGTAGGCCGCAGCGACCGGATCGTGGGTGACCATCACGATGGTCTGGCCGAGTGTGTCGACCGCTTCCTTCATGAAGGCGAGAATCTCGTTGCCGGTTGTGGAGTCGAGGTTGCCGGTGGGCTCATCGGCGAAGATGATCTCGGGCCGGCTGGCGAGGGCCCGGCTGACGGCGACTCGCTGCTGTTGGCCACCTGAGAGCTCGTTGGGGCGGTGGCTCGTGCGATCGGCAAGTCCGACGGTCTCGATGACTTGGTCGAGCCACGCCTGGTCGGGACTCACGCCGGCGAGGTCCATGGGGAGCGTGATGTTCTCGAGGGCCGACAGCGTCGGGACGAGATTGAACGCCTGGAAGACGAAGCCCACGTGGTCGCGACGAAGAAGGGTGAGATCGCGCTCACTCAAGGCCGAAAGGTCGGTGTCGCCGATGAAGACCTGGCCGCCAGTGAGGGTGTCGAGACCGGCCTGACAATGCATGAGGGTCGACTTGCCCGACCCAGATGGGCCCATGATCGCGGTGAACTTGCCGCGCTCGAATTCGACGTCGACATCGTCGAGGGCGCGGACTTCTGTGTCGCCTTCGCCGTAGTACTTTTTCGCGGCGACGGCTCGCGCGGCTGGTCCGGTGGTCACGGTCGACTGCGTCATCGCCTTCTCCAGGTGGGGGGTTCTGGGGAGAGGTTAGGCACTGATCCCCGTTGGTTACGTATATGGGCGCCCACACGGGCGGCCCCCTCAATCTACGCTGAAAGGCCATGATCACTCGGGGGACTTACTTGTCTGTTCGGTCGGAGGGTCCGACCGCGTCGTTGCACCTCGAGGAGCATGGGTGGGTGGTCGTGCCGTCGGTGTTCGATCGGCGCTCCGTCGGCCGACTTCATCGTGAGATCTCCGCCTTGTTCGCAACGGAGATTCCACCGGTTCGAGTGGAGGGACGGTCGGCGGAGTCGTACACCGACTTCCGTCATTGCACCCTCAATCGTTCACCCGCCGCGCAGTCCGCGGTCGGCCACCCACGGATTCTGGAGGTCATCGAACCTCTCCTCGGTGAGGACGCCCACGTCATCGCAAATACCAGTTGGCGCAACGCCGCCCACGACCCCAGGGCTGTCAACGGTGGAGCGTGGCATTGCGACGCCGGACCTCATCTGCCCCGGCCTGCCGGGGTGCCCTGGGACGAGAGGATCCCGTATCCGATCTTCGCGATCGGGGTTCACATTCTGCTCGAGGACTGTCCACGCGAGTGCGGCCCCACCGGGGTGCTGCCGGGTAGCCACCGTTCGGGTCAGCCACCACCGCGCCACCGGGCCAGCGAGCTCGGACTGCTCTACGACGGTAGGAGTCCGGTCCCGCTCACCGGCCGAGCGGGCGACGTCGCGATGTTTGTCTCCGACAGCTGGCACCGTCGGCTACCCCCGGTCCCCGAAGGCGACACTGGCCGGTTCTTCCTGCAGGTCCACTACGGACGGCGAGATCTCGCCCAACGCCTCGAGCTCACCTCGGCCGTGAACCATCTGAGCGACGAAGCGATCGCGAGAGCATCGACCCCCCGCGAACGCTCCGTTATCGGTCTCCACGACCCCGGCTTCTACGACGCCTAGCTCCGCCCGCTGCAAGTTGGGGCTGGAGGGAGCGGGCGGGTTAGTGGGAGATGGCGTCGAGGACGTTGAGTTTTCCGGCGCGGCGGGCGGGGAGCCAGGCGGCGACGAGGGTCGCCGCGGCGGCCAGCATGACCACCTGCACGATTTGCGTGACGGGGATCGTGAGGGAGCCGCCGAAGCTGTCCGCTGGGAGGGCACTGACGGCACCCCATCCGAACAGCAAGCCGGCAGCGACGCCCAGCACGGCACCGAACAGGGCCACGAGCACAGCCTCCCAGCGCACCATGCGTCGGGTCTGGCGGCGAGTCATGCCGACTGCTCGGAGCAAGCCGAGTTCACGGGTTCGTTCGTGGACGGATAGCGCCAGCGTGTTGGCGATGCCGATCAGGGCGATCACGATCGCCAGCGCGAGCAAGGCGTTCACGACGAGCAGTGCGGAGTCGATCGTGTCCTCGAACGACTGCTGGAACTCCGACGCGGTGTCGATCGACACCTGCGGGAAGGTCTCCTGCAGCTGAGCAATGAGTGGCGCGACGTCGGCCGTCGAAACCCCGTCCGGAAGGGCGGCGGCGATCCATTCGTCGGTTGCCGAGGCGCCGGCGTCATCGAAGACTTGGTCCGGCACGAGGGGATCCTCGAAGATCGTCTTGTCGGCGTAGATGCCGGCGACTGTCAGCTCCGACGTGACGCCGGTCGAGAACTCGATCGGCACGGTGTCGCCCACTCCGACCGTGAGGTCGTCGGCGAGTTCGTCGTGCAGGAGGATGACATCGGTGGCGTCCGAGGCCGGGAGCACGCCCTCTTGCAGGTCGATGTCGAACAGTTGATCGACCGCACCGAGGTCAAGCGCCGTGACCTCGAGAACGTCGGTTCCGAGTCGGGCCTCGTCGTAGCGCATGCCCGTGACAGCTGCGAACTGGCCGCTGGCTTCAAGGTTGTCGGCCACTGCCGGGGAGATGCCGGAATCGTCCTCGTTGCCGGCGATCACGTAATCGGCGGTCACCGACTGCTCGATCAGCGTTCCGAGGCTCGACTTGACGGATTCGCCTACGACGTAGCCCATGGTCACGAGCGAGAGCCCGATCATCAGGGCTGCGGCTGTTGTCGCGGTGCGCCGAGGGTTTCGGCTCGCGTTGCCGCGGGCGAGACTTCCGGCGCTGCCCATGACTTTGGCAAGGGGCCACCCGAGCACCGAGGTGAGCGGTCGGGCAACCGCGGGGCTCGCCAGCGTCAGGCCGAGGAACACCATGACCGCAGCGACGCCGAGGACAAGAATGAGTCCGAGCGTGGAGAGGCTCGGCCCGAAGAGGCCGAACGAGCCCATGGCCATCCCGGCAGCGAGCGTGGCGCCTCCCCACAGAAGACGCTGACGACCGTTTTCCTTGGTGACGATCGCCCCATCGCGAAGGGCCTCGATGGGCGACACCGCAGCAGCGGCGCGAGCCGGAGCGATGGACGACACCACAGTGACGCCGACGCCCAGAAGGAGCGCAAGCACGATCGTGCGAGCAGAGAGAATGGTCGGGTACGCCGGGAGCTGGGCGCCGATCAGCTCGAACATCCAGGTCAGGAGCGCGGCGATACCGATCCCCGCGACGAGCCCGATGAGGCTCGCGATGACACCGACTATGACTGCCTCAAGGATCACTGAACGGCGAAGCTGAGCAGCGTCGGCACCGATGGCTCGGAGCAGGCCCATTTCACGGACTCGCTGGCCAAGCACGATTGCGAAGGTGTTGTAGATGATGAAGATCGAGACGAACAGCGACACGATCGCGAAACCGAGCAGCACGTTGCCGACGATGTTGATGCCTTCGTTGAAGTCGGCCGACTGTTCGGCCGTGACGGTCGCTTGATCGACGATCTCCGCACGGGTGTCGCCGAGTAGCTCCGTGATCGCGGCAGTGACGGCCACGGCATCAGCGCCGGGTTCGAGGTTGACCGGAATCTGCTGGATGAATCCGGGTTCGCCGTAGAGGCGTTGTGCGTCCTCGAGCGAGACGTGCATGAGGGTGGCGCCGACGGTGGAGTTGTCCGCCCCGAATCGAGTCGTGGCGACGAAGGTGACGTCCTCCCACACCCCGTCAGGAGTGATGAAGTCGTATGTCTCGCCGATCTCGAAACCGTGCTTGGCGGCGGCGTCGAGGTCCATTGAGAACTCATTCGCCTCATCGGGCGCGGTGCCCTCCACGATGGTGAAAGAGCCGATCTCCGGATCGTCGGTCCATACGTTGGTGATCTGCGGCGGCCCGGATGTCGTGATCGTGGATCCGTCGGCCTTGATCGGCAGGAGCTGATTCTCATCGGACTCGATGTAGGCGGCGACGGAACGAACTCCGTCGACGTCGGCAACCTCGACGAGAAGGGTCTCGTCGAGAGGAAGCGGGTCGCCGAACTCGCTGGTCGGGCGGACGAGCAGGTCGGTACCGGCGGTGATGTCTTCTGACAGCTGGCCGAACGTCGAACGGAGCCCGTCCGACATGACGAAACTGGAGACGACGAAGCCGACGCCGAGGACCACTGCGAACGTGGTCATCATGAAGCGGGCCTTGTTGGCCGCGAGATTGCGGAGAGTCAGGCGCAACATGTCAGCTCCCGAGGGACTTCATGCGATCGAGCACGGACTCGGGGGTGGGTGCGTGCAGCTCGTCGACGACCTCGCCGTCGGCGAGGAAGATGACGCGATCGGCGTAGGAGGCGGCGACCGGGTCATGGGTGACCATGACGATGGTCTGGCCGAGCTCACGAACGGCGCGGCGCATGAAGTCGAGGATCTCGGCTCCGGTGGTCGAGTCGAGATTGCCGGTCGGCTCGTCGGCGAAGATGATCTGCGGTCGGCTAGCGAGCGCCCGGCTCACGGCGACACGCTGCTGCTGTCCGCCGGACAATTCACTCGGGCGGTGGGTGACACGATCGGTGAGCCCGACGGTGTCGATGACCTGATCAAGCCACTCGGTGTCCGGCTTCACGCCGGCGAGATCCATCGGGAGGGTGATGTTTTCGAGCGCCGAAAGCGTGGGCACCAGGTTGAACGCTTGGAACACGAAGCCGACGTGATCGCGACGCAGCAGTGTGAGGTCACGTTCGGAGAGGGTCGACAGGTCCGTGTCGCCGACGTAGATCTGGCCGGCGCTGACCGTGTCGAGTCCGGCCAGGCAGTGCATCAGCGTCGACTTGCCAGAGCCCGATGGGCCCATGATCGCGGTGAAGTGACCTTTGACGAAGTCGACGTCGACGTTGTCGAGCGCTCGAACAACGGTGTCACCGGAGCCGTAGGTCTTGGAGACTCCGACCGCACTCGCGGCAACGTTGCCGGGAGGTGCTGTCGGGTTGAGGGAGGAAACGATCGGGGGATCGAGAACCGTCATTGGGTCCGCCTTTCGGGGGTGAATTGAAGCGGTCCCCTCACGGTACGAATTCGTCTCTCGTGCGTCGTCCGGCCCAATGCTGATTCGACACGCGACAAGGTCGTCCTTCCGGATGACCTCGACTCAGGGTGTCCTCAGGGAGATCCCTGACCTGGTCGGATCAGGCCTGATTCGTAGGCAAGAACGACTGCCTGTACCCGGTCACGTACGCCGAGCTTCATGAGCACCCGCCCGACGTGGGTCTTGACCGTGGTTTCACCGACGAAGAGCTCCGCGGCGATCTCTGCATTCGACAGGCCGCGAGCCATTTCCTGCAGAACTTCGGTCTCCCGCTCGGTCAGATCATCGAGCCCTCTGACTGGCGTGGAGGCCGGCGCGTTTGCAGCAAACTCCGCGACGAGACGCCGCGTGATCGAGGGAGCGAGCAGCGCGTCGCCGGCGGCCACGATCTGCACCGCCTCGATCAGTCTTTCGGGCGGGGTGTCCTTGAGCAGGAAGCCGGCCGCGCCGGCTCGGAGTGCGCTGTAGACGTATTCGTCGAGGTCGAAGGTCGTCAGGATCAACACCCGGGCGGTCGTGTCGGATGCGATGATCCGTCGCGTCGCCTCCACGCCGTCGAGCTCCGGCATCCGGATGTCCATCAGCACCACATCGGGATTCGTCGCGCCGACGACCGAGATGGCCTCGAGGCCGTTCTCTGCTTCTCCGACGACGTCCATGTCGGCCGACTCGAGGATCATCCGAAAACCGGTGCGCATCAGGGCCTGGTCATCGACGATCACGACCCGAAGCTTCGGTGTCGTCGCTGCGTCGGTCATGAGTCGTTCCCCGTCCGAAATATCGCGCCCACTGCGAACCCTCCACCGGCTCTCGGCCCGGCGTTCAGCTCGCCGCCGTAGGCCTCGACGCGCTCGCGCATTCCGACGAGTCCTTGTCCGCCCTGGCTGCTGGGTTGCGCAGCTGCGCCTCGGCCGTCGTCGGTCACCGAGACCTCCAGTGCATCGGCGAGGTAGTTGAGGTGAACGACGGCCGATGCCGGGCCGGCGTGCTTGAGAGAGTTGGTCAACGACTCCTGCACCACCCGATAAGCGTTCATCTCGAGTCCGACCGCGAGGCGGCGAACTGCGCCCGTCACCACGAGTTCGACCGGCAAGCCGGCTTCGTCGCAATGCTGGAGCAGGCGATCGAAGTCTTCGAGGCCCGGCGCAGGAGCGAGCTCGGCCAGGTCTTCGTTGCCCCGCAACACGCCGAGCACTCGGCGCATCTCCGTCAGCGACTCACGGCCCGTCTCTTCGATCGCCGCGAGCGCCTCGGATGCTTGGGCCGGGTTCTGATCGATGACACGCCGGGCCGCGCCGGCCTGCACCACCATGACGCTCATCGAGTGAGCGACGACGTCGTGGAGCTCTCGGGCGGTTCGCGTGCGCTCCTCAGCCACGGCTCGTTCTGCCTCGGCCGCTTGCTGTTGTTCGGTGCGAGCCGCCTTCTCCTCGAGTTCAGCCAGATACTGACGTCGGGTGCGGAGATTGTCGCCGAGGATCCAGACCGTGCCGAAGATGATGACGTTGGTTGGCACGGCGAACCACGGCAAGTCGTCCTGGCTCGAGATAGCCCCGGCGACGAGAACGCCGGTCATCAGGGCGAAGGCGCCCCAGAAGTGGCGCACCGATCGGGGCCGGCCTGCATGTGCGGCCAAGCTGTAGATGAGGACCAGCAGGTTCGGTCCGGCGGGATCGTCGGGGTAGTCCAGGATCCAGAACGGCATCGTGATGGCAACCGTGGCCCACAGCGCGACGACCGGCGCCGTCCGCCGCCAGACGGTCGGGATGTTCATGGCGATGACGAGGAACCAGCCCAGCCCACCGAGCGAACGCTGGCCGATCTCGACTTCCGCCCATATCGCCGCCGAGATCGCGATGGCTTCGAGAAGCAGAACCAGCAGCCAATCAGCGGCGCGCGGGTGGGCTCGAATCCACCTCACGGGGCGGCGAAAGGCGCTCATGACCCCACCGTAGGGAATTCGCGGGCACAGATTCATCATCCGAGGCGGTGACTGGGGGTCCTCCGTGAGGAGGATCGCCGCGTACGCTGTCAGTGATGGAATGTACGAGCTGTCGAACCGATGTCGATGACGACGCGCGTTTCTGCAGCAACTGTGGCCATGAGATGGCGCGCCGTCACGATGAGCGCCGCCTCGTCACTGTCCTGTTCGCCGACATCGTGGGCTTCACCGGGCTGTCGGAGGACCGCGACCCCGAGCAGGTGAAAAACGTCGTCGACCGCTGCTTTGCGCTTCTGGCCGACGACATCACCGCGTTCGGTGGACGAGTGGACAAGGTGATCGGTGATGCGATCGTCGCGCTGTTCGGAGCCCCGACGGCCCACGAGGACGACGCCGAGCGCGCCGTCCGCGCGGCTCTGCGCATGCAGGAGACCGTGGCCGGATTCGACGCGGCCGGCGGCATCGGCATTCGTGTGCGAATCGGTGTCAACACCGGCGAAGTGCTTGTCGGAGGTATCTCGGCGGGTGATGACTACACCGCGATGGGCGATGTGGTGAACACCGCGTCACGACTGCAGACGGCAGCCGAACCGGGATCAGTCCTGGTCGGGCTTCCGACTTACGACGCCACGCGAGAGGTCATCGTTTATCGATCGCTCGGCCAGCTCCATGCCCGAGGTCGTGAAGAACTTGTCACGGCCTACCGGGCCGTCGAACCGGTCGGTCGACCGGGAGAGCGACGGGCTGCACCGGAGATGCCGCTGATCGGTCGCGAACCCGAGCTCGCCGTGCTTCGGAAATCTGTGGAGGCCGCGTTCCGTCGCAGTCGCGCACAGCTGATGGTCCTGGCGGGAGAGAGCGGCGTTGGCAAGAGTCGGCTCGCGGCTGAGGTTGCCGCCGTCGCGACGAACGACCACAGCGCGACGATCCTCCACGGCCGCTGTCTTCCCTACGGCGAGGCCAACGTCTGGTGGCCGATTGCCGAAGCCTTGCGGGGCGTGCTCGAGATCGATGCCGACACCGACGAGTCCGACGTGCCTGAACTCGTCGCGCAGAGAGTCGCTGAAGCCTTCGACTCGCAAGTCGACGAGACCAACATCAGCCGTACGTCCGAGGGTTTGCGTCACCTTCTCGGCTACGAGACGGGTCTGTCCCGGCTCGACGCCGACCGCGCCACCGAAGAGGGCACCCGAGCCGCCCTCGCCCTGATCCATGCGCTGTCTCTGCGCTCGCCCGTTCTCCTCTGGCTGAGCGATCTGGACTGGGCCGACGACGCCGTGCTCCGTCTTCTCGATGACCTACTGGATCGGCTCGGTCGTCGTTCCGTCGTCGTGATGGTGACGGGGCGGGCCGAAATGTTCGACCGGTGGGCTCCACCTCCGGGTCGCTACAACGCGATGACCCTCTCGATCGAACCGCTCGACGACACCGCCGGCGACCTGCTCGCCCGTGCGTGGTTGCCGGATGCGACGGACGATGTCCGACGCCAACTCGTCGAACGTTCGGGCGGCAACCCACTCTTCCTCGAGGAGATGGCGCGCATGGTCGAATCCGCCCCGGGCGACGACTTGGCTTCCTTGCCGGCCAACGTGCGCAGCGTCATCAGCTCGCGCCTCGATGCGCTCGACGATATTGCGCTTCATGTCATCGAAGACGCCGCGGTTCTCGGTCTGCGCGGACACCTCCTCGCGCTCGAGACGATGGCCGAATTCCAGCGCAGCGAGGCCGATATTTCTGAGCCGTTGCGTTTGCTGGAGCGTGCTGACCTGCTCGAGACGACAGGGAGCCAGTGGTGGTTCCGGTCGAATCTCGTTCGAGAGGTTGTCTACAGTCGGCTCACAAAGACCGACCGGTCATGGCGTCACGCCGGAATCGCGATGTGGGTCGAGACCAACCGCCACGCCGGCGACAGCGAGACGATCGCCTTTCACTTCCGGCAGGCGGCCGCCCATGCCGCGGAGCTCGGTGGTGTCGAGGGAATGCCGGATGATGTGCTCGACAAGGCCATCTCCTGGACGCTCGCCGCCGCTCGCGCAACATCTGGCTCAACGGCCGTCGAACGGGCCGAAAAGCTCTTTGCCGACGCGCTCGACTTGATGACCGAGACGCACCCGCTTCGCGCCGAGGTTCTCCTCGAACGAGCCGGCGCAGCGATGAAACGGCTCGACACCGAGGTCGCTCGAGTGGTCCTCGACACGGTGGCGCCCTTGTTGGCGGAGATCGACGATCCTCGTCTTCGGCTCCAGGATGCACTTCTCAGAAGCGAGCTGGCGCAGTGGTCCGGCGACCAAGATGCGGCCCTGTCGTTCGGCGAGGAAGCGCTCGTGATCGCCCACGGGCTCGACGATCCGGCGCTCGAAGCCGACAGTCTGCGCCGCGTTGGCATGGTCCAACTGTTCAGGGCCGAACATGAGCAGGCGGAGTCATCGATCAATCTGGCCTACGACGCCTATGAATCCGTAGGGGACGACAGAGGGATGGCCTGGGCCCGCCAGAACCTTGCGTGGATCTCGTTCGCGTGTGGTCGCATGGTCGAGGCCGAGGTGCGCCTCGAGCAGGCGAGCGAAGCCTTCGAACGACTCGGCGACATGTCTGGCCTGGCTTGGTCACGAGGAATTCTGGCCTATGTGCGAATTCACGACGGTCGCTTTGCCGAGGCCGACGAGCTGGCCGAGCTGACGCTCGTGGAGTCGCGTGACCAGGGCGACCGGTGGGCGCAGGGAATGATGCACGTCGCCCTCGCGACATCCGCGTTGTGGACCGGCCGAGTCGACGAGGCCGTGCGCCGGGCCCAAAAAGCCCGAGTCGTCTTCCCTCCGGGGTCGGATCCGATCGGACCCTCCCAGGCCGTCGCCATCGAAGGCCGCGCGTTGGTTCGATCGGGCCGGATAACCGAGGGATTTCGGTTGCTCACCGGCGAGCTCGAGCTCGAGCCCGAGCACCTCGGGCTTCAGATTCTCGAAACATCGTTGGCGGCCGCAGCGGCGACCGTTGGCGACATCGGCATGGGACGACACTCGTTCCACGACATCGTCGGATGGGATCCCGACCGGTTGGGCGAATCCGATCTTGCCGTGGCAAGCGCATTGATCCAGCTGCAGCGGGGCAACGTCGACCACGCGACCGGGCTCTTCGACGTCATGCCGAGCGAGAGCGATCATGGCTCCACCTGGGGCTGGGCGATCCTTGCGCTCGTGGCCTCTGCGGTCGGCAAGGACAGCGACAGCTACGTGCAGATCGTCGAGGAGTCGAGTCGATCGACCTACGCCGACCGGGTGATTGCTCGTTGTGCCTCAGCGTGTGCCGCGGCTCGAGTTGGCGATGAGCTCGGGTCGCGATCGGCGCTCGGCCGCGCCTACGAGGCAGTGCCGCTCGGCGGTGACCGAATTCATCCGACCATCATTGCCCTCGCCGAGGCGCAGTGCCTGAAGGTCCTCGACGCCGACGATGCCGCCGCTGCAGAGGTCCGCGCGGTGAAGACAGCCTCCGCGCTCGGCATGGACAGCGCCGGCTGGCGAAACGCCTTCTCGGCCGCCTGCGGCGACTTGGACGACGCCGATATCTAACAGGTGTCGGCGTACGCGTCGGCGGCTCGGCTTCGACTCCAGTTGAAGACGATCACTCGATCGTCGACATCGTGGTTCTCGGCGCACAGCGCACGGGCGACCGCAGGATCGGTCAGCATGGTCGGCACCGCGTCGCTGCCCAGGTTGTTGACAAGGTAGGAGACGTCGAGCAGTTCGGTTCCACCGAAGCGGTCGATGTTGCGCTCAGCGACGATCTGTTCCGGGTTCGCGATGTTGAAGCCCATCAGGAGAATCAGCGCTCCCGCAAGAACCACCTCGAGAGGTCCTCGTCGAAGTCGGCCGGCGATCGAGAGTCCGGTCACAACAAAGACGAAACCGATGAAGCCGGCGAAGATGATCGTGGACAAACGCAGCATCGTCAGCCCGAGCTCGGCTTCGTAGAGGAACAGTCGGCGTATGGCGACGCCGACGACGACAAGGGTGAGAGCGACCGTCGAGAGTTCCAACGCCTTCAGGCGCCGGGCGAGGCGGGGCGAACTCGACTGGCGGTAGCGGCGCAGGCCGACGAGTACCAGCAGTGTCAGAAGCGCGGCGGCGACAAGCTGGAAGAATCCGGCGCGGGCGTACTCGCCGTAGGTGAGTCCGGTCCGACGTTCGACGTAGTCGGCCCCCGCCGTGATTGCGATGACCTGGGCGACGACAAAGGCGGCGTAGGTCGCGACAACGCCGGCGAGCACGATGGACGCTTCCGTCGGGCCGAGGAAGCGTCGGGGCGCGGGGATTTGGCGGACATCGGCCCACGCGCCGTGCCCGGCCAGCGCCGTCGTCAGGGCGGCGCCGAAGATGACCAGCGCTCCATGGTCGAACACGGTCCCGAGTCCGAACGGGCTGGCGAACCACGATCGAAAGAGGGCGTCTGAGGCCGCGAGCAGTGTGGCGAGTATCACGACCACGGGAACACCGATCGCCAGTCCCCGCGCAAACCGAACGAGTCGCCGCCCGAGGTTGTCGTGACCCGTCACCGCGGCTCGGGCCGATCGGGCTATGAGGTCGACCGAATGCCCGGCGGGCTCGGCCAACGAGACCGGGTGAAGAACCCGTCCGAGCGCTCGCGTGACCGCGTGTGGTTCGGGTCGGACGGTCGCGGCAAGGATCAGGAGGCCGATCACCCCCGCGACGTTCAGCGGAATCAACCAGGGCGAGTCGCGCAACAGCAACATGGAGGCGGGGAGAAACGCAACAAGGAGCAGTCGTCGCCCGAGCGGACCCCGTATCCATCCGCCGTACATTCCCGCTGCGGCGGTGAGGCCGATCGCGGCAAGAGAAAGCAGCCCCATCGGGTGGCGCACACCCAGGTCGAAGGCGATGCCTCCGACGACGACCGACACCAGCACGAGTGTCGAGGGCGGGATCCGCCAGAGTTCCCTTCGCTCCCTGAAGATTTGTTCCTCGGGTCGGGGCGGCGGTGGCGGAGGAGGTGGCGGCTGCGTTGTCGACGTCATGAGCGGGCTCCGTTCGCGGGCAGGTCGAGTTCGATGCGGCACCCGTGGGGCTCGCCGGGTTGCGCAGTGATCGAGCCGGCGTGCAGTTCGACGACCCACTGCGCGATCGCCAAACCGAGACCCGTGCCGCCGGATTCGGTCGAGCGCACATGACTGCCCCGTTGGTAGCGCTCGAAGATCCGCACGGCATCACCCTCGGGGATGCCCGGGCCCAGGTCGATCACCTCGATGCGAACGTCGCTTCCCCGCTGCGAGCCTCGCAGTGTGACCGCTTCGCCCGGAGGACTGAACCGGGTTGCGTTGTCGAGAAGGTTGGCGAGTACTTGGTGCAGTCGCTCGCGGTCGGCCATGACCGTGAGGTCGGGCGGGTCGACCACGATCTCGATGAGCTGGTCCGGACGATGCAGCGCGATCTCCCGCGATGCTTCTCGACCGAGGCTGGCGACGTCGACTGATTCGAGTGAGAGCGGCGTCGCTCCGGATTCCAGCCGACTGAGGTCGAGAAGCTGTGACACGAGGCGGCCGAGCCGTTCCGTCTGCGTCAACATCGTGGCGAGGACCGTGTCGTCGGCTTCGGTCACGCCGTCGACGATGTTCTCGAGATTCGCCTGGAGTGCTGTGATCGGCGTGCGGAGCTCGTGGCTCACCATCGCGATGAGGTCGCGTCGGTCGCGGTCGACCTCTTCGAGCTGCAGAGCCATGGCGTTGAACGCCCGGGCGAGGTCGCCGACCTCGTCGGCCGATGTTTCGGTGACGGTCGCTTTGTAGTCCCCGCGGGCCATGCGGGTTGCCGCGGCCGCCATTTCCTGCAGTGGAGACACGATCCCGCTGGCAAAGAACCACATGATCGCCACGCCGATCGCGCCGGAGATCACGGGGCGAATCCAGACCGGCCAATCGAGGCGAAAGCCGATCGTGCTCACCAACGCGGCGATGGCGATCGCGCCGATGATGATCGCGGAGAGCTTGAGCTTGATCGACGGCAATACGTCGAGCGGTCGGAAGCGACTCATCAGATGTCGCCGATCGCGTAGCCGATGCCGTGGACGGTGCGGATGACGTCGTCGCCCAGCTTGCGACGAACGGCTCGAACGTGGCTGTCGACGGTGCGCGCCCCGGAGCCATCGCGATAGCCCCAGACGGCGACCAGCAACTGCTCCCGCGTCAGCACGGTCGGTGTGGCCGAGGCCAGCTGCGCAAGCAGGTCGAACTCGGTCGGAGTGAGGTGGACATCACGTTCGCCCATTCGGATTCGACGGCTCGCTCGCCAGATCTCCACCGCGCCGAGCTGATGATCCGGTGACGACGGATCCTGCGGCTCCTCGGCGGCGCGCCGCAGCACCGCAGCCACCCGGGCGACCAACTCGCGCGGACTGAACGGCTTGGTGATGTAGTCGTCGGCCCCCACCGCGAATCCGATGAGCATGTCGGTCTCATCGTCGCGGGCGGTCAGCATGACGACAGGCACGCGGCGGTCAGCCTGGATCTGCCGACATACCTCTAGGCCATCGAGGCTCGGCAGCAGGAGATCAAGAACCACCAGATCGGGTTCGATGGCACGGCACCGCTCGACCGCGTCGGCGCCGTCGTGACACACCTCGACGGTGTGACCCTCGGACACGAGTCGAGCAGCCACGGCGTCCGCGATCGCTGGTTCGTCTTCGACCAGAAGAATGTTCCCCACGTCGACCACCGTAGAGAATCATTGGTGTGGGGGACCCGCGGAGAATGTGGAGATGTCGTGCAGGTGGACCTGGGAGCGGTCAGGTCGCGGCGAGTACGCGGTCGTGCCGATCAGCGACGGTGGCGGCAATGGCGAAGGAAGCAGTGGCCGCAGGAGACGGCGCGTTCAGGACATGCACTGCTCGAGGGCTATCGGCGAAGGCAAAGTCGTCGAGCAGCGTGCCGTCGCGACCGATGGCCTGTGCGCGGACGCCGGAACCCGACGGCTGTAGGTCTGCCTTGGTCAGCTCAGGGCACAAGCGCTGGAGGGCCTTGAGGAATGCTCGCTGGCTCAGAGAGCGGTGGATCTCACCGACTTCCTTGCGCCAGTACCGGCGGGCGAGAATCCACGTGCGTTTCGCGAAGGCGATCTCGGCTGAGTCCCGCACAGAGATATCGCGCCAGCGATACCCCTCTCGCTTGAGGGCCGGAACCGCGTTGGGGCCGGCATGAATGCTGCCATCGATCATGCGGGTGAGGTGCACGCCGAGGAAGGGGAAGTCCGGATCAGGGAGGGGGTAGACGAGATCGTTCACCAAGTAGCGCGATGCCGGCGCAAGCTCGTAGTACTCGCCGCGAAAGGGCATGACCCGCACGCCGTCGGTGTCGGCGCCTGCCGCCGCTGCGACTCGGTCGCAGTGCAGCCCCCCACAGTTGATGATCGAGTCGACGGTGAGCTCGCCGTGGATCGTCTGCACCGAGACCGTTCGGGCGCCGACGGTCGTACTCGTGACCTCGCTACCAAGCCGGATATCCACGCCGGCGGCAGTCAGCTCGTTCACCAGCGCGGTACAGACAAGGCCGTAGTCGACGATTCCGGCGCTCGGCACTCGCAAAGCGGCGACGCCTTCGATGTGAGGCTCCCGCTCGCGAAGTCCGGCGCGGTCGAGGCGTTCCGTGGGCACGTTGTTTTCCGTCGCACGAATCTCGAGTGCGTCGAGCCGGGGGCGCTCGTCGTCCGAAACGGCAACGACGACCTTTCCGCACATGTCATAGGCGATGTCGTGTTCATCGAGGAACGTCATGAGATCGTCGCGGCCGCTGGCGACCATGGCGGCCTTGCCCGAGTCCGGCTTGTAGTAGATCCCGGAGTGGATCACGCCCGAGTTGCGCCCGGTTTGGTGAAACGCCGGCTGTGCTTCCTTCTCGAGCACCACGATGCGACGGCTTGGGTCGCGTGCGAGCAGGGCCCGAGCCGTAGTCAGACCGAGAATGCCAGCGCCGACGATCGCGACATCGGCCGTGTGCATCGCTGTCTTGGAGTTCACTGCCGCTGCCCTCGTCTCCGAGTGAGCGAGGTCGGCTCGTGCTCCACCATTGATTCAGCCATCGGGTCATCCAATCGGCCGGACCACCAGCGTCCATAAGCCCGCGCTGCAGGACCCGCGGAGAGTCCATGCGCGACGATCGACACCAACACGGTCCAGGACATGACCACGAAGACGATCTCGAGATCGGTGCCGTGTGCTTCTTCCAGGGCGACGATGCCAAACAGAATCGACGCGAGTCCTCTCGGCCCGAACCAGCCGAAGAACGCGACGGTGGGCCAGCGCAGGCGAGAGCCGATCAGCGAGATCGCGATCGCCAGCGGTCGGACCAGGACGAGGCTCCCTAGGGCGTACAGCGCCACCGACCAGGAGAGATCGTTGAGCGAGGGGCCGACGACAATGGCGCCGAACACGATGAACGAGACCATCGCGAGGAGGTGGGCGAGGTCATCGGTGAAGTTGGCGACCGTGGAACACTCGCGGCGCGCGATCGAACCGAACGCCAGCCCGCCGACAAACGTCGCAATGAATCCGTTGCCCCCCAGCTCTGCCGCGACGGTGAAGGCCGCGACCGCGATGGCGAGCACGGAGAGCTGTCGGTAGATCCCCTCCATCCAGTCATGGCGGCTGGCGCTCCGCACTGCCAACGCCCCCAGGCAGCCGACGGCAAGGCCGACAAGAATGCCGTAACCGACTTGCTCCGCGGCGAACCTGATCCAGCTACTGGCCGTGGAGAATTCCTCGTCCTCGGCGGCCAACGCGATGAACACGGTCACCGCCGGGAGCGCGATGCCGTCATTGAGCCCGCTTTCGACGTTCAGTGACTGCCGCACTCGTACGGGGATGGACGCGCTGGTGACGACCTCTTCGCCGAGGGCCGCGTCGGTCGGCGCAAGGATCGCGGCGATGAGGGCGGCGACCGCGATCGGGACGTCGAACAGCAACGCGCCGAGAAGTGTCCCCAGGCCGACGGCGAGCGGAAGACCGATGACCAACATTCGAGACGGCAAGGCAACGTCAGTGCGGAGTCGGGCGACATCGATTCTGGTGGCGTCGGTGAAGAGGAGGAGCCCGAGTGTCGCCTCGGCGAGCAACTCGACACCGGTCGATCCGAGTTGCAGATCGAGGACGTCGAAGCCCGCCGTTCCGACCATCAGCCCGAACCCGACGAAGATCATGGGGCCCGTGAGCGGACTGTGCTCCACCTTGCGCGAAACCAGCCCGTAGGCGATCACGAAACCGGCGACCACCGCGACGTCGATCATGCTCATCGAATTCCTCCCGGTTTCAGGAACCATTTCGGGACCCGAGTAGTTCCCTCAGCGCCGGAACAGAAGATGGGCCAGGCTATGGCACCCCGGGGGCCCGCGGGGACGGATCGGAGCGCGCAGCATGCAGCCAGTCAAGATCGCGACATGGAGCGAGGTGGCCGATCGTGAGCCGGTCGGTGCTCTGGTCGATGGCGTCGACCTGGTCATCGTGCGTTTCGACGACAACCACTCAGTGCTCTACGGCCGTTGCCTGCACCGTGGTGCTCACATGTCTGATGGCCATGTCGACGGCGACAATCTGATCTGCGGCCTTCATGGTTGGGACTACGTCTTCCACACCGGCGTCTCGAGCTACAACGACGCCGAGCGACTGGCCAAGTTCTCCTCGTGGCTAGAGGGCGACGATCTCATGGTCGACGCGGAAGAAATCGCGGCATGGACCAAGGAGCACCCGCAGCCCTTCGATCGCGCGTCCTACCAGGGCGAGTTCCAGGACCCCCACGGCGAGGAGGCCGAACCGCACGTCGGTCTCATCCGACGACTTGCCAACGAGGGCCTCGACTATCTCGGCCATCACGGACCCGTCACGTCGATGGGTGTCGAGCGTGATCGGCTGCCCAAGTGGGACGACATCCAGTTCGTCACGGCACAGCTGGCCCGCAAACCCCAGCTCGACGATGTGGCGGTGGCGACCGGCGTGGTGATCGGCCCCAATGCCGACAAACCCCTGCATCTCGACATTCCGATGTTCGTGAGCGACATGAGCTACGGCGCACTGAGCGAGGAAGCAAAGGTGGCGCTGAGCAAAGGCGCGGAGTTGGCCGGCACGGGAATATGTTCCGGTGAGGGCGGCATGTTGCCCGAGGAGCATGCAGAGAATTCGCGGTACTTCTACGAACTCGCGAGCGGAAAGTTCGGTTGGTCGATCGAGAAGGTCGCCGATGTGCAGGCCTTTCACTTCAAGCTCGGCCAAGGGGCCAAGACCGGCACGGGCGGCCACCTGCCGGGCATCAAGGTGAAGGGGAAGATCGCTGAGGTTCGCGGCCTCGAACCTGGCCAGGACGCGATCTCTCCGTCCACGTTCCCCGATCTCACGGGCGAGGACGACTATCGACGACTCGCCGATGAGGTACGCGAGGCGTCCGGCGGCGTGCCGATCGGTGTGAAGTTGTCTGCCCAGCACATCGAGGACGACATCGACGCGGCGCTGCGCATCGGCGTCGACTACATCATTCTCGACGGCCGCGGTGGAGGCACCGGCGCGGCTCCGGTCGTGTTCCGAGATCACATCTCGGTGCCGACGATTCCGGCGCTGGCCCGGGCTCGCGCTCACCTCACAGCGCGGAGTCGCGACGACGTCACGCTGGTGATCACCGGTGGCCTGCGGACCCACACCGACTTCGCCAAGGCACTGGCCCTCGGCGCCGACGCGATCGCGGTTTCGAACTCCGCGATGCAGGCGATCGGATGCATCGGAATGCGGGCATGCTCCACCAACAACTGCCCCGTCGGGATCGCCACACAGCGCCCCGAGCTGCGAGCGCGTCTTCCTGTCGACGAGGCGGCCGAACGCTTGCAACGTTTCTTCGAAGCTTCGACCGAACTGATGGGCGTTCTCGCTCGGGCGTGTGGCCACACCGACCTCTCCGAGTTCTCCTCGGACGACCTCACCACATTCAGCCGGGACATGGCCGACCTGTCCGGCATCAACTTCGGAGGAGTGCGATGAGCACCGACACCGGCCCGTCCGTCACCGAGCCGGCGCTGCCGGACGGCGAGTTCTCCTGGCACAAACTCGTAGACCTCGATGCCGTGCCCGAGGGCCGTGTGACCACGGTGACCATCGGCCACGAGAGCCTCTGCGTCACCCATACCGACGAGGGCGGCTACGGCTGTCTGGGCAACGCGTGCCCGCATCAGGGCGGTCCGCTCGGCGAGGGCTCGATCGAAGGCGGCTGGTTACGCTGCCCGTGGCACGGCTACGACTACTCACCGAAGAACGGAGTGCCGCCGGGCTCCTTCGCCGATGCCCCGGACGCCTACCGCACCGAGGTGCGCGAGGACGGCGTCTACGTCGCGCTTCCCGTGGAGATGGCGCGGGTGCGCAGCGTCAGCGACGTGATGGTCGAGACGATGGTCAACTGGGGTGTCACGCATGTCTTCGGCATGGTCGGTCACTCCAATCTGGGATTCGCTGATGCCATGCGCGTGGCCGAAGAACGCAACGACCTGACATTCATCGGCATCCGCCACGAAGGAGCGGCGGCGTTCGCGGCGACGGCGTTCGGCAAGCTCACGGGCAAGCTTGCGGCGTGTTTCGCGATCGCCGGACCGGGATCGACGAATCTGATGACCGGGCTCTACGACGCCAAGACCGACCGCGCGCCGGTGCTCGCGCTCTCCGGTCAGGTGCCCTCGAAGGTGCGAGGTCGTGGCGCCTTTCAGGACACCGATCTCGCGGCCGCCTTCTCCGACGTCGCCCGCTACTCACAGACCGTGCAGGCCGGATCCGACCACGGCGAACTCATGACGCTGGCGTGCAAGACCGCCATCGTCGAACGCGATGTCGCCCACCTCGTGTTTCCCGACGAGGTGCAGGAGTTGCCGGCTCCCGACAAGGCGAGGGTCGGGTCTCCCGACGGCCGCACCGGTGACCGTTCGATTGCGCCTCCCGCCGACGCGTTGGCCGCAGCCACGGAAGCGCTGGCCGCAGCGGCGCGCCCGGTGATCATTGTCGGCAACGGTGCCCGCGAGGGAATGGCCGAGATCACCGCGCTGGCGGAACGCATCGGCGCCCCGATCGCCACCACGTTCAAAGCCAAGGGTCTGATCTCCGATGCCCACCCTCTCGCCTGCGGCGTGCTGGGTCGTAGTGGCACTCCTATCGCCAGCTGGTTCATGAATGAGTCCGACCTGCTCCTCGCGTTTGGTGTTTCGTTCGCGAACCACACCGGGATCTCGGACTACAAGCCGATCGTGCAGGTCGACTTCGATCCAATGGCGCTGGGCCGGTTCCACTCGGTCACCGTGCCAGTGCAGGGACATGTCGGCGTGACCGCGGCGGCGTTGGCCGATGCGGCTGACCCCGATCCCGGGCGACTCGTCTCCATGGGGGAGGAGGCCGCCGATCGCTGGCGAATCTGGCGAGACGAGAAAGCGAGTCGGCGGGCCGACGACGAGGGCGCCGGCATCAACGCGGCGGCCTTGTTCGATGCGCTGTCCCGTCTTGTTCCGGATGATGCCATCGTGCCCGTCGATGTCGGCAACAACACCTACTCCTTCGGTCGCTATTTCGAGGTCGCCGAACAGTCGGTGTTGATGTCGGGCTATCTCGGGTCGATCGGCTTCTCGCTGCCGTCGGCGATGGGTTGTTGGGCTGCGACACAGAGTCAGCCTGAATTCGCGGGACGACCCGTCGTGTCCATCTCCGGTGACGGCGGCTTCGGCCAGTACGCAATGGAGATGACGACGGCCGTGAAATACGGCATGAACATCACCCATGTCCTGATGAACAACAGTGAGCTGGGAAAGATCAGCAAGGAACAGCGAGCGGCCGATTTCGATGTGTGGCAGACCTCACTCCACAACCCGAACTTCGCCGACTTTGCCGAGTTGTGCGGGGCGAAGGGAATACGAGTCACCAGTATCGACGAACTCGAAGGGGCGCTGGCCCAGGCGCTCGCCCATGACGGCCCCGCCCTCGTCGAGGTGATCACCGACGCTCTCCTGATCTGATTCAGGGGCGAGTGAGGACGATTGCTTCCTTGGTTCCGAGAGTGATCGAGGTGATGGTCGCGCCCGAGGGTGTGACCCACTCGTCATCCAGGTCGACGGTGACGGGGTCGGATCGGGGCTCGTTCATCACCACGAGCCCGCCGGTGAACTCACGCTGGATCGTGCCGTCGATCACCTCGCGCGGGCCGAGCGCGTGGCCGAGATTTGTGAGGTAGCCGTCGAAGAGTCCGGTGGGGGAGATCAACTCCCAGTCCTCGGTTGTGACCAGGTCGCCACCGTTGTTGACGAGTAGGCCGCCGGCGATGTTGTACCACTGGCCTTGATCGTCGGTGGCGTTCTCGTCGAGCAGCCCGACGTTGGCGCCATTGGCGTGGACGCGGTCGATGAAGGCCATGAACGTCTGCATGCCGTATTTCGACGTTCCGCTCTTCAGCCCCTTGTCGTTCATGCCGCGTTCGAGCTGGATCACGTCGGCGGCCTGAATCTGACGGTCGATGAGATTGTTCGAGAATCCCGGAGAATCGGCGTACCAGATGGCGTTGTGCCAGATCACGAGCTGGGGAAACTCGGCTCTCACCTGCTCGAGGAACTCGGTCATGTACCGCTGCCAGTCGGGCAGGGTCAGCGGTTCCCCCGTGCGGGGATCGATGGGCTCGGCGGCATTGCCATTCACATCGCCAAACCGCCAGAGGTAGTTCACATCGTCGATGAAAAGGCCGCGGTATCCGCTGTCGACATAGCCCTGCACTTCGGAGATCCAGTGATCCCGAAACGCCTGATTCCCGATGTCGGCGGCGTACTGCGGGCATTGGCTGTTGCAGCCGAACGGGATGTACGTGGGGTCGCCGTTGGCTTCGTGGAGGACCCAATCCGGGTGATCGCCGTAGCGGCTGTCCTTCGCCGGGTCGACCTTGATGGCATAGCTGTCGCGATAGACGGTCACGTCGTCGAACGACGCCAGCCGGTTGTCCCAATACGGCTCCCAGACGACCATCGACTCGTAGTGCTCGTTCATCCAGGGCCAGTGGCCGCCGCCGGTCCACGGGTTGAATGCGGTCTTCGCCATCACATACAGATCGAGCTCACCCTCACCACAGCAGCTACGGCCGGGAGGCGCGGTGGTCGTCGTTGTCGAAGGGGGAGCCGAGGTCGTTGTCGCGCCGGGGGCGATGGTTGTCGTTGTCCCGGGCGTCGAGGTGGTGCTCGTAGGGGTGCCCGGCTGAGCGGTGGTGGTGGATGTCGCGGTGGGAGCGGCAGGGTCGCTGTCGTCGCCCGAATCCAGCTCGGTCGGCTCTGCCACTGCTGCGGACTCGGCGTGGGCGGCGGCTGGTTGGTCGAGGACAGGCGTGCGCGGGGGGACCCACGGATTCTCATCAGTGGTGAGTCGTTCCACGCCCACAGTGACGGCGTCGGGCGACTCGGTCTGCGCGCAGCCCGCGGCGATGGCGGCGACAGCGAGAAGCGCGGCACCAACCCGCGTCACGTCCTTCGGCATGCTCAGCAATCGACACTGCCAAGGGTTGTCTTGAGGTTCTCGCTCAGTCCTTGCCGAGGAAGTCGCGGCGTACGGTCTCGTATTGCGCCTGGACACTCGCGCATTCGTCGGGGGCGTGGGCCCGGAGATCGTCCTTGTTGAGGACAAGCTGCGTCTTGGTCTGGTCCGGATGAACCGGTGGCAGCGTCGACCGTCTGACGGGACGCTTCAGACGGCCCAGAACATCACGGGGGACGAGGTCGCGGACCACGGATCCGATCGGAGTGCTCGCTATACGCCCCAGAGCGCCAGGGACGGCTTGGCGGTCGGCGCTGGCGTTTGCCTCGGGCAAGGACAGCGGCTCGAGCGGCCCAGCGTCGAGCCCGAGGTGGGCCAGAACGGCGGCAAGCTGGTTCGGGTCGCTCAGGTCGTCGAGATCGGCAACATGGATTCGGTTCTGGTCGAAATGTTCGAGGTAGCTCGTGAGCGTCGTCGCGTAGGACGAGCGTTCCCATAGCTCGGCATTGCGCACCGCGGCGACGAGATCTCGGTCGGGCGTGCCGACGAGATCACGGTGTCGAAGCTGCGAGAGCACTCGATCGAGCGGGTCGCGAATCAGAAACACGAGGCGCACATCGGGAGCGTCGTGGGCGAGTCGAGCCGGTGTCTCCGGGAAGCGTTGCACCCAGCTGTACGTGGGCGATGCCTCGCCGCAGAGCTGTCCGTCCCGCCGGTGTTTGAAGAGGTGTCGGTAGTAGGCGGCTGGCATCTTGTAGCCGCGCGTGAAGTAGTGGGGCTCCTTGTTGCGCGGCGCACACACATCGGGATGCGCGGCCAAGAACTCGAAGAGGCTCGTCGTTCCGCACTTCATCGCCCCGATGATGGCGAAGCCGAGATGGTTGCTGGGCGCGGAGGGCATCGGTATGTCAGTCGGCCGTAGACCGGCGTCCTGAAGCCAGACGAAGGGCGCCGTACTGGCGCCATGCCACGAGCGCACCGAACCATGTGGCGATGGCCAGACCCCAGGCGCCCCCGCTGAGGTCGGCGAGCAGCAAGCCGACGATCGGGAGGACCCATTGCGCGGCCGTGCCGATCCAGCGAGCTCGCAGGCTTTCGGCCGCGGCATCGGCGACGCGAAGGGCGAGGACGGGTCCGCGCCAGAACGCCAGACCGAGGAAACGAGCGAGCGTGGCCGCGAACAACACCGTCGTGACACCGTTGGCATCGAGATCGAAGGGTCCGACACCGAACGACGTTTCGTTGAGAAGTAGAAGGAAGAGCGCCCAGGCGACGGTGATTCCCGCGACACCGGCGAAGACCTGCAGCGGCAGCCGCCGCGTGGACAGGTGGATTCCCTTCTCGCGGATCGTTCCGGGAAGCACCACGGCGAGGGTCGAGGAGTGGACGACGCTCATCGGCGAGAACACCAACACTGCGGCGGCGAGGAAGCCGCTCGCCTCGTCGTCGACGATGACCTCCGTGGAGATCAGTGTCGCCACGAACACGCTGCGAGCGAGGAGGCCGTCGAATCCGGTGCGTAGAGCCTGGGGCCCGGTGGTCCTCCAGAACGTCGCCAGGTGTTGGCGCCCGGCGCCCAGACCCAGAATCACGGCCGGGAGAGCGCTGATCGCAGCGCCGAGGAGCCAGACGGCGAGATAGGCGTTGGCGTTGGGGTCCCACCCGCCGAAGGCGTCGCCGGCCGCTGCGGCCAGCAGGACGGCCAGCCAGATGCTGTCGGCGCGAACGACGCCGGCGGCATCCCCGCGGGCGAACCGAGCTGACCTCATCGTGTATTGAGCGGTGAGTGCACCACACCCGGCCCCCGCGATGAGCAGCGGTGTTCGGAGGTCGCCGCCCACGAGAAGTCCTGAGGCGGCGATCGAGATTCCGAGTGCGAGTCCGGTGAGAAGAGCCGCCGACGCCGCTCCAGAGCGGATGTCGTCCGAGACGTCGCGGCCTCCGCTGCTCGCCGAGTGGATGAGCACCGATGTGCCGGTCGAGGCCTGGGCGATGGCGATGACGACCTGGCAGAGCTGAAAGGCGATGGCAAAGCGACCGAAGGCGCCGAGATCGCCACTGGCCGCGCTCAGCGCGAGGGCACCGGCGGCGAAGTTGGTGATGCTGCTGAGTCCCTGCGCGAGCACCGTGAGTGCGACGCGGCCGACATCCTGCAGTTTCGGCACGGACGCGAGCCTACGGGGCGGATCGCACACGCTGTTCGACCCGGGTCGGCTCGAAGATGCGCCGGTGCCGACTGTGCCCTGCTCTCGCGAACAGTCAGGTTGGCGTAGTAAGGGCCGATATCCGTACTACGTTGACCGGCCAGCAATGATCCGGCCGGCATCGATGGCCCGGAGGTCGAACGTAGTGAGGCAACGGAAGGTGCGGAGGTGAGCGCTCGGTTGAAGGGTGCGCTGTCGGTCGTGTTTCGGCCGCTGCAGTTTCTCCTGTACTTCCTGAGCGGTCTGGTGCCGCGCCGTGCCTCTCAATGGGCGTTCGGCTGCTGGAGCGGCCACCGATTCGGCGACAACGCAGGTGCGGTCTTTCAGTACCTCAATGCGCACCCGCAAGACGACGTCGAGGTCGGGTGGGTCACCAACGAAACCGCGATCCGCGATCAACTTCGGGCCGAGGGCGTCAACGCGTTTCTCGCCTGGTCGCCGAAGGGGATCTGGTGGACGTTGCGCTCGGGGGTGTTCGTCTACGACTCGCTGCCGAAGGACATCAACTTCTGGCTGTCGCGTGGGGCGCGGCTCGTACTGCTTCGCCACGGCATCGGCATCAAGAAGATCGAACGGGCGATCGACGCCACCGACCACCGCCTGTATCAACTGTTCCACGGCTCGGCCCTGCAGCGGGCTTTCTGGCGTGTGGTATTGCCGTGGCACCTGCCCGTTCCCGACCTCCTGATGGCCTGCTCGCCCACGCACGCCACCCAGGGGCACTGGTTCTACGGCACCGCTCCCGACAAGATCCGGATCACCGGTTTCGCTCGCCACGACCACCTCCTTCCGGCGCCACCACAGGACCGGGCGACGATCCCCACGGTCGGACCCCCCATTCCGCCGGATCGGCCGGTGTTCGTCTACTTGCCCACGTTCCGCGAGGGGATGGCCCGTCAGTCATTCGACTGGGATGTGCTCGCCGCGGCGGCTGAGGCTGCCGACGTCACCATCGCGGTGAAGCTCCACTACGTCGACGCCGACCGCGGCGTGCTCGGCACGGATGCGCTCGAAGCTTCCACGCATCTCCGGATGATCGATCCGCTGATGGATCCGAGCGACGCCTATCCCCACGCCGACGGGATGATCAGTGACTTCTCGAGCGCGCCCTTCGACTTCATGCTGCTCGAGCGTCCGATCGTCTACTACATCCCCGACATCGAGACTTTCATCGATCATCGTCCGCTGATGTACGACCTCGCCGATGTCGCGGTGGGGCCTCTGTGCCATGACCAAGCTGAGCTCGCAACGGCTCTGAGGGCGGCGAGGCTGCAGGACATCGGTGAGCACCGAGCCCGCTACGACGAGCTCCGTCACCGCTTCCACACCTACGCTCCCGGTGGTGCCTCCGAGCGGGTGGTCGACGCGATCCGTGCTGAGTTCCTCGGTCTCGCGGCGCAACGCGAAGACATCTCGGTCGGCTGACCGGTGACGGTCCGACTCGTCGCTTCCTCCGATCTCGACGAGATTCTCCTCCACAACAACGCGGCGGTCCCCGCGGTGAATCATCTGCGTCTCGATGACCTGGAACGGTTCGTGGAGATGGCGCACAGCTTTCTGGTCGTCGATGCCCCTGATGGGAGCGTCGCCGGATTTCTGATCGGTCTCGGTCCCCGGGCCGACTACGACTCGCTGAACTACGCATGGTTCTCGGCTCGCTACGAGTCATTCATCTACGTCGACCGTGTCGTGGTGGCTGAGCACGGCCGGGGTCTCGGAGTGGGCACTCGGCTCTACGACGAGTTCGCCCACCGTGGTCTTTTGGGCAACGATGAAGTCATGCTCGCCGAGGTGAACATACGACCGCGCAACGACGTGTCGCTCGGGTTCCACGACGCACATGGATTTATCTCGGTCGGCGAGCAGGACACCGAAGGTGGTGCAAAGCGAGTCACCATGCTCGAAAAGCGTCTCCGGTGACCGCAACGCCGGTCTCCGGCGCCGTCGCATCGGGCTGGGAGTCGATCCGGGCCACTTTCGAGGAGAACCTCCGGCCGTCGGAGAACGATCCCGGCGACCTCGGTGCCGGACTCTGTGTGATCGCCGACGGCAAGGTCGTTGTCGACCTCGTGGGCGGGTGGCGCGATCGCGAAGCGACTCGGCCGTTCACGGCCGACACCTTGGTGAACTCCTACTCGGTGGGCAAGGGAGTCACTGCGGTGATCGCCTTGATCGCCGCCAGTCGCGGTCTCGTCGATCTCGACGAACCCGTCAGCAAGCACTGGCCCGGTTTTCGCCTCACTTCAACGCTTCGTCAGCACCTCAGCCACCAGGCCGGGCTGCCCGCGCTGCGCGGTCACGTGGACGACGACGTGCCTACTGACTGGCCGCGCATGTGCGCGGCGCTGGCGGACACCGAACCGTGGTGGGAGCCGGGGACCGGCCACGGCTATCACGTGAACACCGCCGGCTTTCTCGTGGGCGAGCCCGTCCGCCTCGCGGCCGGCGCCAGCCGTTTCGGCGACCTGCTCATCGATTGGTTGGCCGGTCCCCTGGATGCGGATCTTGTCTACGGGGTCCCCGACCACGATCTCGCTCGCTGCAGCGAGATCGAGTTCATCGGCGGCAAGACGCCGATGCCTCCTCGAGCGACGCCGACCGAGTTCGCCGACGAGGCGACGCGGATGGTTCACCACGCCTACTTCAATCCCTCGACCGTCTCGGGCATGAGCATCGTGGAGAGCCGACGGTGGCGACAGGCCGAGGTGCCCTCCACCAACCTGCACGCAACTGCCAAGGGGGTGGCGAAGATCTACGCCGCGGTGCTCGACCCGAGTGGACCTGTGGATCCCGCTCTGGCGCGCGAGGCGGCGACGACGCAGGTCGACGGCGAGGACAAGGTGCTCATGACTCGGAGTCGATTCGGTCTCGGCTTTCAGCTGCACCAAGACGAACGCCCGATCGGCGTTTCGCCCTCGTCGTTCGGCCACTTCGGTTTCGGAGGCTCGATCGGCTTCGCCGACCCTGACGCGGGGCTCGCCGTCGGCTATGTGCTCAATCGCCCGGGCGACCGCTGGCAGATCCCTCGCACCCGACGCCTGCTGGCCGAGCTGCGCGAGGTGCTGTGAAGACCTCGTCGCCCTCGTCCTGAAAGACGACTGAGAGATCATTCTTCGGGTGGATGCCCGGCGGCGCGTGGGTGGGCCATGATGGCGGGCGTGAGTGTCATTGCGGCGAACGGCGTTTCCATGGTGTTCGGCTCGCATCGAGCGCTCGACGCGCTCTCGCTCGAGGTGCCGACCGGTGTGACCGGTCTGGTCGGAGCCAACGGCGCGGGGAAGACGACTCTGATGTCGATCGTCCTTGGCCTGCGCACTCCCACCTCGGGTTCGGTCTCAGTTCTCGGCCTTGACCCATTCCGCGAGGGCGCGCGACTGCGAGCGATGGTCGGCTACGGACCCGAGCGCAACGTGTTCCCGGACGACATGCCCGCCTCCGACTTCGTGAAGCACCTCGCCGAGGTCAGGGGAATGCCGCGCAGCGAGGCTCGCACTCGGGCAAGTGATGCGTTGTGGCTCGTCGGGCTCGGCGAGGAACGCTTTCGCGCCCTGGGCACCATGTCGACTGGTCAGCGTCAGCGCGTGAAGCTGGCGCAAGCCATCGCCGCCGACCCGAGTCTGGTCCTGCTCGACGAGCCCACTGACGGACTCGATCCCGTGCAGCGTGACGAGATGCTCAACCTGATCCGCCAGATCAGTTCCGAGTACAAGATCGACGTCATGCTGTCGTCTCACCTGCTCGAGGAAGTCGAACGGATCTGCGACAACGTCGTGGCGCTCGATGCGGGCAAGCTCGTGGCGCAAGGTCGACTCGACGAACTCGTCGGCGACGTCGAGGGCATCACGGTCGAGCTCGCGGAGCTCGACGACGTCCCCGGTTCCATCGAGGCCGTTGCCTCGCGGCTTCGGGCGGCCGGCCTGTCCGTCTCCCACGAAGAAGGGCTCGCCCGTATGGACGTTCTCGGAGCGTCGAGCGATGAGATCGCGGACGCGGTCCGCGATGCGATCGCCGACAGCCACGCTCGGGTTCGTCGAATCGAGCAGCGCCGTCGTCGGCTCGAGGATCTCTTCGAGGCGGTCGACGCATGACCGCAGAAGGCAGCGCCCGGATTCTTGATCGCGGCTACCGAAAGTTTGAGGGCCGACGCTCTGGCGTTTCGGGCGCCGTCCGCTCGACGGCTTGGCATTCCACGCGGAGTGTCCTTGGGCTCGGCCGCAAAGCGCGTCACAAGGTCGCTCCGGTTCTCGTGATCGTCGTCGCCTTTTTCCCGGCCATCGTCTTCATCGGGTTCGCGGCCTTCCTGGGCGGCGACGAGTTCGTGCGCGACTTTCTGGAAGGCACCATTCCCGCCTATTCAGAGCTTCCCCGACAATCCCTCGCGGCCATCGTGTTGTTCACGGGTCTCGTCGCGCCAGAGGCGCTGGTGCGCGACCGTCGCGATGGCATGCTGTCGCTCTACCTCTCGACACCGTTGACCCGCATCACCTACATGCTGGCCAAGGTCGTCTCGATCGTTGGCCTCATTGCGATCGTGGTGCTGGTGCCATCGATCATCTACTTGTTGGGGCTCACGTTCGCATCGCTTGGCCCCGACGGCTTCGGTGACTGGGTCACCGTGCTCGTCCGCGTTCTCATCTCGGGCACGCTCGCGTCGCTCGTCTACGCCCTCGTGAGCATGGCGGCCGCGAGCATCACCGACCGTCGGGCCTTCGCGAGTCTGTCGGTGGTGCTCGCGATGCTCGGAACTCTCACCGTCATCCAAGTCCTGGTGGAAGGAGCCGACCTGTCCATCAACTGGCGGCTTCTCGACCCTGTCAACATGCCACTGGAGATGCTCGCCCGCATGTTCGGCGACGTCGGCCAATACCGCGACCTGGCCACCGAACGGGTCTACGCCGCCAATGCAGCGTGGGCTGCAGCCTCAGCCGGCCTGTTGTGGTTTCGCTACCGCAAGGCAGGTGCGTGATGCCTGAGTCGTCACTCCCGCCGCCCCCAGTTTCGCCCGCGTCAGCTCCGCCACCAGTTGCCGATCCGGCCCCGCCGCCGCCCATGGTCTCGGTCACCAACGTGACAAAGGCCTTTGGCGATGTGGTTGCGGTATCCGACGTGTCGTTCACTGTGGGACCGGGCATCACCGCTCTCCTCGGGCCGAACGGCGCCGGAAAATCGACACTGTTCCGAATGTTGTGCGGCCTCGCTGCACCGACGCGCGGCGAGGTTCGCGTGCTCGGCCGCGATGCTCGCACCGACGTTGCCGTGCGCGGCCAGATCGGCCTCGCCCCTCAGCAGGACGCGCTCTTTGATCGCCTCAGTGCTCTGCAGTTCGTTTCGATCGCGGCGGAGATGCATGGCGTTGCCGACCCCGACACCGAGGCCAGACGGGTACTCGACTTCGTGCAATTGCCGGTCGACGACCCGAAGCCCGTCGGGTCGTTCAGCAAGGGCATGCGGCAAAGAGTCAAGCTGGCCACTGCCCTCGTCAACGATCCGGCCGTCCTGATCCTCGATGAGCCGTTGACCGGTCTCGACCCCGTCCAGCGTCGTCGCATGATCGAGCTCTTCAACGAACTCGGCGAGGCTGGCAAGTGCCTACTCGTCTCGAGCCACGTGCTCGATGAGGTGGCTCGCCTCGGTTCGAAGGTGCTCGTGATCGCACAAGGTCGCCTCGCGGCTGCGGGTGACTACCACGACCTGCGCGACCTCATGGACGATCGGCCTCATCGCATTCGCGTACGCGTCGATGACTCGCGGCGGTTCGCAGCGGCGCTCATCGAACGAGGGCTGGTCGATGGTGTGTCGATCGGTGCCGACCTCGAGATCGACACCACCGATGTCGACGGTTTCGGACGATCGGTGGCGCCAGTCGCCCAGGCCCTCGGCGTTCGACTTCGCGAGGTCGCCCCGCTCGATGACGATCTCGAATCCGTTTTCCGCTACCTCGTGGAGCGCCGATGAACGGCTCAGTTCCCTCCTCTCGGGCCGTCGCGATCACCTATCGGGTGCTGCTGCGTCAGCTCGTCAGCCGAGGTCGCATCATTGCGCTCTCGCTCATCGGAGCGGTTGTGGCGCTGCTCGGCTGGGTGGTTGGCCGAGCGAGAGATGACGACGTGTTTCTCCCGACAGAGTTCAACGACCAGATCCGGCTCGACGACGCGGTGGCGACGGTCACCAACATCGGCTTCACGATCCTCGTGCCCATCGTGTCGCTCGTCTTCGCCGCGGCGGCACTCGGCGACACGAGAGAGGACGGCACGCTCGTCTATCTATGGCTGCGACCCATGAAGCGGTGGCCGATCGTCGTCGGAGCGTGGTTGGCCGCGGTCACCGTCAGCCTTCCCCTCGTGGTGATTCCCATGTCCGTGAGTGCCTATCTCCACGATGTGGGCTCCGAGTTGGTCATCGGTGCTGCTCTCGGCTCTGTCATCGGCGTCGTTGCCTACAGCGCCATGTTCGTCCTGCTCGGCCTGTTCGTGAAGAACGGCATCGTCTGGGGATTGGCCTACATCATCATCTGGGAAGGCGTGGTCGCAGCGTTCGGCAGCGCGGCAGCCAAGGTCGCCATGCGCGGCTATACGAGCTCGATCGTCAGCGAACGCACCGGTGTCGAGATCGACATCGGCACGCTCGCCCAGTCGACTGCCATCGTTGTCCCGATCGTGGTCGCGATCTTTGCCCTGTGGTTTGCGTCGGTGCGACTGCAGAATCTCGAAGTCGCGTAGGGCGGGTGTCGGTCAGCGGCCGCTGAAGGTGGCCTTGCCCGGACCGTGCTCCATGAAACTGGCCACGCCGCTGACTTTGTCTTCGGTGGTGAAGGTGTCGGCGAATCCCTGCGCCTCGATCTCTGCGGCCTCCTCGAGCGTGAGGTGGTACCCGTCGATGATCACGCGCTTGGCGATGCGCAGCGACGCCGGACCCCCTGCGTAGCGGGCGGCGAGTTCGAGCGCGGCAGCCTGGAGGTCGTCGGACTCGTGGATCGATGAGATGATCCGTGCCGCCAATGCCTCTTCCGGATCCATGTTGCGGCCCGAGTAGACGAGATCCTTGGCGAGAGTGATTCCGGCCAGTCGGCTCAGCCGCTGGGTGCCTCCGCCTCCGGGGATGATGCCGAGAAGTATCTCAGGCATGCCGAGTTGGGCGTCGACCGCGGCGATGCGGAAGTCGGTGGCGAGGGCGAGTTCGAGACCGCCGCCGAGCGCATAGCCGTTTATGGCGGAGATCGTGACCTGAGGCAGCCGTTCGAGGGCCAGTGCCGCACCGTTGAACTGACGCGAGAAGTCGAGCGCGGCCTGACGATCGAAGTTCGGGAAGTCGGTGATGTCGGCACCGGCGGCGAAGTTTCGTCCGTGACCGGTGAGAATCACCGCGCGGGTTTCCGTGTCGTCGACGAGTTCGGCGCAGGCGCTGAGAACTCCTTGGAGCACCTCGCCGTTGATCGCGTTGACCTTGGGTCGGTCGAGGAGAATCGTCGCGACGCCGGGAGCGGCACCCCGTTCGAGTTTCACAAGTTCGTTCATGGCGAGGCACGCTATCTTCGTTGTCGAAGGGGGCAGACATGCCGAGACTGAAGGTGCTGACGGTCGATGCCGTGAGCGAGATCGATGCCGAGTTCCGAGAGGGCCGTGCGTTCACGAGCGCGGCGGGCGTGTCCGAAGCGCTTGGATGGGACCTGAAGACCGAAGGCCTCTGCCGAGGTGATGTCTGCGTCCCAATCCGTGACGAGGCCGCCGTACTGGATGGGGATCGAGTCGATCTCGGGGGCGTTGCCGACCTGCTCGGTATGGCATCACTGCTCGACGAGGAAGCCTCGGCGCTCGCGGTGAGCGCGCCGTCCGCCGACCGGCGGGCCGCCCTCAAGGACCGCGTCGCTCCCGACTTCGAGCTTCCGGATGTCGACGGGAACCTGCACTCGTTGGAGGAGTTCAAGGATCGAAAGCGCCTTCTCATCGCCTTCGCCAGTTGGTGAGGTTGTCGCTATGAGCTGCCCGGGTGGCAGACACTTCAGAACGAACTCGAAGCCGAGGGTCTGTCCGTGATCGGCGTCTTCCTCGACGAGTCGGCCGACGACGTGCGCGAGTGGGCCGAAGGCATCTCGTTTCCGGTCCTGGTCGATCGCGAGCACCTTCTCGCCGATCTCTACGCCGTGAGCAACGTGCCCACCGTGATATGGATCGATGCCGATGGGTCGGTCGCCCGCCCGAACTCGGCCGAGGTGGGTACCGATCTCTTCAAGGATTTCAGCGGCATCACCCCCGACAAGCACATGCAGCAGGTGCGCGACTGGGTGCGCAACGGCGCCCTTCCCGACGACGCCGCAGGTGAGGTCGACGATCTCAGCGATGCCGAAATCGAAGCCCGTCTCGCCTTCCGGCTCGCGACCCACAGCCGGCGAGAAGGCAACAGCGACAGGGCAGCGCACTGGTTCTCCACGGCCGCAGAGCTCGCACCGCTGGACTTCACGATTCGCCGAGCAGCGATGCCGCTGCAAGGCGTCGACCCGTTCGGTGAGGAGTTCTTCGAGTTGTTCGGCGAGTGGCGGGAGGCCGGGAGCCCCTACCACGGGCTTGCTCGAAGCTGAACGAGAGGCCTGGTTCACTCTCAGATTTCGCTGAAACCGGCCGATTGTTGGCCGATGTCTCAATCGAATCGTGGGTGGGACCCGCAGGATGTGCTGTGGGAGATGGGCGCGTCGTTCGTCGACGCGACCGCCGCCGATGCTCCCGCGGTCATTGCTGCCGCCATTCACCGTGTCGCTACGTTGCTCGATGCCGCCACCGCTGGTGTCTGGGCGATCGACCCTGCGACCATGTCCGGTCGCTCCGTCTCCAGCTGGTCGGCGCGCGAGTGGGCGGACCCCGGTGATGGCTTCCTCGCCTCCCCTGATCCGGCTGTGCGAGATGCTGTTCTCGCTGGGGGCGGTCTCGCGATCGTCGAACTTCATCTGGTTGTCGGCCAGGACGTCTGCGATGCGCGCGGCTGGATCGGTGGTTACGCCCTCGTTGCGCTGATCGATCAACGCGACGACGAGGCTGTGGTGCTCGTCGTTGCGTCCGGAACGGCTGAATGGGACGACGTCGAGCTCGCGCTGATCAGAGGCACTGTGCTTCTGCTCCGCCAATTCCAGAATCAGGTGAGAATCGAGGAGCGACTCGAAGGACGGCACCGGCTCGATGACCTGACCGTCTCGCTCGCCGCTCGCTTCCAAGGGCTTCGTCCCGAGGAACTCGACGCAACGATTGACGATGCGCTCCATCAGCTGCGAGACGTGATGGCTCTTGACTCGGTGATGCTGATCGATGTGATCCACGAGGGTCTGATCGCCGTCCCGGCTCTCGTCTCGAAGGCTGAGTTGCTGCCCGATGTCACTCGCGTGCCGATTCCTGACATCTCGGCGATCCCGGGAGCCGAGGGAATGACGCTTCGGGAGTACGTCTCGGAACTGCGTGTGGTGGATGTGGCGGACATCGTCGATGCTCTCATGGGTCCCGAGGTGTCCGAGTCACTCGAGCTTCGCAACCCTCATCGCACGGTGGCCCTCCTCCCCGCGTCGGTCAGCGATGGCGACTCCCTGCTGGCGGTCAGTTGCCAGGGCGAGGGGAATTGGACGCCCCGGGAGTTCGACGCGTTGTCCACCCTCGCCTCTCTCATCGCTCAGACACGCGGCCGCCTCGCCGCCGAGTCGGCCTCGAACGACCTCGTTGAGGCGCAGCGCGCCCTCGTGGCGACGGGAAAGGTTTTCCTCGAAGCGAATGCGACAGATGCCGAGGTCGCGATCCACGAGGCCATGGAGCGTATGGCCGCCCATCTCGGCGCCGACCTCGCGGTCATCGCATCGATCGCGCCCGACTACGAGGCGGTCACGATCACCGACACGTGGTCTCGCTCAGAAGATCTTGTCGTCGCCGCGGGTCGAACCCTTCATCGCTCCGAGGTGCCTCTCATCGACGAGCTCTTGCACGAAGGCACCAGGGCCCGTGTTCGCGAGACGCACGAGGGTCTCGCTCCGAAGCTTCGTGATGCAGCCGACGGGCGATGGACAACGGTCGTGGCCCCCATCCGGGGCGCCGGTCTACAGCGTGCCGTGCTCGCCTTCATCTGGGCCACCGGCGAAGTCGCCGATCTGGACGCGGCACAGGAGCTCGCCAGCGCGACCGCCGATCTGGTCGGCCAGCTTCGGGTTCGCCTCAAGGCAGAAGAGGAGTTGACGGCTCGACTTCACGTCGATGAGGTGCTCGCCAGCGTTGCCGAGGACTTTCTCGGTGCCTCACTCGACTCAGCCGATCTCACGACCCGTCGCGCCATTGCCGCAGTCGGCGATGCGCTCTCATGCAGCGGCCTGGCGCTCCGCGGCGTCGATGAGGGCCAGGCGACGGTCGAGTGCGCGTGGGCTCCGGAGGGCCGGCCCCGCCCGGCGGTCGGAAGTCGAGTGCCGGTGAGCCGCGAACTCACGGCCGGTGAAGTCGACGTGTTGAGCGCGGAGAGCCGCGCTCCGGCCTGGGCGGATTTCCTGATGGAACAGTGGGGTCCGGAGACAGAGCTCACATACTTGCCGGTCACTGTGGCTGGGCGCGTTGATGCAGTGCTCGCCGTGGCCGGCACTCGCGCCTTCTCCGAGCTCGAGCTCGAGACGTTCCGAAGCTTCACCACGATGCTGGGTCAGTTCAGAGCACGACTCGTGCAAGAGCGCCTCGGTGAGCGACGGCTTGCCGCGCAGAGGTTGCTGAGCACCTGTGCCGGCGAGCTCGCGGAGACGACGCCCGACGACTACCGGGGCGTTGTCAGGCGGGTGATGGCGTCGGTGGGCGAGTTCTGCGGTCTCGATCTCTTGGCCGACTGGAGTGCCGAGGCCCGCCACGATCGATTTCGACGAACCACGGTCTGGGTCGACGGGAGCGACGAGGTCGCCGACGTCCCCGAGGAGCAAGAGTTCGGCAAGGGAACGGTGATCGACAACGCCTATGCGACCGGCCACAGCGCAACGGGTTCGGCCGAGCGGGCCGGACACCCGTATCTGCTGCTCGCGATCCCGCGAGGTGAAGCGGGTTCGGTGGAGCACATCATGGTCGCGGCCATGCGCCGCGAGCATGCGTGGCCGACCGAGACAGTCGACTTGCTCGAATCTCTGAGCGGCATGATCCGTGAGGTCGACTCGCGTATTACCGCGCAGCGATATGCCCAGGCAGCATTCCAAGGCGCGCCGATCGGTGTGGTTCTCCGCGACGAAATGTTGAACCTGATCACCTGCAATCAGGCGTTCGTCGACTTTGTCGGCGCAGAGTCGGTCGACGAGTTGATCGGAACTCCACCCCACTTCGTTTATGACGACGTCTACGAGTCGATTCAGTGGGAAGAGTCCGCCGACGGCCAACTCACGACCGAGGCCGCTTTCCAGGGACCAGGCGGAAGCCGGGTGTGGGGACAGATGCGAGGCTCGGTCGTCGAGAGCGAGTCGGGTGAGCACTTCTGGCTCATTCACATCGAGGATGTCACCGAACGACGGCGAGCAGAACAGCTCCTGCGCTTCCAGGCTTCCCACGACGAGTTGACGGGCCTCGCCAACCGGCGTCGACTGCTCGACGAGATCCATAGCGTCGCCGACGGGTCGGGGTCGGTCGCGGTTCTGCTCCTCGACCTCGACCGGTTCAAGAACGTCAACGACTCGCTCGGCCATGACCGAGGCGACGAATTGCTCGTCGTCGTCGCCGATCGACTCCGTCTCGCGGTCCGACCGGGCGACCTCGTCGCGCGACTCGGCGGTGATGAATTTGCAGTCGTGCTCCCCGGGCCAGTCGATGTCGCCGATGCTGAGTTCGTGGCCGAGCGACTCATCAGGCTGATCGGCGATCCGGTCGTTCTCGGCCGTCAGAAGATCTACCCGACTGCCAGCATCGGTATCGCCGTTGCCGATGATCACACCGAGGTCGACGACCTGTTGCGTCGGGCCGACACGGCCATGTACCGAGCCAAGGCCGAAGGTCGGGATCGGGCCGAGGCGTTCGACGAGGAGCTGAGGGAGGCCGTTCAGACTCGTATGGAGATCGAGTCAGGCCTGCGTGGTGCGCTTCGAGCGGACGAACTGCTGGTGCACTACCAGCCCGAGGTCTCCCTTCACGACGGCAGCATTCTCGGTGCTGAAGCCCTCATCCGCTGGGATCACCCGACCAAGGGGATCTTGTCGGCCGGCGCGTTCATCGAGGTAGCCGAAGAAA
>Ga0315336_1001414_pt1 | contig 46932 bp, 44 predicted proteins | sample ASW5metaG_FD_204512 | JGI IMG/M metagenome (GOLD analysis project Ga0315336, IMG submission 204512) | Ammonia-oxidizing marine archaeal communities from Monterey Bay, California, United States - ASW #5 | ecosystem: Environmental > Aquatic > Marine > Intertidal zone | place: USA: California... | reverse complement strand
ACATCACCTACGTGCGCATGCGTCGCTCGTTCGTCTACCTGGCGGTCGTGATGGATTCGTACTCGCGGCGGGTGGTGGGCTGGGAACTCGGCTCTTCACTCGAAGCGGTCTTGGCGCTGAAGGCGTTTGCCGACGGTCCAGTAAAGCAGGTTGAGGTCGGCGTCGTAAGCGCCGGTGAGCCAGGTGGCGCCGCAACCGTGTTCGAGTGCGCTACCGATCCAGGTGGAGGCCTCGGGGTCGTCGCGAGTGGGAATGGTCCAGACGCGCCACGCTCGCTCGCCGGTCTTGGAATGGTAGGCGTCGAGAAATCCGCGGATTCCCTCTTCGCCGCCGGCGATGCCCGAGATCACCAGATCGCCAACGACAAATGGTGCGGCCGTGCCGGCGTATTGCTTGCGGTAGTCGGCCATCTCGGTGTCCCAAAGTTTCTCGCCGGTCCAGCGGTCGAGAGAGAGTAGGTGCGCATGCTCGGTCACCATGTATACCCGGGATTCATCGATGGCAGCTCCCCGATTAGCACTGCCGCCGGCCTCGCTAATCAGGCCACTGCTGCGGTCTTGGCTGTAATGCCAAAGCCGCCGGCCCGTGGCGGCATCGAGGGCCCAGGCTTCGTTCCATCCGGTGACGTACATCACTCCGTCGACGACGACGGGCGTCGCTTCCAAGCGAGGCACATTGGGAACCGGGAACATCCAACGCAGGATCAGAGCGCCGACGTTATCGCGATTGATCTGGTCAGCGTCGAGATAGCGGTTCGCCGAGTCGTTGTGGTAGCTGGGCCAATCTTTCTTGGGCAGGATGGACGCCTCGGAGAAGGTTTCACCGGTGCCTTTGAGGATCACCGAGGCGAGGCGCTCGTCGGAAGCCGCGGCCACGGGGGCGAGAATACCGGGCCCGCGTTCGGTGCCGCTGCCGTCGCCGGAATGACAGACCGAACAACGGGTGGAGAATGCCATCGCGCCCGAAACGGGCGGAGGAGACTGCGCGGCGCTTACAGCCGTGAACAAGAAGAGGTTCAGAACAATTCGTCGAAGCATGGTTGAGGGGTGAAATCTCCCTCAGCTTACGCGATCGAAATCGACGAAGGTCAGCGTTGGAGCCGTCCGCTAATCAGTCGAGTCAGTACACTGACACAATGGCTTCTCGGCCTCGGCTTTTTCTCATCGATACCTTCGGCCTGATCTTCCGGGCGTTCTACGGACGTGCGCGTTCCGGCGCGCCGATCATGCGGACCTCCGACGGCCGACCGACCGAAGCGGTCTACATCTTCATCACGATGTTGCGGAAGCTGATCGAGACGCACCGTCCCGACTATTTAGCCGCGGTTTGGGAAGGGGAGGGCCCCACGTTCCGCGACGAGATCTTCCCTGAGTACAAGGCGAATAGGGACGAAACCCCGGACGACCTGCTGCAACAGCTTCCGCAGATCCGGCGCTTGCTCGAAAGCTCGCGCGTGCCCGTCCTTGCAAGCGACGGTTACGAAGCCGACGATGTGATCGGGGCGCTCTCCCACCAGGCGGCCGACCACGAGGTTGACGTCTACATCGTTACCAGCGACAAGGATCTGACCCAACTCGTCACGGACAGCGTTTTCGTTCTCAACCCGATGAAGAACGATCTCGTCTATGACCCCACCGTTGTCAAGGAAGTAATGGGCGTCGAGCCGCTACAGATCATCGATCTACTGGCGCTCAAAGGCGATTCGGTTGACAACATTCCGGGCGCCAGGGGCATCGGCGACAAGGGCGCGAAGGACTTGATCGCAACGTACGGCTCGGTCGAAGGGGCCATCGAGCACGCCGACGAAGTCAAACGCAAAACCTACCGCGAGAGCTTGCAACAAAACCGCGACGTGATCCTGCTGAGCAAGAAGCTCGCCACCATCGCTGTAGACGCGCCGGTCGAGTTGGACCTCAACGCTCTCGAAATCGCACAGCCGGACCCGGCAGCGCTGGCGGACTTCTATCGCGAACTCGAGTTCAATAGCCTGCTGAGCGCTCTCGAAGTAGCCGAGCCGGAAGCCCCGGCGAACTATCGCGTGCTTGCTTCTAAAGCGGAGTTTAGCGAGTGGTTGTCCACGTCCGTCGAGCCAGACAAGCCGGTAACCTTCGCGGTGGATGCAGGGGGCGGCGACGAGATCGAGACCGGCGGCGTAGCATTCTGTAGCGCGCCCGGGCAGTCTGTATTGCTGCCAATCGAACATCTCGCCGGGGCGAAGAGTTTCCTCGAAGACGCGACGGCCCCGAAGCGGTTGCATGATCAGAAGTCCGCTACGCATACGCTCGCCAGGTTTGACGTTGCGCTCAACGGGGTCGTCAGCGATTCGATGCTTGAGGCGTTCCTAATCGACACGACGCGCGCGGACTTCGCCCTCAACAAGGCAATCGCACGGTATCTCGGCGTATCGATCGATGCCGATTTGTCTCGCACAGCGGACCTCGTCCGCAAGCTCGGTGAGATGCTCGATCCGCAAATCAACGACCTCGGGCTGCGCGACCTGTACGAGGACGTGGAGCTGCCGCTTGTCCCCATACTGACGCGGATGGAGCGGGAAGGTGTATTGCTCGACAGCGAACTGCTCGGTGGAATCTCGCGGCAGATGGAAGGCGAGATCGACTCGTTAACGCAAGAGATCTATCAACTGGCCGGATCGACATTCAATATCAATTCGACTCAGCAACTTGCCAAAGTGCTCTTCGACGATCTGCAACTGCCTTCTCCGCCGCGGCGCGGGAAAACTAAAGGCCGCCCCACCGCGTCGGACGTTTTGGAAGACCTGGCTCCGGCGCACGAGATCGCCCCCAAGGTGCTCGACTACCGCCAACGAACAAAGCTCAAGAGCACCTACATTGACGCGCTTCCGGCCCTGGTCGATGCGAAGACCGGACGGCTGCACACGACCTTCAACCAGTGTGGTTCCGCTACGGGACGGCTGTCCTCCTACAACCCGAATCTACAGAACATACCGATCCGCACCGAGCTGGGCCGGGAGATTCGCGCCGCCTTCATCGCCCGCCCGGGATGGAAGCTTCTGGCCGCTGACTATTCACAAATCGAGCTTCGCGTGTTGGCGAATATCTCGAAAGACCCGGTCCTTGTCGATGCATTCCGCAAAGGCGAGGACATCCACACGCGGACGGCCGCCGAGGTTTTCGGTATTCCGCCGCTGGCAATCGGCGCGGAGGAACGCCGCCGCGCTAAGGCCGTCAACTTCGGCATCGTTTATGGGCTGAGCCCCTTCGGTCTTTCGAAGCAACTCGGCATCCCGCAATCAGAATCGCAGCAATACATCGACGCCTATTTCGAACGCTACGCCGGCGTGAAGAAGTACATGGACGGCGCGATCGCCGACGCGCGCAAGACCGGGCGCACCCGTACGCTCCTCGGCCGGCTGCGGCCCATCCCGGATCTCGACAGCCGCAACCCGGCGGCGCGTGGCTTCGCGGAACGCACCGCGATCAACTCCCCCATTCAAGGTTCCGCGGCGGACCTAATCAAACTCGCGATGATCCGGGTCGATCGCAGGCTCCGCGAGTCCGGCAGTCAGGCATTGATGCTTCTCCAGGTCCATGACGAACTGCTTTTCGAAGCCCCCGAAGAAGAAGTCGCCGATCTCGCCGCCATGGTCAAACAGGAGATGGAAGGGGCTTACGATCTGCGCGTCCCGCTGCTCGCTGACGTGAAGGTGGGCCCGAACTGGCGCGACATGGAGATGTCGTAGCGTGGCTACTCGCCGTCCGACTTGGTGAGCATTCGCTCGACGTCGGGCCGCAAGCCGATGCCCAACTCGGTCAACTGACGGCCGGAGACGGTCGACGGCGCTTCGCACATCAAGTCAGTTCCCTTGGCCGTCTTGGGGAAGGGGATCACGTCGCGGATCGTGGCCTCGCCGGCGAATAGCATGATGAGGCGGTCCACACCGAGTGCGATCCCGCCATGCGGAGGCGTGCCATACTCTAGCGCTTCCAGGAAGAACCCGAAGCGATGCTTTGCCTGTTCATCGGTGAACCCGAGCGCCTGGAAAACCTTCGCCTGCACGTCGCGACGGTGGATACGAATCGAGCCCGAACCCAACTCGACGCCGTTGAGAACGAGATCGTAAGCCTTCGAGCGGCAGCGATGGGGTTCGCTTAGTAGATAGTCGAGATCCTCGTCATGCACCGAGGTAAACGGATGATGCGCCGCGTTCCAGCGCTGCTCGTCCTCACCCCACTCGAACATCGGGAAGTCGGTGACCCACAGAAAGCGGAAGTCATCTTTGTTGAAGAGCCCGTGGCGGTCTTGATATTTCTGCGCCACCTGGAGGCGGAACGTGCCCGCCGCCTTTAGCGCTGTCTCCTCGGGCTTCGGCCCTGACGGCTTATCGGCGACCGTCACGAGCACCAGTAGATCGCCATCTTCGACGCCGATACGTTCGCGGACATTCTTCATCGGCTCGGCGAAGTCGCGGTCGAGCCGCTTCATGTCGTCGAAGACTCGCAGGCCGAGTTCCGTGCCCATCGGTTTCAGTTCGTCGCGCTCGCGCCGCGTGAGCGTCCCGACAGCCGGTACGCGAATCGCTATGAAGGGCATGCCTTCGGGGATCGGCAACTCTCCTTCGGGGAACAAGTCGTCGATACGGTTCATGGCCGGGACCCGCAAGTCCGGCTTGTCGCTGCCGTAGCGCTCCATCGCTTCGGCGTAGCTCATCCGCGGGAAGGGCCGCTCAGGCGCTGGATGCCCGGCGGCCTCGGCCGCGCTCTGCATCATCCGTTCAATGACGTCGAACACATCCTCTTCCTGGATGAACGACATCTCAAGGTCAATCTGTGTGAACTCCGGCTGGCGGTCGGCACGCAGGTCCTCATCACGGAAGCAGCGCACGATCTGGAAATAGCGGTCGTAGCCGCCGATCATCAACAACTGTTTGAACAGTTGGGGCGACTGCGGCAGGGCATAGAAGCTGCCCAACTGCAAGCGGCTCGGCACCAGGAAGTCGCGCGCTCCCTCGGGCGTCGAGCGGGTCATAAAGGGGGTTTCGATTTCGTAGAAGCCCTGCTCATCCATGGTCTTGCGGACAGCGAAGTTTACCTTGTGCCGCAGGATGATGTTGCGCTGCATGTGCGGCCGCCGCAGGTCGATATAGCGATACTTCAGGCGGATGTCCTCGCCGACCGACGGGTCCTCTTCCACCAGAAACGGCGGTGTGAGAGATTCGTTCAGGATGTAGATTTTCTCCGCGACGACCTCGACCTCGCCGGTCATCAACTCGGGGTTGATCGTGTCGTCATCGCGGCTGATTACGGGACCCTCGACAGCCACAACGAATTCGCTGCGCAACAATTCGGCGCGGGCGTGGATATCGGGCCGCTCCTGGTTGAAGACGATTTGCGATACGCCGGAGCGGTCGCGCAGGTGGATGAAGATCAGGCCGCCGAGATCGCGCCGCCGGTGCACCCAGCCCATCAGGGCGACTCGCTTGCCGACGTCGTCGGGCCGCAAATCGCCGCAGCGGTGGGTGCGTTGCAGGTCGCCGAGGAAGTCCAGCGGAACGGAGGTTGGGTTCGGAGTTTCCATCAGTGCTGTTGTGTTTCTTCCAAGTATTCGCGGCTCAACTCGACATAGCTTGCCGCGTTGCGGCGAATGCGTTCGCGCTCATCGTCGGAGACAGTTCGGCGAACCTTTGCCGGCGCGCCCATCAATAGGCTGCCGGGCGGAAATGCCGCGCCTTCCACTACCAGGGCTCCCGCCGCGACGATCGAGCCGGCGCCGATTTTCGAGCCGCTCAAAACGGTCGCGCCCATCCCGATGAGGCATTCGTCTTCGATGACGCAACCATGCAACGTGACTGAATGTCCCACCACAACACGCTCTCCAATCACAAGGGGCTTGTCACGGTCAACGTGCAGGCAGCAGTTATCTTGGACGTTGCTGCGATTTCCGATTCGAATAGAGTTTACATCGCCCCGTAGGGTGGTGTTGCACCAAACGCTCACTTCGTCGCCCAGTTCGACGTCGCCGATCACCTGTGCACTCGGATCTACGTAAGCCGATTCAGAGAGCGTGGGGAGTCGGCCCCGATACGGACGAATCATGGCTATCGAGCAAGGAGGGCCGCGCAAGGGCCTCGAAGAAATTGGTCTCGGTGCGGTGTGGTAACAGGATGCGTCTTCAGATGAGAATCTGCGCAGTCGACACCGGAAAAATCAGCGTAACACAGCAGCGATGGGCCAAACCGCTACGCGGAGCCGGCGGTCGCGGGCCACGACTTTGCCGACAACGCAGTTCGCTCACTCACGATTAGGAACTCAAGCAGCACCATCATCCTGTGAGATACCGCGCTGGCCAGTTTCGTGGCGGTTCGCGTACCGCCCTGCGCGGAAGTGTGCACGACCTTCCGGCCGCGCGCTCGCTCATAGCGTTGGATCTCGCAGGCCCGATTGCTCTGGGTCGCGGTCTGATTGCCGAGGTTCGGATCGAGCGTGCGCGCCCCAAAGTAGGCGGCGATGTACTGCAACTCGTCGGTTGATAGACCTTCCAAGAACGCTCTTGCTGATTGGCGCCGAGCATGCTTACTCATCGACGACAGTGCTTCTACGAGGGTGTTTCTCTCTGTGACGGGATACACCTAAACGACCCTCCGCGAACCACCTACTAGGAATATTACGGTTCTATTATTGCGCGTTTCATGTGAGGGCCGCAACTTAGTACTCCCATTACGGGCCGAGCAGCGCCACCACTAATACGTGCTGTTTTGGTAACTGTTGTTTTTGGGTATTAAATCGCCTATCTAGGGCATTGAGTGGGGATTCGGCCTCCAACCTCCACACTTGAAAACACACCGCGCCACGCTGATGTCGCGGGAGAAGTCACGTAGTGCACCTCTAGGAGTACTAGTGCCTCTTGCGCCGAATTCGGTTTCGATAGGCGGGTTCGCGAAACCCACGAAAACGTTCTCGGAGCGACTGTTTTAGAACCAGCGTTTGGCGACTCGTTTCAGAATGTGAGCACCTTCGGCTAACAGCGGTAGGGGATCATCGAGCTGCACATCGCTGAACGTGCCCCTCGGAGGAAACCAGAACCTCCACAGGTCTCTCGACCACGGGGGCTCCTCCAAGGCTGCTCTCATCCCGAAGGGAATCAGCCAGCGATAGCGAGCTCCGACGGGATACTTCGTCACCGACGACACATCTCCGTCACGCGCGAGCTTGCATGTGAGCCAGGGGAAGTCCACGCCGACCTGAATTGCCAAATCGAGCGAGCCCCAAAACCGCCCATTGATCTCCATCAGGTAGGGCGTCCCCGAACCTGCCTGTCGCAGGAACTCGACCTCGGCCGGACCGTGCCAGCGAAGAGCCTTGAGAAGGGCTACGGCCTGCTCCCGGATATCAGGCTCATCGGTGGTTTCTTGGTAGACCCCACGGCCACCGGTTTTAGGAAAGGTTCGAACGCGTCGCTGCGTCACAAGCACTCGGGGCTCGCCGTGACAGAACAACGCATCGACGTCATGGATGTCGCCATCAATGTATTCCTGAATGAGCGGTTCGCCGCCCGCGAACACAATGTCATCCGCGACCGGTCTCTCGGAGAAGGCTCGCAGCAGCTCAGACGAATTGCCTGGATACCGCAACCCGACCGAACCTCCGCCTCGCCGCAGTTTGACGACACAGGGATAGTCGATCTGTTGGGTCAGGGCGTCGAGTTCGGTGGTGCTCCGTGGCTCATAAGTCGTAGGCACTCGCAAGCCGAGATCACGAGCGAGCTGCAGGGTCTTCGTTTTGTCGTACGCGATTTCGATTGCTTGGCGGTGAGGGATCGGGATCGGAGCGAGCGGCTCGAGAAGCTCCCTCCGCTGGGAGACCGCGAGAGTAATGTAGGCGTTCGTGGGTAGCAGGACGTCCGGCTTTTCTCGTTCCAAGTGATCTCGAAGTGTCTCCGCGAAGAGATCGAGGTCCAACCTCGGGTTTGGGTAGCGGAGCCGACCTTCCGCGTAACGCGAATAGAACGCCTGACCCCAAAATGAGTCGCTTCCGACCAGAACGCGCGCGCCCCGCTTACCAAGCGAACGCACAGCCGCCAGGGTGACTCGATCGTCGGCGATGTTCGTGGTGCCTACGAGAACTTTCACGGGACCCCGCTACACGCCGCTTTCCGATTCGTGGGGCCGCGGCCGTGATTGCTCGACTCGCTCCAGCAGCTTCACGAACTCAGAATTGGCCTTGGCGGCCCCCAAGCTGTGCGCGGCGCGAAGCCGCCAGTTAGGGCGTTGATCAACCGTACCGGGCATATTCTGGGGTAATCGTTCCAGCCAAAGATCCTCAAGGTTTACGAGCATCATCGCTTCGCCCCGCCCGGCTAGTTCGGTCAGGCATCCTTTGAGGATATCGTAAAGCGTCGGACTCTCGGAATCCAAGAGCCCCCTTTGACGCAGGTAATGGATCACGGATTCCCTCAACCATTGGCGCTCTTTGCGCGCCTGCTGGGCGTCCTCGGGGTTCAGCAACTTGAGATCCTCCTGGTCGTCTAAATCGAGCCTCTCCCAGAAGCCCGCGAACGGCCGCATGTCGTGGGTATTCAGGCTCGCGAGCGAATCCGCCGGGGTAGCGCGGATCGCGTTGTCGCCATTGGCTTGGAATTGAAACTGCCCGACGTACATGCCACTGATCGCGTGCGTAGTCATGCTGGCGCGGACGAATCCGGGGACGGTACCGAGGTCCTCGCCGATAACCGCCGTTTGGTGGCGCTGCTATTCCAGAGCGAGCACGGCATAGAACTCGTCCGCGCGGTAACCCACGTACGCGCCATCGGTTGCCTCGAAGCCGGGAGGGATCCAGTAGAGCCGATGCAGGTTCATCACGTGATCGATGCGAAGCACGCGCGCATAGCGCATGTGGTGGCGCAGGTATTGAATGTAGTGACGGTAGCCGTCGACGCGGATCCTCTCGGGGTGGACGGGAGCGAAACCCCAGTTCTGGCCGGTGGTGAAAAAGCTGTCCGGCGGCGCGCCACCCGCGATGCCGAGTGCGAAGGAGTCGGGCTCGCGCCAAACGTCGAAGCCTCCGGGGTGCACCCCGAGCGGCAGATCAAGATAGAGCCCGGCTGAATCCCTCGGTGACTTTTCGGCGAGTTCACGGAGTTGGCTGTCCGCGAGCCATTGGACGTACTGGTGATAGGCGCGGGTTTGTTCATCCGAATCGGTGGCGGTGAGTTCACCGGACCGCAAGCGCTCCGGCCACTCCGGCCACAGTTTGGCCTGTTGCTCAGTCGCGGCCCGGAAGGCCGCGTAAGCCTGGAGGTCCGGCCGCGAGTTAACGTAGTCTTTGAAATCGGCCCGGCGCACCGAGTCAGTATTTGTCAACGAGGAGCACAACAACTCAAGCACTTTCCGCTTGAGCGCCATCTGCCGCTTGTAGTCAACTTGCGGGGATGCGCGGCAGACTTCAATCTCCGCCTGAAAGCCACTCGAAGACACTAGCTGCCGAGCCTCGACGCAATGCTCAAACTCAGGAACAGCCGTGACGTCGACGAAGAACTCATTCCAGAACAGACGGCTTACCGGCGTGTAGGGAGATGGGTCGCACGGCTCGTCGAGAAAGGCCGCGAGCAGAGGTAGAGTTCCCAGCAGGTCACCGCCGAGTGAGGCGGTCCATTGCGCGAGTTCCGCGAGGTCACCAAAGTCACCCGCTCCCCAGCTTCTCTCTGTGTGCAGCGAATACAACGGCAGGAAAACACCCCAGCCCGATTCGGAAACTTCGCGGAGGGGATGTGTTTGGGCCGGCGCCCGGAAAACCCAGGTATGAGTCGTGCGGCTCTTGCTGGTAAGCCTCAGTCGGTGGTAACCGAGAGGCAGGTCGTCCGGAAGCGCTAGCCTTCTGACTACGTAATGCCTGCCTTCCAGCTCAATCGAATGCCGCGGCGGGATATGGTCTAGTTGGTCTTGCCAAACCCGTGTGGGGCCATCCTCAAGCTGAAGCTCGCAGTCCAGGATGTCTTCACCTGCGAGTAGTCGGACCGCAACTTCGGCGCGGCGCGGACTCCACGAGACAATCACCGGCTCGACCATCCGCCCCCATTGTTCGAGGCGTCGGACGCGGGTGGCTTCGATCGCATCGTTAAGGCTAGCCAGATGGGCCCCAAGCGCTCGCAGGATTGCAGTGAGGGCTTCGGGGGCCACTCGACGCGTGACTCCAAAACCGTCTTTGAATACCGGGCTGACCCCGTAGAAACGGGCCAGCCGGTAGAGGGAACTGAATGGTTCTGTGTTTAACAAGGCCGCGGCCGAAGTCCGTCCGGCTGGGCTAGTTGCCTGCCTCTTCGCCCATTTGCTGCGAGAGGTAAACGCCGATGCCCATCTGATCGATCATATCGATCTGGGCCTCCAGCCAGTCAACGTGCTTCTCCTCGTCGACCAGGATCTTCTCGAACAGCTCGCGTGAGCCGTTGTCACCAACCTCAACGGAGAGCGTGATCGCCTCGTTGAGCCGCGGTATGGCATCCAACTCCAACGCGAGGTCGTTCTCGAACTGAAGCTTCACGTCTTTTCCGATGCGTAGCGGGAACATCTCGCGGAGGTTCGGAATGCTCTCGAGAAATAGGATTCTCTTGATGAGCACCTCGGCGTGTTGCATCTCCTCGATGGATTCCCGCTTAATGTACTTGGCCAGGGCCATGTAGCCCCAGTTCTCGCACATCTCCGCATGCAGGAAGTACTGATTGATGGCCGTCAACTCACCCTTGAGAACTTCCTTGAGGTACTCGATGACTTTGGCGTCGCCTTTCATTGTTGAACCTTTCCCTTTTCGTCGCTTGATCTGAAGTACTCGTTGTATCGCCGTGGCGCTGCGATTGTCAAAACCGATCCCGCATCCGGACCATCTCGGTCTCAAGCCAACTCGTGGCAATGCAAGCGGTTGGCCACCCCTGCCGGATTAGCCTTCTGGTGGAAGTACGCCCTTGCAGTTCAAGTGCAACCTAGCCGGATAACTCACGCCGGACCGCGCTTTCATGCGCCAGTGAGTTGCAGCGCACGCGTGCTGGGCAGCACAGCGTTTCGTCGTCACTTGCGCCCGCAGTGGAATTGCACGAAAACGGCAACTGGAGCCGAATGTACTAAATCGTACATTCGAAGTTGGGTCAGCTTTGAGCGTTCTTCAAGGAGCCCAACACTTTGTCATCGAAGGAGAAGTCCGCCCGTACTCGATCTTGCGCCTGATACCCGTCGAAGGTCTGCTGAACCCCTTCCTGCCAGGGAGTCGCCTCAAAGCCCAGCTCCTTACGAGCACGGTCCGTCTTTTGGGTGATCGGTGGCATGTCGAAGTACTGCGCAAAGTAGAACGGCGGCTCGAAGACATTCCCGCCCAGCTCAACCAACAACTCGCGGGGGACCGAGACCAGTTCGGCTCGCGTGCTCGCGGCGGCGGCGAGTGCCTCCACGAGGGCGCGTTGCGTAACCGGCGCATCGTGCGCGATGTTGTACGCGCGGCCCGAGGCCACGTCCGTGTCGGCGGCGAGGATGGCGGCTCGGGCAATGTCATCGGCGAGAACGAACTGCATCAGCCGTTCGCCGTCGCCGGGCAGCAGGATGGGACGCCCCGCGAGTAGCCGATCCCAAAAAAATGCCTCGCGGTAGAAGGGGTTCTCGGGCCCATAGACGTACGGTGGCCGCAGTGTTGTAGCGGGGAAGTCGTCGTCGGAATGCAGACCGAGGAGCATGCGCTCGGTTTCGGCCTTGTTGCGAACGTAATCTTCGGGGTGGCCAGCCGGGGCGAGCGCGTCGTCCTCGGAATGGTCGAGGCCATCCCCATACGCGGCAACGCTGGATGTGAACACGTAGCGCCGGAGACCAGGGGCAACCGCCAGCGCGGCGGCTTTCACGTGTTCGGCGGTTGTACCACGTTGCCAGTCGTAGACGTTGTCGTAAACGACGTCAAACCCGCCGCCGCTCAGCTTCGCTGCGATCACGTCGGCGTCATTGCGGTCACAGCGGATGTCAGCGGTTTGATCCGCGAACGGGTTGTGACTACCGCGATGTAGGATCGTGACGTGATCGCCGCGAGCCAGCAAACGGCGCACCAGCGCACGCCCGATGAAGAGCGTGCCGCCGATAACGAGGGCACGGTCGGCTTTCCTAGTCGTAGTACTCGAGACCAAGGTGTGTAATCAACTCTTCGCCCTTCATCCAGCGCAGTGTGTTCTTGAGTTTCATCAACTGGATGAAGATGTCGTGCTCAGGATAGAGTCCCTGCGCGGCCATGGGCGATTTGAAGTAGAACGACAACCACTCAAGAATGCCCGACATACCGGCACGTTGTGCCAGGTCGAGGAACAGAGCCAAGTCCAACACGAGCGGCGCGGCCAAGATCGAATCCCGGCACAGGAAGTTGACCTTGATCTGCATCTTGTAGCCGAGCCAGCCGAAGATGTCGATGTTGTCCCAGCCTTCTTTGTTGTCGCCCCGCGGCGGATAGTATTCGATGCGGACCTTGTGGTCGAAGTTCCCGTAGAGATCCGGGTACAGCTTCGGCTGAAAGATTACGTCGAGCGCGGAGAGTTTGCTCTCTTCCTTCGTCTTGAAGGAGTCCGGGTCATCGAGCACTTTGCCGTCGCGGTTGCCCAAGATGTTCGTTGAGAACCAGCCGTCGAGCCCGAGCAGGCGGGACTTCAGTCCAGGGCCGAGCAGCGTCTTGATGAAGGTCTGGCCGGTTTTGTAGTCTTTGCCCGCGACCGGAATCCCGTTGGCTTTTGCCAATTCGGTAATCGCCGGGATGTCGACAGTGAGGTTGGGTGCGCCGTTTGCGAAAGGTACGCCGGATTTAAGCGCGGCGTAGGCGTAGATTTGGCTCGGGGCAATGTCCGGATCGTTCTCCGCCAACCCACGCTCAAATGCGGCGACGCTCTCGTGTACGGCGCTCGGTCTCTGAAAGATCTCGGTCGAGCCGCACCAAACCATCACGGCGCGAGACACGCCGGAGCGTTCCTTGAAGTCGCGGATATCCTCGATCAATGCTTCCGCCAACTCCATCTTGTTGGCGCCCTTTTTGATGTTGGGGCCGTCGATGCGGGTGACATAGCGGTGTTCGAACACCGCCGACATGGGCGTAACGGCTTGCATTTCTTCCTTGACTTGGTCGAGGAGGTCGCGCTCCAACACGCCCGCATTGACCGCGGACTCATAGCAATTGTCTTCGTAGATGTCCCAGCCGCCGAAGACAAGGTTTGAAATGTCGGCCAGCGGAACGAGATCTTTGATGAGTGGGTTGCGCTCTTCGGTGCGCTTGCCGAGCCGGACGTGACCGAGCTGGGTGAGCGAGCCGATCGGGGCCGCCGCGCCCTTCTTGATGGCCTCGACGCCGGCAATGAAAGTCGTACTCACCGCGCCCAGGCCGGGCAACAACACGCCAAGTTTGCCTTCAGCGGGCGCAATAGTAGGGGTTTCTCTGACTGACACGGAAAGTGACTCCCAAATCGAAGGATCTGTCTCCAGACAACGGAGGGAGGAGCGGCTGTTCGGAGGAACTGATGAGCCGCTCCACCGCGGTGGCTCTTGAGGAGACGTCTAAGAATCGTAGTTTACACAATCGGATGGAAAACTGTCGGCGAGGCGCTGCCGCAGCCCGACCAATGGGCGGTTTTGCGGCACCTCTGAAGCCTTCTGATACACTCATCGTCTCGTAAGAGCAAGCATGAGGCTTCAGTGTCACCGGCGTGTCCCCATCGCGCTAGGGATCTGTCTGTTTGGGCTCTCGCTTTTCCCTGGGGCGCGGCCATTAAGCGCATCCCCTCCTTCGCTGATCGTACTGATCACGTCGGAGCAATTCCGCTCTGACTACCTGCAACTCTACGAAGACAGCTTGAGTGCGGGAGGCTTGGGACGCCTGCTCGCCGAGGGTGCTGTTTACCCCACGGCGCGATACGATCATCTCGCGACGCTCTCCGGGCCGAATGCGGCTGTGCTTGCAACAGGCGCTTATCCGGCGGATCACGGCATCATTGCGAATCGATGGTACGACCGGCCATCCCGCCGGGTGGTGAGCGCGACCGAGTCCGGGCCGGCGCGCGACACACCCGTCGCATCACCACTTCGTCTCACCGGTTCCACGTTCGCCGACGAATTGCGGCTTGCGACCGGTGGCCGCTCACGCGTGCTTGCCGTTTCGGGCAGCGTGGAGGGTGCCGTATTCCTTGCGGGCCGGCGGCCGACGGGATGCTACTGGATGCAGCCCGATGGGACCTTTCGGACGTCCAAGTACTACCGCCCAGCGCTGCCCGGCTGGGTCGAGGAGTTCAACGCTCTGCACGGTGCACTGCGTGCCCAAGGCCGCAAGTGGATCGCCGTCGGACGGCCCGACGATTCGGTCCCGTTGCGGGTCATCGACGGGGGCACCGAGAACGATACGGCCGCGCTCTACCGGGCTTCCCCTCTTGCGCTCCGCGACACGCTCGCGCTCGCGCTACGTGCCGTCGAGGCCGAGGGACTCGGGCAGGGTGACCAGCCTGATCTGTTGATTGTGAACCTTGCCGCGCCCGCGCGGTTGGCGGCGGAAACCGGCGCTCATTCACCACTCATGAGGGACATGGTTCTTCAGCTCGATCGCGGCCTCGGCGCCTTCTTTGATGACCTGGATCAGATGCTCGGCCTGGAGAATGTCGGCATCGTATTCACCGGCCTGCACGGTGTCGCGCCGCTGCCGGAGACGATCCGAGCGGAAGGCTTGTCGGCCGGACGCATTCGCGGCGAGGATGTCGTCACTACAATCGACGCCGCGCTGCGAGAGTCTTTCGGGGCGCAGGTCTACGTAGAGAAGTTTGTTTATCCCTACGTGTATCTCAGCGCCGCCACAAGAAAAGCGGCACCAGCCCGTCGGACCGCGATTTTGCGGGCAGCCGGGGAAGCATCCCGGAGCCTGACAGGTGTCGCGGGATTCTTTTCCCCTGAAACAGGGGGAAATACGATCTCCGGTGAGAGCCGGCTTCTCCGAAGCCGGCATTCGGATCGAGCAGGTGACTTGGCGCTTGTCTACGAGCCGTTTTTCGCCGAGGACTTCGGCGGTGGCCGCGGGACGACCTGGGGCTCGTACTATCGCTATGACACCGATGTCCCGCTCATCCTCCGCGGAGCCGGGTTCCGTCCCGGCCGTTACCACGCCGTGGCCGACGCGGCGGACATTGCCCCAACCCTTTCCACCTGGCTGGGCATCGCGCAGCCTTCGTCCGCTACCGGCAAGGTTCTCGCCGACGCTTTGCTTCCAAGAGCGACTACGGAGTTCATGGATTCCGGCTTTGTCGGTCCACCACCGCCGTCGCCCACCCCGTCCCCTTGATGACGGCGTCTGACCTCACAACCGAAGTCTGCGGCATCCGCCTCAGGAACCCCGTGATCGCATCGAGCGGTACGTTCGGCTACGGGCTTGAGTTCGCGGACATTATCGACCTCAACTCACTCGGGGGTTTCGTGGTTAAGGGGCTTTCGCGCGAGCCGATCCAAGGCAACGCCCCGCCGCGGGTCGTTGAGACCGCGTCAGGAATGCTGAACTCGATCGGCCTACAGAACATCGGCGTTCGGGCTTTCGTCGCCGACAAACTGCCGAAGCTCGCGCAGCTTGATACGGCCGTCTTCGCCAACGTGTTCGGGTACGCGCCCGAGGACTATGTCGAAGTGCTCCGGGTGCTGGAAGACGCCGCCGGGCTGGCGGGCTATGAGTTGAACGTCTCGTGCCCTAACACCAAACACGGCGGGATGCAGTTCGCGTCGGACCCCGGCTTGCTCGGTGAGGTTGTCGGGTTGGCTCGGAAAGCCGTGAGCAACCGGCCTTTGATCGTGAAGTTGTCACCGAACGTGACCGACATCGCTGTGATGGCCAAAGCAGCCGTCGAGGCGGGTGCGGACGCAATCTCGTTGGTGAATACGTTGGTGGGACTTGCGGTCGACCCTGCCGAGCGGCGGCCGCGACTTGGGGCGAACTTTGGGGGGCTGTCCGGACCCGCCATCAAGCCGGTCGCCCTGCGCATGGTCTATCAGGTCGCGCAGGCCGTCGAGGTCCCGGTGATCGGGCTTGGCGGTATCGCCACCGGCGAGGATGTGGCGGAATTCATGATCTGCGGCGCAACGGCAGCGCAAGTGGGCACCGCTACGTTCTGGGATCCGGAAACGCCACAGCGGCTCGTCGACGAGTTCAGCCGCTTCCTCCAGAAACAAAACGTCGGGGCAGCCCGTGAACTCGTTGGCGCCTTGCGACTCAACGGGTAGATGACCTCGCTCGTATAGCGGATCTCAAAAACAGAAAGCCCGCCACCGGGTATCGAAACGACCCGGCGACGGGCTTGCCTAAGAAACGAGAAGCGGCGGATGTGCACGCTCCGCGGCTACATCAGAGCCGTCGGACGCCGCGTCCAGGCCTTGCCCTTTTCCTTCGCGATCGACTCAAGAGCTGCGACATGCGCCGTCGATTGCGTCAGAACATGGTGCAGGTCGTTACCGATGCTGATGAAGGTGAAGCCCTTGTCGAGGAACTCGCCGACGCGGTCCGTGCCGAAAAGGAACACGCCGAGAATGACTCCGTTCTTCTGTGCCTCGCTGGCCAGCTTGTTTGTAGCTGCGCCAAGTTCGTCGGAGGTATACATATGCGGAAACTCGTACTTCTCGTAGAGGCCCATCGACATGCACAAGTCGTTCTGGCCGAGGAATAGGATGTCGACGCCGGGGACGGCTGCGATCGCCTCAATGTCCTCAATGCACGCCGCTGTCTCGACCTGCAGAGCGACGATGATATTGTCATTCGCCGGACCCACATAGCCGAGCAGGCCGGCTTTGTTCGTGCAGCGCTGCGGAAAGTAGACCGAGCGCGTACCGGCGGTCGGGTAGCGGGCGCAACTCACGGCCTGGCGCGCTTCCTCGACGCTGTTGATGTAGGGGACCAGAACACCGTCCGACCCCAGATCGAGCGCTTGCTGGATACCGGGGCGATCGTCATAGCCGCCTACGCGCACCATCGACTTGGCGCCGGCGCCGCCGATTGAGCAGAGCATGGCGGAAAGCTTTTCGTGGTCCATCGGGCCGTGTTGTGTGTCAACCAACAGCCAGTCATAGCCGCTGTATGCAAGTTGCTCGGCTAGGGTGGGTGAATGGCTGTTGACAAACAGCCCCATTTTGGGCGATCCATCGCGTAGTTGTTGCTTGAATTCAGCCCCAGTGGTCTCGGACATCGTAATCTGCTCCTGTTGTTTGGAATCGAAGAAACTGCCGGGTGGCAATCTCTATCAAGGTGAAGTTCCCAACCTTACTGCACTTGCCGGACGTTGTCAAAGCAACCCTCGCCCCAACGCCGCACCACCTGAAAGAGAAGTAGGCGTGCGCCATGCCGTGCCTGTGGCGGGCCAGCGGGAGATGCTCCGTTCATGGGTGATGCCGCACTGATATCCTCAGAACGCGAATGCCTTCCGTCGATATCGGCCCTTTCTCCATCGGCGACGACGCGCCGCTTGTGCTCATCGCCGGCCCCTGCGTCATCGAATCAGCCGAGCATGCCCTGGGCATGGCACGGGCCGTGAAGCAAGCCGCCGAGGACGCGGCACTCCCGGTCATCTTCAAGGCCTCCTTCGACAAAGCCAACCGGACCAGCGTGGGTTCCTATCGTGGGCCGGGTCTGAAAGAAGGTCTCGCGATCCTCGCCGAGGTCGCGCGACAGACCGGCCTGCCCGTTCTAACCGACATTCACGACGTCACCCAGGTCGCACCCACCGCCGAGGTCTGCGATGTCTTACAGATCCCCGCGTTCCTCTGCCGGCAGACCGATCTGCTCGTCGAGGCGGGCCGTTCGGGCCGTGTGATCAACATCAAGAAGGGCCAGTTTCTCGCGCCCTGGGATATGCGATTCGCCGCCGACAAAGTTGCGTCCACCGGCAACGATCGCATCCTTCTCACCGAGCGCGGATCGAGCTTCGGCTACCAGAACCTGGTCGTCGACTTCCGAGGGCTTCCCACGATGAGGGATCTCGGCTACCCGGTCGTGCTTGATGTGACGCACAGCCTGCAACTCCCCGGCGCACAGCAAGGGGCGTCGGGCGGACAGCCGCAGTTCATCGAAACCCTGGCGCGGGCCGGTGTCGCCGCCGGAGCCGACGCGCTGTTCTTCGAAGTGCATGACTTCCCGGAAACAGCAAAGTCCGACGGAGCCAACGCTCTGCGGCTCGACCTGCTCCCGGCTCTACTTGAAAAGCTCAGCTCTCTGAGCAAGCTCGTGCGTACGTGGTAGTTTCACAACCATTTGGAGGTACAACATGGCAAACATTCAGATCGCCGCGATGATCGGCAGTAGCCGCCCCGGCAATGCTACTGCGAAAGCCCTAGCCGTCACAGTCGATGAACTCCGCCAGAACAGCGACGTCGCGGTCGACGTCGTCGACCCGGCCGAGATCGACCTCCGCGCGCACAGAATCTCGAGATGGTCAAAGCCCTGCAAGCGAAAGTGACCGCCGCCACGGGAGTGATCCTTTCCACGCCCGAATACCACGGCTCGTACAGCAGCGTCATCAAGCAGCTTATCGAGCATCTCGGGTTTCCCTCAATGCTCAGCGGCAAGCCGGTCGCGCTGCTCGGCGTCGCCGCCGGGGCCATCGACGCTATCAAGTCGCTGGAACACCTTCGCAGCGTCTGCTCCCACGTCGGCGCGATCGTACTGCCGGGCCCCGTCTCGGTCGCGGGCGTTCACAACGCCTTCGACGACCAGGGCGCCTGCACCGACGAGCGGGTCGAGAAACGTCACCGGGGGCTGGCCCACAACCTCACCGACTACATCCACCAAAACATCTGTCCCCGCGTAGCGCTAGAGCAAATGGTCAGGGAAGACTAGCCTTTTCGGTTTCACCAGCGAGCTTTGCGGTACTTAGCTCCTTTGCGAGAAACGCATTGCGCAGCTACTCGCCCGCGCCGGCACTCAGCAGGTTCGCGAAGATCCGGTAAGCCCCCCGCACACCCGCCGGCAACTGCCGAAACCACGAATAGCCCGTGAAGATGTAGACACCCTTGCCGTACTTTGCATAAAGCAGCCCGCCTTCGCGCGAGGGCTCGTCCAGATCATTCGAAGCCAACAACGCGTCGTACTTGTCGTCCCACTCCGTCATGAAGTAGAGTCCACGCTCCTGCACCCAATTCTCAAAATCCGCTTCTGAGATTCGATTCGGCTGCTGCAACAACGGATGACCCGGATTCAACAGGCGAACCGCCGCCCGCTCGTCACTCACCCGCTCCCACGAGGGGGTTACGGGAAACGGAGCCAGTGTCGGGGTAGATCCTCTGCGCGAGGACGTCGTGTACTGAACGACCAGGGTCCCGCCGTTCTCGACATAGCCGAGAAGCTGCTCTTTCGCCGCTAACACGCCCGGGCGCGTATTCAAGGCCCTGATCCCCAAGACAATCGTGTCAAAGGAGGCAAGGTCCCCGGCGGTAACCGCTTCGTCCGATAGCAAAGTCACGTGTGCCCCAAGCTGTTCGAGCGCCTCGGGAATTCGGTCGCCGGAACCCATCACGTACCCGATGTTCTTCGAAAGAAGCTTGACGTCGGTCCGTTCCACTCGCATCTCGGCGCGTGGGAATACGACCTGTAGCGGGATATGCGGATACTCAATCTCGTGAACGCCTTGGCTGATCGTCCGGTCCCCGAGCTTTACCTGTGCAACTACCTCTCCCCCCGAAGGCGTCTTCGGGGGATGCAGATCGAACGCAAGAGTCGTCCGCATCCCGCGTTCCTCCAGCCGAAACGGCCGCGACGCCGGCTCCGCTCGCCAACCCTCCGGGACCGACAGCGACAACGCTCCTTCGGCGGAATCCGTGTGGCTTTCGAGGTCGACCGTGACTTTCCTCGGCTGCTGGTCCGGAAAGATTCGGCTCGTGTTCTCAAAGCGCACCGCCACCGACGGGACAATCTCCATCCGGCGTGTTCGCTCACCCTGCGCCCGGTCCACCCAGCGGTAGATCACCGGTTGCGTCACGGTGAACGTCACCCCATCCGGACCCTTCAGATGAAAAGATACGCGCAAGGCAGGTGGTGACTCAGCGAGTCCGATCAAATTCGGATCTTCTACCTGATACGAGTTGCCGTTCGTAGGTTGCCGGAGCCAAACTGGCTGCGAATACTCGGCCCTCTCGGGGATCGAGATGCGAACCTTCTTTTGTGCGACTTCGTTCGACGGTAGCCGGCGCGCATCGAGCGTCACTGTCTGCCGAGCGGAGCCCTCGATGTCGGCACCCACCCATTGCAGCGAAGTATTGGAGCGGTTCATCGCCGAAAGCGTCAACTCGACTTCAGAACCCGGCGTCACATCCCACCTTTCGGCCGCCGTGTCGATCCACAGTCCGGCCGCCAACTCGATCGCGCGGACAACCTCCTGCTCCTTGATGCGTGCCCAAGACCCGTCCAACGCCTTGATCTCCCTATACGCCCGCAGCAGTCCTTCGATCACCGCGTCCCGGTTCTCAGCCTTATGCGATTCGCGAACCTTCGCGAGAAGCAACTTCACTCGCTCCGCCCCCGGCACGCGATCCCAGCTCGTGTTGATCCCGTCGAACAGGTCCTGCTCGGCCTCTTCCCCTGCCAAGTAACCAAAGAAGGCCGGTGCATCACCCTTGCGTTGCCCCGTCCCCATGCCCTGGCTGCGATGCATGCTCCGTGCGACGCCACCGATCTCGGCATACGACACGCCCAAAGTCGGATCGTATTCGCCCGTGTTGATGCGCAACCGATCCGAGCGTTTTGCCTGCTCTTCCTCGTGCTTGCGGGTGAATAGCGGCGGAGTCCAGTAAAGACGCATCGTCTGCCACGGTTCGAGCCCTTGCTCGATCTGCTCTGGGAAACGTGCGGGGTCGGCAGCCGCTTCGTAAGCTTCCAGCGTGATGTGCCCGATGGCCGTGTGGTGCCCGTGACCGCTGCCCGTGGTCGGCGAAAACCGCGACACGATGACGTCCGGCCGGAAGCGGCGGATCGTCCGAACCATATCTCCGAGTACGAGGTCCCTGCCCCAGAAGGCGAGCGCCTCCGACGGCGACTTCGAGTAGCCGAAATCAATCGCGCGCGTAAAGAACTGCGTGCCCCCGTCAAGCCGACGGGCCGCGAGAAGCTCCTGCGTTCGGATGATCCCAAGCAATGCGGCCTGCTCCGAACCGATCAGGTTCTGTCCACCTTCACCACGCGTCGCCGACAAGTAGGCCGCCCGCAGGTTCCGCCCACGCGAAAAATACGCAATCATCGTTTCGCGTTCGTCGTCCGGGTGTGCGCCGAGGATGAGAACGCTGCCGAGGGTATTTACACGATCGAGAAGCTCGCGCAGCTCGGACGCGCCCTGCCAAGGCCGAGGCTCCTGCGCCCGTAGCGGCAAGACCAGTACACACGCCACCACCACGCCCAGAAAGGCCATACTGCCAGGGGGGAATAGCGAACGATTGCGGCGCGTCAAGCCGCCATTGTATCGTCCAAAGAGGTTGGACCAGCATGACTCCGAATGCCTTTCGCCTGCGCTCAGAACGAGTATCTCGAGGCGAAGACGGGCTCGCACCAATCGTGCTCCTGCCCTTGCTTGCGGTTCTTCTTCTGCTCGCATGGGCCGGTTATGTCCCGCGCGCCTACGTGCTTCCTACGGCCTCTATGGAAGACACGATTCCTATTGGTGCTCGACTGGTGCACAATCCCTACGCATTCGGCCTGCCCGGTCGCTTGGGCACTCTGTTGCCCGACGACCTCATCCAAAACGGGGATATTGTCATCTTTGTGTATCCGCCCGACGCAGACGGGACTTTCATCAAACGTGTCGTCGGTGTCCCAGGCGACCGCCTATGGCTCAACAACAAACGGCTCATCCGCAATGGTGTCGAGGCCAAGGAACCCTACGTAGTTCACAAGACCGCGTATGCAGATGACTATCGCGACAACTTTCCCTCGGTCCCGAACACCCCGCTGCATGACGGGGCGCTCGACATGTTGGAGAACCACATCATCGGCAACGAGATCCTAGTCCCGGCGGGCCACTACTTTGTCCTGGGAGACAATCGAGACATGTCTTTGGACAGCCGCTACTGGGGCTTCGTGCCACGTGAGAACATCATGGGTGGCATCTGGTTCTACTACTGAACCAGCGATCACCCAACCCTCCCTCCTATGCGCCTCATCACCTGGAATGTCAACGGCCTGCGCGCCGTCGCCCGCAAAGGTCTGCTCTCCTGGCTCGAAGCCGAAAAGCCCGACATCCTCTGTATGCAGGAAACCAAGGCTCACCGAGGGCAGCTTGCGCCCGAGCTGGCGACCCCCGACGGCTACGAGGCCCATTTCCACTCGGCCAAGAAGAAAGGCTACAGCGGTGTTTCAACCTGGGTCCGTAACGACGGCCCTGTCGCACTCAAAGCCGAGCCCACCGCCGGACTCGGCATCGAGCGATTCGACGAAGAAGGCCGTGTCCTCATCACCGAGTTCGAGCCCTTCACGCTCATCAACTGCTACTTCCCCAACAGCCAGCGCACCCTCGACCGGCTCGACTACAAGCTCGACTTCTACGACACCTTTCTGCACTACTGCAATCGTCTGCGCCGCGAGGGGAAACGGCTGATCATCACCGGCGACTACAATATCGCGCACAAGGAAATCGACCTCGCGCGCCCCAAAGAGAATCGAAAGAACTCCGGCTTCTTGCCCGAGGAACGCGACCGCCTCGACCAGTTCGTCGCGCACGGCTATGTTGACGCCTTCCGCCTCTTCCAAGACGGCTCGGGTCACTACACTTGGTGGAGCTACCTGTTCAACGCCCGCACCGCGAACGTCGGTTGGCGCATTGACTACTTCTTTGTGAGCGACGACCTCGTCGACGAAGTCAAAGATTGCACGATCCTCAACGAAGTCGAGGGCTCCGACCACTGCCCCGTGTCATTGGAGCTAACGTAACGCCGGAGCTATGCGACTGAAGCCGCCTTGGGCCGCAGCGCAAGATAGACAAGGAAGCTCAATCCGATCCCCGGCATGATCTCGTAGAGGTCGTTGCCGTACCCCAGCACGCTCCCCCAAATCGTCACACCCGCCAACCCGGCCAGCATCATTCCAACCGCGGCCGGTGTATTGATGCGCCACTTCAGCGCACGCACCACCATCAGTGGACCGAGGGACGCCCCCAGCGCCGACCACGCCAGCGTCACAAGCGCAAACACATTCTGGCTCGCGAACAGCGCGATGAACAGCACAACGGCGGCCACCAGCAGCGTCGCAAACTTCGACTTCGCATACGATTCGCTCCACGAAGTGAACAGATCCTGTGTCAGCGCCGCCGAGCATACAAGTACCTGCGAATCCGCCGTCGACATTGTGGCCGAGAACAGCCCCGCCAGCACCACTCCGACCAAGACGCCGGGCAGATACTCCATTGCCAACGTCGGCAGCGCCAGTTCCGCGTCGAACGCTCCCACGTCAGGAATCAAGATCCGGCACGCCAGCGCCACACCGTAGCACGCAAACGTGAACAGCAGATACCAAATCAGATAGATGTCCCGCGCCTTCGCGATATCCCGTCCCGAGCGGATCGACATCGCCCGCACCATGATGTGCGGCTGCCCGACTACACCGATGCCCGCGCCGAACCACCCAAAGATGAACAGCCCCAACCCGAACTTCGGATCCGGCGGACTCAAGTTGATCAACTGCGGGTCGATCGCCTCCAGCTTCGCCCACAGCGCACTAAGCCCACCCACTTCGTACAACGCTAAACCGAACAGCAGCCAGATCGCCACGATCATGTTGGCCGACTGCGCCACGTCCGTCCAGATCGAAGCGCGGATACCGCCGGCGAAACAGTAGATCACCACAATCACCGCACCGACAATCGCACCCACCGCGTACGGCCAGCCAAACAGCACATGCAGCGCCTTGCTGCCGGCGTTGAGCTGAGCCGCCGAATACGTCCCCAGAAACGCGATCATGATAATCGCCGCCACCGTCCGCGCGGCGTGCCTGCCGCCAGGCAGATCCGCGCCCAGAAACGACGGGATCGTCCGAACATGCTCGGCCTCGCTGCCTTCGCGCAGCCGCCGGTGGACCCAGAACCACATCAGGTAGTCCCCGAAGATCCACCCGAACATGATCCACACCGCCGACAACCCCATCGTGTAGGTTGTCCCGATCAGTCCGATGAACATGAACCCGCTGTTGTTCGTCGACACAGCGGACATCGCAGTAAACCACGGGCCGATGCTGCGGCTCGCCAGCAGATAGTCTTCGGTGGTGCTCGTCTTGTAGCGGGAGGCGTAAGCCCCGATGAGCGTGAAACCGATCAGAAAAGCCAGAAAGCTGAGGATTACCGGGTTCGCCATGTGTGGGCCGGATACGACCCGCCGTCGTGGAACCGACTATTGTACTCACCCTGCGGACAACCCACGCGGGATGGATTCACAACCGGCGTCCGTTCATCAACGCAGCATGATCGCCCCTGCCGCGACCAAACAAGCGGCCAAGGTCCGCCGCGGACCGAACCGCTCCTTGAGCACCACCGCGGCGAAGATCGCCGCGAAGATGACTCCCACTTCCCGTAGCGCCGCCACCGGAGCCAGCGTCCCGATGCTCAGCGCCCAAACGACGAGCCAATAGCCCACCACCGACATCGCTCCACCCGCCGTCCCTCTGATCCAATTCCCCTTGATCCAGTCGATCGCATGCCGCCCGCGCATTCCCAGTGTGATGATGCTGAGTGGGATCCCGTCCAAGACGAAAAGCCACGCGATGTAGCTGTGCGCCGATTCGGCGCGGCGGGCCCCCAGACCGTCCACCGTCGTATACGAGGCAATGAACAAAGCCGCCAAGAGTGCGTACAGCACCGGCCGAGGATTCTCGCGCAGCGGGGTCGATCCCGCAAACGCCAAACTAGCCACCCCACCCGCAATCAGCAACACACCGGCGAGCGTCGGCGTGCTCATGCTCTCCCCGGCCGCGAACGGCGCCACGCACGCCACCAGCAGCGGGGCCACGCCACGCGCGATCGGATACACCTGTCCCAAGTCGCCGTGACGGTAACCGGCATACAGAAACAGGTTGTACACCGTGTGCAGCGCCATCGATGTCAGCAGATAGGACCATACGTCCGCCGTGGGGAACGGCACGAAAAACACCACGGGCAGCGTCAGCAGCATCGCCGTGGCGGCGATTGACGCCAGCATGACCAGGGGGTCGCCCTTCAGCTTCACCAAGGCATTCCAGCCCGAGTGCATCAGGGCTGAAAACAGGATCAATGCGACGACGAAGGGTTCCACGGCGGGCGTGGATCAGCGTAACAGAGCCCTGGATGTCAGACGTTCCCGGTCCGATGCAGCCCGGTTCGACCGGCCCATCAATGCCTTCTCGACGCTCCTGCTATATTGAGCCTCCCTTCCGTAGAGCAGGATCGAGTCGCCGAAAAGGCCGTTTCGGGCACAGAATAGCTGGATATGGATGTCATCCGAAGCCCAATTCCCGATGAAAGCGTATGTAGCTCGCCAAAGCGAAGCTCGACTTGATCGCTTTGCCTATCAACTCAGCCGCGGCGGCAAATCGACTGACCCCGGTACCGTCCACGACCTACGAGTCTCGATCCGCCGCTACGAAAGCTGCATCAAGGCGTTCGACGGCTTCTTCGCGGCCCGGCCGGTCCGCAAATTTCACAATCGACTCGCGGAGGTTCTCAAGCCGGCCGGCCTCGTGCGGGACCGCGACATCGCCGTCGGACGCGCACTTGAAGCGGGCTTGAGCCGCGATACGCTCCTGATCGCCGCCCTGTCGCGCCAGCGTAAGGGTTTGGCGAAGAGCCTTAGCGAAAAGGTAAAGCGTTGGACAAAGCGACATCCTTCCGACAAATGGCGCCGCCGCCTCGCGGCCGCCCTCAACGACGATACACACAGCGCCAAGTCAATCTGGTATTCTGCCCGAACGAGTTCAGAAAATGCCGCCGCTGTGCTGCCGAAGATCGCGAAGGATTTCTTCCGCCGCGGCCGTAAGATCGTTCAGCCGGAAACGCCCGACAAGAAGTTACATAGGTTTCGCTTGCGCGCCAAGAGATTTCGGTACACCCTTGAGCTTTTCAAGCCGTGCTACGGGCCTACCCTCAGGGAGCACATCGCCGCGGTCAAGCGGATGCAGGACCAACTCGGAACCATGAACGACTGTGCCGCCACGCTGGACCTCATCGCCGCGTCTGATCTTGCCGATCTGGACGGCGCTCAGCAGTTACGGGACTATCTCGAATATCGCAGTCAACTGGAACGGACGCACTTCTTCGAGTACTGGCAGAGCACTTTCGGCTCTGGCGAAGCCGAGAAGCGCTGGATGGACTACCTGGAACGCTTTGCCGGCCGCGTCGCCAAGTCGCAACTCCAGAACGCCGTCGCGACGGCTACGCGCATGCTGGCTTGACGGACGATTTCATATCAATTCGAAACCGAAACAGGTACACTCAAGGGGTCTTGTAGAGGGAGGACTATGGGTTACGATCCTCGCGGGGTGAAGTTTGTTCTCACCGCACCTGATACCGAGAGCACCGAGCAGGAGTTCAGCCCCTGGAAGCAGATGGTTTACGCATCGGCCCCGGCTCGGTTTGTGCCGCGGTTCATGTACAAGAACAAGTTCGAGCAGCCGAAATACGCGGATGGCACCGCTATGGTAATGCCCTATGGCGTCCGCGTCATTGAAGAGATTCTTATCCAGAACTACCCCGCCACCGACGTCGCTGTCTGCCATCCTGACGATCTTGAGCACTTCGTCGGGCCGAGAACAATGGCCGTCGGCGTTGGCGCCCACAATCCCATCGGTACAGCGTTTTCGACCGGCGTTTACAGCAACATCTTCGGTAGTTCCGCGCGTCCCGTAAACGCCGCGGAAAGCGAACGAATCTACAAACATCCGGCAATTCGCAAGTACCGCCCGAAAGTCATCGTCGGCGGCGCCGGCGCGTGGCAGATCCCCAAGACCAACTCCATGGAGCGGCTTGGCGTCGACTGCATCATTAACGGCCGCGCCGAGGGCGTTGCCCTGGAGCTGTTTCAGAAGGCCGAAGCCAGTGAGGAATTGCCACCGATCGTCAACGCCGTCGAGCCAACCATTGAACAAATCATCATCCCGAAGAAGCGTTCCACCTACGGCATCGTCGAGATGAACCGCGGCTGTGGCCGCCAGTGCGCCTTCTGCTCACCGACACTCGAGACACGCATCTCCGTGCCCCCCGAGCAAGCGCTGCAAGCCGTTCGGGCCAACATGAGCAACGGCGGCAAGATCATCTTCCCCGTCTCGGAAGATGTCTTTATCTACGGCGCGGCGGCTCCGTTCTATATCCCGAACTCCAACGCGATCATCAACTTCTACGACTCGATCGCGAGTGAGCCCGGCGTCGAGTATCTGCCGCTTTCGCACGCGACCATCGCGCCGGCCGTGGTCAACCCCGACCTCGTCAAAGAGATGTCGAAGATTCTCCTCGACAAGAGCGCGCTGCGGAACCGCAACTCCACCCACCCGGACAAGAAGTTCCTTGCGCCGCTCATCGGTATCGAGAGCGGCTCGGCGCGCCTAGCCGCTCTCACGATGTCAGGTAAGTCACTGCCGTTCGACATCCGCGACTGGCAGGAAATCGTCGTCGAGGGCATCCGCATTCTCAACGAGAACAACTGGTTCCCCGTCTGCACCTTCATCATCGGCTTGCCCAACGAAACCGAAGAAGATCTCGAGCAAACGCTCGATCTGCTGCACCGCCTCAAGAAGTCGAAGGTTCTCTACGTCCCCTCGATCTTCACGCCGCTTGAAGACACCCGCATGTCCGAAGGCAAGGGGCTGAAGGCCAAGCAGCTCACGCAGTTGCAGTGGGAGTTAATGATGACGGCCTGGATGCAGAGCCGCGACTTCGGTGAAATGCGCGACCGCTCCCGCGCCTATTTCAAATGGGGCACCCGCGCCTTCTACTACGGCCGCGGCAAATGGGTCCACGGCGATCAATTCAAGTGGCCTGCCATGCGTTTCGCCGGACTGCCTGACGAAAAGCTCAATCAGCACCTCTATCTCGATTGGAGCAAAGAGAACACGACCCCGATCACGCAGTCGCGCCTCATCGGCAAGCACCGCAAACAGTCACTCGAAGAGTTGCGTAAGATCAACGACGATCAGCCCTTCAGTATTTACGGCACCAGCCGCGTCGAAGACACCGCCGAAGCTGCGCCGCTTCCCGCCGTCAATGGAGCCGCCGCCGGCGCGCCGAACAGAAGCGCCAACGGAACGTCCAAGCCGGCCGAGGTCGACCAGCCCGTAGCAGGCGACTGAGCAACACACCGAATGCTTCACGGCAAGTAGGGCCCGGTATTCCTTGTCGGTCGCTTTGCCTTTCCGCAGGCTGTGTCCGCGGGTCCGCTCTATAACTGTCGCGGCTCTGTGCTTTCTGGCATGAGCCGATAGGGATCGGGGACCGCTTACTACATGTGCGGCGCGGCTAGGGGTTGCTCGGATACACCTCGGGTGTCCGGTGCGGCTCGCGCTTCCGGTTTCAGGATGTGACTCGAATTCGGGTAGTGCGCTCAACTCCCTGGAGCGCGTGAATGTTGCTTCTGACGCGGGATATCGTGCCAGAAATGGTGATAGCCGGGGTAGCTCGCCGTTGTGTCGAGTTCACAGCCCATGGAATGGCAGAACAGGTTGGAAGCCGTGTTGCTGTGTTTCACGATCAACAGTACGCGCCGAACGCCCTCGCGCCGAAAATATTCCTGCATCGCTGCGAACAACCGGACGGTGACGCGTGTGTCGCCACCCGGCGGTATCCATGACTGATGGTCGGGCAGCGTAGCCAGCAACAGCACCTCGCCCCGGCCCTCCGGTATGGGCGGCGCACCGGCCGCCACAGGGTTTCGCATCGTGGCAAGCGTCTGCATGACGATCGCCCTGAGCGCATCGAACCGCGTCAGGCCAGCGCGGACGAGGCTTGCCGCTAAGCGCAGAGGTTGGCGGACTGCAATGATCTTGAACAAGCGGCGCGACTCCCGTCCGACGATCGTGGCTTGATGACGATTGTTCCATCCGATCCGATACCTACGAGTCCGCGCCCGCCAACTCAGCAACATAGGCGGCTAGGGTCTCGATTGTCAGAAACGGGCTCTTGGACAGCGACAGTGCCGCTTCGCTTACGAGGACGAGGTCCAAGCCGTGATCCTCCGAGAGCATGATCTCGGCGTCGGCGATGAAGGATACCAGAGAGAGTGACGAGATGATCGCATGGGGGCCGATCAGAGCCGATGCCGTGTCGACTCTCACGCCCGTCGTGTCGGTTTCCCTGTCGACGGTCTGCTGCAACAATTCGACGAGTTGAGACGCGTATTTCGTTCGGTTCATGATCTTTGGAGCGGCTTCAAGAAAAGCTGTCGTGGCCGCCTACTCCCGCGAATCGCAGAACCCGCGGCATGCGGTAAGGTTTGCCGCTTTTGTCCAACGCGTCGAGGAATCCGTCCTCGATAAGCCGCATGATCATCTCTAGAGGGGAGACGTGCCCGTCCATCTTGCCTAGGCGCGCGGCGAGCACGTCGTAATGAAGGGGCTCGGGGATCAAGCTTTCGAAAAGCTCGCGGTGCGCGGCCGTCACGGGATGCGCTGTCATGGCACGCCCCTGTGGGTCGGCTAGATACAGCCGGCGCTCGAGGCGAAACGATTCGCGGCCCACCTCGAACGATGACGCCACATCGACATGCTCGCCTGCCCAACGAATCTGGCGGGTCTTCTTGAGGTCCTTGAGGATTCCGCTCGCCCAACGCACGCGGCGCAATGCCAACTCCTTTTCGTCGACCCCTGCGTCGAGATCCGGCGTCGAATGCCGCCAGAGCGTCGCAAGGAGGCTTGCCCCCTCCTCAAGATCTTCGATCTCGTTGCGCCGCGAGCCGTTCGCCGGGCCGCCGACGTCTTCCCCGGTCAGTGTTGAAAGCCACTCGGCGCCCTGTATCCGTTTGTCATCTCGCCCCGCGAGCTTGCGGCTCGACCAGAACTGAGAATCCGGCTGCTCGTTGTCCGAGTAGAAGGCGCACAGAAACTTGTGGTATTGACCGTAGACGGCCCGGTACGAGCGTTCGTACCAGCGCTGAACCGGCTCATAGTCCTCCGCGTTTTCGAGAAGATGGCCGATGGCCGCCGCCGCAAGCATGGCTGAATACATGGCTAGGTGAACGCCCTGCGAAAACAGCGGATCAACGAAGCAAGCGGCGTCACCACATAGAAACGCGCGTTCGAGCGTTAGCGCCTCCGCATCGTAGGACCACTCCTTCACAACGCGAATTTCAGCAGTCTGCTCGGCGCTTGCCAGGATTTCTTTCGCGGCCAGACACTGCTCGATGCTCCGCTCGTAAAACGCTTGGCTGCCGAGACGCTGGATCTCCGCCGCGGACTCGGTGCCGGTGACGACTCCGACGCTGTAGACGTCGTCCTTAAGAGGGATGATCCAGATCCAGCCTTACTCGAAGGTGACCGAGAATACGTTGCCGGCAAGGTCTCCGGTGAAGCGCTTGCCCCCACGAAAGCAGGACCAAAGCGCGATGTTGCGGACGTAAGCGTCGGAGCGCCGCAGCCGATGTGCCTGTGCCACGACACCGCGTGTTCCGGACGTGTCGACGACAAACGCGCAGGTCTTGCTTCCGGCTCCACTCGACCCTTGAAACTGAATCTCCACGGCTCGACCCTGCCCGCCCGGGTCGACCGAGGTAACCTCGCATTCCTCGTGTACAAGCACACCCGCATCCCCGGCGGCGTCGAGCAAAATCTGGCCGTATTCGTCCCGATTGACCTGCAACCCGTAATCGAACACCCAAGGCGCGGTCTTCGGCGTAGCGAACGAGAAGGTCCATGGCTCCCGATCACCGCCCCACAGAAACGTGGCAGCGCGCTTTTTCACAAAGCCCGCTGCTTCGACACGGTCGAAGACTCCAAGACGCACCAGGATCGATAGCGTTCCGGGAAGCAGCGAGTCACCGACTCGGTAGCGCGGAAAACGCGCCTTCTCGAACAACTCGACCTCGCATCCGAGTTTGCGCAGGCAAAGCACAGCGATACTCCCGGCCGGGCCGCCGCCGATGATTGCCGTCGGCAGAGAGGATATTTCGTCGGCTCCCATCAACTTCAGTTTTGCATTTCGTCAGCCGTCGTCGCGGGCTACCTGGAGATCGCCGGCTAGGTTCTTGACGGCATTCCACAGGAGTGTGGCTTCGTTGGAACAGCCGATGAGTTGGATTCCCTTTTTCATCCAGGTCTCGGCGAGTTGTTGGTTGCGGACTTGGATGCCGGCCCATTTGCCATGGCGTTGGCAGCACTCGATGACGTGTTCGATAGCGGCGGTGAGCTTGGGGTTCTCGAAGTCGCCTCCGACGCCGAGGGAGATCGAGAGATCGGCCGGGCCGACGAGCAGGACATCGACGCCGGGAACGGCCGCCATCTCGTCGCAGCAATTGAGGGCCCTTTGCGTCTCGACTTGGGAGACGATGAGAGTCTCGCGGTTGATGTGCTCGATGGCCTGCGAAAAGGTCGCCGCTTCGTAGCCGAGTTGTTGCGGCATGAGTCCGTAGCCGCGTATGCCGACGGGCGGATACTTTGCCCAAGTGACGGCTTCGGCAAGGCGCTCGGGATCTTCGACGCGCGGGAACAGAATCCCTTCCGCGCCTTGATCGAGCGCGCGGGCGACGAGTGTGTACTGCAAGTCGGAGACGCGCACGATGGGCGTGATCGGGGTGAGCAGCGACGTTCGCACGAGATCCTGCACGGCTTCGATGGTAAAACCGCCGTGCTCGGTATCGATGAAGATCCAGTCAAAGCCCGCGGCGGCGAACATACGGGGGATCTCGGCGGATGGGAGTTGCGCGAGGGCACATCCCAAGGCGGGCTTGCCGTCGGCGAGGAGTTGTCGGGTTCGGTTAGGTCGCATAGAGGGAACAGTATCGCAGGAATTCTTCTTGTGGGCGGATCACGAATCGCAGATGCGGATTGAGGGATTGCATTTGGGTTGCGATGGGCTAGGATGGCAGCGGAAGTCTGAAGATCAGGAGGCGCCACGATGCACCGGCGAATGTTCGTCGTGTCCTTGCTCGTCGCTCTTCTGGCCGTGAGCGCTGTCGAGCAGGCGCCACGCCTAACGTCGGTCGAACCGGCGAACGGCAAAGCTGGAGAGGAGCTGGTCACAGCAGGCCAGAGTCTCGATGAAAGCACGGTGGCGGATCTATTTCTCACCGACGGCACGAACGACCACAAGGTGAAGATGGTCGAGCAGCAAACGGAGTCGATCCGGTTTACCCTCCCCAAGGTAAAACCGGGCCGCTATAGCCTGATGCTGTTGACCAAAGGAGCAAGCCCGGCCTATTTGCAGCAGCCGGTTTTCTGCACGGTTGAGGAATAGACGGGAGATCGAAAACGGGATGCAAGGTTCCGGCTCAGTGGGCTAAGCATAGCGCTTGGCGCGGCGTCGGAGGAGATCTGTAACTTCAGTCCGCGGGTTGCGACGAGATATGTCGCTGATTCCAGATGGGAAGACTCGCCGCGCTAAACCCCACGACTGCCCATAGCCATTGCCAAGAGAGCGGATGGGGAACCAGGGGATCGAACAGAAAATCGACGTAGAGCCGTGGTGAAGCGGCAAGGGCGTATAGGGCCGTGAATACCAGAGCTATGGCGACAGCGAGGCCGCGGACGAACCGGCCTGTGAGGAATCCGAGCAGCGGCGGGATGAAAACCTGGTACGCGATCGACATGTAGATGAACGTGCTCCATTCGAGGTTGGGGAGCCGACGATGATGAATCTGGAACAGGATGAGGAACGGAGGCAGGTTCAATGCGAGGAGACACCCGATCGAAATCGCCAGCGTCTGGACGGGTGAGCGGGCAAACTGCCGCAGGGTGAGAGTTGAGACGTTGCGGAGGGCTTCCCGCAAGTACCATCGCTGGGCTGCAGTCGGACCCGCAGTGTTAACACGGTCGTGGAATTCCTCACTCAGGTAGCCTTCGATTTCGGGGAAGTCAGGTTCCGTCGAGAACAAGCTCAACAGGACGGTTGCCAAGCGGGGCTGCTGTACGCGGTCAGGCATGAGTGTGGTTTACTGCGAGTCGCAACCCTTTGGACAGGCTTTGGATGGCCGTTTGCGTGTCACGCAGCGCAGCCAAGCCGAGTGCGGTAACGCGGTAGAATCGCTTGGCCTGTCCGCCTCTCTCGGGCGTGCGTTCACCGTAGCGGGATTCGACGTAGCTTTTCTTCCCAAGGCGCTCAAGTCCTGTGTAGATCGCGCCAACAGCGACATCCTTGTCGGCCCTCTCGATGAGCTCGCGGCGGATTGTGACACCGTACGCTCTGTCGTCGAGTTGGAGGATGGCAAGTAGAAGCAGGGACTCGAATCCGCCCAATAAGCGTTGATTGGAAATTCTAACTGCATAGCAGTATAAATCAACCCGCGCGTCAAGATACTGCCCGAGATGGGCGCGCTCTAGGACGCTGAAGTGAGTTGTCGCATGGCCCACCGAGCGTGCTCTTGGATGAGTGGGTCAGGGTTGGCGGCTAACTTTTCGAGGAGGGGAACGAAATCGGTGTTGCCGCTGTTGCCCATGGCGACGGCCACATTGCGGAGGAAGCCCCGGTAGCGCGGGCGCTCGATGGGCGAGCCGGCGAACCGTTCGTTGAATTCGTCCTCGGTGAGGCTGGCTAGCTCTTTGAGGTCAGGAAGCGCGTGACGCGGCTGGAACTCCGGGCGGTCCGTTTTGGGAGCACGGCGATTCCAGGGGCAGACGTCCTGGCAGATGTCGCAGCCGAAAATATGCGGACCGAGGTCGGGGCGGTCATCTTCGGGGATCGGCCCGCGTAGTTCGATTGTCCAGTACGAGATGCACTTGGTTGCATCGAGTGCGTGTGACGGCCCATCGGGGCGATCGAGCGGTACGAGAGCGTCGGTCGGGCAGGCGTCGATACAGCGTGTACAGGTCCCACAGCGAAATGGGGCCGGGTCGTCAGACTCGAGTTCGAGGGACGTGATGATTTCCCCAAGAAAGATCCACGACCCGATCTGCTGGTTGATCAGACAGGTATTCTTGCCGATCCAGCCGAGCCCGCCTTGGGCGGCATAGGCGCGCTCCAAGAGTGGGGCTGTGTCGACGCAGACTTTGTGGTCGAAGGGGCCGGTCCGCGCTTCGATCCGCTCGACGAGTTGATAGAGCATTCGGCGGATAACGTCGTGGTAATCATCACCCCAGGCGTAGCGGGAGACCCAGGCTTCGCTCGTGAACTCGACTTCGGATGTGTGTGGCTGAGGCGTATCGTAGAGCAAGCCCAGCGAGATCACAGACTTCGCCGACGGCAGGAGCTGCCGGGCCTCGGCTCGTAAGTCGCCCCGGTGTCCTTCGAGATAGCCCATCTCGCCGTGGTATCCGGCGGCGAGCCACTCCGGGTAGAAGGCGGCTTCCAAGGTGGGACCTGGGGAGGCTATGCCGACAAGGTCAAAGCCAGTTTCGCGGGCAAGAGACTTGACGGTGACGGTGTCCATTCCGTTCGCTGTGATCAGTTTACCTTTGGCACAAGACGAGCCGCTTGGGGATGCAGCCCGCCGGACGAAGATTGTGTCAACGTAAGTTATTGACCCGGGCGGAGTTAAACATCAATTCACCTCCAACACGCACGGGTGCCATTCAGACCCCAGAATCGCCGTACAGGCCCTATTTTACGCAGTTCAGTGGTTTCCATTAGCTACGAAGGCCGTAACTTCACTAAGCTAACGTGTCGGAAGAGGTGTGGTTCGTCTGGTGCGCCCAAGTGGGTACACAGACTCTCAGACGACCGATTGCCGACCTGACTAGGAGATCCTGTATGCAACGACCTATCAAGTACGTGGAAAAAGGCCTCACCAAGGCGGCGGCCAGCATGTGGAACGCCGTGCAGTACTTCAACGACAAGAAGGCACCCAATCCCTCTTTCGCCCCCAACTGGTCCGAAAAACCTCTGCTTAAGACCTGGGAAAAATCAAAGCCCCCTCTGGGCTGGCCGCGGCAGACCGATTCGCTCTGCCCCAAGTGCGTACGGGAAGCGCGGGAATCGATTCTCAACGGTGAAGTCGACTACAACATCCTGAGGTCGCAGAAGGTCGGTGAGGTGAAGGCCACCATCATCGAGCGCGACAACGAAATCTGGATGATCAAGGATTGTCCGACGCACGGCCGTGTTGAAGACCTCATGGCCATTGACGTGAAGTTCCTTGAGCACATCGAGTCGAACTTCCCGGGCCGCGACATCCGCGCCCACAACGACAAAGATCTGCACAATCACGGCAGCAGCACCGTCAAGTTCGGCCGCGGCTCGGTTCTGACCGTTGACTTGACGAACCGCTGCAACATGATGTGCGACCCCTGCTTCATGGACGCCAACCAGGTCGGGTTTGTTCACGAACTCGAATGGGACGAGATCAAGACTGTTCTCGACAACGCGATGAAGATCAAGCCGCGGCGGCAAATGTCGGTACAGTTTTCCGGCGGCGAGCCGACCATGTCGCCTTTCTTCCTCAAGGCCGTGCAGTACGCGCGGCAGTTAGGCTTCAACTCGGTCCAGGCGGCCACCAACGGCATTGAGTTCGCTAAAAGCAAGGAATTCGCTGAGATAGCTGCCGACGCGGGGCTGCGGTATGCCTACCTGCAGTTCGACGGTGTCGGCAACGAGCCCAACTCGCACCGCAAGGTCGGCAACCTGTTCGACGTGAAACTGAAGGCGATCGAGAACATGCACTCAGCGGGAACCGAGATCGTTCTCGTAACAACGTTGGTTAACAACGTTAACAACGAAGAAGTCGGCCCCATCATCCGGTTCGCGATGGACAACCCCGGAAAGATCGCCTTCATCGCCTTCCAGCCGGTGTCATTCACGGGCCGTGACGAGGAGATCACCGACGAACGCCGCTTGCGGCAGCGCTATACGCTCTCGCACCTCGCGCGCGACGTGAAAGAGCAGGTCGGGATCACCGAGCCGAATCGTGACTGGTTCCCCATCTCGGTGATGGCGTCGTTCGCCGACGCGGCTGATGTAGCGCACGGGCCGGAAGCAACCTGGGGTCAGGTGAGTTGCGGCTGCCACCCGAACTGTGGAGTCGGCACGGCGCTGATGATCAACAAAGAGACCAAAGAGATGGCGCCAGTCGCGGAGTTCATCAATGTCCCGCAGTTCGTACAGGACATTCGCAAGATCACCGACAGCGCCCGCTCAGCGAAAATGACCAACTTACAGATGGGGTTGGCGCTGCTGAGGAACTACCGTCCGGAGAAGGCGCCCGCGTCATTCAGCCTGTTCTCGCTGCTCAAGAAGTTCGACAAGTCTTTCGGCCTTTCGGGCAAGGACTACGGCAAAGGTGTTGCGCGACGGAACGATCCGTGGAACTTCTTGTTCGTTGCCGGAATGTGGTTCCAAGACCTGTTCAACTACGACTTCCGGCGTACGGAGATGTGCATCATTCCTTACGGCACGCAAGAAGGTGAAATTTCATTCTGCGCCTACAACACGGGCATCGGCTGGCGCAACATCATCGAGAAGATGCACATGACGGCCACGCTCAGCGAGTGGTACGACGAGCACGGCCGCCACAAGATTTACGCCGGCGGCAAGAAGGTCGAAGAGGTCAAGATCGGTGGCTATCTCTCGATTGACGAGAAGGACGCCAGCCGCGGTGCACAGGCCTACGAAGGCCCGGCAAACGCTCGCGAAGAGAAGATCCGAGAGCGTGACCGCAAACTGGCCGAAGCACAGGCCAAGGGTGAGATCCCGCACTCGGAAGCCGCGACGAAAAAGAAGATCCTGTCGAAGGACGAGCAGGAGCGGCTGATGAAGATGTACCGCGAGCAGGTTCTCAAAGAGCCGCCCAAGCCGAGCCTGATTCAGATCGGCGGCATGGGGAACGGCAGTGGCGAAGCCAAGCCGTCAAGTGAAGAACTGGTGGGGACCAGCGGAGACTAGTTAAGTTCATAGATCTCCGGTAGCAAACAGGCCCGCTCCCTTCAGGGGGAGCGGGCTTTTTGCTTTGGTGGCCACATCACGAACGCGGATAGCTCGCTCCATCTTCCCGTGGTAAGGTCTAGGGCGACTGTGATCCAGTCCAATGAGCAGCCTCTACCGCATTTCCCTCGTCTTATTCCTCGCCGCGACCGGCCAGACAGCAGACCTACTTTCAATTAGCGGACGCGTCGTCATGGAAGGCGGCTCGCCTCCGCCCGGTTTCGCTTCGGTCGAACGACACTGCGGCGGCCAAGTGTTCGTCGAGGCGAAGACTGATCCCAAGGGCCGATTTACGTTCAGCGTGGTCGGGAGCCACGATTCGGGTGTGATCGACGCGAGCGAGTCGCAGGTGAGGCCGGGAGGCGGCGCTCGGCGCAGCGCGGCCCTGGGCATGTGGGATCTGACGGGGTGTGACGTCCGCGCGGTGCTGGCAGGCTATCAATCGAGCATCCTCAAGCTTGGCATGCGCAGCGTATTTGACTCGCCGGATATCGGGCTGACCTTTCTCCGGCCGATGACCCAGGCCGAGACGGCTCGGATTAGTATCACGAGCCTGAATGCCCCGTCGAAGGCGAAGAAAGCCTTCGATCAGGCAACAAAGGAGCTCGCGGAAGAGCCGCCTAACCTGCCCAAGGTTGTCGTCCAGTTGGAGAAAGCCGTGTCCGCCCATCCGACTTACGCCGCCGCATGGAGCTTGCTGGGTGAGACCCGGCTGCGTCTGAAGAAGAACGACGCTGCGGGCGAAGCTTTCCGGCGCGCGATCGACGCGGACGAGAACTACCTTCCTCCCTATCTGCCGCTACTGCGGATTGAGATGTCACAAGCACGCTGGAAGACCGTCGCCCATCTATCGACCCACGTCCTCAAACTCGATTCCCAAGCGACCGAGGCCCGCTTCCACCATGCGGTCGCCAACATGTATCTGGGGGAGACGGCGAAGGCGAAGGAATCCGCCCTCGCCGTGCAGTCGAGTGAAGCGGCCGCCGCGTTTCCCCTCACACATCATCTGCTGGGCGTGATTAACGCGCAGCAGGGAAACGCCGACCAGGCAGCTAAGGAGTTTCGGGCCTTTCTGCAACTCCAGCCGAACTCGCCGGTGGCTGACGACGTGCGCAAAACAGCTTGCCGACTGGTTGGAGCGCGGTCTGGTTCGTGATGTCTCGGCCCCTTGACCCACGGTCAGAACCCGTGAGACACGCCTTGCCCCATCCTCATCAAAGCGCCGCTAACCGAAAGCTGCGATCACGGACAAAGAAAACCTAGATTGTTCATAGAATCAATAACTTAGCAATCTCTTGCCGCGCTAAGACGGCAGCTCCGGGTTATAACAGAACCAGTAGATAGAGTCGGTTTTCAGTCTCAGAATGTCTTACGGTGACTCAAGTACGAAGACTCAATACGAGAACCGGCACCCAGCCGCACATGGTATTGCCCATTAACCCGGCGCTCTGACACGGCGACTTGCCCGCTCCAGGACTCTAGCTACGGCTGTCTTCAGCCTCGACCAAGCGCCCGCGTTGAGGCCGAGCAGTATGCGATGCTGTTCCGACATGTTGTACTCGCGGCTTGTTCGGATATCGTCGATCACAACCGGCACTAGCGCCGTGGCGCGACGGTCTCTCTCGATCCGGCGTCTCACTTCCGGCGGCAAAGGGGAATCGAACAGCCGGTCGGCGACGAGCAGCCCGAGGTGCGATACCCTTGCAACTCCTTTCGATTGCGATGAGTCAATGAATCGAAACGCCGCATCCCAGTCAAACTCGGGTAGCTTGGCCAGCGCCGCGATGTCAACGAACCACTTGAGCAAATACCAAGCGTGCTTCACGGCGTGAAAGCCGAGGAGCGGGAGTTGCCTCTCACGGCTGACGGTCACTACCGGATGACCCAACAGGTCAACCGTCTCGGAGCCCTCGAACAGGCTCGATAGCTCGGGGACGAAGTCCAACGCGACGTCCTCCGCAACGTGCCAGTGAAGATCGACCAGAAACCGGCCGTCATCGCTCTGCAACGTGAAGGCGTGATCGGACAGCAGATCGGCGGCTTGGTTGGGCCGTGGTCCCATCTCGGCCCACTTGTAGCCCTCCTTCCCGAGAACTTCGAGGGCCGCGAAAACAGAACCGTTGGGGACGAGCAGATCCAGATCCGCCGACTCACGGCTGACCACGTCGCCGAACAGTTGCTGGGTCAGGACCGGCCCCTTGAAAGCCAGCGCCGTGATTCCACTGCGATCGAGATGCCCAGCGAGGTGTCCCAACTCGACGGCTTGAGCTAGCTGAAACGTGCTGTGACGCCGGCATTCCTCTTCCAAATCGGAGCGCACGCCCAGCGGCACACGCGAGAGGACATCGGATTGCGAGAAGGCAACCAGCGTGCCGAGCCGCAAGCCGTGATAGGCCGCAGCCTCACGGAAGCCCTGCCAAGCCCCTTCCGGAGGAAGCTCCAGGCTTTCCGGTTCGGCTGCGCCCAGCCGCACGCGCTGAGTCTGGATGAGGAGATCGACGAACTCCGTCAACTTCGTTTACTCGCCTGCCCGAGCTTGGCCGCACTTCGTGGCCGACTAGCCCGTGGTGGGGTTCGGCACGAGTGCTGCTAGCTCCCGGTAAAACGCGTGACCACCGGCCGGTCCGTCGGTTTCCACGGCGGCTAGCACCGCCGGCGCAATGTAGGTGGTTTTGACGCCTTTTCGCACGGGATCCCTGCGACCCGCCGATCTAAAATCCGTACTCTGGCAGTGCTGTTCTTCCGTCATGAATGCTCTTCCTTCAAGTCAATCATTGATGAGTCGCCAGGATAACACGGAGGACCGGAACGAGACCGGGCGGGCCTTCTGGTTCACTCCTCAACCGTGGTCTCAGCCCAAATAGCTTGGTAAGCGCGACCCCATACGGGAACCTGCCACTGGGACTCCCACCATGGCTGGTCCGTTTCGCCCAGCGCATCGGCGTGCTTGGTGGCCGGCTTGCCGTAGGGCTGTCGCGCTTCAGCGGACGAATGTCGAAACGGCGGCTGCGTGTAGTAAAGAGCCGTGTCGATTCCGGCAAGGTCGCTTTCGGGCGTGAGCGACATGTGTCCGCGTAGGATCGAGATCCGCGCACTAAACGTCGAGAGGCGAGTCCCGACGAAGCGGTCCGGGGCCGCCGCGCAGATCAGCGTCTCTACGATGCCGAGCAAGTGATACGGAATGGCCGACACGACGTCCGGGTCGAGCTGCCCGAGAGTCACCACATCGTAGCGGTCGCGAAGGGGCATCAGGAATTGCGGATTCTGTTCGTCGGTGGCGGCATAGATGGTCTGCCCGGGACAAAACAAGTTCTCGGTGTGAGTCACGATGCTTTCGGCGTCGATCCGAGTGTTGTCGTACTGGAAGTCGCCGCGGCGGATGTGCATCGCCCCGAACTCCTTGCCTGCCAATGCGGGTGACTGCAAGGCTGCTTCGGCTTGTTCGATGATCTCTGGGCGATACCGAATCGAGTCGCGAATCAGCGTCCGGGCGCGGCGCTCGTCTTGTGGGTCGCCAAACAGGAAAAACACTTCGGCAACGCCGAACATGCGGTGATTCTTGGTCGTGGGAAAATAGAGGGTGTCGCAGGCCTCCATCTCGCCGACAATCCCCACGGGCCGTCGGCCAAACAAGCGCGGGATCAATTCAAAGCGCGCCGTCAGCGCATTGCCAGGGTGCGCCAGCGCTTCCTCCATAGCGTTCCAGCCGGGTGCGTATCCGTTCTCGTTCATGTACCGGTGAAATTCCTCGTGGGTCGCGAGCTCGTCCCCAAGGCCTTCTCTCGCGATGAACCCCTCCGGCGTCAACACGTCGAGGTGCCGGTCCAATGCTTCCCGATCGAAGAAGTCCAAAAGCGATAGGCGCTCCTCTCCCAACAGATACATGCGCGTCTCGGGCGGCAATACCATCGTGCGGCCCGTCAGCCAGGCCAGCACAACCATGATCTCGAAGTGCATCAGGATGTTGTTCCAGCCGCCGGAATCGATTTGGAACGTGAGGTACTTCACCGGCCCCGATCGAGCTTCCGCCGCAGGGCGGAACTGATTGAGACGACCAGGGTTACTTGGGCCATAGGTTAGACGCGTCATTGAGCAACCGCCTGAATCATCCAGAGCGGGGCACCGAATCATAGCATCACCGGCCCGCCCCTCCAGTTGCTATAACGGTGCTATTGAGATGAGATCATCTTTGCGGGTGATTCCGTCTCTCGCCGTTGGACAGCAGATGGCCGATTCACTCCTGGAACAAGCCCGCCGCCGGTTCGAAAACGACCGCTATGTTGCGCTGCGATCGCTGATCGACGACGACTTGGCAGCCATGTTGTACGGCCACATTCAACGACGGGTGGAGGCCGGCAATATCCCGCAATCCCAGTCCCACGGCATGGATGCATCGCTGGAGGACTTCGCGGACAGTTTGATGGAGCACGTCCTGAAAGGCGTGCAGCCTCGCGTCGAGGAGCTATGCGGCCTTAAGCTCTATCCCACGTACTCCTTCTTTCGTCTCTATCGCACGGGCAGCACGCTGCGCCATCACCGCGACAGGCCATCGTGTGAAATCAGCGTTAGCGTCAACCTCGGCCCGAAACTCGAGACGCCTTGGCCGCTGTGGGTCTCGGGCCCTCAGGGCGCCAAGGCCGTGGAACTGGCGCCTGGCGATGCTCTGCTCTATCGCGGTGTCGAATGCGAACATTGGCGGGATCGCTTCGAAGGCGAGGAACTTGCCCAGGTCTTCCTGCATTACGTTGATCAGGACGGGCCTTACCGCGACTACAAGTTCGACCAGCGTCCGGCGCTGGGGATGGGTCCGCATACGAGAGGGGCTTTGACGGAAGAACCTGGAGCTCCGAAGCCCGCTCCCCGAGTGTCCGAGCCAGAGATGTCCGGGACGGAGTGAGGAATCACGATTCCGCTCTCCCGATCCATGACAGCTGCGGGGAATGACAACAAGACGATTGTCGTCGCGGCGGCGATCGACGACTCCTATCTCGAACCTCTACTGGTCACGCTCTGGTCGGCCTGCCGGCGGCTCTCACCCGGCTGGAAGCTCCAGGTATTCGTAATTGGGTATGAGGTTTCTCCCGAGTCTAAACAACGGCTTGAGCTCGGTCTCAAGGATCGTCCGGTCCAGTTTGAATGGAAGACGCTCGACCTGAGCGGCCCTCGCAGTTTCTGGCCTGGAATCACTCGCGACGGCGACATCACTGCTTACTACCGGATGTTCCTGGGGGAGGCGCTCCCTGAGACCATCGAGCGGGTCATCTTCCTGGACGCCGACGTACTGGTGGAAGGCGATCTGGCGGAACTTTGGAGTTCGCCATTTGACGGCTACACACTTCAGGCGGTCCCTGATGCCTACGGCGAACTCTTGCACACATCACGCCTACGAAAAATGGGGGGTGCCTATCCTCACGGAGCTCGATTCTTCAACGCCGGGGTCCTTTTGATCGATCTATGCCGTTGGCGGGAACGTGATGTCGGGCGACAGGCTTCGGAGCTGTTGTGGAAGTATGGTGTGCGCTTCTATGGGCGTGACCAGGACGCTCTGAACTGCGTCCTCGCCGACGACTGGAAGGCCCTGCCCCCAAGTTGGAACCTGCACGAGTTGCCGCACATGCTCTTCTGCTGGGACACCTCCGGGCAATCACCCGCCGAACTGCGGAGGACATTCTCCGAGCCGAACATCATTCACTTCGTCGGGACCTGGAAGCCGTGGGGCAACAAGGCCTGCCAACGCTTCTATGAGCGGTGGCAGGCGGCGGCGCGGGAAGCGGGGGTCGAGATGAAGCGGTTGCCTCTTCGGGAACGGCTCCGGCAGCGGCTGATCTGGGCGCCTCACGCCGAACTGAATCGTCGCCTCTGGCGAGACATGATACAAGCTCCCAACCCGTCGCAATGGTTTCGCATCGTTGTGCTGTTGCTCAAGCACCCGTGGATGCTCGTGACGTATCCTTTGTGGCAGGCCTGGGTGTGGGCCGAGTACTCGCGCATCCGGATTGTGCTTCACGCGCCTCATCGTCCGGGCAAGACATCGCCGAACACACCCGCGAAAGTTGCCGCCCGATGATCTACACCGTCATCTGTACCGACGTGAGCGACTACATCAACTGGCAGTGCGAGTTGCTCGAGTACACCTGGAAACGGGCGCGGCAGCCGGGTGAGTTGATTCGGCTCGTCACCTGCCCTGCCGGAACGGAATTACCCCGACACGACTATGCCCGAGTGATTCGCATCGCCGAGCCAAGCGACCGCACAGAAGGATACCTGGCCTTCGAGCGCTTGTTCGCCTTGCGGGACTGGATTCAAAGCGAACGGCCTGAGGGGAGCGTGCTGGTGATCGATCCGGATTGCATTTTCCGCCGAGCCATTGCGGATGAGGTCGAGCCGGGCGCCCCACGCGCCCAACATTGGCTGGACCTCAAGCCGAAACCGCCAGCACAGGCCGCTACCTGGCCCGCTCTGATCCACACAAGCGCCTTAGAGGAACTCTTACCTCGCTGGATCGACGCGACACGCGCCGTACGAACCGCTACCGGACGCTGGGAAAGCGATATGTACGGCCTAGTAATCGCGGCAGCCGCCATGGGACTGCGGTTCTCCCTGGAGGCGATCGGCGCTTTCGTCAATTGGCCTGATGAGGTAGTCTGCGAGGCACCGATCGTCCACTACTGCCAAGAGGTAGTAGCCGCGGACGGCACTTTGATCTGGTTCAAGAGGCAGTATCGACCTTGGGAGGAAGTACTGGGTGGCGAGCACGCCCGCCACGGCTACTGCCGAGACCTGCTCGAACTCCTGAACGAGTGCGCGGCGGACAAACGCCTGAACCCTACTAAAGAGGTCTAGACTTTGGGGTTTCTGGGATACTCTTCGACGGGAGTGGGCCGTTACAGCGCCTCGGGAGGGCTCCCGGGTACGCATTCGAACCCATTGGGGCTCGGCACTTCGCCCGGCGGACATGTTTCGCAGAACGGCCCTTGTCCTGATTCCGCCGGAAGCATGATCTCATTCGGCGCACAGGAAAAGTGTGCGAATGCGGGCCGCTCGGGGCCTTGATCGCGGCCAGCACCGCAGGCACGATGTATGCCGCCTTCGCCCCCTTGCGTACCAACTCACGGCGGCTGATCGACTTTAGATCAATGATGTCCTACTCGTCTTTCATGAATCTCTTCCTTTTCCCGAACCGTTAACGAACCACAAGCGTAGCAACAGACAAGCGAGAATCGCCAGTCGCGGTCAAGCCGGCCGGCCGCTGACAATGCGAACGATCGCATCGGCCGTTTCGGAAAGTTGGCCGGAGCGCACGCGGTAGGAATCCGCCTGCCCGATCAAGCCGGACAGGGCGTGGACACCTTCGACATCGGTGAAGTCGCCCCGGCCTGTTTCCATGAGCAGGGCCGCCGCCATCTCCGCCTGCGTTTGCGGCCGAATACTGAGCTGCGCGTCTCGTTCGGGTTCAAGCAGAAAGACAAACCGGATCCGGGCCGGTGGGGGGTTCACAACCCCGAGATCGGCCGGTGTGACGAACCGGTAGCGCCGGCCCTCCTCGGGGAGAGTCAGGCCCATGTCTTCAAGCAGGCTTACAGAATGTTCGTCGAGATGAAAGTTGCGGGGTAACGCCTCAATCAGGTGCGTTTCGGGGTCCAGCAAGGCTGCGTCATCGCCGGCGACCCGCAAGCCCCGCGCCGCCAGCGCCAGGCTCAGCGTTGTCTTTCCCGCGCCGGAAACACCGGAGATCAGCAGATCCCCGCCCGGCCCATAAACGACCGCGCCATGAATGCCGTGGCGGCCGTTGGCGTTCTCCATCACCTCAGCGCAGATGCCCACTTCGACCGAGTAGAGCGCGTCTTGCAGCAGCGGCGCTGTCTTGATCTCCCCGTCCGCCAGGTGAGCGGACCAGCCTGCTCCATCCGCCTCCGGTCCACTGCGAAGCAACTGGTAAGTCGCCTCGGAAGGCGCTGATTCATCCCGAAAAGCGCCGTAAAGGGTGTCAACTCGCCGGGCCGCGTTCGGCTCCTCGGTCTGGAAGGCGAACCGATATCCGAATAGGTTGTAGGCCTGGGCCGTCAGGTCGCCCTGGGGATCGGAGGAGACACTGCTCATGCGGAATCGGCGTCGGTTACCTCGTCGAGCAGTTCCCTACCAACAAGGTCCTCAATGAGATGGAGAGTGTCTTTATCGAGCGTTTCGCGGTCGATCTCATAACACGACTCCAGCTCATCAACAATCTGCCCCGCTGTGCGCGTGCCATCGCACAACTCCCAGATGCGGGCCGCCGATTCGGTAATGGGATAGGCGATCGCCGTCGCTGTATCAAACAGCAGGGCGCTGCCATCGGGCAGGTTTTGGACGTGGACGCTTTCTCGGCGCTTGAGTGGAACGGGTGTCTCAGTTGACATAAATAGAACGATTGCCTCAACGACTCTCTAATGAAACCAAGTTACCAGTGAATAGCGCTTGCCCGCTTCGACTGGCGAGACCCCGTGGAGTACGTCCGAACAGAACGCGACGAGAAGTCCCGGCTCGGGATCAAGCGGAAAGCCGAACTTGTTCGAGCCGGGTACGTCCATCAGCCCGTGAAAGTTGATGGTGCCCCCTGTATAGGGCTGCTCGGGATCATTCGGGTCATTGAGAAAGGTCACAACCGAAACCTGGCGACTGGCGATACTTTCGAAGCCTTCCTCGGTCTTGGCGATGGAGTCCATGTGAAGTTCGAAGAAATCTCCCGGGCGGTAGATCAGGCAGCGGGTCTCGTAGAGCTTGCCGAGAGTCAGATCGAAGCAGCTCTCCAACTCGGGCCGCAGGGCTTCAATCTTTTCGTGGAGTCGATCCCCGGCTTCCCCAGTCAGAGGCGCCTGCAACGTCTTGCGGTACTCTTCGCGCAGGATGTGCTTGCCACCGCTGTAAACTTTGGCCTCCTCCCCTTTCGAGTGGTCCGCGACATCTCGCAGTTCAGCGCACTCGTCGAGGCTCAGAAAGCCGGAACGGGTGAACAGTCCGAAAGAGCGAAAGAAGGCGTGACCAGGCATCGTTGCGGGGGGGGGACAGGAACAGGTAAGAGCCTAGTATTCTAGATGCTGCACGGTAGATTAGCCACGTTGTAGGGACAATTGGGGTGGTCGGCCGGCCTGGCTTTTGTGCTTGTGTCGCTCGTCCCGTGCAGCAGTGACAAGTGCGAGGATTCGGCGAAGCCGGTTCTATGCTCGTTTCATTGGTTCAATCGAGGATGCACCCACTAAGTTGTTTACCTTATCAAATCTTAAGACTTCCATCCAAGTGACCCTTAGCGACCGCGACAGATATCCTATGTAATCTGACATAATATGGGAATAGACTCGGGGACGGAGTCGTATGTACTCTGGAGACGTCGCCCTTTTGATCGCGTGTGTGCCTGATGAGAAAAAACTACCTTCTACCGCGCATTATCGGTCTTTCCTTCCTTCTGGCAGCGGCCACCCCGGTGGCTTGGAGCCAGCCTTCGACGGCAGCCTGGACTTTCACCGACTAGGTAGTGGACTGCACCGGAACCGCACAGAGCGTCTACGACCCGAGCGGAGACGGCGGACCTGAATCCTCCGGAGGGAGGCTGTGCCAGTATTACGAGGGTGACATGACCGACGCGGGAGACCTCTACGAGAATCTCGACCCGTCGGTCAAGGGTGGCGGTACGTGCGGGGATTCCGATATCGTGACCTGGGAGACGGAATCGATAGCCCCGACGGGATCGACACCCGGCTATTATTTATTCCGCTTTGTGACACGTAGCGATTGGAACTCGGGCTCGGACTGCGCCGGCGTGTCGCTCGGAGTTTACATGGAGCTGGATATGACCTGCCCCCACAAGTTGTACCACTTTCTAAGTTAGGATCTGGGCCATTTTCGGCGGGCGCAGGGGCGGAGCCCCGTAGCTCGCTGAAAACGGCTCGAATGCCTCCGGTGTCGGTGGCCGATAGC
>Ga0315336_1001413_pt1 | contig 47014 bp, 45 predicted proteins | sample ASW5metaG_FD_204512 | JGI IMG/M metagenome (GOLD analysis project Ga0315336, IMG submission 204512) | Ammonia-oxidizing marine archaeal communities from Monterey Bay, California, United States - ASW #5 | ecosystem: Environmental > Aquatic > Marine > Intertidal zone | place: USA: California... | reverse complement strand
GATGTGGGATATCGGATAAGCAGCGCGACGCCGCCACAGCGCAAAAGAACCCGGCCTTCGGTGGGGAAAAAAAGCCCAGCCAGTACGTTACGACGCTTGCCCGCTTAAACAAGGGATACCCCTTGTTTAAGTAGCATCGCGCTGCGCGCCGTGCCTCCTGGACTGAACTCTTTTTCCGCCATCAAATGGGTTCCTATCACCGCAGGTTGGTATTACACCTTCATTTCGCCGGACCGCTCAAGCCGACCAACGGCATCCAAGACACCGTTCACGAACCCCGGCTCCGGGCCAGAGAAAAATGCGTGGGCAATATCGACATATTCGTTGACGATGACGCGCGCCGGCACATCCAAGCGTACCAACAACTCGTATGCCGCCGCGCGCAAGATTGCGCGCATGATGAGCTCCAGCCGCTCGAGCGGGCGCCGCTCGGTTAGCGCGCTGCTAAGGCGGGCATCAATATCGGCGCGACGGTCGACGGCGCCATTGACGATGTCTGCAAACAAAATTTGGTCGGGTTCGACAAGATGCTCGCCATCGATATCACGGCCTAGTCGATGGCGCGTGAACTCAATGATTACGGCCTCGGCCGCGGCGCCGCTTTGGTCCATCTGATATAGCGCTTGCACCGCATGCAGACGCGCCGCGCTTCGCCCCGAATGGCTCGATCCGTCCAATTGCTCAGGCGGCTCGGCATTCATCGCGGATAGAACCCGAATTGCTGCTTCAACTTGATCATGTCCAGTGTGGCGGACGCGGCGCCGCCGCCTTTGTTCATCTGGTCCACGGACGCTCGGGCCCACGCCTGATCTCGATTTTCGACGGTCAGGATGCCATTGCCGACGGCAATCGAGAAATTCAGCGCCAGATCCATGAGTCCGCGGGCACTCTCTCCGGCGACCAAATCATAATGCGTGGTCTCGCCGCGAATGACACAGCCAAGGGCCACGTAACCGTCATAGCGCCGCCGCCCGCCGACCAATTCCATGGCCTTGAGCGCAAAGCGAATGGCGGCGGGAATTTCCAACGCGCCAGGTACATTGACCAGGTCGTAGGTCGCGTTCGCTTGGTCGATCGCTTGCGTCGCGCCTTTCTTTAGTTCGTCGGCCAAATCCTGATAAAAATCGGCGGTGACGATAAGGAGATGCGGTGTTTCCATGCGTGTGCCACCTCAGTTGGCCGGTCGGCCGGTTAGTCCAACGGCGGTATGGGCCGCTGCTCCGTAATGGTCAAGCCATAGCCTTGGCGGCCGACGATGGTGCGGCTGGTGTTGGACAACAGGATCAGGTTTTCTACACCGATATCCAGCAAGATCTGTGCGCCGATACCATAGTCTTTGAGCTCATGGCCGCCCTCGACCGGGTGACCGAGCTTGCGGCGGATCCGGTCGGACAAATTGGTGGCTCGCGGTTCGCGAATCAGCACGACGATGCCGCGGCCTTCTTCGGCAATGACGCGCATCGCCGACTTCAGCATATTGGCAGGATTATCGCCGTCGCCCAGCACGTCGTTTAAGATATTGAGCGCATGCATCCGCACCAGCACCGGTTCATCGGTGGTTACGTCGCCTTTGATCAAGGCGACATGCTCCGAATATTCCAACTTGTTACGATACAGATAGAGTTTGAAATCGCCGCCGTGGTGACTTTTGAACTCGGTTTCCAGGGTCCGCTCGATCAAGTTGTCGAACTGTCGGCGATAAGCGATCAGGTCCGCGATGGTGGCGATCTTGATGCCGTGAAACTGCGAGAATTTGATCAGGTCGGGCATCCGCGCCATGGTGCCATCGTCGTTCATGATCTCGCAAATCACACCGGCCGGCTGCATGCCGGCCAATCGGGCAATGTCGATTGATGCCTCGGTATGACCGGCGCGGCGCAACACGCCGCCGTCTCTCGCGACCAAGGGAAAAATATGGCCGGGCGTGGCAATGTCGGCGGCGCCTTTTTCGCTGTCGATAGCAACCTGAACGGTCCGTGCCCGGTCATACGCGGATATGCCGGTACTGATTCCTTCGCGCGCTTCGATCGATACGGTGAACGCTGTCTCATGACGCGACTGATTGTCCTGGGTCATCATGCGCAGGCCCAGTCCCTGGACGCGATCCTCGGTCAAGGACAGACAAATTAGGCCGCGGCCATGCTTGGCCATGAAATTGATCGTCTCGGGCGACGCAAGCTGCGCCGGGATAACCAAATCGCCTTCGTTTTCCCGTTCTTCGTCGTCGACAAGAATGATCAGCTTGCCATTGCGGGCATCCTCGATGACCTCTTCGATACTCGATAGGTAGCTCCGATCGGTCATCCGCCCTGCCCTTCCTGCAGACGCGCCACATAGCGGGCAAGCACGTCGATTTCCATGTTGACGCGTTCACCGACAGCTGCCGTGCCGAAGGTGGTGCGTTCTTGCGTGTGGGGAATGATGTTGATCCCGAAACGACTACCGTCGACTTCATTGACCGTTAGCGACGCTCCGTTCAACGCCACCGACCCTTTCGGCGCCACGAACAGAGCCAGCTCCTGCGGCAACTCGAACTCAATGCGCACGGAATCGCCCTCGGGACGAAGTTCGACGATCGTGGCCACACCGTCGACATGACCGGAGACGATATGCCCACCCAGTTCGTCGCCGACCCGCAACGACCGCTCCAAATTCACCGGCGTACCAATTTGCCAGTCGCCTAAGCAGGAACACTTTAGTGTTTCCGACGAAACGTCGACGGCGAACCAATCCGCGCCTTTGTCGACGACGGTCAGACAAACGCCGTGGCAGGCGATCGACGCGCCCATGTCGATGTTGCCGGTGTCGTAGCGGGTAGCGACCTGCATGCGCATGTCGCCGCGCTGCTCAATCGCGCGAATTTCCCCAACGTCAGTAATGATGCCTGTAAACATAGGTGCATTAATAGGCGGGACCGGCCGCGGTTTCCAGTGGGTCGTGACAAAGAACTTGATACAACCGGCTCGCCGGTGCTGATCTCGGCATACGTGGCGATCGGCTATTTCGGTTTTTCAGCGCCGGTTCGCTCGACGATTAAGCCGTAATGCTCGGGGCGGCGGTGTTTGGCAAAGTTGAAGACCGTGTCCCTGATATGGTCGCCGAGCCGCATGTCACAATTGTGGATGATGACTTCGTCGTCCTCGGACACCGCCTGGGCAACGATTTCACCGGTCGGCGCAACAATGCAGGAGCCGCCATACAGGCCAAAGCCGTCTTCGGCACCGGCTTTCGCCGTGGCGACGATCCACATACCGTTCTGGTAGGCCGCCGATTGCAAGGAAATGCGGTGGTGAAACATGCGCAAATGCACCGGCTCGTCATGATAGATGTTGGTGGTCGGCGTATTATAGCCGAGCACCACCATATCGGCGCCTTGCAGCCCCATAACCCGAAACGTTTCGGGCCAGCGGCGGTCATTGCAGATGCACATGCCCAAGACGCTGTCAAAGCAGCGCCAAACCGGAAACCCCAGGTCACCGACTTCGAAATATTTCTTTTCGAGATGCTGAAACGGCACGTTTGGCCGATTGTCGGCATGACCCGGCAAATGAATTTTCCTGTACTTGCCGATGATTTTCGCGTCCGGACCGACCAGGATCGCCGTGTTGAACCTGTGCTCTACTCCGTCGATACGGGTCAATTCCGCATAGCCCAGCTGGAAGCCGATACCAAGCCGAGCCGCCTCATCAAACAACGGCTGGACCGCTTCATTGGGCATCTCGGTTTCGAAAAATCGATCGCTTTCCGCTGGATCGTCATACCAATAGCGCGGAAAAAACGTCGTCAACGCGAGTTCCGTGAACACCACCAGCTTAGCGCCGCCGGCATGCGCCTCCTGCAGCATGGCTACCAGCCGTTTCACCACCCGAGCGCGATCGTCCGCCAAATGGATGGGGCCCATCTGTGCCGCTGCGACCCGCAAATGATGGTCCATGGTTCGCTCCTTGTCCGTTATGTCGTCCGATGCCAAATTTCCAGGATATCGCCGGACAATTGTTCAATGCCAACGCTTTCGAACCGCGGCGCCTGATCGAGGGTTGTGAGGCCGAAGCCGTCCAAAGCCGGCCGGCCGTCGCCGCCGATCATCATGCCGGCACGAAAACAATAGACTTTGTCGATCAGTTCGGCTGCCATCAAAGACGCTGCTAGCCCGGCACCGCCTTCGACCAGCAGCCGGGTCACACCGCGCCGACCGAGCGCTGCCAGCACTGCGGCCGGGTCAGGACGCCCGCCACCGCCGGCATCGACCTCGATCACTTCGACGCCGGCCGCGGTTAATGCCTGACGGCGCCCTGGGTCGGCGCCCTTGACGGTAACCACCCAGCTCGGCTGTTTGCGGGCACCGGCCACCAACCGGCTCGTGATCGGCAGCCGCAAGCGGCTGTCGACGACCACGCGTACTGGCGACCGATCCTCAAGGCCAGGCAGCCGAACAGTAAGCGACGGGTCATCGGCCAGCGCCGTTTCAACGCCAACCATGATCGCATCATAGGTAGCGCGCAGAACATGGCCACGGGCGCGCGCGTGTTCGTTGGTAATCCACTGGCTTTCGCCGGCGGCCGTGGCAATACGCCCGTCCATGCTGGCCGCGGATTTCAATGCCACCATGGGACGACCCGCACGGATCCGCATGAGGAACCCGGCATTGATCCGTTCCGCGGCCGCGCCGCCGACGCTGCGTGTCACGTTAATCCGCGCCGCCCGCAGCCTGTCGTGGCCGTTGCCGCTGACCCGCGGGTCGGGGTCCTCCATCGCCGAAATCACGCGGCCAACACCAGCCGAGATTAAGGCGTCGGCGCAAGGCGGCGTCTTGCCACTATGGGAACAGGGTTCGAGGGTGACGTAAGCGTCGGCGCCCGCGGCGGCGTCACCGGCACGGGCCAAGGCTTCGGTTTCAGCGTGCGGCCGCCCGCCCGGCTGGGTCCAGCCGCGCCCAACCACGCGATGGTCGTTGACCAAAACACAGCCGACAGCGGGGTTCGGCCAAACCTGGCCGAGGCCGCGCCGCGCCAACGACAAGGCCATCGCCATATACTGTTCGTCGGACGTTTCAGTCGCCTGGTTCGACACCGAACTGCTGGCCCACAAAGTCCTCGAAATCACGCGCTTCCCGGAAATTCTTGTAGACCGACGCAAAGCGCACGTAGGCCACTGGATCCAGGTTGGCGAGGGCTTGCATGACCACCTCCCCGATCGCCTTGGACGGTATTTCCGATTCGCCGGCGCTTTCCAATTGACGGACGATGCCGTTCAACATGCGCTCAACCCGCGTCGGATCGACGTTGCGCTTCCGGATAGCGATCATGACGGATCGTTCAAGCTTATCGCGATCGAACGGCGAGCGCGATCCGTTCTTCTTGACGACCGTCAGTTCGCGCAACTGAATGCGTTCGAACGTCGTGAAGCGGGCGCCACAGCCGGCGCAATAGCGCCGCCGCCGGATTGCCGTATTATCCTCGGTCGGCCGCGAATCCTTTACTTGCGTGTCGTCATTCGTGCAGAACGGACAGCGCATACACCCTCCCCTGTATCTGGCGGTTCAATTGCCCGCCGGATAAACCGGAAACCGCCGGCACAATTCCAGCACTTGATCCCGGGTAGATTTTTCCACGTCATCGTTACTGTCCGGGTCCGCGGCAAAGGCGTCCAGGACATCGGCGATCAACAGCCCGACCTTGCGGAATTCCGCCTGACCGAAACCGCGCGACGTCGCCGCCGGCGTGCCAAGCCGCACACCGGATGTCACCGTGGGTTTTTCAGGGTCGAACGGAATGCCGTTTTTATTGCAGGTTATATAGGAACGCTCCAAAACCTGTTCGGCGACATTTCCGGTGAGCCCCTTCGGGCGCAAGTCGACCAACATGAGATGCGTATCGGTTCCGCCCGACACGATGTCGAAACCGCGTTCGATCAACGTCGCCGACAGCATCTGTGCATTGTCGACCACATCGCGCGCATAGTGCGCGAATTCCGGCCGCAAGGCTTCGCCGAAGGCGACGGCCTTGGCGGCAATGACATGCATCAAAGGCCCGCCTTGCAGGCCCGGAAACACGGCGGAATTGATTTTCTTGGCGATTGCCGGGTCATTGCAGAGGATCATGCCGCCGCGCGGCCCGCGCAGGGTCTTATGGGTCGTGGTCGTTACAACATCGGCGAACTCGAGAGGACTCGGATGCGCGCCGCCCGCTACCAGCCCGGCGAAGTGGGCCATGTCGACCATGAAGTAGGCGCCGACCGAGTCGGCAATTTCACGGAACGCGGCAAAGTCTATGATGCGCGGATAGGCCGAACCGCCGGCAATGATCAATTTGGGCTGGTGCTGCTTCGCCAGCTCAGCAACTTCGTCCATGTCAATTAAATTGTCGTCTCGGCGGACGCCATAGGACACGGCTTCGAACCACTTGCCAGACATGTTGGGCCGGGCACCGTGGGTCAAATGGCCACCGGCAGCGAGCCCGAGCCCGAGAAAGCAATCGCCTGGCTTTAACAGCGCCATGAACGCTGCTTGATTCGCCTGAGCGCCGGAGTGCGGCTGTACGTTGGCATGCGCGCAGCCGAACAGCTGCGTGGCCCGAGAAATAGCGAGATCCTCGGCGACGTCGACATGGCGGCAACCGCCGTAGTAGCGCCGGCCGGAATAGCCTTCGGCATATTTGTTTGTCAGCACGGATCCTTGCGCCTCCAGCACAGCTGTCGACACGATGTTTTCCGACGCAATCAGTTCGATTTCGTCACGCTGCCGGTTCAACTCGCCCTTAATGGCGGCGAAGACTGCCGGGTCGCCGTCCTCGAGGTTCGACGAAAACAGCGCACCATTGGGGACGGCCATGGCCTGACTTCCGCTACGTGACATGGTGACGGCTACTCCTTTGTATATGTGCAGGATGGCGAATGCCGCAGTTTTGCGACCCGCGCATTGTGACGGCCGCCGCTGAACGGCGTCTTCCGAAAGGCTGTCAAACACGCCTTGGCGGTGTCGACGTCAAGGATACGGGCCCCAAGTGCGATTATATTTGCATCATTATGCTCACGCCCAAGACGCGCTGTGTTTGCGTCATGGCAAAGCGCCGCACGCGCGCCGGGATATCGGTTGGCGGCAATGCTGATGCCGATGCCGGTACCGCAAACCGCGACGCCCCAATCGGCTCGGCCTTCATCGATCGCCCGGGCCAAGGCCTGACCGAAATCCGGATAATCAACGGAATCTATGCTGTGCGTTCCCAAGTCGATCACGCTATATCCTTCGGCCTCAAGCTCGGCCTTCAAGACGGTCTTCAGCTCGAAACCGGCATGGTCGGCGGCGATAGCCACTTTCTCATTGTGCACGGCGCCGCTCATCATATTTTCCAATGCGGTTGGCCAGGGGATAAGGCGCCGCTTAATACCATATGTCGCGGATCGTTGCCAATGGCATACCAGGCATATGTTGCAAAGTGGTTACCCGGTGCGGGGGCCGACAATCGCCAATAAAATTACGGACCGTCGCCAGGTACCTCGGGCGTAGAGCCTTCAGACCCGGCAACGCGTTCGAACTGTTGTGTTAATCGTTTGACAAAGATGGTTGTACATGTCAGATGTCCCCAAACTACAATGGCGTAAAATCTATATACTAATGGGGGACTAAGCAGTATGAACGACCAACGACGCGATGGCACGACGGACGAAGAAATGCTTCGAATAACGTCGCGAATTGTCTCGGCTTATGTTGGCAACAACAGCGTGGCTCCCCATCAGATTCCGGATCTGATACAGACGGTGCACAAGTCCTTCAATAGCTTAACCAAGGCAACCACCGGTGTTGCCGCGACCAACGGGAAACCCGCTGTTCCCATTAAGAAATCAATTACGCCGGACTACGTCATTTGCCTGGAAGACGGCAAAAAACTGAAAATGCTAAAGCGCTACCTGCGATCTAATTACAATCTTTCCCCCGATGACTACAAAACCAAATGGGGCTTGCCCGGCGATTATCCCATGGTCGCCCCGAACTACGCCAAACTCCGGTCAGAGTTCGCCAAACAAATCGGCCTAGGCCGAAAAGGCCGAGGCGCCAAGCGTTAGAGCAGGTTACGCCGCCCGCGCGTCAGACCCAGCGCCCCTTGCGTCGCTGTCTAGGGCTCGGTTTGCCGGTATCCTTAGCCAGTACGTATTTTAATTTGCGGACGGCGTTTCGTTTCAGTTCGGTCCGGCCGGCGGTTACCGGACCAACGATCGATACCTCGGTCAATGTCACCGGATCGACGGCGGACACCTTCACAGACTGACCGACAACGTGATATTCGATAAGGAATTCGGCTTCACCTGATTTGGTCATCGCATTCGATCGCTCGCCTACTGGCTCCGGCCCATGCTCGCCGGTTGCCGCCTCCCTACTTTAGGTCTAAAAACCTCGGGCGTTAAGGTTCACAGTTGGAAAAGGCAGGTAAAGCATCGGCTTGCCTGCCCCCAGGCTGCAAATACGGGAGATGTGCATGAGCGCGCCACAAACCGAAGGGAAAGGCCGGGCACCGGAAAGCCGCGCCGAATTCGATTGGCAAGATCCGTTTCGCCTCGACGCGGATCTAAGCGAGGAAGAACGCCTGGTCCGCGACAGTGCGCACGACTACTGCCAAGACAAACTCATGCCGCGTGTCATGACCGCCTTCCGCGACGAACGCACGGACCGGGAGATCTTCAACGAGATGGGCGCATTGGGCTTGCTCGGCGCGACAATCGATGGCTATGGCTGCGCCGGCGTGAACTACGTGACCTATGGCCTTGTGGCACGCGAGGTCGAGCGCGTGGATTCGGGATATCGCTCTATGATGAGCGTGCAGTCATCGCTGGTCATGCACCCGATCTACGCCTATGGCACGGAAGAGCAACGCGAAAAATACCTGCCGAAATTGGCGACGGGCGAATGGGTCGGCTGTTTCGGCTTGACTGAGCCAGACCACGGGTCCGACCCGGGCGGCATGCGTACCCGCGCCGTGGCAACCGACGGCGGCTGGCATCTGACCGGCTCGAAGATGTGGATCACCAATGCGCCGTTCGCCGACGTGTTCGTGGTCTGGGCCAAGACCGAGGATGGGATCATCCGCGGGTTCGTGTTGGAACGCGGCATGCCTGGACTGTCGGCGCCGAAGATCGACGGCAAACTATCGCTTCGCGCTTCGACCACCGGTGAAATCGTAATGGACAACGTGTTCGTGCCGACGGAAAACCTGCTACCAAACGTCAAGGGATTGAAGGGTCCGTTCGGCTGCCTGAACAACGCCCGCTACGGTATCGCCTGGGGTGCCCTCGGTGCCGCGGAATTCTGTTGGCACGCAGCGCGGCAATACACCCTCGACCGCAAGCAGTTCAACCGACCGCTGGCAGCCAATCAGTTGATCCAAAAAAAGCTTGCCGACATGCAGACGGAGATCGCGATCGGCCTGCAAGGTTGTCTCGCCGTCGGCCGATTGAAAGACCAGGGCCGCGCCGCGCCGGAAGCGATCAGCCTGATCAAACGCAATTCCTGTGGCAAAGCGCTCGACATCGCCCGGGTTGCCCGCGACATGCATGGCGCCAACGGCATTCACGAGGAATTCCACGTCATGCGCCATGTCATGAACCTGGAAACGGTGAACACTTACGAAGGCACACACGATGTGCATGCTCTAATTTTGGGCCGCGCCCAGACCGGGCTGCAGGCGTTCTCGGGCTAACCTGACTTTGCAAAGAAGTTGGCCCGCACGCTGTCCCAGCAGGCGTCGCTGCCGGCGGCGATAAACGGCACCTCGAGCGCGTGGTCGGCGGCGCGATAGGGCGAGCCGTCGATCCGTTTCAAGCGGCCGCCAGCCTCTTCCACCAGCAACAGTCCAGGCAGGTGATCCCAGGCGTAGCCGCGGTGGTAAATCGAAAACGATATGCGGCCGTGTAGCATGGCGAGGTATTCGAACCCGGCGCAATGGAGCACCAAAACCGAGGCGAGCTTACCGGTCGCCCGTCCTAAATTTGCGGCCACGTCGCGGTCACCGAAGCGCGTATGCACGACACCAGTCATGCGCGCCAGGTCGGTTGGCGGATCGAGGCGGATTTTTTGGCCGTCGAGGTAGCATCCGCTACCCGCATGGGCCAGCGCCATGCGGTCATGGACCGGATCGTAGATCCATGATGCGACCGGCCGGCCGCCAATCAAACACGCCACCATCACCGCGAAGACCGGCAAGCCGCCGGCAAAGTTGAGCGTGCCGTCCAAAGGATCGATCACCCAGACCGGCCCGTCCGCCGCCAAGGCGCGAAGGCCGCCGGCATCGCGCGCCACAGCCTCCTCGCCGACCACCAGACTGCCGGGCAGCAACGCGCTCAGGCGTTCGGTCAACGCCGCCTCGGCGCGTTCATCGGCAATGGTGACGACATCGCCGATGGATTTTTCAGCAACCTCGGGGGCGCTCAAATTGTTGAAGCGCGGCAGAATTTCGGATCGGGCGACGTCCCGAACAATATCGGGCACGGCATCATCGATAAGCGAATCGGGAAGGATCATAGACCGTCGCATAACACGTCACAGGACCGGCGTCACCGGCGCCGAAAACGAACGGGGCCGCGCCAATGGCGCGGCCCCCGATTCCACGATGATTTCGCGGAATAAGACGGCGGATCCGGTCCGGCCCAAAGGCGAACCAGAACCTGTCCGGCAATTATTACATGCCCATGCCGCCCATACCGCCCATGCCACCCATGTCAGGCATGGCCGGCGCGGCATCCTTTTTCTCCGGCTTCTCGGCGACCATGGCCTCGGTCGTGATCAGCAGGCCGGCAACGGAAGCCGCATCTTGCAATGCGGTACGCACCACCTTGGTCGGGTCAATGATCCCGGCCTTGACCAAGTTGCCGTACTTTTCGTTTTGCGCGTCGAAGCCGTAATTGGCATCGTTTTTCTCAAGCAGCTTACCGGCAACCACGGCGCCGTCGACACCGGCGTTTTCGGCAATCTGACGCACCGGATATTGCAGCGCCCGGCGCACGATATCGACGCCGACTTGCTGGTCGTCGTCGTCCAGTTTCAGCTTCTTGAGGGCGTTGGTCGCGTAGAGCAGCGCGGATCCACCACCCGGGACGATGCCTTCCTCAACCGCGGCGCGGGTAGAATGCAACGCGTCTTCGACACGATCCTTCTTTTCCTTCACCTCGACTTCGGTCGCACCGCCGACACGCACCACGGCAACACCGCCGGCAAGCTTAGCCAAGCGCTCTTGCAGCTTTTCGCGATCATAGTCCGAGCTGGTCTCTTCGACTTGGGCACGGATTTGATTGCAGCGGCCGGCAATATCTTTTTTCTTGCCGGAACCGTCCACGATCGTGGTCTCTTCTTTGCTGATGGCCACGTTCTTGGCGCTGCCCAGCATTTCGAGAGACACGTTCTCGAGCTTGATGCCGAGGTCTTCGGAAATAACCTGGCCACCGGTCAGGATGGCAATGTCTTCCAGCATCGCCTTGCGGCGATCGCCAAAGCCCGGCGCCTTCACGGCCGCGACCTTGAGGCCGCCGCGCAGCTTGTTCACCACCAGGGTGGCCAGCGCCTCGCCTTCAACGTCCTCGGCAATGATCAGCAGCGGACGGCTGCTCTGCACGACCGCTTCGAGAACCGGCAGCATGGCCTGGAGATTGCCGAGCTTCTTCTCGTGCAACAGGATGTAAGGCTTTTCCAACTCAACGCTCATCTTGTCGGCGTTGGTGATGAAATAAGGTGACAGATAGCCGCGATCGAACTGCATGCCTTCGACGACATCAAGTTCGGTGGCAAGACCCTTGGCCTCTTCCACGGTAATCACGCCTTCTTTGCCGACTTTCTGCATGGCGTCCGAGATGATGTTGCCGATCTCGGCTTCACCGTTGGCGGAAATCGTCCCGACCTGAGCAATCTGATCGGAAGAGGTAACGGCCTTGGAGCGTTTCTTGATGTCGGCAACGACGGCCTCCACGGCGGCCTCGATGCCGCGCTTCAGATCCATCGGGTTCATGCCGGCGGCAACGGACTTGCAGCCTTCGCGCACGATCGCCTGAGCCAAAACAGTGGCGGTGGTGGTGCCATCACCGGCTTCGTCGTTGGTCTTCGAGGCGACTTCGCGCACCATTTGGGCGCCCATGTTTTCGAACTTGTCGGCCAGCTCGATTTCCTTGGCAACGGTGACGCCGTCCTTGGTGATCCGCGGTGCGCCAAACGCCTTGTCGATGACGACATTGCGGCCCTTCGGGCCGAGCGTAATCTTGACCGCATTGGCCAAGACATCGACGCCGCGCAACATGCGATCGCGCGCGTCCGTTTCGAATTTTACTTCCTTCGCAGGCATATGTTCCTACTCCTTCAATTTCCCCAGATCAAACTGCATAAAAATGAGATCATTTGATGCAGATAATTTGATCTATTTCAAAGTGTTAGAGCAACTTGTCAGCGTTCAAATGAACGCAGGTTGCTCTAGGCCAACCGATACGGCGTTAACGCCGCACGGATTAGCCTTCAATTACACCCATGATGTCGGACTCTTTCATGATCAGCAGCTCGTCGCCGCCAATCTTGACCTCAGTACCCGACCATTTACCGAACAGAACCCGGTCGCCCGCGGCAACATCCAGAGCGGTTATTTCGCCATTCTCGTTGCGGGCACCTGGGCCGACGGCGATGATCTCGCCCTCTGAAGGCTTTTCCTGGGCGGTGTCCGGAATGATGATGCCGCCACTGGATTTTTCTTCGCCGTCAATGCGCCGCACCAATACGCGGTCGTGGAGCGGACGGAGATTCGTCATGAGGATCCTCCTTCTGAGGTTGAAATTTCAAATTGCGCCGGAGATCACGATCTTCTGGCAGAACTTTGTTAGCACTCATCCAAGGTGAGTGCTAACCAGTTGCTGGCTCATTTAATTGCCCCGTTCAAAACTGTCAAGCGATCCCGGCGGAGAAATTTCAACAGCCTGGCAGCACTCGTTCGTGCTCGCTGCTAATCCTTTGGAAACGCGCCGTTTTTTATTGCCAACCCGACGCGGGACCGGCACCATCATATGGGTATGTAGCGAATACGGCGTAGGAGGCCCCAATGAGCGGATTGGAAGAACGTCTGCGCGGCTATCGCCTGACCACCGCAGAGATCACCTATTACTTGCCCGATCACCCTGACCTCTTGCAAATCTACGTATGGCAATTGATGGACCGGACACCCGATTATCCGCGCCTGAAAGCGTTTCTCGATTACTGGCACCGGCATCTGGACGCGCCACTGCATTCTGTCCGGCTGGCCTCATCGGATGGTATCGAGCCTGCCAAATTTCGCCGAGCGGAGGGGTCGTTCCTGTTGCACTAGGGCTATTGACGCAGTTTTTCGAGGCGACCCACGTCAGCGGCGTCCAGTCCGACGCGAACATGCACCGCCGCCCCCTCGTCTTCCCGTGTAACGACCGTGCCGTGGCGGTAGAGCCAGGCCAAAATCGCGCCGTCTGCCACCGCATCAAGCGTTAGATCCATGACTTGTTGCGACGCTTGGAGGCGCGCCGCAATAAGCTCGAACAGCGCCGGCAACCCTTCGCCTGTGGCAGCAGACACGGCGATCCGATCATCGTCTTGGGCCACCAGATCCGAGACCGTCCGCCGTCCTACCTGATCCAACAGATCGATTTTGTTGAACACTTCAATAGTCGGCTTGTCGCCCTGGTCGATGCCGAGTTCGCCCAACACCGCCGCCACGTCCGTCGCCTGGGCCTGCGAATCTTCGTGGGCCGCGTCGCGCACATGGACGATTACGTCGGCCTCGAGGACTTCTTCCAATGTCGCCCGGAACGCGGCGATCAGGGTGGTCGGCAAATCCGAAATGAAACCGACCGTATCCGATAGGATAATCCGTCCGCCCGAAGCCAGCGTGACGGCGCGCATGGTCGGGTCAAGCGTCGCAAACAGCAGATCGTCCGCCAGCACTTCGGCCTTGGTGGCGCGGTTGAACAACGTCGACTTGCCGGCGTTGGTGTAGCCGACCAAGGCAACGATCGGAAACGGCACTTTGCGACGGCTCTTGCGGTGCAATTGCCGCGTCCGGGTCACCGTCGTCAATTCCTTCTTGAGTTTGGCGATGCGCTCGTCGATCAGTCGACGATCGATTTCTATCTGCCGCTCACCCGGACCACCCATGAAGCCGGCGCCACCGCGTTGGCGCTCCAAATGCGTCCAGGACCGCACCAGACGGCTACGCTGATACGTCAGATGCGCCAAGTCGACCTGCAGGCGGCCTTCGCGGGTACGCGCGCGGGCGCCAAAAATTTCCAAGATCAGTCCGGTCCGGTCGATCACCTTGGCGCGCAAAGCGCTCTCGAGATTGCGTTGCTGCACCGGACTCAGCGGATTGTCGATGACCACCAAATCGATCTCGGAGGCTTCGATGAACTCGGCCAAGTCTTCGAGCTTGCCGGGGCCAAGCAATGTCGCGGGCCGCATGTCGCGCAAAGCCACAACTTCGGTCCAAACGACCGTAAGTCCGATCGCCTGGGCGAGGCCGGCAGCTTCTTGCAAACGCGCTTCCGGTGACCGCTGCCAATCGGCGCGATTCTTGGCATGGCTGGCGAGCAGCACTATTGCCCGCGCGACCGGCACTTCATCGGCTCCGTTGTAAAGGTGTATGGTCTTGTCTTTACCGGTGATCAATTCGGCCGATTCCGCCGTCGCCGATCCAACTCAGGATTCCGCCGGTTCAGCTGGTTCAGCCGGTGCAGCCGGTGCCGTTTCACGCTGCTGAGCCGGGTCGAACAATTGAATTGGCCCGGCCGGCATGACTGTAGAAATAGCATGCTTGTAAACCAGTTGGACATGATGGTCCCGGCGCAATAATACGCAAAAGTTGTCAAACCAGCTAATAATTCCCTGAAGCTTTACACCATTGACCAAAAATACCGTTACTGGCGTTTTGTTCTTGCGGACATGATTCAGAAACACGTCCTGCACGTTTTGTGGCTTTTCTCCGGCCATCTGATAATTCCTTTTAGTTGTTTTTTCAGGGCTCTTTCGACCATTTTTGCAGGTTGCTCTGAGGTTCCCACGCGGAGTCGCACCGTCTCCGCGTCGTTACGCCACGGTAATCACAGATGTAGGAACCACTGGATCAACGATCAAGATGACACAATTTGCCGCGACAGGCAAAGCAGATCACAATCACCACACCGTGTAGTGCCAGCCATCGGCAACGGCCGATGGGATTGGGTAATCAGCCCGTGGCCGCAGCGTCGCGGCTCGCCCCGCCCATATAGTCCTCGTAAATCTCGCGCAGGCGCAAGGTCCGTGAACCGGGCCGGCCATTGCCAATCACTGCATCGTCAACTTGCACGACGGGCATCACAAAGGACGATGAACTGGTAATGAAAACCTCGCGTGCCGTCTTAAGCTCGGCCACGTCGAATGCGCGCTCAACCAACGTTAGTCCCTCGTCAGCAACAAGTTGCCGCAACGCCAACCGGGTGATGCCGTTCAATATTTCGTTGCTCGCAGGACGGGTGATCAAATTGCCCTCTTGATCAATGATCCAGGCGTTAGTCGAACTCCCTTCCGTGACCATTCCCGCGTTGTCGACGAACAGAGCCTCGAAACTGCCGGCCTCCCGCGCCGCTTGCTTAGCCAGGCAGTTCGGCAACAACGCGATGGTTTTGATATCGCAGCGCGCCCAGCGTATGTCGGGCATGGTCACAACCGCCACGCCGTTCTCGACCTGAATCCGATGCCGGTCCTGAGACAGCGACTTGGCGGTCATAACCGTACCGGGCCGTGTCGGGCGCGTCGGAAAGGCATGGTCGCGGGGCGCCACGCCGCGGCTTATTTGCATGTAGAGCGTGCCGTTACGGACCTTATTGCGGCGCACCACTTCGCGCATGACGAACTGCATTGCCGGCCGTGCCATGGGTGATGCCATTTCTAGCTCCAACAGAGATCGGTCCAGGCGCTGCAGATGCCCGATTTCGTCGACGAACTGCCCGCCGGCGACGGCAACGACTTCATAAATGCCGTCGGCAAACTGGTAACCGCGATCCTCAATATGCACGGCGGCATCGCCGTGCGGCAGATAGCGACCATTGACATAGGCAATTCGCGACATTCGACACTCCCATCAATTCGTTCCGCAAAGCCCTGCAGTCTAGCGCCGCCAAAACGCGGGGCTAAGCAAGCTCAATACGGCAAACAATTCTACACGGCCGAGCAGCATGCCCGCCATGACGAACAGCCGCGGGCCGCCGGACAATGCATCGAAATCCGGTGCCGAGTTGGCGGCAATAATCTGCAATGTCGGACCGGCGTTGCTGACGGCCGCCGCAGCCATGGCAACCGCGGTCCGGAAATCGACGCCGCCGGCCGCCACGCCGAGCGCAACGATGCCGAAACAAATCATGAAGACCGCAAAAAACGCCCATGCCCCTTGCATGGTTTCGGATTGCAGACGGGAATCGCCATAGCGCACGGTCACGACGCCGCGCGGAAACGAAAGCCGCGCCAACTCACGATTGCTGTGTTTCAACAGGACGGCGAGACGGAGAATCTTGAGTCCGCCCGCCGTCGACCCGGCACAGCCGCCCACGAGCACCAGCACCAACACCAGCATAGACACCGAAATCGGTACCGGCGCGTCCAAGCCAAACAGTCCGTGGCCTGTGAAGCCCGTGGTCGTAACCACCGAAACCGCGGCGAATAGACCTTGCCACAGCGAATCGGACCACGCCCGTCCGCCGATTGCCGCCAAGCCAATCATTAAAAGAAGCGTCGCCGCGAGGATCATCGCCAGCAGATAGCGCGGCTCGGGATCTTCCCGATAAACCCGAAACCGGCCATGCACCGCCGCCCAATGCAGGGTAAAATTCATCGCGCCGAGTATCATGAAGATCATCAGCACCAGCTCCGCCGGCCGGCTGTCGAACGCTGCCACCGAAGCGCCGCGGGTGCTGAATCCGCCGGTAGATAGGGCGCTGAATGCGTGACAAACCGCATCGAATGGCGGTAGGCCGCCGGCCCACAACAAGACGGCGCAAATCGCCGTCAGCAACGCATAGATCCACCAGATCGCATCGATCGCATGACGCACCGCCGCGATTAGGCTTTGGCGTTCGCCGCCGGGGATTGCGCTGCGATAGATCCCGGAACCGCCGACATTTGTCAGTGCCAAAAAAGCGATGGCCAAAACGAGGGTTCCGAGACCGCCCAGCCATTGCAGCAAGGCCCGCCAAAACAGGATTGCCCGTGGCGCCTTTTCGATATCCGCCAGCACGGTCGCGCCCGTCGTCGTTAAGCCGGACAGGGCTTCGAAATAGGCCGCCGACACCGTCGGCATGGCGCCGGAAAAGAACAGCGGCATGGCGCCGAACAGCGGCAGTACGCCCCACACCAAAACCGCCAAGACAAAACCGTCCCGGCGGGACGGCGGGCTTTCACTGCCGCGGGTCGCCATTACCGCGCCGCCGCCAATAAACACCGCGAACAAAGCGGACGCAAAAAACGCGACAGCAACGTCGGTTTCGCCGTAACCAACCGCCACCAACACCGGCAACACCATGGCACCGGCAAACAAGACCATGGCCCATCCCATGACGGAAAGGACGGAAGCGAGCGCCATCAATCGTACCGGTATCGCCGGGCGCCGGGCGCGGCGCCGGACTCAGAAAAACTCGAGACGGACGGACAGCATTTTTTCAACGGTCTTCACCATGTCCCGGTTGGCAAAAATGATAACCCGATCGTGGCCCTGAATAACGGTGTCGCCGCGCGGTGCCAAGACGGCGTCGCCGCGCACGATCGCGCCGACCAAGATGCCGTCGGGAAAATGCAAGTCGCGCAGGCTGACGCCGACCAAGCTGGAAGTCTCCAAGGCTTCCGCCTCGATCACTTCGGCGGCGCCATCGAGCAGCGAATGCACACGGCGAATTCGGCCGCGGCGCACATGCTGCAATATACTCGACACCGTGGTCGCCCGCGGATTGACGACCACATCGATGCCGATCGAACTGACCAGCGAACCATAGGCCTGATTGTTGACCAAGGTGATGGCCTTGCCGCCGCCTTCTTGCTTGGCCATCAGCGACGCCAAGATGTTCACTTCGTCGTCGTTGGTCAGGGCAATCACGGCTTCGGCATCGCGCACGTTGGCTTCGCGCAATACATCCGCGTCCAGGGCGTCGCCATGCAGCACGACGGTCTTGTTGAGTTGATCCGCAATCAATTCGGCGCGAGCGCGGCTCGATTCGATGACCTTCAGCTTTACGGAGCTGTTCTCGGCTTCGAGCTGGCGGGCGAAAAACAGTCCGATGTTGCCGCCGCCGATGACGATGACCCGGCGGGCTTCCATCTCCTCATGTCCGAACAGCGGCATGGCGCGCGCGACTTGCCGGGTATCGACGACAAAATAAACATCGTCGCCCGCCAAAATTTGATCGTCGCCCGACGGCACGAGCACCCGGCCACCGCGTACAATGCCGGTAACCGATAGCGCCAAATCCGGAAACAATTCGGTCAATTGCCGCAGCGGCGTGTCGATAATCGGGCATTCTTCGGGAATATGGACGCCGATCAGCCGCACCTTGTCTTCGGCGAACGGTATCATCTCGGTCGCACCGGGCACGTGCAACGCCCGGCCTACCGCCCGCGCTACCTCGATTTCCGGCGATATGATCACGTCAATCGGCATGTGGTCGCGGCTGAACAGGTTGGCCCAGCCCGGCTTCAAATAGCCCTGCGCGCGTACTCGGGCGATTTTCGTCGGCACATTGAACAACGAATGCGCAACTTGGCAGGCGACCATGTTGACTTCGTCATGAAAAGTCACGGCGATCAGCATGTCGCAGTTGGCGGCGCCGGCATTTTCAAGCATGTCGGGATGCGAACCGAAACCGACCATGCCTTGGATGTCGTAGGAATTGCTGAGTTTGCGAACCAGCTCCGCGGATTGATCGATGACGGTGACGTCGTTGCCTTCGGTCGCCAAATGCCGCGCAATATTGGAACCGACCTGCCCGGCGCCACACACAATGACTTTCATGACATGCCGTCCTTAAAGCCCAACATCGGCCAACCGGCGACGGACCCGGGTCATGCGCTGACGGACTGCACCCGCTCGGCACCGTGTACGCCAAGCGACTTTAATTTGCGATGCAAAGCCGATCGCTCCATGCCGACGAAACTCGCCGTCCGGGAAATGTTGCCGCCAAACCGCGTGATTTGGGCCAACAAATATTCCCGTTCAAACGTTTCCCGCGCCTCCCGCAATGGCATGGCCATGATTTCTTGCGTGCCTTCCGGTCGCAACACCACCGGCGTCGCCGCGCTGACCTCCGGCGGGATCATATCGACGGCAATGCGCGCCCGCGGATCGCCGGGCGCCATGATCAACAATTGTTCGACGACATTGCGCAATTGCCGGACGTTGCCCGGCCATTCATAGGCCTGTAGGGCGGCCATGGCATCCTCGGCCAAATCGCGTAATGCCAATCCGGCGGCCTCGGCCGAACGCTGCATGAAGTGATCGACCAAAATGGGAATGTCTTCTCGGCGTTCCGACAATGACGGTACCTTAAGGGGCACAACGTTCAGACGGTGATACAGGTCTTCGCGAAAATTCCCTTCTTCGATTTCGCTGGCAAGGTCGCGACACGACGCGCTCACGACCCGGACATCGACCTCGACCCGGCGCGAACCGCCGACCCGCTCAAAGGTTTGATCGACCAGCACGCGCAGGATCTTGCCTTGGGTCTGCAGCGGCATGTCAGCCACTTCATCGAGGAACAATGTGCCGCCATGGGCCAATTCGAATAACCCGACCTTGCGCGGCTCGTCCTGACGGCGGCTGTTTGATTCGACGCCAAACAGTTCGATTTCCATGCGATCGGGTTCGATCGTCGCCGCGTTGACGACGACGAAGGGACCGTCCGCATACCGCGACAACGCATGCAACCGCCTGGCCACCACTTCCTTGCCCGAACCGGCGGCGCCGGTCACCAACACCCGGCTGCCCGTCGGTGCGACCTTGGCGATCGCGTTGCGTAAACCGGTTATGGCGGCGGACGTGCCGAGCACCTCGGTTTCCGGGCCGGCACGTTGGCGCAATTCGTGATTCTCGCGCCGCAACCGGGCCGCTTCGATTGCCCGTTCGACGATCACCAGCAAGCGATCGGCCTTGAACGGCTTTTCAATGAAATCGTAAGCACCGCGCCTAATCGCGTTGACGGCGGTTTCGATATTGCCGTGACCGCTGATCATCACGACCGGCAAATACGGGTGGTCCTGTTTGGCACGGATCAACAATTCCATGCCATCGGCGCGGCTGCCTTCCAGCCAAATGTCGAGAATTAGCAAGGACGGACGACGGGTCTGCAGTTCCGCCAAGGCTTCGTCGGCGCTGCCAGCCACTCGGGTGCGGTAGCCCTCGTCGCTCAAGACCCCCGATATCAGTTCACGGATGTCCGCCTCGTCGTCAACAATCAAAATATCATGTGCCATGCGACACCACCCTCTCACTCATCAGGGTTTCCCCACGCTCACCTGTCTCAGCGTCCAATTGACCGGAGCCGAGCGGCAATATCAGGCGCACAACGGCCCCGCCGTCCGGACCGTCTGCCAAGATCAACTCGCCGCGATGTTCTTCCATAACCTTGTTGACAATGGCGAGACCAAGCCCAGTTCCTTTGGTTCGCGTCGTCACGTAAGGCTCGGTCAGTCGATGGCGATCGGTTGCCGGTAAGCCGATGCCATTATCGGTCACGACGATTTCAACCTGCTCGCCGGACACGCCAACTTGCGTATCGATCAATCCCGGCGCGGCCGCGCTTTCCGCTCCATCGCCTCCTTCATCGGTATGCAGGCGCGCCACGACCGCCTCAGTGGCGTTTTTTAGGATGTTTGTGAGAACCCGCGATATCTGGCGCCGATCGCACGATACCGGCGGCAGATCGCCCGCAATCGAGAGGTTATAAGTGATTTCGGCGCCGGCGATCTGCTGCATGAAAACCGCTTGGCGAACCAACTCGCCGAAGTCCTCCGCCTTGAAGATCGGCGCGGGCATACGCGCAAAGGACGAGAACTCGTCCACCATTCGGCCGATTTCCGCGACCTGGCGGACGATCGTGTCCGTGCATTGGGTAAAGACATCCGGATCCGACGTCACCTCGCGCAGATATTTACGCTTCAATCGTTCCGCCGAAAGCTGGATCGGGGTGAGCGGATTCTTAATTTCATGCGCGATCCGACGCGCCACATCCGCCCAAGCAGCCGTTCGTTGCGCCGATACCAGATCGGTCATGTTGTCGAATGTAACGACATAGCCAAGGATCTCGCCCCCATCTTTTTCAACGGCAATGCGGACCATCAGATTTCGGCCGCCGCCCTCGCGCACGATATCAACTTGACCGCGGGCAATCCGCGTCGGCCGCATGGCGGCCTCTTCGAACAATGCCGCAAACTCCGGCACTGCATCCGGCAAACGGTTGCCGACCAGGGATTCCCGAGTGGCATCGAGCAGCCGCATCGCCGACCGATTGGGTAATTCGATTCGGCCCTGGTCGTCGAGGCCTATCACGCCCGCCGTCACTCCCGACAGCACCGTTTCCATAAACCGGCGCCGCTCTTCGAGCTGCAGGTTGGCTTGCAGCAACTCGGAACGCTGGCTTTGCAGTTGATTGGTCATGCGATTGAAGGTCCGCGCCAAGGTACCGAGATCGTCGTCCGATCCAGGCGGCACCCGGACAGTGAGGTCGCCGTCGCGCACCCGTTCGGCGGCTTGCACGATGCCGCCAATTTTTCGCGCAAGCTGTGTCGCGATGCCGAGGCCCAGCCAGACCGCAGCGAGTAGCAGCAAGATTGTGACGACGGCAAAGATGAGCGCCACCGTAACCTCGATGCTAAAGCGCTGCTTTTGCAACTGCTCGTACTCGTCCCGGGCCCGGCGCGCGCCCTGGAGATGGGCAATAACCCGCGGCTCGACAAACCGACCGACAAACAAAAAGGCGTCGGCGAAGGCATCCAGACGTACCAGGGCCCTAACGCGGTCGGCCGAGGAGCCGGTCAAAAGCACGACGTCGCCGTCGCGGGCTCTTTCCATTGCCAGTTTCGGCGGCCGTTCGATGCCCATGACGAAACTGAGCGACGATTGCGAAAGCAGTTGGCCGGCCGAATCGAATACCGCCGCTTCCGATAGCGCCCGGAGGCGCGCCTGGGTCGTCACCAGGCCGTCGAAGCGCCGGCGATTGCCCTGGACACCGCGCACCGCCCGGTTGATATCGATCGCCATGGCCAAGGCATCCGCCCGAATGGTCTGCCTGTGCTCGGCGATATAGGCCTCCGCCACCGCGACCGAGGCGCTGACGGCGGTCTGCACGCGCTTGCTGAACCAGCCCTGCAAGCCGACGTCGAAAAACAGCACGGCGAAGGCGGCAACGACGATCGCCGGGGCCACCGCGACGATGCTGAACAAGGTGACCATGCGGATATGCAGCCGAGAGCCCGCCAGGCCGCGCCGGCGTTCCATCCACACCACGGCCAGTCGGCCGCCGACGATGGCGCCGAGGCTAAGCAATAAAACCAGGTCAATCAGCAGTAGCGTCCGGACCGTGGTCGGATCCGGCGTCAGGACACTGCCGGTCAGGGTCGCGTAAGTCGCGATCCCGGCCGCAACGGACAGCGTGGCGACGACCATCGCGACCCGGCGGCCGAGATTGGCCGGGCGCAACCAGTCAGTCCATCTGATCGGTGACGATATTTCCGGATTCTGGGTAATTTTGGTCATCCGGCCAATGGTGGTTGCACACTGCTGCCTTACGAATCTGTGGCTATTATACAAACTTGTTGCAGTTATGCATCACTTGAGGCCACGCACCACCGGAATATCCAAATCCCTGATTTTTTTTCGCAGGGTGTTTCGGTTCACGCCCAGCAATTCGGCCGCCCTGATCTGATTTCCGCCGGTCGCATTCAAACTCATCTCGATCAACGGCCGCTCGATTTCGCGCAGCACCCGGCCGTAGAGGCCGGCCGGCGGCAATCCGGTGCCATGGGCTTCAAAGTAGCGCAGCAAATGATGCTCGACCGAGGAGCCGAGATTGTCCTGCTCTACCGGCTCCGCCGGCGAAGGGCCCATGTCGGTCCCTGCCAATTCGCGTTCGATCACGCCAGCGCCGATGTGATCTTCGGCGTAAAGCACCGCCAGTCGATGCACCATATTTTCCAGTTCACGAACATTGCCCGGCCAAGCATGCGCCTTCAATTGGGCCAGCGCCGCCTCATCAAGGCTTTTCGCCGGCAAACCGTTTTCGCGCGCTTGGGCCAAGAAGTGGTGCGCCAAATCGGCAATATCGTCGCGACGCTCTCTGAGCGGCGGCAGCCGCAACGGCACCACATTCAGGCGATAGAATAAATCTTCGCGAAACAGGCCCTGGTGGATCTGCTGGCGCAAGTCCCTGTTGGTCGCGGCAACGATGCGTACGTTCGTCGATTTTGGCGTACGGCCGCCGACGGAGGTAAATTCGCCTTGTTGCAAGACCCTCAACAGCCGGGTCTGGGCATCCAACGGCATGTCGCCGATTTCGTCGAGGAACAGGGTCCCGCCTTCGGCCTGCTCGAAGCGCCCGACAGAGCGGCTGTTGGCGCCGGTGAAGGATCCCTTTTCGTGACCGAACAGTTCGCTTTCGACCAGCTCCCGCGGCACCGCCGCCATGTTGATCGCGACAAACGGGCCGTTGCGGCGCTTGCCGTAGTCATGCAAGGCGCGGGCGACCAATTCCTTACCGGTACCGGATTCGCCCGAAATCATCACCGTCAGATCGGTTGCCATCAACCGCGCCAAGACCCGGTAAATTTCCTGCATGGCCGCCGATCGGCCGATCAATGGCAGGGTTTCCTCCGCCGAGCCGGCGGCAGCGCTCGGCGGCGATTCGGGCTGCGACAAGGCGCGGTCGACGACGGTCAGCAATTCCTTCAGATCGAACGGTTTCGGCAAATAGTCATAGGCACCGCGTTCGGTCGCCTGGATTGCCGTCAGCAAGGTGTTGCGGGCGCTCATAACGATGATCGGCAAGTCCGGCCGGCGCTGCTTGATGCGCGGCAACAGGTCGAGACCGCTTTCGTCGGGCATAACCACGTCAGTGATGACCAAGTCGCCCTGGTCATCCTGTACCCAGTGCCAAAGCGTGGCGGCATTGCCGGTGACGCGTACGCGATAGCCAGCGCGACCCAATGCATGATCAAGCACCGTGCGAATACTCGCGTCGTCGTCGGCAACGAGAACCATGCCGCTTGGCATTACGGTTCAGTCCTTTCCTCATGGATCGGCAAGACCACGCGCACCCGGCTGCCGCGGCCCAGCATGTCGGCTTCGATCAACCCGCCATGATCGCCGACGATTTTGGCTGCGAGCGCCAATCCCAGTCCGCTACCCTGGGGCTTGGTGGTGACGAACGGATCAAACATGACCGGCAACAGTTCTTCGGGAATGCCGCCACCGTTGTCAGTGACCGCGACTTCCAAGGCCAACCGAACCCGATCGCTGCTGCCCGGCATGGCCAGGCGAACGCCGTGGCGATAGCTGGTCCGGAGACGAACCTCGCCTAGCCGCTGCGTTACCGCCTCGGCCGCGTTTTTCACCAAATTGAGAAAGACTTGGATCAACTGGTCCCGGTTGCCATAGACCGGCGGCAACGACGGGTCATAGTCTTCGGAAATCGCGGCATGGCTGGCGAAACCGGCTTCGGCAACGCGCCTGACATGGTCCAGAACCTCATGGATGTTGACGGCTTCGCGCTCCAGGGGACGGTCATCGGCGAAGGAGTCCATGCGGTCCACAAGGCCGCAAATCCGGTCGGTTTCGGTGCAAATCAATCGGGTTAGGTCGCGGTCCTGTTCATTACAGTTGGCTTCCAGTAACTGCGCCGCGCCGCGAATGCCGGACAATGGATTCTTGACTTCATGCGCCAGCATCGCCGCCATGCCGGCGACGGAACGCGCGGCACCCGCATGGGCGACCTGGCGGTCCATACGGCTCGCGATACCCGGCACGTCGAGCCGCAGCACGACCGCATCATCCAGTTCCGGCAACGGTACCGCGTGGGCGTTGATCAACCGCCGCCCAAGACGCGGCGTCGCCAACTCGATCGCGAATTCCGACACCGCAGATTTTTGGCGGCGGACGTGGTCGGTGAGCGCGGTGATCGGGCTGCCGAACGGCACCAAGTCGGCCAGTCGGCTCTGACAGAGCAGACCGACGCCGACATCGAAAAACGCCTCGCTCGCCGGGTTGGCGGCCCGGATTTGGCCCGTGCCGTCGACAACCAACACCGGATCCGGCAAGGCGTCCACGACGGCTGCCATGTCGACGGGCGGCGGCACCGCCGGCCTGTGCGCGGTTGCCGACGTCATGCCGCGATCCGACCAGCAACGAACGCCTGTCGGATCGCTTCCAGGACCCTATCGGCGTCCGGCTCGGTCAGCACGTGATTGCGAAAGGCGTCCGGATCCGGCAGCGCGTCGGCGTACCGCGCCAAGTGTTTTCGGGCGACCCGCATGCCTTGATCGGTGCCGTAATGCGACAGCATCGCCTGATAATGCGCCTCGATTATCGCCGCCTGTCGCTCAAGGTTCGGCGCCGCCGTCCGCTGTCCTGTCTTGAGAAATCTGCTGACGGCGCCGGGAAACCAGGGCCGGCCGAGCGCTGCCCGGCCGATCATCACACCATCGGCGCCGGAGCGCGTCAAAACCTCCGAGGCATCGTCAAATGTCGATATGTCGCCGTTGGCAATCACCGGAATTGTAACGCGTTGTTTGACCTGCGCGATAAAATCCCAATCCGCCCGGCCGGTGTAGAATTGACAACGGGTGCGGCCGTGAATAGCGATCAAACAAACGCCCAGATCGGCCGCGATGCGCGCCAATTCCGGTGCGTTCCGAGTCTCGTCATCCCAACCAGTCCGCATTTTCAACGTGACAGGTATAGAGACCGAATTTACTGTAGCTTCAATGATTTTCGCGGCATGTTTAAGGTCACGCATAAGCGCCGACCCGGCCGAACCGTGGACCACTTTCTTGACCGGACAGCCCATGTTGATGTCGATCAGATCGACGCCCCGATCGGCGGCCAGCCGGGCCGCCTCGGCCATCATCGCCGGATCGGCGCCGGCGAGCTGCATCGCCCAGGGCCGCCGTTCTCCGGAAAAATCCAGCATGCGGCGGGTACGGCGGTTTTCGATCACCGCCGATCGGCTAGCAATCATTTCCGAAAACACGACCTGACAGCCGAGCCGGCGCGCCAGCCGCCGAAACGGCGGATCGCTGATGCCGGTCATGGGCGCCAGAAACACCCGATCCAGGTTTAACGTGCCGACGGTAATGCACATTTTTTGGGCAGACTCTAATTTGCACAACTTTCGGGCACACTATAATCGGATTGACCTCGAACACCAGAGTTTGCTTGTCCCCGGCGCAACAAATACATAGCTTTCAGTCATGTCGACCACCGCCCTGATCGTTGCGGCCGGCCGTGGCGAACGCCTCGGCAGCGAAACGCCGAAACAATATCTCGACCTCGATGGGCAAAGCCTGTTGACGCGGGTCATCAATGGCTTTGCCGCCCACCCGTCGATTTCCGCCATCACCGTCGTGATCGATCCGAGCCACCGCGGTTTATATGACGCCGCCGTCGCGACTGTAGCCGAAACCGCCGGGCTGCAAGCGCCGGTCACGGGCGGCGACAGCCGACAGGCTTCCGTTCTGGCCGGTTTGGAAGCGCTGGCGCAGACCGGCGGCACCGAACGCGTGCTGATCCATGACGCCGCGCGACCATTCTTCGACGGCGCCCTCATCGATCGCGTGCTGTCGGCGCTGCAATCCGCGCCGGCAGCGATCCCGGCGCTGCCCGTGACCGATAGCCTGCACCGCGCCAACGGCGACGGAACCTTGGACCATCCTGTTGACCGGATCGGGCTTCATCGGGCTCAAACACCGCAAGGGTTCGATTTCGCCGCAATATTGGACGCGCATCGCCGATTCCACGATGCCGCAACGACGGATGACGCCGCCCTCGCCCATTTGGCCGGACTGCCGGTCAAGCTCGTGGACGGCGACGTACGCAATGCCAAAATCACGACACAAGCGGACCTCGAAGACGCCAAACGCTTGGCCGGACGGGGCACGCCGGCGGCCATGGTTCGCGTCGGCAGCGGCTTCGACGTCCACCGCTTTGGCGACGCGCCGGGTCCGCTTCGCCTCGGCGGCATCGACATCGACCATCCGGTTGGCCTGCGCGGCCATTCCGACGCCGACGTGGCGTTGCATGCGATTACCGATGCCCTGCTCGGCGCCATTGCCGGCGGCGACATCGGCGAGCATTTCCCGCCGAGCGACAACGCATGGCAAGACGCCGATTCCGCCCGCTTCCTGCACCACGCCGCGGACATGGTCCGCGCCTGCAATGGCCATATCAATCATGTCGATCTGACCATCATTTGCGAGGCGCCGAAAATCGGCCCGCACCGCCAAGCCATGCGGCAACGCATTGCCGAACTGCTCGAACTCGAGGAGACCGCGGTCAGCGTCAAGGCGACGACCACAGAAAGGCTCGGCTTTACCGGGCGCGGCGAAGGCATCGCCGCCCAGGCGACCGCGACGGTCAGCCTGTGAAGGCCCCGCTGGACGACACGGCCGGCGGCTTCTGGCATCCAGCACATCTCGTCGCGACAGTTGGCGGTATCGGCCACCTCCGCCCAGCGCCCGGGACTTGGGGGTCGCTCGTTGCCTTGCCGCTCGCCTGGCTCGCCTGGCAGGGCGGCGGCGTGGCATTGCTGTTGGCAGCGGCCGTTGCCGCATTTGCCGGCGGCCTCTGGGCCAGCGCCGTCATGGTGCGCGGTTCCGCCGTTAAGGATCCCGGCTTCATCGTCATCGACGAGGTCGCCGGCCAACTGCTGGCGGCGCTGCCGATCCCGTGGTGGTTCGATCAGTCGGCCGGGCTCGGGTCGGTCATGGCAATGGGGCTCGCCTTCGTGTTGTTCCGTGCCTTCGACATCGGCAAGCCCTGGCCAATCGGCTGGATCGACCGCCGGGTGACGGGCGCGTGGGGTGTTATGCTCGACGATGTGGCGGCGGGCCTAATCGCGGCGCTCATACTCGCGGCCATTCTTGCAACAGGAGTGATCGGATGACTTTTTCACCGGCGCTAATGCAATCCGCGGAAGCGTTGCTGGCCGCCTGCCGGGAGCGGGGTTGGACGGTGACCGCCGCGGAATCCTGCACCGGCGGCCTGATCAGCGGATTGCTGACGGAAATACCCGGATCGTCCGACGTGGTCGACCGGGGTTTCGTTACCTATTCCAATCAAGCCAAGGAAGACCTGCTCGGCGTGCCCCGGGCGACGCTCGCCAGCGTCGGCGCGGTGTCCAGGGAAACTGCGCGCGCCATGGCCGCCGGCGCCTGCCGCGCCGCCGATGCTGATGTCGCCGTCGCGGTCACCGGTGTCGCCGGGCCGGGTGGCGGCAGCGTTACGAAGCCGGTCGGGCTGGTGCATATCGCCGCAACCTTGCGCGGTGCCGACCCGGTACACGAAGAACACCGTTTTGGCGACATCGGGCGTGGACCAATTCGCATCGCCACGGTCGCCGCCGCCATGAGCCTGTTGACCAGCCTCGTGGAAGGATCCTGACGGAGCCGGTAATTTGAAGACCGCCGCAATTCTGTCTCTGGGTGGTGTCGTCGCCACCGGATTGGTGATCGCCTGCGCAACCACGCAATTGGCGCCCGGCGCACCTGGCCACCACACCACCGCTGGCTATCAGAACCCGCCGGACAGCCCGGCCCGCCATCCTTGGTACGCGCGCATCGGTTGGGTGCTCGCCGCGCCGTTCCGCCTGTCCGGGCGCCCCGACGTGCCTAAGCAACTGCCGCATGTTCGGGCGAAAGCGGCAACGTTGGACGCCGTCAGCGACCCGAGCAAGCGTTTCAAGGTCACCTGGATCGGCCACATGACGGTTCTGCTGCAACTCGGCGACATCACGATTTTGACCGATCCGTGGCTGAGCGACTATGCCTCCCCAGTGGCACCGATCGGGCCGAAGCGGTTTGTCGATCCGGCGCTTGATTTCGCTGACTTGCCGCCGATTGATGTGGTCGTGCTGTCGCACAATCACTACGACCACATGGATCTGGACACGCTTGCCAATCTGCCCAACCGGGACCGCGTCACCGCCATCGCCCCGCTCAAGCTGGGGCGCTATTTTCGCGAATATGGCTATGGCCGGGTCATCGAACTGGATTGGTATCAGTCGACGGACGTCGGCGCGCTGACAGTGACCGCTTTGCCGGCGATCCTTTGGTCGAAGCGCTCGTTGTTCGCAACCAACGACACCCTATGGGCATCCTTTGCGATGACTATAAAAAACGGGCCGCGGATCTATTTCGGCGGCGACGCGGAATACGGCCCGATTTACAAACAGCTTGCCGCCCGGCATGGCGGCTACGATTTGGCAATACTGGCGATCGGCGCGTATCTGCCGCGCGAGGTCATGCAAGGTTCCCACTGCGAACCTCATAATTGCCTCAGGATCGGCCTCGATCTCGAGGCGTCGAACATCCTCGGCGTTCATTGGGGCACGGTTCGCCTGGGCGACAATCACCCCCTCGACGCGCCGAAATTGCTGCGTGAAGCAGCGGAGCAATGGGGCCTGGACGACGATCGGGTCTGGGTCATGGACATCGGCGAGACCCGGGCCATTCCCGTAACAACGCGACGGGCCGGCCGCTTGCAAACGCCTCCGCCAACAGCGACCCTAAGGCCACACCCGATGAAGAAGGAGTTGCCGCTATGAACAAAGCCCGGTTTCGCGATCCCAATCTTTTGGTGACCGGCGATTGGCTGGCGGCGCATTTGGACGATCCAGGGCTCAGGGTCTTCGATTGCACCACCTACCTGGTCTACGCGACCGGAGACGACGCGCCATACGATGTGGTGAGCGGCCGGGCCGACTATGACGCGGGCCATATTCCTAGCTCCGGCTTTCTCGACCTGCAAGGCGAACTGTCGGACAACACGAGCCCATTTCGTTTCACCATGCCCGCCGCCGAGCGGCTCGCCGAAACGTTCGGTCAATGCGGCATCGGCGACGACACGCGGGTCGTTCTCTACAGCCGCAAGACCATGCAATGGGCGACCCGGGTCTGGTGGATGCTGCGCGCCGTCGGCTTCGACAATGTGGCCATCCTCGACGGTGGCTGGGACAAATGGCAGGCCGACGGCCGGCCGCAATCGACCGCGCCCGACACCTACGGGCCGGCGCAATTGACCCCGCGGCCACGGCCGGAGCTGTTCGTCGACAAAGATGGCGTGCTGGCGGCGATCGGCGACGACGGCAGCACCATCATCAATGCGCTGGCGCCCGATTTGCACAGCGGCGCCAATCCGCGCTACGGCCGGCCTGGGCGCATCCCCGGCAGCGTCAACGTGCCGGCCGCCGCGTTGCTCGATCCCGACACCATGGAACTGCCAACACCGGAAGCCGCCGCCCGGGCATTCGCCTCGGTTGACGTGGTGCCCGAAAAGCGCGCGTTGGTTTATTGCGGCGGCGGCATCGCCGCGACCCTGGATGCCTATCTGCTGCATCAACTGGGCCACGACAATATCGCCGTCTATGACAATTCAATGAGCGAATGGGCTAACGACCCGAGCCTGCCGATCGAAACCGACTGAGCGATCTGCTTCCCTTAATTCCGGATATGGCCAAGCGGCAGCGGTGGCGTCTCGCCGGTCACCGGGTCGGGGCGGCCGTAAAGCGCTTCGGCGCGGTGTTCGAAGGCTTGGACCATGCGCCGCACTGCTTCGTTGAACAGCACCGTGATCGCCTTCTGCAGGATCGCCGACTTGAACTCGAAATCGACGAAGAAATCGATCACGCAGCCGCCGTCGGGCGTGGGCTCGAAGACCCAATGATTGTTGAGATAGCGGAACGGCCCGTCTTTGTAGGCAACGTCGATGCGCCGCCCAGGGCGGTCCATTTTGACGTGAGACGTAAAGCGCTCGCGGAACAGTTTGAAGCCGATGATCAGATCGGCAACGATGAAATTTTCCTCGCGTTTGCGAATGCGCGCGGCGACGCACCAGGGCAGAAATTCAGGGTAGCGCTCGACACCGGCAACCAGATCGAACAATTGATCGGCGGAGAACCGCAATTCACGGCGTTCGGCATGGGTTGGCACCGGCCTAGGCCCCCTGCCCGAACTGAGCCCGGCGCGCCGCTTGAAGTTCGGCAAACTCGGCGCCGGCATGATGTGACGAGCGGGTCAGCGGCGAACTCGCAACCCTGAGGAACCCCTTGCCGTAGCCGACCTGGGCGTAGGCTTCGAACTCATCGGGGGTCACGAAATCGGCCACCCGATGATGTTTCGGCGTCGGCTGCAGATACTGCCCGATGGTCATGAAGTCGACATCGGCGGCCCGGAAATCGTCCATCACTTGATGGACTTCCTCGCGGCCCTCGCCGAGCCCGACCATGATGCCGGATTTGGTGAACATCGCCGGGTCCAGTTGCTTGACCGTGGCCAGCAACTGCAGGGAGGCAAAATAGCGCGCGCCCGGCCGCACCGAGGGATAGAGCCGCGGCACGGTCTCAAGATTATGGTTGAACACATCCGGCTTGGCCTGGACCACGACTTCCACGGCACCATCCTTGCGCAGAAAATCGGGGGTCAAGACCTCGATGGTGGTGGCCGGGCTGGCCTGGCGGATCGCACCGATAACACGGGCGAAATGCTCGGCGCCGCCGTCATCGAGATCATCGCGATCGACGGAAGTGATGACGACATGGGCGAGCCCGAGCCGCTTTACGGCCTGGCCGACATTTTCCGGCTCGAACGGGTCCAATGCACCGGGTTTGCCCGTCCTCACGTTGCAGAAAGCGCAAGCGCGGGTACAAATCTCTCCCATGATCATCATGGTGGCGTGGCCCTGGGCCCAGCATTCGCCGATGTTGGGGCACGCGGCTTCCTCGCACACCGTATGTAGATTGTGTTCGCGAACGATCTTTCGGGTGGCGGCATAACCGGCGGAAACCGGCGCCTTGACCCGCAACCACGGCGGTTTGCGGCGCGCCACCGGCTGATCCGGGCGGTGCGCCTTCTCGGGATGGCGCAATATTTGGTCGTCTGGCCGCACTGTCATCGTCGCAACACTTTCCTATCCATTAGAAATGGATGGCGCGTCCGTAAGCGTCAAGCACTGATTCGTGCATCATTTCCGACAAGGTCGGATGAGCGAAGACAGTATGCATTAATTCTTTCTCGGTGGTTTCCAAAGTTTTGGCGATGCCATAGCCCTGAATCAGCTCGGTGACTTCGGCGCCGATCATGTGGGCGCCGATCAATTCTCCGGTATCGGCGTCGAATATGGTCTTCACCATGCCTTCCGGCTCGCCGAGTGCGATGGCTTTGCCGTTGCCGATGAACGGAAAGCGGCCGACCCTAATTTTGCGGCCGGCGGCGGTCGCCGCCTCCTCGGTCAGGCCGACGGCGGCGACTTGCGGCCGACAATAGGTGCAGCCCGGAATGTTCGACCAATCGAGCGGATGCACGTCGGCGACGCCGGCCAGTTTTTCGACGCAGACCACGCCTTCGTGGCTCGCCTTGTGCGCCAGCCAGGGCGGACCGCAGAGGTCGCCGATGGCGTAGACGCCCGGCTCCCCGGTACGGCAATACTCATCGATCACCACATGGCCGCGATCGACCACGACGCCGGTCCCTTCCAAGCCGATATCCTCGACATTGCCGGTGATACCGATGGCGAGAATGGCGCGATCGACGGCCAGGGTTTCGACCTCGCCATCATCGCGGCGCACCGTCGCCTTGACCCCGTCACCGTCCGGCGCCAGTCCCTCGACCCCCGCGGAGGTGAGAATGCGCATGCCCTGGGCTTCGAAGGATTTGCGCGCAAAGGCGGATATCTCCGCGTCTTCGACCGGCAATACCCGATCCAACATCTCGACCACGGTAACCTCGGCGCCGAAGGTCCGGTAAAAGCTCGCGAACTCGATGCCGATGGCGCCGGATCCGACGACCAACAAGGAATTCGGCATGCGGTCCGGGACCATGGCCTCGCGATAGGTCCAGATCACTTTGCCATCGGGCTCCAGGCCCGGCACCGTCCGCGCCCGGGCGCCGGTCGCCAGGATGATGTGCGGCGCCGTCAGCTCGGCAACGCTCTTGCCGTCCTTGGTGACACTGACGCCACCGCCGCCGGTAAGCCGGCCAGTGCCGTCGAACGCCGTCACCTTGTTCTTGCGCAACAAGCCTTTGACGCCACCGTTGAGCTGCTTGGCTACTTGCCGGGAACGTTTCACGACTTTGTCGAGATCGAAGCTGATGTTGTCAGCGCTGAGCCCGAACGAAGCGGCATGCTGCATCGAATGATAGACCTCGGCACTGCGCAGCAGTGCCTTGGTCGGAATGCAGCCCCAATTCAAGCAGATACCGCCAAAATGCTCGCGCTCGATAACGGCGGCCTTGAGGCCCAGTTGCGCGGCACGAATGGCGGCGACATAGCCGCCGGGGCCGGTGCCGATGACGATGACGTCAAATGCGGTATCGGTCATGGCGAATTACAGCAACATGGTCAGCGGATCTTCGATCAGCTGCCGGAAGGTATCAAGAAACTCCGCGGCTTCGGCACCGCCGAAGACCCGGTGATCAGCAGAAATGGTCGCCCGCATCACCGTCGCCACGGCAACGGCGCCATCTTTGACAATAGGCTGCTGCTTGCCGGTGCCGACCGCCAGGATCGCCGCCTGCGGCGGGTTGATCACTGCCACGAACTCGTCAATGCCGAACATACCGAGATTGGATATGGAGAACGTGCCGCCTTGATAGTCTTCCGGCATCAGCTTGCCGTCGCGGGCACGGCCGGCAAGGTCCTTCATCTCGTTGGCGATCTCCGCCAGGCCCTTGCGGTCCGCGTCACGCACCACCGGAGTAATCAGCCCGGCGTTGGGCAGCGCCACCGCGACGGCGACGTCGACCCGGCGATGGCGCAGCACGGCCGTCTCCGCCCACTGGCTGTTGATGTCGGGATGTCGCTTAAGCGCCAATGCCGCTGCACGAATGATGAAATCGTTGACTGATATTTTGTACGCATCAGAGCGCGCATTCAGGTCTTTGCGCAGATCCAACAGCCGGTCGAGGGTGCAATCGATCGACACATAAAAATGCGGCACGGTCTGCTTGGATTCGGTAAGCCGCCGGGCGATGGTTTTACGCATCGCGTTCAGGGGAATTTCTTCGTAATCCGCGGTCGCCGGCGCCGATGGCGCAGGCGGCGTCGGCGCACGCGCCACAGGAGCGGCTGCAGGCGCGGCAACACCGGCACTCAATGCCGCTTCGACGTCGCGCTTGACGATACGCCCATTCGGCCCGCTGCCTTGTAAGGCAGCAACGTCAAGGCCTGCCTGTTCGGCCATGCGCCGGGCCAGCGGGCTCGCGAATACGCGGCCGCCGGCGGCCGATACCACCGCAGCAGGCGCCGGGGCAGCGGCCACCGCCGGTTTGGCTTCCGGCGCCGGGGCCGCGGCTTCCGGTGCCGGCGGCGCCGCACCGCCATTGGTTGGCGTGGCGGCAAAAGAAGCCAATGCGGCTTCGTCTTCATCCTCTTCGAGAATGACGGCGATGATTTCGTTTACCGGCACATTTTCCGTGCCCTCGGGGATCAGCAATCGGCCGATGCGGCCGTCGTCGATGGTTTCAACTTCCATCGTCGCCTTATCGGTTTCGATTTCGGCAATGACGTCGCCGGCACTGATCGTGTCGCCTTCCTTGACCAGCCAGCGCGCCAACGTGCCCTCGGTCATGGTCGGCGACAAGGCCGGCATGGTAACCGTGATCGGCATTCCTTGTTCCCCCTCGTTAGATCAAATTGTCTGCGTTTGAAGAACGCAGATTGCTCTAGCGGTAGCAGACCGATTTTGCGGCCTCGACGATGTCTTCGACTTGCGGCAAGGCCAGCCGTTCAAGATTGGCGGCATAGGGCATAGGCACGTCCTTGCCGGTCACTCGTGCCACCGGCGCGTCAAGATAATCAAACGCCGCCTCCATGATCGACGCGGCAATTTCCGCGCCGATGCCCGAACTCGGCCAGCCTTCCTCGATCGAAACGCAGCGGTTGGTCTTTCGCACCGACGCAACGACCGCCGCCCGGTCGAGCGGCCGCAAGGTCCGGAGGTCGATGACTTCGGCGTCGATGCCGAGCTCGGCCAACTGCGTCGCCGCCTCCAACGCCTTGAGTACGGTGATCGAAAACCCGACCAGCGTAACGTCGCTGCCGGTCCGGACCACTTTGGCGGCGCCGATCGGCACCACGTAGTCGTCCAGATCAGGAACCTCGCTGCTATGACCGTATAGAATTTCGTTTTCCAAGAAGACCACCGGATTGGGGTCGCGGATCGCCGCCTTCAAGAGGCCCTTGGCGTCGGCCGCCATGGACGGCGCGACGACCTTCAGTCCCGGCACATGGGAATACCATGCCCCGTAACACTGCGAGTGCTGGGCAGCGACGCGCGCGGCCGCGCCGTTGGGGCCGCGGAACACGATGGGACACCCCATCTGGCCGCCCGACATATAGAGTGTCTTGGCCGCCGAATTGATAATGTGATCGATCGCCTGCATGGCGAAGTTGAAGGTCATGAATTCGACGATCGGCCGCAAACCGTAAAAACCGGCACCGACACCGAGCCCGCCGAAGCCATGTTCGGTGATCGGCGTGTCGATCACCCGCCGCGCCCCGAATTCCTCCAACAGGCCTTGGCTGATCTTGTAGGCGCCTTGATATTCGGCAACTTCTTCGCCCATCAAAAAGACCGTGTCGTCGCGGCGCATTTCCTCTGCCATGGCGTCGCGTAGCGCCTCACGCACGGTCAACGTCTGCATGGTGGTGCCGGCCGGCAGCGCCGGATCCGCCGCCGCCAGCGCTGCAATCGGCGCAACGGCAGGCGTCGCTGCGACGGCTGGTGGCGGAGCCGCAGCCGTCGCCGGTGCCGCACTCGCCGCCGTGTCCAAGGCGGCATTGTCTTCGCCCTCGGTCAAGATCAAGGCGAGCAGCGAGTTGACCGCGACGTTTTCAGTGCCTTCCGCAACCAGGATACGGCCGATCACGCCTTCGTCGATGGTTTCGACTTCCATGGTCGCTTTGTCGGTCTCGATTTCGGCCAGGATATCGCCCGAGGACACCGTTTCGCCTTCTTTCACCAACCAGCGCGCGAGCGTGCCTTCGGTCATGGTCGGCGAGAGCGCCGGCATCAAAATTTCAATCGGCATGCTTCAAGCCCCTGACGCTTCGAGAAGGATGTCGGTAAACAACTCGCTCGGATCCGGCTCGGGCGAATTAGTCGCAAACTCAGCGGCTTCCGACACAATGGCTTTAACCTTGGCATCGATCGCCTTCAAGGCATCGCCGTCGGCTATGCCTTGCTCCGACAGCCGCGCCCGGGCTTGATCGATCGGATCGTGCTCGGCACGCATCCGGTTGACCTCTTCCTTGGAGCGGTATTTGGAAGGATCGGACATGGAATGGCCGCGGTAGCGATAGGTTTGCATTTCCAAGATGATCGGGCCGTTGCCGGAACGCACGAAGTCGACGGCTTCCAACGCCGCCGCGCGCACCGCCAGCACATCCATGCCGTCGACCTGACGGCCGGGCACGGCCATGCTCTCGCCGCGCTTAGACAATTCGGTTTGGGCCGAGGCCCGACCGACCGCGGTGCCCATGCCGTACTGATTGTTCTCGATCACATAGATGATCGGCAATTCCCACAACGCCGCCATGTTGAAGGATTCGTAGACCTGACCTTGATTGACCGCGCCGTCGCCGAAATAACAGAGCGTTAGCGCACCGTTGTTGAGATATTTCTGGGCAAACGCGAGCCCGGAGCCGATCGGCACGCTGGCGCCGACGATGCCATGGCCGCCATAGAAATGTTTTTCGCGGCTAAACATGTGCATGGAGCCACCCTTGCCGCGAGAGTAGCCACCACGACGGCCGGTAAGTTCGGCCATCACACCCTTCGGATCCATGCCAGACGCCAACATGTGGCCGTGATCCCGATAGGTGGTAATCGACGCATCGTCCGCCGTCACCGCCGATTGCATGCCGACCACGACCGCTTCCTGACCGATATAGAGGTGGCAGAAGCCGCCGATCAGGCCCATGCCGTACATCTGTCCGGCCTTTTCCTCGAACCGGCGGATCAGCAGCATTTGTTCGAAATAGCCAAGCAGCTCAGTGTCGCTGACCGCCGCTACCGCCGGTGGATCGGTCTTCTTCTTACGACCGCCGGCACGCGTGCGTTTCGCTGCTGATTTTGCCATGGTACCTCCATGCGACCGTTTTGCCTGTTCGGGAAAGGCCAAATTGGCTAGATGTGCGGGCCTTGGCACGTGCCCCGATCGAACCGCAGATTTCCCGGTTTATCGTTCCTAGAATTGGTCAAAAAGTCTTTGTAAAACAAGAACAAATTCGTCATTAACCGAATCACGGTTAATGCGTGCTTAACCGGGCTCTCCGAACATTCCGATAATGCGTTGAAATCGCAGGCTAGAGCAAATTTCGGTCGCCGTCACTCGCCGTCATAGAGGATGACGTCATCCGGATGGGCCAGGCCAAGCACGGCGCGTGCGCGTTCTTCCAGAATGTCACCGTCGATTTGATTGCGGTCGAACAAGGCGACGCGATGCTCAAGAAGGCGCCGTTCGACGCGTACCGCCTCGGTTCCGGTGCGCACACGGCCAATTTCTTCGGCCAGCTGCTTGTAGGCAAGGAAGCCGCGGTCGCCTTCTATCCCATGATAGACGAAATAACCGGCTAGACAGAGCAAGAGAATCGGGAGGAAAGATCCGCCGGCGCGTCGCCTGATTTGTTGGAACTGCCGCATCACCCCATCGAATCAGAAGAGATTCCGTCGGTCAACGGAAATCTTCATTTCGCTTCAAAATCTTACTCCACGTCGTTTACAGCCCGAATCATCAATCGGCAATAACTTGTTACCCAAGGAGGACGCTCGTGCCGGCATAGCCGGCGGCCGGTCCCAAATCTTCCTCGATACGGATCAACTGATTGTATTTGGCCAACCGGTCGGAACGGGCGAGCGATCCGGTCTTGATCTGTCCGCAATTGGTCGCGACGGCCAAGTCGGCAATGGTGACGTCCTCGGTCTCCCCAGAACGATGCGACATCACCGCCCGGTAGGCGGCTTTATGGGCCATCTCCACGGCTTCCAAGGTCTCCGACAAAGTACCGATTTGGTTGACTTTCACCAGGATGGCATTGGCAACACTCGTGTTGATGCCTTCGGCCAGACGGGCCGGGTTGGTGACGAACAGATCGTCACCGACCAACTGAACCCGGTGGCCGATTGCATCGGTCAGCAGACGCCAACCCTGCCAATCGTCCTCCGCCATGCCGTCTTCGATGGAAATGATCGGATAGCGATCGACCAGGTCCTGGTAATAGGCAACCATGCCGGCGGCGTCCAAAGTCTTGCCCTCGCCGGCCAGGACATAATGTTCATCAGAATAAAACTCGGTCGAGGCCGCATCGAGGGCCAAGTAGACCTGCTCGCCCGGCCGGTAGCCGGCCGCCTCGATCGCCTGCAGGATGAAGTCGAGCGCCTCGGTGGTGCCGGCCAGCGACGGCGCGAAGCCGCCTTCATCGCCGACATTGGTGTTGTGGCCGGCATCAACGAGCTTCTTCTTCAGCGCCTGGAATATTTCGGCGCCGACGCGTACCGCTTCGGCGATGGAGCCGGCCGTGACCGGCATAATCATGAATTCCTGGATGTCGATCGGATTATCGGCGTGGGCGCCGCCGTTGACGATGTTCATCATCGGCACCGGCAAAGTGCGCGCGGCCGTACCGCCGACATAGCGATAAAGCGGCAAGCCGGATTCCGCCGCCGCCGCCTTGGCCATTGCCAGGCTGATGCCGAGAATGGCATTGGCCCCGAGGCGGCCTTTGTTGGCGGTGCCGTCGAGCGCGATCATCGCCAGATCGACGGCATGCTGTCGGTCCGCGTCGAGCCCTGACAGCGCGTCGAACAACTCGCCATTGATCGCATCGACCGCGTCCTGCACCCCCTTGCCGCCGTAACGCGCCCCGCCGTCACGGCGTTCGACGGCTTCATGGGCGCCGGTCGACGCGCCGGAGGGGACCGCCGCCCGCCCGAACGCGCCGGAATCGAGGGTCACGTCGACCTCAACCGTCGGATTGCCCCGACTGTCGAGGATCTCGCGCCCCGTTATGTCGACAATCGCACTCATCGTCATTCCTTTCGGTAAACGCCCGGCTCAGGCGGCTTGCTTGGCCAGTCGGTCGAAGGCCAAAAGCCGCGCCAACAAAGCTTCCATTTGCGACAATGGCACCATGTTGGGCCCGTCGGAGGGTGCTTTGTCTGGATCTTGATGGGTTTCCATGAACACCGCCGCCACACCGACGGCGATCGCTGCACGCGCCAGCACCGGCACAAACTCACGCTGGCCGCCGGAACTCGTGCCCTGACCACCCGGCTGCTGTACGGAATGGGTCGCGTCGAAGACGACGGGAAACCCGGTTTCCGCCAGGATCGGTAGGCTGCGCATGTCGCTGACCAGGGTGTTGTAGCCAAAGCTGGCACCGCGCTCGCAGACCAGCACGTTTTCGTTGCCCGACTCCACGACCTTGTCGACGACGTTCTTCATGTCCCAGGGGGCCAGAAACTGGCCTTTCTTGATGTTGATGGCGCGGCCGGTTTCCGCCGCGGCGACCAATAGGTCGGTTTGCCGGCACAGATAGGCCGGGATCTGCAGCACATCAACGACCGTGGCGACGGCCGCGCATTGGTGCGGTTCATGGACGTCGGTCAGCACCGGACAGCCGAATTCGTTGCGCACCTCTTCGAACACGGCCAACGCCGTGTCGAGGCCGACGCCACGCGGTGCCGAGCGGCTGGTGCGGTTGGCTTTGTCGAACGAAGTTTTGTAAATCAGGCCGATTCCCAAGCGGCTGGTCATCTCAGCCAGCGCGCCGGCCATATCCATGGCGTGCTGCCGGCTTTCCATTTGGCAGGGGCCGGCGATCACGGCAAACGGCCGGTCGTTGGCGATTTCCACATTGCCGACGCGAACGGTGCGCGACGTTGTCATGGTTTTGATCCTTTCAGACGAGCCGTGACTGGCGAACGGCGGCCGCGATGAAGGCGGCAAAAATCGGGTGCGGCTCGAACGGTTTCGATTTCAACTCGGGATGGAACTGCACGCCGACATACCAGGGATGGCCGTCAAGTTCTACGATTTCCGGCAGGCTGCCATCCGGCGACATGCCGGAGAAAACCAGGCCGTTCTCTTCCAACGGCTGGCGGTAATTGATGTTGACCTCGTAGCGATGACGGTGGCGCTCCTCGATCATGGCGGTGTCATAGATTTCCGCGATTTTGCTGCCGGGTTGCAATTGGCAGGGATAGGCGCCGAGACGCATGGTGCCGCCTTTGTCGCTGTCGCTCGAGCGCTGTTCGGTGACGTTGCCGTGCTGCCATTCGGTCAGCAATCCGACCACCGGGTGGTCACAGGGCCCGAACTCGCTGGAGTTGGCGCCCTTGAAGCCAGCCAAGTTCCGCGCCGCTTCGATAACCGCCATCTGCATGCCGAAACAGATCCCGAAAAACGGCACATTGCGGGTGCGGGCGAAGTTCGCGGCCCAGATCTTGCCCTCGGCGCCGCGCGAACCAAAGCCGCCCGGCACGAGAATGCCGTCGACCGGCTCCAAATGCTGCACCGCCTCGTCGCCGCATTCGAAGACTTCCGAATCGACCCATTTCAGGACCACCCGAACGTTGTTGGCGAAGCCACCGTGGGTGAGCGCCTCGGCCAATGATTTGTAGGCGTCCTTCAATTCCACATACTTGCCGACGACAGCGATCGTCACCTCGCCTTCGGGGGCCGCGACCTTGTCGACGATGGTCTGCCAGCGTCCCAGGTCGATATCGCCGTCGTCTAAGCCGAAATGCCGAAGCACGCCGCGGTCCAAGTCGCCTTGATGGTAGTCCAAGGGAACCTGATAGATAGAAGCGACGTCGCTGGCGGTAATCACGGAATCGTTGCCGACGTTACAAAACAAGGCAATCTTGCGACGCTCGGAATCCGGTATAGGCCGTTCGCAGCGGCACAGCAAAATGTCCGGTTGGATGCCGATGGAGCGCAGTTCTTTCACCGAATGCTGGGTCGGCTTGGTCTTGATTTCGCCGGCCGCCTGCAAATAGGGCACCAAGGTCAAATGAATATAAAGGCTGCGTTCCCGCCCGAGATCGTTGCCGAGTTGGCGGATCGCCTCCAGGAACGGCAGGCCTTCAATGTCACCGACCGTGCCGCCGATTTCGACCAGAACGAAGTCGGTGTCGGCCGGATCGGTCAGGACGAAGGCTTTGATGGCATCGGTGACATGCGGGATGACCTGAACCGTTGCGCCGAGATAGTCGCCGCGGCGTTCGCGGGCGATGACTTGCTGGTAGATGCGGCCGGTGGTGATGTTGTCGGCGCGCGAGGCCGGGACACCGGTAAACCGCTCATAATGGCCAAGGTCCAAGTCGGTCTCGGCGCCGTCGTCGGTGACGTAGACTTCGCCATGCTGATAGGGGCTCATGGTGCCGGGATCGACGTTGATATAAGGATCCAGCTTGCGCAATCGAACCTTGTATCCGCGTGCCTGCAACAGCGCTCCCAGCGCCGCGCTTGCCAGACCTTTTCCAAGGGAAGAAACCACGCCGCCGGTGATGAAAATGTACCGCGTCATGGACCTTCCGTTTAAGGCATATTGTTGAATAACTAAAGCGCGATCCTGACTATTTCGTCAGAACACGGCCCAAACCTATGAGTTTCAATGGCTTACTTGGTGATCGGTACCGAGGGCTCAGCCGGTTTCGGGGCCTCTTCGGTGGCCGCGCCGGCCGGTTGGTCGAGAATCGATCGTTGTTCACGATGGGCACCGGACAAAAACGCAAGTGCAATGGATGTCACAAAGAATAGCGCTGCGAGTATCGCCGTGGCCCGGGTCAGCAGATTGGCAGCACCCCGGCCGCTCATCAAACCGCCGCCGGCGCCACCGCCGCCGCCGATGCCGAGCGCGCCGCCTTCCGACCGCTGCAGCAGCACCATGCCGATCATCGCCACCGCGATCAGCACGTGGATCACCAAAACGATCGTTATCATGTCGTGTTACTCCTACCGCCCGAGTGGTTCATGGGCCGCGCCGCTTTTAGCGCATCCGGCGGCATATTGCCAGCGCCAACGCACGCGTCCATGAACAGCAAATAGGCGCTCACAAAACCGCTTCAACGATCGGCCAAAAATCCGCCGCCGTCAGGCTGGCGCCACCGACCAAGGCGCCGTCGACATTGTCGATCGCCATCAAGGTCTCGGCATTATCAGCCTTGACGGAGCCGCCATAGAGTACGCGCACCGCGCCGGCGTCGGCCATGGCCGCGGCCAGGCGCTTGCGAATATGCCGGTGCGCCGCCTTCACGTCGGCCTGGGTCGGCGTCAAGCCGGTGCCGATGGCCCAGACCGGCTCGTAAGCCACAACCGTATTCTTTGCCGTGGCGCCGGCCGGCAAAGAGCCTTTGATTTGGCGGCTCAGCACGCGCAGCGTTTTGCCGCTGTCGCGTTCGGCCCGGGTCTCGCCGATGCAAATGATGGCGATAAGACCGGCGCGCTGTGCGGCTGCCGTCTTGGCCGCGACCGCGGCATCACTTTCGCCATGATCGGCGCGGCGCTCGGAATGGCCAACAATCACGTAGCGGCAGCCCGCGTCTTTCAACATTTCGGCACTGATGTCGCCGGTATGGGCGCCGCTCGCCTTGGCATGGCAATCCTGGCCGCCGACGGCGATCCGCCGCGCTAGTTTTTGCGATCGCACCGCATCGACCAAGCCGGTGATCCCAGTGGCCGGCGGGCAAATCAGAATATCGCAGCCGAACGGCCCGCCATGGCCGGCGACGCGTTTGCCCAGCGCCTTCAACTCTTTGTTAGCCGGTCGCGACAAGCCGTTCATTTTCCAGTTTCCGGCGATCAAGGGACGCGGAGATGCCGCCATGCCATACCCTCTCAGTGGTGTATCCAAGGTATTCGTCGGCGCAGGTCATAACAGGTCATGGTCGATCTGTCATGCCGACCCCTGACAATCGGTTGCAGCATGACTACATGCTTCCTAATATGCGGCCCTGTGCGATTGACTGATGGTCGGCGGGCCAAGTAGCCAAAGAGGTCGAAATGCTGAATTCCATGCGCAAGGGCGCCGGATCCTGGGTCGCCAAGATATTTCTTGGGCTGCTTGTCCTCAGTTTCGGCATGTGGGGCGTTGCCGACTATGTCGTTGGTGGCGGCGACCAGACCATCGCCGAAGTCGGCGGCAGCGAAATCACCGGTTACGACTACCAGCGGCAAATTCAGCGTGACATGCAAATTCTGGGGCGCCGCATCGGCCGCGTGCTGACGCCGGAGCAGGCGCAAGCGTTCGGTTTGTACGAGGCGGCGTTACAATCGCTCATCCGCGAACGGCTGGTCGACCAGGCCAGCGCCGAATTTGGCCTGGCCATCGGCGACGACCAGGTAACCGGCAGCATCCGCAACAATCCCGCCTTCCGCAACAGCCTGGGCGATTTCGACCGCTTCCGGTTCGAGCAATTGCTGGCATCCAACGACCTCGACGAAGCCGGCTATGTCCAGCTGATGCGCCGCGACTTGGCGCGCTCCCAGTTGATCGGCTCGGTCGGTGTCGGCGTCGAAAAAGCGCCGGACGTCCTGGTCGACGCCATCTACCGCTATCGCCGTGAACAGCGCCTGGCGCGGTTCATCGCGTTGCCGAACAGCCGCATCGGCGATATCGCGACACCGGACGACGCGGCGCTGGAAGCCTTTCATAGGGACAACGAAGACCGCTACACCGTCCCGGCCCTGCGCACCATTGCCTATATCACCGTCAGCCCGGCCGATCTGGCCGATCCGACCCAAGTGAATGCGGAAGATTTGCAGGCCGAATACGACGCCCGCCTCGAGGAATTCACCACGCGGGAGCGGCGGACCGTCGAACAAATGGTGTTCGGCGATCAGGAGGAGGCGCAAAAGGCCTTCGATCGGCTGCAGGCCGGTGAAGCCTTCGCCGCGGTGGCAAAAGACATGCTGGAATTGGAAGCCGACGACATCGCGCTCGGCGACGTTGTCGAACAAGACCTGCCGGAAGGCCTGGGCAAGGTTGCGTTCGGCGCCGGCGAAGGCGAAGTCACGGCGCCGCATCAGACCGATTTCGGCTGGCACGTGCTGAATGTCGGCAAAATATTCGCCGGCGGCACCAAGAGCCTCGCCGACGTGACGGAGGACCTGCGCGGCGACATCGCCTTGCGCCTTGCCGCCGACGAATTGGTCGAACTGATGGAGCGCCTGGAAGACGAAGTGGCCGGCACCGGATCGATCGAGCAGGCAGCCGCCACGGTCGGGTTAGCATTGAAGTCGACCGGCGACATCGACGCCCAGGGCCGGCTAGCCGACGGCAAGACTTTGGCCGAACTGCCGGCCATGCCGGGCTTCCTGCAGACCGCGTTTGCCGCCGACCCGAGCGCTGATCCGGAGCGTATCGACGGTGACGACGGCAGCTACCTGATGTTCAAAGTCACCGCGACCAAGGATCCCGCGGTCCAGCCTTTGGCGGACGTCCGCGCCAAAGTCATCACCGATTGGCAGGACAATGAGCGCGATCGCCTGAATGGCGAGGCAGCGGCCAAGCTCGTCGAGCGTCTCGACAACGGTACATCCTTGGAAGACATCGCCAAGGAGTTCGGGGTCGACATCGCTGAGTCGGGGGCGCTGACGCGGACCGGCCCGGTCGGCCAGGAAACGCCGCTGCCAGTTGCCCTGCAGGCGGGCTTGTTCGAGATCGACCGCGGCGCGGCGACGACGGCCGGCGACACTGGCAAGCAGTCCCACTATATCGCACTGTTGACGGAAATTCGGCCGGCCGACGCCAAGGCCGACGAAGAGGTTCGCGAGCGCCTAGCCGGGCAGTTGGCCAACGCCTTCGGCAGCGACCTGATCAGCCAGTACCGTGAACGCCTGCAAAGTCAGATCGGCGTGACCATCGACAATGCCGCCTTCGCCGCGGCCACGGAAGGCAACATCTGAGGCATGTTCACCCCCGGTTTTGAAGACTTCGCCGCGCGCTACGATGTCGGCGAGGCGCAAGTCGTTTGGTCGTCCATCGTAGCGGACCTGGAAACCCCGGTTTCGGCAATGTTGAAGCTTGCCGACGACCGGCCGAATTCGTTTCTATTGGAATCGGTCGAAGGCGGCGCGGTGCGCGGCCGCTATTCGATCATCGGCCTGAAACCGGACCTGATCTGGCGCTGCCAGGGCAACCAGGCCGAGGTCAACCGCCAGGCGCGCTATGATCCGGATGCTTTCGAGCCGGTCGACGGCGGCGCCCTGGACAGCCTGCGCGCCCTGATCGCCGAGACCCGGATCGACCTGCCGGCGGAACTGCCGCCCATGGCAGCAGGACTGGTCGGCTATATGTCCTACGACATGGTCCGGCTGATGGAGCGGCTGCCGGAAGAAAACCCCGACGTGCTTGGCCTGCCCGACGGCATGTTCGTGCGGCCGACGGTCATGGCGATATTCGATTCCGTGCGTGACGTCGTCACCATCATCACCCCGGTATGGCCGAAGGAAGGCTTGTCGGCCCGTGCCGCCTATGCCCAGGCCAACGAGCGCCTGGCCGACGTGGTCACCGATTTCGAGCGCGCCCTGCCCTACAGCCCGGGCCACGGCGAGGATATCGCCGCATTGCCGGAGCCGACGTCCAACACCACCAAGGCCGACTACTACGCCATGGTCGAACGGGCCAAGCGCTACATTCGCCAAGGCGACGTCTTCCAAGTCGTGCCCTCGCAACGTTTCGAGGTGCCGTTCGCCTTGCCGGCCTTCTCGCTCTACCGCGCGCTCAGGCGGACCAACCCCTCGCCGTTTCTGTTTTTCCTCAATTTCCCCGAATTCTCCGTGGTCGGGTCGAGCCCGGAAATCCTGGTAAGGCTGCGCGACGGTCAGGTGACCTTGCGACCGGTCGCCGGCACCCGGCCGCGCGGCGCCGACGCCAACGAAGACCAGGCCTATGCCGACGACATGCTGTCCGACCCGAAGGAATTGGCCGAGCATCTGATGCTGCTCGATCTCGGCCGCAACGACGTCGGCCGGGTCGCAAAAATCGGCACGGTCGAAGTGACCGAACGCATGATCGTCGAGAAATACTCCCACGTCATGCATATGACATCCAACGTGGTCGGCGACATTCGCGACGACTTCGACGCGGTCGACGCGCTGGTCGCCGGCTTTCCCGCCGGAACAGTCTCGGGCGCGCCGAAAGTCCGCGCCATGGAGATCATCGAGGAGCTGGAGCAAGAGCGCCGCGGCATTTATGCCGGCGCCATCGGCTATTTCTCGGCCAGCGGCGCCATGGATACCTGCATCGCGCTCCGCACCGCCTTGGTCAAAGACGGCAAGATGTACGTCCAAGCCGGCGGCGGCGTGGTCGCCGACAGCGAACCGGAAGCCGAATACCAAGAGACCGTGAACAAGGCACGGGCGCTGATACGCGCGGCGGAAGAAGCAGTCCGTTTTGCTTCACGGCCCGGGCGGAATGTTTAGAGAGGTGGCCCTTGGTCGCCTACCCTTGCGAGAAAAACGCAATTCCACAGGATCGAGAGCAAAGCCGAATTCAGGCAAGCGGCGGCATTTCGAATGTCGCACCGGTTAGGCGGGTTTTGACCCTGGGTTCTCTAACTCGGGGCTGGATGTCAAGCTCTCCATGCTATACCTGCCGGGTTCACTGTTCTCTCCGCAGTAGCGGCTATGCCCTCTGCATAATGGCGTTGGAGGACGTTGGCGGATCAATGTGTAAATCGCGTTTGCCTAGATGGTGGCTCGCAAAGCCAGGGTCGATCTCGCCGACGCCGCCGTCCCGACAGGGACATC
>Ga0315336_1001412_pt1 | contig 47023 bp, 51 predicted proteins | sample ASW5metaG_FD_204512 | JGI IMG/M metagenome (GOLD analysis project Ga0315336, IMG submission 204512) | Ammonia-oxidizing marine archaeal communities from Monterey Bay, California, United States - ASW #5 | ecosystem: Environmental > Aquatic > Marine > Intertidal zone | place: USA: California... | reverse complement strand
TTAATTCTAAAATACCCTCTTCATTTGAAGGATTAATCTCTTTACCAGGTGTTGGTAATAAAACAGCAAGTGTCTTTCAAAATGAAATTTTAAAAATTCCACGTATCGCTGTTGATACCCATGTTTTCAGGGTTTCTAATCGTTTAGGTTTAGTTAAAACAAAGACCGCAGATCAAACTCAATTGTATTTAGAGCAAATAATCCCTAAAAAATGGCATATGCAAGCACATAATTTTTTAATCCTTCACGGTAGAAGAGTATGCAAATCACAAAAACCGTTGTGTGAAGTATGCTTTATTAATAAATGGTGCTTATTTGATAAAAAAAATTGATTTTTATAGCAATTATTACATATTTCATCTTAGTTCTTATGTTAAATTGCTCTTTTGTTGAAATTGCTAATTAACACTAGTTTTTTGAAAATTTTAATAATTTAGAAACTTCAGATTGGTTTAGATGAAAAAGTAAATCCTAAAAAATTGCTACATAAAATACATCAAATTAATTGAAAATCTTTATAACAAATCTGAATTTTTTCTTTAGTATTTATTAAATTTCCTTTTATATCTCTAATTTCAAAATGCTCAACACGTGGGACACTTACAATCGAGTTAAAGAATAAAAATAATCTACATTTTTTTGTATCAAATCGTGCTGTTTTTGTATTACCATCGAATCTGATTAATTGAGGCTCCCCAAGATCAGACTTCAATTGTTTTAGTGTTTTTCCTAAAAAATTTATTTTAATTATTTTTTTTTGTTCTCTAAATAATTTTTTTTCTTTTTTCTTTTCAATATTAAGAGTTTCTTTTTTTTTTGCAAAGGTATCAATTATTTCAATATATTTTTCTTCATTTTCGCCAATACTTAACTCGCTAATATCTAATTTTTTTTTAATCTTTTCTTCGTTATTAATTATTTTTTTAACCGATGTTTTTATACTACTTGTGGCCTTTGTAATTTCTTTAGCCACTTTAACTGAGGAACAGCCTGATAATATTAAAATAAATATAAGAAATAATAATATCCGCATTGCTCTATGAGTAAAATAATTATAGTCTAAAAAGACAAATAATGCTTACATTAATCAAATCTCCATTCATAGAATATAAATTAACAATTCTTCGGAATAAAAGAACATCTAATTCATTATTTAGACAGACAATGAATGAAGTTAGCTATTTAATTGCTGGGGAAGTTTTGCAACACCTTGAATATAAAAAAATAAATATTCAAACACCCATTACTAGAACAACAGGACTTAATATAGCAGACCCGCTTATTATTGTGCCTATTTTGCGTGCTGGCTTAGGTTTAATAGAGGGATTTGTTAAATTTTTACCTAATGTTGAAAAAGGACATATTGGATTGTATAGAAATGAGCAAACTTATCAACCAGTAGAATATTTATGCAAATTACCTAAAGTAAAAAACAAAAAAATTCTCATTCTCGACCCAATGTTAGCAACAGGTAATTCTTCCTCAGCAGCAATTGATCTAATTAAAGATAAAGGTGTTAGAGTTAAAGATATTAAGTTAGTCTCCTTATTGGCATCTCCAGAAGGTATTAAAAACTTAAATAAGAACCAAAAAGGCCTCCACGTTTTCACATGTAGTCTAGACAAAAAGCTAAATAAGAAGAAATATATTGTACCAGGATTAGGTGATGCTGGCGACAGATATATGGGGACATAAATAGTAAATTTTGCAATTTATCCACTATCCAATTTTTTAAATAATTTTTTTTTATAATAAAAATGTTAACAGTGCACTATCAATAATTCTTTATAAGGAGATCTTTGTTTATGAAAAATTTTTTAAATATATTTATTATTTCTTTCGCACTTGTATTTTCTACAAGTGTGTTTGCAAACAAAATTGGAGTCATTTATGACTCAGGTGGTAAGTTTGACAAGTCTTTTAACGAGTTAGCTTTTAATACAGCTGAGAGAGTTAAAAATGAACTTGGTTGGGATATGGTTGAATTTGAAGCTGCAAATAATACTCAAATTGAACAAGGCATGAGAAAAGTTGCAGATAGAGGTGCTACTTTAATAGTTGCTATGGGTTTTGCGCAAGCAGATGCAGTAGCTGCAATAGCACCACAGTATCCGGATATCAACTTTGTTGCTGTTGATGTTTGTTGGGTAGATGATCCTGCAGGAAATATTTATCAAGCTTGTTACTTAGAGCATGAGGGTTCATTTTTAGTAGGTATAATTGCTGCTATGGCATCAAAAACTGGAACAGTAGGTTTTGTTGGTGGAATGGATATTCCTTTAATTCGAAAATTCCAAGGTGGTTATGAACAGGGTGCTAAACATGCTAATCCAGATATTGAAGTGCTCGCTAATATGACAGGCACTACTCCTGAGGCGTGGAATAATCCTACTAAGGGTGCAGAATTAACAAAAGCACAAATTGATAAAGGTGCCGATGTTGTTTATCAAGCTGCTGGCGGAACTGGTATAGGAGTTCTTCAGGCTGCTGCGGATGCTGGAATTTATGGTATAGGCGTTGATACTAACCAAAACTGGATGCATCCAGGTAGTATGTTAACTTCTATGTTAAAGCGTTTGGATCTAACTATTTTTGAACAAGCAGAAAAAACTGTTGCAGGAACTTTTGAGCCAGGTATTCATTTTTTAGGCCTTGCTGATGGTATGGTTGGATATGCTATAGAAGATGGTCAAGTAACTGCTGATATGCAAAGTGCTGTTGAAGCAGCAGCAGCAGATATAATTAGTGGCGCTATTACTGTTGCTGATTGGTCACAAGAATAATAAAATAAATAGTATAGGCGAGACTTTAAAATTACTTTATAGAATTTTATGGCCTCGCCTATTTTAGAGTTATTAAATATCAACAAGTCTTTTGGTCACGTTCAAGCTAATAAAGACATTACATTAACAATTAACAAAGGAACAATTCACGGAATCATCGGTGAAAATGGTGCCGGCAAATCTACTTTAATGAGCATTGTTTATGGCTTTTATCAAGCTGACTCTGGCACAATTAGTATCAATGGTAAAATAATAAACTTAAAATCACCCCGCGATTCTATTGTAAGTGGCATAGGCATGGTTCATCAACATTTTATGTTGGTAGAAAATTTCACAGTTTTAGAAAATATAATTTTAGGTTTTGAGGGTGAACTTGTTTTTGGAAAAAAATTAGAGAAAGCAAAAATAAATTTAAAAAATTTATGTGAAACATATAAATTAAATATTGATTTAGATTCAATTATTTCAGATTTATCTGTTGGTTTTCGTCAAAGAGTTGAAATTCTGAAATCATTATACCGAGGAGCTGAAATTTTTATTTTGGATGAGCCAACAGGCGTTTTAACTCCTCAAGAAGTTGATGAACTTTTTAAAATTTTACGATCACTTCAAAAAGAAGGTAAAACAATTGTTTTAATTACACATAAATTAAATGAGATTATGGCTTTAACAAGTGAAGTCTCAGTAATGCGACAAGGTGAAATGGTAGGTCATAAAAATACTGAGTCCACTAATAAAGAAGAATTAGCTGAAATGATGGTTGGAAGAAGCGTCTTACTTAGAATCAATAAAACTGAAGCCAAAAAAGGTGATGTTGTATTTAGGGTCAATAATTTACAGGTAAAAGATGATTTAGATGTAATGAGGGTAAAATATATTAATTTAGATATTCATGAAGGTGAAATTCTTGGACTAGCTGGAGTAACAGGTAATGGACAAACAGAACTTCTCGAAGCCTTATCTGGCATAAGAAAAATTGAGTCAGGAGAAATTCAGCTATTTAATGAAACTATTTCTGATCAAAATAATTTTTTAAATCCTAGAGATTTAAAAGAAAAAGGATTAGCTCATGTACCTGAGGACCGACAAAGAATGGGACTTATTACTGAATTTAAAGCTTATGAAAATTTAATTTTTGGTTATCATTATCAACAACCTTTTTCTAAATCTTCAATATTAAAAGAGAAAGACATATTATCTCATTCAAGAAAAGTAATGAACGATTATGATGTGCGTCCCCAATCACCAAATTTAATTACCTCTAATTTTTCAGGCGGTAATCAACAAAAAATAATTTTAAGTCGCGAGTTAAATAAGAACCCAAAGGTATTATTGGTGGGTCAGCCAACTAGAGGGGTGGATATCGGAGCAATTGAATTTATTCATCAAAGGCTTATTGATATGAGAAATAAAGGTGCAGCCATTCTTTTGGTTTCAGTTGAATTAGAAGAAGTTTTATCCCTTTCAGATAGAATTGTTGTAATGTTTGATGGTAAAATTGTTGGTGAGAGAAATAATAAAGATGTAACTGACCGTGAAATAGGTTTGTTAATGGCAGGGATTGCTTAATGAGCATTCTAGTTGATAAATCAAAGGTTCCTTGGTGGGTTTCTAATTTAATTGTACCACTAGTAAACTTAATATTAGCTCTTTTAGTATCAGGCTTATTTATTTTTATAGCTGGTGAAAATCCTATCCAAGCCGTTCAGCTCATTATTTATGGTTCTTTTGGATATATAGAGGGTTTTGCTTATACACTTTATTATACAACTAATTTTATTTTTACAGGTCTTGCATTTGCAGTAGCTTTTCATTGTCGCCTTTTTAATATTGGAGGAGAAGGCCAAGCATATATCGGAGGCCTTGGTGTATTTTTTGTTGCAATAAATTTTACTTTTCTACCAGTTCCAATTGTTTGGTTGTTAGCTATAGTTGGGGCTTCTTTATTTGGTGGAGCTTGGGCATTTATTCCTGCCTACCTTCAGGCTAAAAGAGGGAGCCATGTTGTAATAACAACTATCATGTTTAATTTTATAGCTGCATCTTTGATGGTTTTTTTACTTGTTGATGTCATCCGCGATACTAACCAAATGGGCCCACATACTGTGGCTGTTGCCAAAGAACTTTGGTTTCCAACATTCAAGGAGTTTGCTCAACTATTTGGAATTAAAATTAGATATTCACCTCTAAACCTTTCCTTTCTTATAGCAATTGCAGCATTATTTTTCGTTTGGTTTTTAATTTGGAAAACAAAATGGGGTTATGAAATGCGTGCAGTAGGATATAATGCAAAGGCTGCAATCTATGCAGGTATTTCACCATATAAAAACATTATAATTGCAATGTTAATATCTGGAGCGCTGGCTGGAATGTTAAGCTTAAATGAAATACTTGGTGTTCATCATAAAATAGTAGCAGGCTTTCCTGCAGGTTATGGATTTACTGGAATAGCCGTGGCATTAATGGGAAGAAATCATCCAATAGGAATTTTGCCAGCAGCTTTTTTATTCGGTATTTTATATCAAGGAGGATCCGAAGTAACTTTTGATATGCCTAATATTACAAGGTACATGTTTGTAGCTGTTCAAGGTGTAATTATTTTATTTAGTGGCGCTTTAGAAAATTTACTTAGACCTCAAATAGAGAGTTTTTTTGTTAAACGTTTAAATACAGTGAAGACAGCGTAATGGAATATTTTTCAGATATTGCTTCGCTACTTAATTCTACTTTTAGAATTTCAACACCATTAGTTTTTGCTGCAATGGCTGGCCTTTTTGCCGAACGATCAGGAGTGATAGATTTTGGTTTAGAAGGAAAAATGCTAGCAGCAGCTTTTGCGGCAGCAACTGGTTCTTATTTTTTTGGTTCAGAATGGTTGGGACTGATATTAGCCATGATGGCTTGTGTCAGTCTATCAATGTTACATGGATTCGCCTCTGTGACACATAAAGGAGACCAGGTTGTATCCTGTGTAGCAATTAACATTTTAATGATTGGGCTTACGACTGCATTGGCTGCAGCTTGGTTTGGTCAAGCAGGTCTAACACCAACACTAAATAATGACCAAAGATTTTTAGAAATTACTCTTCCTTTTGCAGATACTTTAAGGCCTATTCCAATAATTGGATTAATTTACAGCGATATAATAAGTGGACATTATATTTTTGTATATATAGCTTATTTATTGGTACCAGTAGTTTATTGGATTGTGTTTAAAACAAGTTTTGGACTAAGACTCCGTGCAGTTGGAGAAAATCCAAGCGCTGTAGATACTGCAGGTATTAATGTTTTTTCTATGCGCTATAAGGCATTGGCGATCAATGGAGTTTTAATTGCTTTTGCTGGCGCCCATTTATCAACAGCTGTTAATGCTAATTTTTTTAGAGAAATGTCTGCTGGTAGGGGATACTTAGCCTTAGCGGCATTAATTTTTGGTAAATGGCATCCTAAAACCGCTCTTCTTGCTTGTTTGTTATTTGGATTTACGGATGCTTTACAAATAAGATTGCAAGGTGTTGAATTGCCCATTGTAGGAACAATTCCTGTTCAGTTAATTCAAGGGATACCATATGTTTTAACAGTCATTTTACTTGCAGGATTTGTAGGAAAGGCAGTAGCTCCTAGTGCTATTGGCCAACCTTACATTAAAGAGAGATAAAGAATATAATTGTAAAAAAATTGACAATTGTTTTTATAAAATTAAATATTTATTAGATAATAAATGAGGAATTAAAATGAATGAAGTTAGTAAATGTCCAGTAATGCATGGCGCTGTTACTAGTAACAGCGGTAGCGGTACATTAAATCGAGACTGGTGGCCAAACCAGTTGAATTTAAATATTCTACACCAGCATGATAAGAAATCTAATCCTATGGGCCAAGATTTTGATTATCGGGAAGAATTTAAAACACTAGACTACGATGCTTTAAAAAAAGATTTACACAATCTCATGACAGACTCACAGGATTGGTGGCCTGCAGACTATGGACATTATGGGCCTTTCTTTATTCGTATGACTTGGCATGCAGCAGGCACATATAGAACTGGCGATGGTCGTGGTGGCGGTGGTACTGGTGCACAACGTTTTGCTCCACTTAACAGTTGGCCCGATAATGGTAACTTAGATAAAGCACGTAGACTTCTTTGGCCTATTAAAAAAAAGTATGGAAATAAGATTAGCTGGGCCGACTTGGTAATTTTAGCAGGTAATGTTGCTATTGAATCTATGGGCGGTAAGACTTTTGGCTACAGTGGTGGGCGCCTTGATATTTGGGCACCAGAAGAAGATATCTACTGGGGTGCAGAAAAAGAATGGCTTGCTAACAAGCGCTATACTGGTGAACGTGATCTTGAAAATCCTCTTGCAGCGGTTCAGATGGGTTTGATTTATGTTAATCCTGAGGGTCCAGATGGTAATCCAGATCCAATTGCAAGCGCAAAAGATATACGCGAAACATTTGGTCGTATGGCTATGAATGATGAAGAAACAGTTGCTCTCATTGCAGGTGGACACACCTTTGGTAAGGTACACGGCGCAGGTGATGCTGGTCTTGTGGGTGCTGCACCTGAGGCTGCTCCAATTGAAGAAATGGGACTTGGTTGGAAAAACGCACACGGTTCAGGTAAAGGGCGTGACACTATTACAAGTGGTCTTGAAGGAGCTTGGACACCTAATCCTATTAAATGGGATAATGGTTATTTTGATATGCTATTTGGATATGAATGGAAACTTGTTAAGAGTCCAGCTGGCGCAAACCAATGGCATGTTATTGATTCAAAAGAAGAAGATCTTGCGCCTGATGTAGAAGATGTATCAATCCGTGTGCCAACAGTTATGTTAACATCAGATATGGCACTACGTGAAGATCCAATTTATAAAAAGATCTCAAAACGTTTTCATGAGAACTCAAACGAGTTTGCAGATGCATTTGCTCGTGCGTGGTTTAAACTGTTACATCGTGATATGGGTCCTCTCACGCGTTATATAGGTCCAGAGGTTCCAGAAGAAAAACTTATTTGGCAAGATAATGTTCCAGTGGGAAACACTGATTATGATATAGATGTTGTTAAAGAAAGTATCGTAAATAGTGGATTGACTGTTCAAGAGATGGTAGAAACTGCATGGGCAAGCGCTTCTACATTTCGTTATTCTGATATGCGTGGCGGTGCTAATGGTGCTCGTATACGTCTTGCTCCTCAGAAAGATTGGGAAGTAAATAAACCAGAGCAATTAGCTCGTATATTAGAAACGTTAAAAGACATTGCTAAAGACACTGGTGCATCGTTAGCAGATGTTATTGTGCTTGCTGGTAATGTAGGTATTGAGCAAGCATCAGGCACAAGTGTTCCATTTATCTCAGGTCGTGGAGATGCTACATTAGAACAAACCGACATAGAATCTTTTGATGTTCTTGAACCTGAGGCTGATGGTTTCCGCAACTATCAAAAAACAGAATTTACAGTTAGCCCAGAAGAAATGATGCTTGATAAAGCACATCTACTTGGACTAACTGCCCCAGAAATGACAGTACTTGTGGGTGGTATGCGAGCATTAGGCATTAGTGCAGATGATCACAGTGGATTCATTGATACACCAGGCAAATTAACAAATGACTTTTTTGTTAAGCTGCTTGATATGAGGGTTGAATGGAAGCCAACTGGAAGTAATTCCTATGAAGCAACTGATCGTTCTACGGGTGAAAAAATAAGAACCGCTACACGAGTTGATCTTGTTTTTGGTTCTAATTCTCAACTTAGAGCCCTAGCAGAATTTTATGCATCTGAAGATTCTGAAAAAAAATTCGTGAATGATTTTATAGACGCTTGGACTAAAGTTATGAATTTAGATCGATTTGACATTCGCTAATCATTCGCAATTTTTTTAAGTTGCACTTAATAATATTTTGTCTCAAGGAAATTCTTACTTTGATTATTTTTTTTTAGTAGGCATCCATTTAGGCGGCGCTAATTCAAAGTCAGAATAATCAAATGCTGGAGCAACAGTACAGCCAATAAGAGAAAACTCTCCTTTGGTTTCCATACTGAACCAACTTCTAGCTTTAACGATTAAGTGAATATGTTGGCCACTATAAATATTTTTACCAAGGATTTTTGTAATTGATGTTTTGCTGTCTTTAGAAATATAAACATATAAGGGATCTCCTTGGTAAAAATGTAAAATTTCATTGTTTTTTAACCTATGCCAATGAGAACATTGATTTTTCTTTAATAAATAATAAATTAAGCTAATTTTATTATCTTTATCACGAAATGATTCTGAAAAATAACCACCCTCTGGATGTGGTTTCATATTAAGTTTTTCTATTAATTTATCTGGATCATTCATAAATCAATAAAGAGTTTTTACATTAAGTGACCTAGTTTTCGTGCCTTAGTACTAAGGTATCTTTTATTATATTCATTTGATTTACTAAGAATGGGAACTCTTTTATTGATTATTAATCCCATTTTTTCTAAAGCATTAATTTTTTTAGGATTATTGGTCATAAGATCCAAAGATCTTATATTCAAATGTTTTGCCATAGATACGACTATTTCATAATTTCGTTCATCTTCGTCAAAACCAAGTTGATGATTAGCTTCTACTGTATCCAAACCCTGATCTTGTAATTTATAAGCTCTAATTTTATTCGAAAGACCAATTCCCCTACCTTCTTGCTGCAAATAAAATATTACACCAGATCCGTTACTGGTTATTTGTTTTAAAGATTCAGTTAATTGAAAACGACAGTCACATCTCATACTAAAAAAAGATTCACCTGTAATACATTGTGAATGAATTCTTGCAAGAATAGATGGCTTTTTAGTTAAATTTCCAAAAGAAATGGCAAGATGATCTTTATTATTTTCAAGTTCAGTAAAAGCATGAACTTTAAAATTAGCTATATCGGTTGGAAGTTCGCTAGTTTCTATAAAATTTAATAAATCTTTATTCATAATCTTGCATATTTTTATATAATAATTTCATGTCTGTATTACTTTGATTGTAATTGTAAATTCTTTTTTTAATTTAATTGCTTGAAATGACTTAATTTAAATAATCTAATTGAATCATTTGGTTTTTAAGTTCAGTTTCAATAAGATTTAATTGATTTTGTGACAAAACATCTTTCCATTGAGCGGCCGTTCCTTTTCTATAAAAATATGTTTCTTTTTTGCCTTCTGTTTTTATTTCATTTTCTAATAAACTTTTAAAACTAGTTGATTTAATAATATTCTCTTTCTTTTTCTTCGTCAAAGTTACCTTGTCAACATTTAGAGAGTTTATATACTCTAATATTTGATTGAGAATAAGTAATGGCTGTTCAATCATCCTTTCATATTTTATAAATAAACTAGGCACTGCACCAAAAGATTTCCAAGAACTATAATGATTTTTCCATGTTGATACCCATTCATTTGTGCTTTGAAAGTCTGTATAATTATCTTTTTTATAAAGCATAACTTTTATAGCAGTATCTAAATCTCCTTTAGCATGATGCATATAAGATATAGCGACATCTCTTGGATCTCTATAAATATATATAAAACCAAGACAAGTATCTTTGCTAGTAAATTCAACATCCTGTATTTTTTGAAGACTATGAGTTTTAAAATATATTATATTTTGACTTTCTTCATTAAAAATCTTTTGCAGAGGAACCCACTTTTTTGAAAGCCAATTAAAATTTATATTTCCATTTTTTTGATATTTTATGTTTTTAAAATTTTTAAAATTTTTTATTTGACTAAAGTCTGGAGTTTTTTTAAAATCTTCAGATGAAAAAATACCATTATTTTTATTATATATTGCACCTATAATACTTCGCAACCAAGTATTTCCAGATTTAGGATATGAACTTATAAATACTATTTTTTTATTTTTGTAATTCATTAAAAGATTTTAAAATTTAATAATAAATATTTAATATAATTTGATTAAATTTATAGCTTTGTTGGATTTGGTGCATCACCGTATACTTCTTTTGGATCAAAAACTTTTTCTTTTTCTTTAAATTGCAACGTAATGTTAGAAGATTTATTCGAACCAAAAGGAATGCTTCTATAAAAACAAGAGCGATAACCAACATGGCAACTAGCTCCGCCCTTCACATTTACCTTTAACCAAATACAATCTTGATCATCATCAATAAGAATTTCTTTTACTATTTGAATTAAACCACTAGTTTTACCTTTGTGCCATAATGATTTTCTGCTTCTTGAATAATAAATAGCTTCTCCAATAGTAATGGTTTGTTTTAAAGCTTCTTCGTTCATATAGCCTTGCATTAATAATTCTCCAGATAAATAATCTGTTGTTACAACAGCAATTAATCCACTGGAATCAAATTTTGGTGCCAAATCCACTGATTCTTCTACTTGTTTAATGGACTGTCTTTTTTTAAAGTTTACTTTTGACATTTTTACTTATTCATTAATTCTTTAACTATAGTTTTTGCAAAATCAATTAAATTTCTATAAACTCCTTGCATTTTTGGAACCTCATCTTTAATTTTACTACCTTCAGTTAAAAAAATTGGCAATATTAAATCATTAACAGTAAAGAGATTTTCTGCGATGAGTCTATGTGAAAAATCTTTCATATGATTGTGGCGAATGTGCATTGAAAGTAAAGAAGATAAACTAGAAGTAGTTTTTGACATAATTATGAGTTTAGAATGCTTGATTCTTTCTGAAGCATAGCTTTGATTTCAGCTAGTTTAACTACTTTTGTATCTTGACTCCCAAGTCGACGGACAGATACTGTATTATCTTCTGCTTCTTTCTTTCCAATTGCTATAATTAATGGAATTTTTGCATTGCTATGTTCTCTAATTTTATAGCCTATTTTTTCATTACGAATATCAATTTCAGTTCTAATGCCTACTGACTTTAGTTCACTCATTACTCTAAAACCATAATCATCTGAGTCAGATGTAATTGTTGTCACTACTGCTTGAACAGGTGATAACCATAGAGGAAGATGACCAGCATAATGTTCAATTAAAATACCAGTGAATCTTTCAAGAGACCCAAAAAGTGCTCGATGTAACATGACAGGTGTTTTTTTCTGTCCATCTTCATCTACATATGTAGCACCTAAACGTTTTGGTAAGTTTAAGTCTACTTGGAGTGTCCCACATTGCCAATCTCTACCAATTGCATCACGTAATACAAACTCAAGTTTTGGGCCATAAAAAGCACCTTCGCCTGGGTTTAAACTATATTTTAAACCAGTTGTTCTCATTGCATCTTTTAAGGCTTTTTCTGCTTTATCCCAAATAACATCATTACCTACTCTTTTTTCTGGTCTATCTGAAAACTTTATTCGGACATCATTGAAACCAAAATCTTTATATATATTTAAAATTAAATCACATACTATTTTACTTTCACTAGTAATTTGATCTTCGGTACAAAAAATATGAGCATCATCTTGCGTAAAAGCACGAACTCGCATTAAACCATGTAATGCACCTGATGGCTCATAACGATGAACTTTTCCAAACTCTGACATACGGAGAGGAAGATCACGGTAGCTTTTTAAACCCTGTTTATATATTTCTACAGCGCCGGGACAATTCATTGGTTTAATTGCAAAAATTTTCTCTTCTTTTGCTTCTGTTGTAAACATACTCTCACTAAATTTTTCCCAATGTCCTGAAGTTTCCCATAAAGATTTATCCATCATATCAGGGGTATTTGTTTCAACGTATCCAGCAATATCCTGTTGGTTTCGCATATAATTTATAAGCAATTGAAATAAAGACCATCCTTTTGGATGCCAAAAAACAGCTCCAGGAGCTTCTTCTTGGAAATGAAATAAATCCATTTTTTTTCCTAATTTACGATGATCACGCTTTTCGGCTTCTTCAAGCTGATGAAGATATTTATTTAATTCTTTTTCAGTTCGCCAAGCGGTTCCATAAATTCTAGTGAGCATAGCTTTGCTTGAATCTCCACGCCAATAAGCTCCTGCAACCTTCGTTAACTTAAAAGCTTTACCAACATACTTTGTGGACGGCATGTGAGGGCCGCGGCATAAATCTAACCATTCACCTTGTTTATAAATAGTGATTGTTTCATCTACTGGTAAATCATTAATTAACTCAGTCTTATATTTTTCTCCTTTATTAGAAAAAAACTTTAAAGCTTCATTTCTAGACCATACTTCTCGTAAAAATTTTTCACCCTTATTAATAATTTCTAACATTTTCTTTTCAATTTTTATTAAATCTTTTGTTGTAAAAGGATTATTTCTTGAAAAATCGTAATAAAAACCATTTTCAATTGCAGGACCTATTGTGACCTGAGTATCTGGAAATAATTCTTGTACAGCTTCAGCCATTACATGTGCACAGTCATGGCGAATAATCTCTAATGCATCATCACTGTCTTTAATAAGAATTTGAATTTCAGAATTATTTTCTATAGTTCGTGCAAGATCGAAAATCTCGCCATTAGATTTAAAAGCAATTGCTTCTTTAGATAGAGATTTTGAAATTTGTTGAGCGACTTCAAAACCACTAATTCCTTTATCAACTTTTTTAGAATTTCCATCTGGAAAGGTAATAGTAATTTTGTTAGTCATATTTAATTACTTCTCCAAATTGTTCCACTAGAGGTATCTTCTATTTCAATTCCTTGATCTTTAAGTTGGTCTCTAATACTGTCTGCCATATCAAAATTTTTATTGCGTCTAGCTTCATTACGATTTTTTATCAACCTTTCTATCATAGACTCATCTAAGTTTTTTGACTTTCCATAACCAAGCCATTTATCAGGGTTTTCTTGTAAAATACCAAGTATTTTTCCTACCTCTAATAGATTAAATTTTATATTCTCCTTCTCTTTTTCATCGGCATTAAGAATATTATTAGATAGAACATTAAGCTCAGCCATAACTTTTGGTGTATTAAGATCATCATATAGACCACCAACAATATTCTCAGAAATTGTGTTAGGATTTTTATAGGCATCTACATTTTTGAGTTCTTTTAAGATTCTGTATAGTCTATCTAACATTGTACTATTTTGTTTAATAATGTCTTTGTTCCAATTTAAAGGTTGACGGTAATGAGCTGATAACAAAGTTATACGTAAAACTTCGCCTTTATATTCTTTAACCAATTCATGCACTAAACGAATGTTGCCCAGTGACTTTGACATTTTTTCACCCTCAACATTTACAAAACCATTGTGAAACCAAAATTTTGCAAATGCTCGTATATCTTCAGTAGCATTATGAGCTGCACATGATTGCGCAATTTCATTTTCATGATGAGGAAAAACTAGATCCATACCACCACTATGAATATCAAAAGGAAGACCCAATGTTTTTTCAGACATAGCAGAACATTCTAAATGCCATCCAGGACGACCAAAACCCCACGGTGATTCCCATCCAGGTATTGATGAAGAACTAGGCTTCCAAAGAATAAAATCAGTAGGATCTTTTTTATAAGGGGCAACTTCAACTCTACTTCCCATAATTTGTTCATCACGGTTTCGTTTTGATAAAGAGCCATATTTTTTAAAGGATGGAACATTGAACAATACGTGCCCATCCTTTTTATAAGCAAAATCTTTTTTAATAAGAGTATTTATTAAATCTATCATTTCTTGAATGTGATCCGTTGCTTTTGGTTGGATATCAGGAAGGCTAACACCAATCATTGACATATCTTCATTATAAATTTTTGTAAATTTAGAAGTTAATTCATTTATTGGAATATTTGTATCTTGAGATGTTTCAATAATCTTATCATCAATGTCTGTGATATTTGAAACGTAAGTAACTTTTGGAAAAATAGTTCTAAGAAATTTGACAAGTAAATCATTAATAACTGCCATTCTCGCATTACCGATGTGCGCATAATTATATACTGTAGGTCCACAAGCATAAATCTTAACGTGATCTTTATTAATTGGAATAAATTCTTCCTTGGAATTACTAAGCGTATTGTGAAGAAAAAGTTTTTTTGACATTATTAGTAACTAATACTTCAAATACGTTAATAGGTTAATAATTTAATTTAATTTCTACTGGCTCACCATGAACTAATATTATCGCAGTTTTTGAAAATTTTGGTGGCCCCTTTGGTTTATAATTGTTACTAAAAGCATAACCTTCTTTAGGTCTCCAAAACAAACCAGTTTTCATTTTTCCATCTCCGTCCTCATCGTGATACACGACTATTGCTATTTGGCCTTCGTGTATCTTAGAAAGAGGAACTATTGTTTCTCCCTTTGTTGCTCTCTTCCGCACGGCTTCTTTTGCGAGCTCTTCTTTTAGAAAAGAATTTTTATTATCATATATTTTGACATCTATATATCCTTTAGAATGTTCAACATTATTTATAATTATAGTACCATGAGCAAATAATGGAGTTGAACTTATCAGAGTTAGGAACAATAATAAATTTCGCACAAAAATCCTTTTCTTCTTTTAATCAAGACTATAATAGTCCAGTTTGTTAAATAATAAAGAATATTTAGAGCGTCTCTTTGATTCCGATAAGCCCCTAATTATTTATAGGGCAAAGACCGGCTTTGATGTTTACACAGATTTTTCAAAAAAAATTAAAATAACTAACAAAAATGCAAAATCATTTTTTGAAAAAACAGCAAATAAAAAAAATATTAAAAATAAATTTTTTGATGGGTTTATTGGTTTTTTGAGTTATGAACTTCAGTGTAAATTAATTAAAATTAAAATTCCTAAACAAAAATCAAATGGCTTTAAAGATAATTTTTTTTATAAGCCTGAAACATTAATAAAAATAAGAAAAAATATTCAAATTTTTAGTATGCTTAAGGATTTAAAAAAAGATAAAGACCTTACACTATCAAGTAAAAAATTCTTTTATGAAAAAAAATTTAAAGTTAATTTAACACTAAAAAAATATACAAAATTATTTAAAAATTTTTCCAAAAAAATTCGTGAGGGTAAAACCTATCAGATTAAAATTTGTCAAAAATATAAAAACAAATCAAATATTGATTCTGTTCAATTTTTTTGGAAATTAATGGGAGTAAATGCTTCACCAGAATCTTTTATGATACGTGATGACAATTACTCTATTATAAGTTGCTCACCGGAAACATTAATAGATAAAAAAAATAAAATAATTATCACCAAGCCTATTGCTGGAACTTTAAAAAAACATAAAAATACCTCACTTAGTAAAGCTAAAAAATTTTTTTCGCAAAATGAAAAAGAAAATAAAGAGCACAATATGATTGTAGATATGGAAAGAAATGATCTTTCGAAAATTTGTAAAGTTGGAAGCGTCCGCATTAAAAAAATTAAATATGTTGAAGAATACAAAGATCTTTACCATTATGTTACAGAAATTATAGGAACATTAAAAGATGACATATCTAATTATGATATTATTAAATCAATGATGCCTGGTGGGTCAGTAATTGGATGTCCAAAAAAAAGTACATTAAATTTATTAAATTATCAAGAAAAGGATAGTAGAAATATTTATACAGGCAGCTTTGGCTATATAAAAACAAATGGAGATATGCGTTTTAATGTTATTATTCGTTCTTTATTAAATTATAAAAACATCTCTGAAGTTTCAGTTGCAAGTGGCGTTATCTTAGGAAGTAAGGTTAAAAAGGAATATAATGAAAATTATATAAAAGCCAAATCCCTTTTAGATATTTTTAGGTCATGATATACTTAATTGATCATGAAGATTCTTTTACCTTTAATTTAGCCCATTTGTTGGGAGAATTTGATAATGTTATTGTTTCCAATTATTTTGAGATTGATAAGTTAAAAATTTTACAAGCTGATATAATTGTCTTATCACCAGGACCAGGTGAACCAAAAGATTATTCTACAACAACAAAAATATACAATAAATTTAAGGGAAAGAAAAAAATTATAGGAATATGCTTGGGCTTTCAACAAATTTTATATGCTGAGGGAGGTAAGATTGTTCAACAAAAAAATATTTTTCATGGGTATCAATCTATTGTTAAAGTATTGCCTTCAAGTCAATTATTTAAAAATTTAAAGCATATATCTGCTGGTAGATATCATTCTTTAAAATTAAAAGAACCATTTAATTCTCCTACAATAGAAATAACAATGAGATGTAAGGCTACTAATGTTGCGATGGCTTTAGAAGATCATACTAATAAAATATTTGGATTTCAATTCCATCCAGATTCTTTTTTAACAAAAAATGGTAAATTTCTTATTCAAAAAATCATATCAGCTTAAAACATTTAAGCCAATTATTTATAATGATCTTTGGGGAAAGAAAGGTATTTTTACGACGATTAGAATTATAGGAAACAAACCAAAATATATCTTACTTTCTAATCATATAAAGAATATCAATTTTTCTTTAAAGAAAATGAAAATAAAATTTTTATTAACAGAAGAAAAAATATTTATATTAATAGGTCCTTTATTGAATAAGTATAAAGTAAATGACAATCTATTAAGAATTGCAATTAATTCAAAAATAATTTCTTTTTCTTTAAGGCCTCGACTTAAAATTTATAAAAATTTTAATGCTATCCTAACTTCATATAAACGAGCAAATCCTTCTTTAAAAAATTTGTATTATATAAAAATTATAAATTTATTGAACAAAATTAATTCTCAAAAAAAAGAAATTATTTTATTAAGTAAAGGATTATTACTAGAGGGTTGCACCACAAATATTCTTTGTATCCGCAATAGTGAAATTTATATTCCTAAAACTAATTATTATCAAGGTGTTACGATGAATTATTTATTAAACGAAACTAACAGAATAATTAAAAAATTTAATATTTCGGTAAAAAAATTGTACTTATATGATGAAATCTTATTGGTTGGTTCAGGAAAAGGTGTAGTAAGTCTTTCTTCAATTTCTAAAATTAAATGGAAACGAAAGTCTAATTTAATCTATAAAGAACTTTTAACTTCCTATAAAAAACTTTTATAATTTATGCTTTTAAATAAAAATAACTTTTCTTTAAATTTTCCTGCAATAATGGGTATTTGTAATATTACCAAAGATTCCTTTAGTGATGGGAGCAAAAATTACAAAGTAACAAATGCACTAAAAAATATTAAAATTATGACGAAACAAGGAGCTACTATTATTGATATTGGTGCTGAAAGTGCTCGACCAGGTAGTGACCCAATAAGCTATCAAAAAGAAATTAAAAAATTAGGACCTATTTTAAAAAAAATTCCAAAGGATAAATTTATTGTATCAGTAGATACAAATAAGATAGAAACTCAAGAGTTTGCTTTACAACAAGGTGCACATATTATTAACGATATTTTTGGAGGTAGTGATGATTTATTTTATTTATCAAAAAAATATAAAAATGGATTAATATTAATGCATACACCCGCACCTCCAAAAACTATGCAGTCCATGACACATACTTATAAAGATGTAGTAGAAGATATTAAAAAAATATTTTATAAAAAGAAAAAATTATTAGAAAAATATAAAGTACCAAGCTCTAAAGTTTGGTTTGATCCAGGAATTGGTTTTGGAAAAAATTTACAACAAAATTTATCTTTATTAAAAAATATAAAAAAGCTTAAGATAAGAAAATATGGTTTATTATTAGGAACTTCAAGAAAAAGTTGGATTAGTGGTTCGGATGGTTCTAAAGTAAATCAACGTTTAGGAGGATCTATAGCTTCTGTATTGTATTGTCTTGAGCAGGGGGTTGATATATTTCGTGTTCATGATGTGCATGAAACAAAACAAGCTATTAATATTTATGAGAAAATATTATGTTCGAAGTAGAAATTAAAAACCTAAAAACAAAAGCTTATATTGGAATCTCTGATCTTGAAAGGAAAAAACCTCAACCCTTACTAGTAACATTCCGATTTCAATATAGTATAGCTAAGAAAAATTCACTTGATGATATTAATTATTTAAAAGATTATTCAGCTATAACAAAGTCTTTAAAAATATTAATCGAAACATCTCGTTGTAAAAGTTTAGAAAAACTTGTTTTTGATTGTTCACAAGCAATGAAAAAAAAATTTAAGTTAAGAAAAGTTTTTGTGAGTATAAATAAAGTGACTATAGCAAAACGCTATGGATGTGAGTCTTTAAGTGTCTCGAAATAGAGCTTTACTTGCTCTTGGATCTAACGTTGGAAATTGGAAAAACAATTTTAATCGTTGTTTAAAAGAATTGAAAAAAATTGGTAATATAAATGCAATAGGCAACATTTATGTTTCAAGACCTTATGGCTACATTAATCAAAATAATTTTTATAATACAGCGATTGATTTACATACAAAATATTGCCCCCCACAATTATTAATAAAATTACAATTAATTGAAAAATTGTTACATAAAAATAAAATTATAAAAAACGGACCTAGGCGAATTGATATTGATATAATTTTTTTTAATAGTTTAAAATTTAATCAATCAGATTTAACCATACCTCATCCAAGAGTCTTAAATAGAGATTTTGTTTTATACCCATTATGTGACATTGATCCTTTTTATAGACATCCTGTTGAAAAAAAAACAATTCATCAAATAAAAGTTGAAATACAAAAGACCTATATAGAAAGAAAAATTATGCAGCGGAAAGATTTATTTGTAATTTATTAAGTTTAATTGATGAAATATTATTATTTTTATCTTTTAAACTTCTAGATACATCAAGTCCATTAGGTTTTATTTGTTTAATAATTTTTTTTGCATTATTTATATTTATGCCCCCTCCAATATATACTGGAAGATTTAAATTTTTCAAAAATTGAATTTGTTTTAAACATCTATTAGGAGAAAGGGTTGTAATATTATATTTAGTATAGATATTAAGATCATAATAAAAAACACTTACTAAAGATTTAATGGATTTAAAATATTCACCATCAAAATTTGTAGCATTGACAGCAATACCGATTTTAAGTTTTGTAAAAATAAATTTTAGTGTTTCAAAATCTTTTTTACGAAAAAAGTATGAGCATGAAATAGTTTTAGGTTTTGTAAAGTTTATTTGTTGAATTAATTCTTTTAAAGTATAGTGACGAGATAACAAAACTGAGTTGATATTATAGTAATCACATTCTTTTATTAATTTTTTAATTTTTTTATCATTACAGGTGTTAGGACCGTAAAGATTCTTACTAGCAAAACCAAGGGAATGAATATTCTTTTGTGCAGCTATTTTAATTGAGGATAAATTAGTTATACCGCAAATTTTTAAATCAATAACCATAATTCTATATTTAAAATGTTTATTACCTAAATTAGCCACTTATGGAAGCTTATTAACAAATTAACTATCTAAATAATTTTAATCATATTGATTTATATAAATAATTTTAATATTTTAAGTGTATGAACAATTCTTTTTTTCGCAAAATAAGCTTTGGACTAAGTCTCAATGATCACTTTCCAGCAGACCCTTTGCAATGGGCTTATAACCAATTAGATTTAGTTCCTGAATTTTCTTGGCAAGGCAACATACCTACAGAAAAGGAAATGCGCGCCAATCATCGTAATAGAATTTATAAAGATAGAAAAATTTTAAGAAAAAAATATAAAAATGACAAAAAAAAATATGAATCAGAAAAACAGAAGCTTCGTATTAAAACTGGACAACATTTTTACGAAAGTAATGAGCTTACAATAAGACATAACGAGGCCATTAATGGTAAATTCCCAGTTTTTGAACGTTTTTGGCATTTTTGGGGTAATCATTTTGCAATAAGTGAAAAAGATTTCTTACCTCAATATGCAACAGGCCCTTATCAGAGAGAAATAATTAGGCCTAATATGATAAATACTTTCGAAGATTTAGTTAGGGAAGTAACAATTTCATGGGCAATGATTAATCATTTAGATAATTCTAACTCTGTTGGGCCTAGATCAAAATATGGAATAAGATCAAGAGAAACGATCAATGAAAACCATGCAAGAGAACTTTTAGAATTGCATACTGTTTCACCTGCAGCAGGTTATAATCAAAATGATGTTATTCAAATGACTAATATTATGACTGGATGGCAATATAAGTGGAGTAAAACGAATTTAGAAACTGGAGATGTGTGGTTTAATTATGAACATCATGAGCCTTTAAGTAAAACAATTTTAGGAAAAACATATAAAGCTAACGGTAAGCATGAACTTTTTGCAGTTATTAAAGATTTGGTTAATACTTCAATTTGTAAGAAATTTATTTCTATAAAATTATGTAGACATTTTATAACTGATTTTCCAACTGAGGAGATGGTCGCCCCTGTGGTGAAAGCATGGGAAGATTCAAACGGATCTTTACCAGAAATTCATAAGGCTGTAATTAAAAGTGCTTTTGATTTTGCAGGGAGTACAAAAAAATTTCAAAATCCTGAAATTTGGACATTACAATTAGCACGTATGTTTGGCTTTTCTTGGATTCCTAGACCAGATACTATGAATTATAATTTTAAAACAGAACCAACAGAGTCACAAACAAGAATAGAATCTGCATTAAAAGAAATGGGGCATTTACCTTATAGACCACAACAACCAAATGGGTGGTCAGATTTTGAAGAAGATTGGATATCTCCAGAATTACTAATTAGAAGATTAATTTTTGCAAAAAAAATATCTGCATATGGAATCAAAAGAGATAAATTATTTTACGATGTAATAAAAAGAAATTTTGATAATCCTGATAAAATAATAAACTTGACAAAAGTACATGATGAAAAAGTATTTGGTAATAATATTTTTGCAAATAAATTTAGTATCTTTGCTAATTCATCTGAAATGTTAAAATCATGAATTGTTCAAGAAGAAATTTTTTAATTGGTGGCACAGCTAGTGTGTTTTTAACTGGAGTAAATTTTCAAATTAATGCGACTAATAAAGAAAAGAAAAATTTGATTATTATTTCTCTTAGGGGAGGTATGGATGGTTTGTCCGCTGTACCTGTAATAGGAGACAAAAATTTAAAAAAACAAAGAAAAAAATTGATTTTAGAAAAAACATTAAAACTAAATTCTGATTTTGCCCTTCATCCATCACTAAAAGCATTCCATGATTTGTGGAATGAAGATAAGGCAGCTATAGTTCATGCTACGAGCATTCCTTATACAGGACGTTCGCATTTTGATGGACAAAATTTAATGGAGTCTGGAGGAAAAATTCCTTATAAAATAAAAACTGGTTGGTTAGGTAGAGGTATGATTGCTTCAGGATATCAGGGGGAAGGTTTAGCATTAGCACTACCAATACCGTTATTATTACGCGGTGTACCGCAAAATGATAATTATTATCCAGCAAAGGGAACGCTTCCAGCCGAAATAGTTCTGGATATTTTGTACCAATCACATGAAATAGAAAAAGAAAAAAATTTGCAGGCTGTAATAGATATAATTAGAAAAAGACCAATATCAATGATGCAAAGTAATAGTTCAAGAAATTATAAATCTTTAGCAAAACAAACAGCCAAACTTTTAAACGACAAGAATGGCCCTAGTGTTGCAGTTTTTAATTTAAACGGTTTTGATACTCACGCTGCACAAGGCACTGAAGATGGTATACTTGCTGAGAAATTAGAAAAAATTAATAATATTTTAGATATTTTAAGAAATAATCTTGGTAATTCGTTTGATAATACTCTTATTCTTACTCTTACAGAGTTTGGTAGAACTATAAAACAAAATGGTGGTAATGGCACTGAACACGGATATGGAAGTGCTATTCTTATGGCAGGAGGTCTAATTAAAAAATCCCAAGTCTTTGCTGATTGGCCAGGACTTAGGAAAAAAGATTTGTTTGAAGGAAGGGATTTACAATCAACTATAGATTCTCGATCTATTTATAACTCAGCAATGGCTACTTGTTTTGATGTTGATCCTGAAAAATTAAGGCGAGAAGTTTTTTGGGGTGAAAAATTACCAGATTTTGCTAATCAATTATTTAAAATATAATTTATTTTTAATTATTAAATAGATGTTATTAAGACATATGATTTCTGATAATTATGAAAACTTATTTTTTGCAGCAAAAAAAGTTAGAGAATTTGCACATACCCCCTATTCAAAATTCAAAGTTGGCGCAGCTTTTTTAACAGAAGATAATTCCATTATTACGGGTTGTAACGTTGAAAATGCTGCTTATCCTCAATCACAATGTGCTGAAGCAAGTGCTATTGGTAATTTAGTTAGTAATGGTTATTTAAAAATAAAAGAAGTAGTTGTGATTGGTTCAGGAATTTTACTATGCTCTCCTTGTGGTGGTTGTCGACAACGTTTACGTGAATTCATGGCTCTTGATGCTCAGATACATATGTGTAATGATAAAGGTCATCTAAAAACATCTACACTTGCTGAATTACTCCCCGATTCTTTTGGTCCTGAAAATTTATAATGCATAAATCATCTGATATTTTTTTAAAAAGAACAAATACAATTAAACCAGATATAGCGATTATATTAGGAAGTGGTTTAACGGATTTTTTTGAAGAAAAAAATATTATTACCTCAATTTCATATGAAGATTTACCTGACTTTCCCCAACCTACTGTTCAAGGGCATACAGGTAAACTTATTTTGGGAAAAATTAAAAATATTAATGTAGTGTGTATGTATGGGAGGTCACATATTTATGAAGGGCACAAACCTCAAATTTTAACAAAACCAATTCGTGTTTTAAAAGATATTGGTTGTAAGTTGTTAATTGTTACTAATGCTGCTGGTAGTCTTAATGAAAATATGCCTGCAGGGAGCTTAATGGTAATTAAGGATCATATTAACTGGAGTGGATTCAATCCTCTTATAGGCAGTAATGCAGATAATTATGGTCCTCGTTTTAATGATATGAGTGACGCGTATCATGATTTTTATCGTAATCAACTTATTGCAACTGCAAAAAAAATAGATCAAGAAATATTTGAAGGTGTTTATTGTATGTATTCCGGTCCAAATTTTGAAACTCCTGCAGAAATTAATGCTTTAAGAATTCTGGGGGGAAATGCAGTTGGTATGTCTACGATTCCAGAAGTATTAGTAGCTAACCACTGTAATTTACCCGTTGTTGCTGTAAGTGTTATTACCAACCTTGCAGCTGGAATGAATAAAACAAAACTTAGTCATCAAGAAACGCTAAAAAATGCAGGATTAGCAGAGACAAATATTCTTAATCTACTTAAAAACTTCATTAATGAAGTAAAAATAGATGATACCGCAAGAGATAATTAGAAAAAAAAGAGATAATCATTCTTTAACAGAAAAAGAGATAACATTTTTTGTTAAGGGTTTGACCGATAATACCTTTTCTGATGTGCAGATTGCTGCCATGAGTATGGCAATTTTTGCTAACGGTATGACTGCCGAAGAAACCGTTTGGATGACCCACGCTATGAAAAATTCAGGCGATACATTAGAATGGCAAAATATAGTTGATAGTGATTTAGTATGTGACAAACACTCGACTGGAGGTGTCGGGGATAAAACAAGTCTTATACTTGCTCCTATTTTAGCTGCTTGTGATTTATTTGTTCCTATGATTTCAGGTAGAGGTCTTGGACATACTGGAGGCACTCTTGATAAATTTGATTCCATTCCTGGATACAATACAAAGCCTAATATTGATGTATTTCGACATGTTGTTAAAGATGTGGGTTGTGCAATTATTGGTCAAACTTCAAACTTAGCACCGGCAGATAAAAAATTATATTCTATTCGTGATATTGTAGGAACAGTTGAGTCTCTTCCTCTTATTACATCTTCTATTTTATCCAAAAAAATTGCATCTGGTCTAAAGACATTGGTCCTTGATGTGAAAGTAGGTAATGGATCGTTTAATTCTACTTTAGAAATTGCCCAAAATCTTGCTAAATCTCTAGTTAGTGTTGCTAAGGGGGCTGGACTGAAGTGTGAAGCAATACTAACAGACATGAACCAAGTACTTGGAAGAAGCGCAGGACACTCTCTTGAAGTAAAAGAATGCATTCAATATTTAGTTTCAAAAAAAAGAGATCCTAAATTAGAAATTGTGACTAATGAATTAATTTCTTCAGTTTTAATGATGATAAAAAAGATTTCTAAAGAAGAAGCTATAAAACAAATAAATACAGTTTTGGATAATGGTTTAGCTGCTGAAAAATTTGAAAAAATGGTCTACTCTTTAGGTGGTTCAAATTCTTTTTTAAATACCTATGAAAAGGAGCTGTCTAAAAATATGTATTCCAAAGATATATACATAAGTGAACAGGGATGGATAAAGGAAATTAAGACACGTGAACTTGGTTTACTTCTTATTGAGCTTGGAGGAGGTCGAAAACAAATAGATGATAAAATAAATTATCATGTTGGTTATGATAATGTATTAGGTGTAGGAGAATCTATTGATGCATCAACACCTGTTATTAAGGTGATTGCAAATTCTAAAGATGATTTTAATAAGGTAAAAAACAAAATCATGAATTGTTTTGTTGTTTCAGATAGTGATGTAAAAAAATCTAACAATATTTATGAAGTTATTAAATAAATGAGTACACAAATAGGCATTGATCAGAAACTAATTCAGTATTTAAAGACAACTGGCTATAGATCTGATGATGTTATTAATAAATTAGTAGCAGAAACGTCGGCGCTAGGCGATTTTGCACAAATGCAGATTGCACCAGAACAAGGTCAGTTTTTAGAAATTATTATTAAAATTTCACAAGCTAAAAATTGTTTAGAGATTGGAAGATTTACAGGTCTAAGCTCTTTGTGTATAGCAAAAGGTTTGCCAGAAAATGGAAAAATCATTGCTGTTGATAATTCAAATGAATTTTTATCCATAGCAGAAAAGTATTGGAAAATGGCAGGAGTAGATTCAAAGATAGAATCCATTATTGGTGCAGGTGTTGATGTTATGCAAAGTATGATTGACCGTCAGCACAGTTTTGATTTTATTTTTATTGATGCGGACAAAAATAACTATCCTCATTATTATGAATTATCTCTTCAGTTATTGTCACCCAACGGCATTATGATAATTGATAATATGTTGTGGCACGGTGATGTAGCTGATGAAAATAAAAATGATTTTCAGACAAACACTATTCGAGACTTAAATAAAAAAATTCAATTCGATGAACGTGTAGAGTTTTCCTTACTCCCATTATCTGATGGTATCTCTTTTATAAGAAAAAAATAATAATAACCTCTTGAAAGCTTTCTCTTAATTCCCATCTTAGTATTGTTAGTATGCCATCGTGGGTGCTGACAAATAACTTGCTTTTAAAGGAGTTTTTATGACTAGAAACCTATCCGTATGGAATTCGCTTAGACCATTTTCAGTAGGATTTGACTCAATTTTCGATGAGTTTGATCGTATGTTGGATTCATCAGAGCGTTACAATTCTAACTATCCACCTTATAATATTCGTAAAATTAATGAGAATGATTATAAAATTGAAGTTGCCCTTGCTGGTTACAGTAAAGATGACATCGAATTAGAATTAAAAGACAGCACACTGACTGTACGCAACAAACAAAAAGAAAAAATTGTTAATGAAGATGCAAATGATGTAATTCACAAAGGTATTTCAACTAGACAATTTGAAAGAGCTTTCACAATATCAGAAGATATTAAAGTGAAAAATGCTGAATTAAAGAATGGTCTCTTAAACATTGATTTAGAGCGTATTATTCCTGAAGAAAAGAAAGCACGACTCATTAGTATTAGTTAAGCTATTAAGGATGGGGGCTTTGATGCCCCTTTTTTTTGGTTATAAAATCAAATTACTAATAACTAGTGCATTAAATTTTTCTATATCACCTGTTGCTAAAACATCATTACCTAAATTTTCATTATGTTAGTCACATGTCTTTCAATTTTTAAAATTCAATACCTTGCCAACTGAAAGTAAATTTACAAAATTATTTAAAGTTTTAATTAGAATAATTCTAAATCTACAAATTTTTAGTTGTAAACAATGCTTATTTTTATTTTTATTTTTATAAGTTTGATTTACTTTAAATAAATTCCCATATTTAAATTTAACAAAGAGGATTAAGCATGAAGAATTTTTTAAAAATATTATTTATAGTCACTTTAGTTTTTTTTAGCTATTCAAATTTAAGCTATGCTAAAGAAGAAGTTAATGTTTATTCTTATAGACAGCCAATATTAATAGATCCTTTTTTTGAAGAATTTACAAATTCCACAGGTATAAAAGTTAATGTACTTCATGCTAAAAAAGGTTTGCTTGAGAGACTTTTAGCTGAGGGTACTGATACGCCAGCCGATTTAGTTTTAACAGTTGATATTGCCAGACTTAGTCAATTTGTTAAAGAAGATGTTCTTGTTCCAATTAAGTCTTCTATTTTAACTTCTAATATTCCATCACATTTAAGAGATAGTAATAATAAATGGTTTGCTCTCTCTAAAAGAGCAAGAATAGTTGTTGTTTCAAAAGATAGAGTTATTCATGGATCTATAAGCAATATTGAAGATTTAGCTGATCCAAAATGGAAAGGTAAAATTTGTACACGTAAAGGGAGTCATGATTATAATAGATCTCTTCTTGCTTCAATAATTGCAGCACATGGAGAAGAGTTTGCTGAAGATTGGGCTAAAGGATTAGTTTCTAATTTAGCCCGCAAACCTGAAGGAAATGATAGAGCTCAGGCTAAGGCTATTTATGAAGGTGTGTGTGATATAGCTGTGATGAATACATATTACTATGGAAAAATGAAATTCAATAAAAAAAATATCGAACAAAAAGATTGGGCTGACTCAATAAACTTGGTTTTTACAAATCAAAAAGATAGAGGAAATCATATTAATGTTGCTGGAGGTGGCGTTGTTAAACATTCAAAAAATAAAACAAATGCTATTGCTCTTTTGGAGTTTTTAATACAACCCAAAGCTCAAACTTTGTATTCTTCTATAAATTATGAGTATCCTGTTAATCCAATAATGTCTTTAAATGAAGAACTTAAATCGTGGGGAGAATTTAAAGAGGATAAGTTACCAATAGAAAAATTAGCAGAACTTGCTCCAACAGCTCAAAAAATCATTGATAGAGTTGGTTGGTAAACTATAAGATTATTGTTTTGTCTAATTGGAATATTTGGTCAGTACCGGTTGTAGTTATTTCTCTTTTAATAATTGCACCTGTTCTAGCCATTTTTTATTCTGCATTTTTGGGAGATACATCTTTGTGGCCTCATTTATTCTCTACAGTACTCCCCAATTATATTTCTAATACTCTTTTATTAATGCTGGGTGTAGGTATTCTTAGTCTTATCTTTGGAGTTTCAACCGCTTGGATTGTTACAAGATATAATTTCCCAGGAAAATATATTTTAGAGTGGGCCCTCTTACTTCCTGCTGCAGTACCTACTTATATTATAGCCTATACGTACACAGATATTTTTGAATATGCAGGTCCTTTTCAAGTAATGCTTCGTGATATGTTTGGGTGGAAAAATTCTCAAGATTACTGGTTTCCGAATATACGGTCCATGGGAGGCGCTATTCTTGTTATGTCTTCTGTTCTGTACCCCTATATTTATTTAATGACTCGAGCTTCTTTTTTAACAACACCCATTTCTTTTTTTCAAACAAGTTCAATTTATGGACGCAATACATTCCTATATGTAGCTTTGCCTTTAGCCCGACCAGGGATTGCTGCTGGCTTAGCTCTCGTTTTAATGGAAACGATTTCTGATTTTGGTACAGTAGATTATTTTGCTTTAGATACTTTAACTCTAGGTGTTTTTAATGTGTGGCTAGGTATGAATAGTTTGTCAGGAGCTTCCCAAATATCTTCTGTCTTATTTGTTATTGTTGTTGTGTTATTAACATTAGAATATTTAGCCAGAAGAAACCAACGATTTTATGAAAAAAGTAGCGGTCAGAACACGATGGTGGAGCAAGATACCAGTGCATTTGGAAAATTTCTATGTCTTGTTATATGTCTCATACCTCTGGTTTTAGGTTTTATTATTCCTGTTGGAATTTTACTTAATTTTGTTTTGAAAGGATTCGCGATTATCAATTTTAACAAAATTTTTCTAACAACATTTTCTAGCATTACCCTTTCTTTTTTATCAGCAATTTTAGTGATGGTTGTTTCTGTTTTAATGATTGTTGTGGCTAGTTATAAATCGAACACAACACAACGTATTATTATTTTTCTAGCATCCTGCGGATATGCCTTTCCTGGAACAATTTTAGCAGTAGGTATTGTTGTATTTGTTGGATGGTTAAATGATTTAATCTATTTTCATATCAGTTACTTTGTTGGTGGTTTTATGGTGCTGATGTTTGCTTATACAATTAGATTTTTAGCAGTAGGTAATGGCGCTATACGATCAGGGGTCTTGCGCATTCATCCCAATTTAATGGATGCTAGTAGAACAATGGGAGTTGGTTTTTTTACAAGTCTGCGAAAAGTAATTATTCCACTAATCTACACTAATATATTAGTTGGAGGTATTTTGGTATTTGTGGATATTTTAAAGGAGCTACCTATCACACTTTTATTACGGCCCTTTAATTTTGAAACGTTGGCAACTTACGTTTATCAATATGCTTCAGATGAAATGTTAGAAGAATCTTCTTTTGCTGCCCTAATTATTATTGTTGCAGGTTTGGGACCAGTTATATTTTTAAGCAATACAATAAAAAACATAAGCAGGAAAAAACAAAGCAAAGTTACTTGATTGCTTATCAATGTTATGTTATAACATAACATATGACAAATGATGAAATTACTTTAAGTATCATTAAAAAATCAAAAAAAAATCTGACTGCCTATGAAATTTTAGAGAAATTTCAAAAAATAAAAAAAATTCAACCTATGACTGTTTATCGATCATTAAAAATTTTAATTAATAATAACTTAATTCACAAATCAAATCTTAATAAAAGTTATATCTTGTGTAATCATTCTCATGATAAAAATCAAAATACTTTTATTGCAATATGTACAAAATGTGGAACTTCAGAAGAGTTACTAACAAATTTATTTTCTTCAGTTTTAAAAAAAACTAAATCTAAAAAATTTGATTTGTCATTTTTTGATTTAGAAATTCTTTCAAATTGTAAAAGTTGTAATTGATGGAGCATTTAATTGAAGAGATTGTTTGGTTACAAGATAAGATTGTAATAAGAGGTTTTGTTTTTGGATTTGTGCATACTCTTATACCTCTAATAGGTTTTTATTCAGGCTGGAGTATCAATAGATTGCTTAAAATTGTTTCAAATGGATATGTAGCTGGAATATTTGGTGTTGTTTTTGCACATGTTATAGCAGATTTTGTTGCATCAACCTTAGATCCTCATTTGAGATCGGCAGCTTTAGGTATAGTTATTGGAGGATTACTTCCTTTAATAGCAGTTCCTTTTATGGAGAAATACGTTACCAAAAGTAAATACCATATTGTTGCGGGAGATCATGAGGATGTTAAAAAAGATTTAGAAAGTCATTAATCTTTCAATAAGTGCAACATGGTCATTATGATCATTTAAGCAGGAAATATAAGTAAATTCTTCTCCTCCAGCCTTAATAAATTCTTCTTTAAATTGAATTGCTATCTCTTCTAATGTTTCTAGACAATCTATACTAAAAGAAGGAGAGACTATTCCAATTGATCTAATGCCTTTTTTCGGCAATTCTAATAGTAATCTTTCAGTATAAGGTTTTGTCCATTTTCCAAATCCAAATTTGGAATGAAAAGAAGTAATGTACTTTTCTTTATTTAATTTTAATCTCTTAGCTATCAATTCTGTAGTATTCATACATGACTGATAGTAAGTATCCCCTCTTTGAATGTATTTTATTGGTAGCCCATGATAAGAAAATATTAATTTTCCGTTTTTTGCTATCCAATCATTTTTAATTTTTTTGGATATTGAATCTATATATAAGCTTTCTTTATAATACTCTTCAACATAATTTATTTTTGGTTTCCAGTTTAATTCTATTAATGATGACTTGACCTTATCCTTTATACTTTCTGTTGTGGAAAACGAATATTGTGGAAACATAGGTATAATAATTAAATTACTAATTTTTTTTTCCTTAAATTTTAATAATTGTTCTTTGATATTTGGTTTGCCATACCGCATGGCTATATCGATATGCATATTGTTTCTTTTTGATTTGCTAGCTTTCAATTTTTCTAACAATTTATTTGTATAGACAAGTAGAGGAGATCCCTTTTTCATCCAAATTTTTTTATAATCATTTATTTTTTTTGCTGGTCGAATGGGAAGAATAATCAAATAAAGAATAGGCAACCAAATAATTCTTGGCAGCTGAATAATTCTTTTATCTGATAAAAATTCTTTTAAATATCCTTTTATAGATTCTTTTTTTAATTTAGATGGAGTTCCTGTATTAACCAGTAGGACGCCAAACTGATTATTTTCATGATTCATTAGGAATTTTACTTGGTAAAGAAATTACATACCACGCAACACATATAAGAAGTAGAGCTAAACCTCCTGTTATAAATAAGCTGCCTAAGGAATACTGTATCAACATCACAGCAAAAATTTGAAGAATTACCATTAATATTTTTGCATTTCTTGGAACAACTTTGTGCGATTCCCAATTACGCAGAATTGGCCCAAACATTTTGTGATTTAGAAGCCAAGAATGAAATTTTTTAGAGCTTTGGGCAAATGCCCACAAAGCAACTATTAAAAAAGGAGTGGTTGGTATGCCTGGAATAAATATGCCTAAAAAAGCTAATCCAACACAAAGCCACCCCAATGATAAAAGAAGAATTTTTTTCACAAATAGCAGTTAGATTTTTTTATTATTATTCAATGGACAAATCGACGCTACTTTAGAATTATTATAAATACAAAAACTTTAGATTAAGAAAATTTACACTTAATACACTTAGAATAAAAATCACTTTGATTTCTAGTTTGATAATATTTCTTTGCCAGTGTATATTTTTAAATTTATAGATATGTTTATGAAATCTTTGACCCTTCTATTGGTAGCTGCATTTATATTCTCTAACCCCGTTTATGCTGCAAAGAAATATTTATTAGACGGTGAATGGGTATTAGATAAACAAACAAATTGTGAAGACCCTATTTTAACATTAACGATAAAGAAAAATAAAATTAAGGCTGAAAAATTAAAAGGTAAAGTAAATATCAAAAAAAACAGTTTAAAATTAGGTAAAGATTTACAAGGCACATTCAGCTCTACTTCTTTTTTCCAATTAACCTCTAAAACAAGCGAATGTGTATATGAATTTACAAAGGAACGTTATGCAATACCCGGAGCCACAGAAGGTTGGACTGCTTTTAAAATGGAAGATGGTTCAATGCATGATAAGAAATTTGCTGGTTGGCAAGGTGCCATGAGTGAAGAATATATAAATGATGTAAGATTGAGTAAAGATAATGAACCTGTAAGAGCTGGTAATAAATCTATTCGTTTTCTTATAGAAAGAGGTCATGCTCCAAAATGGGCATCAAGGCAAGGACATGATATGGTTTTCTTGGATGATGGTAACTCTGACAGACAAGAAGAACTTTTAGATACACTTGATGTGCTTCACGGAAAAGATTTTTGGTATTTTTTTAGTGTCTTTATTCCTGAAGATTTTCCTGATCCCTATGAAGAAGAAAAAATGAGAGGCAATTCTAATTGGAGTGAAGAAATCGCAGTATTACGAGGAGAATTTTATTTAATTAAAATTGATGCAATTATGCAACAGTGTATAGGTGATGCAGATAATTTTCCTTTAGCGACCGCTAAATTTTATAATGGTTCATTAGAATTTTCATATTTTCCCAATATAGCTATGGGGAAAAAAATTATGAGCATAGATGACATGCGAGGTAAATGGACTGATATTTTAATTCATATTAATTATGATTTAGAGGACGGACTAATGATTTTTTATGTAAACGGTGAAAAAGTATACGGAAAAGATTTAAGCGAAGATTACTATGATAGAAATAGAGCAGAAGATGGGTATTGGAACGAAGTATTTGAACCAGACAATTATTTTTTTGAAATGCCTGAAGATTTTTGGGATGAAGGAGATTCCAGCATAGATGAGTGTGATTATTTAATCTTTACTTCCTTTGGAGGGCAAAGATCATATCTCAATGGAATGATAGTTGCTAAAGATATTCCATCTTCTGTCTTGTATTATGATGAAGTACGAATTGGAACAACCAGAGAAGAGGTTGATATACGGTCTAATCCTGATTTAATTCCACTTAATTAGTATTATATTTTAAAAAGTTTTTTGCTTAAATCTGGGTAAGGATTATTAAAAAATACTTTTTCTAATATTTTATCATGATCAAGACCAAAAACAGTTTTGATTGCTGCCGCAAAAATTGCATTTTGATCAGTTGTAACATTTAGATCTTGACCTTCAAATAACTGTTTAGGTCCTAGTCCTGGCCAATCAGTATATACTTGTGATTGTGATACAAGGCCACCTGCGAGCAAAATAGAACTAGCATAACCATGATCTGTTCCATTTGATCCATTTTGATAAACATTACGCCCAAATTCTGTTGCAGCGATAACTAGTGTATTTGCCCATTTTTTACGTAATCGACGTTTAAGTGTGTGCAAAATTACATCTAATTTCTTTAATTGTGTTGCATGTTCCCCCACAGCCGCACCTTGTGCTGAATGTGTATCAAATCCATGATAATCAAATACGGCAATTTTTAATTCATCTCTGCTTTTAAGTTCACGGCCAGCAATACTTGCTAGATCTAGCACATCTAAACCTATACCAGCCCATTCATTTTTACTGTCAGCTAATTTCATTTCTCTTTTTAGAGATTTTTCATTAGACCTTCTTGTAGCAAGTTTGAAAAATATATCACTTATAAGAGGGTCTTCTTGATTAAGTTTTGCTAATTCAAATAACAAATCGGGTGAAGGAGGGGGAAAATAACTAGGACTTCTACTCTCAAGATTACCTGCTCCTCGTAAAATTAAAGGTATTGGTAAATCCATTGCTGTTCCTTGATATGATGCATTAGCCAAATCAAGTGCACGTCCAAGCCAGCCTGTGTGTTTGGCATAAGGTATACTGTTTCCTGCTTCTAGAATATTTTGACCTTCAAAATGTGAACGACCCGAATATTGCGATGCACCTACAGCATGTACAATTGTTGCTTCTCCTTCCGACCACATATTTGAAAAACTTTTAAGTGTTGGATGTATTCCAAACTCACTTCCTGTTTCAAAATATCCATCGGCCCAAATACTAGGTCGTTGTTTAATTAGATTTTTATCTCCCAATAAAGGAAAAGCTGAAAGGCCATCCATTCCTCCTCGGAGAGTAATAAAAATTAATTTACGGTCTTTGAAATCTTGCCCTAAAGCACTAAAAGAAGGGAAAATGGGTGCGATTAAGGAAATGCCTGAGAGGGCTAAAAAACGTCTACGATCAATCATATCAAACCCTTATAAAATCCCTATGACAAAGTATCTTAACTAAGGCATTGGGGTCCATTTGTGATGAAGCTATTTCTTTTAATGCCTGTGAATCAGGAATAGAAAAAGAAATCTTATTTAATAAACTTTCGCCTGCGTTGTTTTTATTCATCATATTTTGAACAAATAATGCAATAATTGTACGCCTATCCATTAGTTCAGGAGAAAGCCAATCGGAATTTACACTGGAATAACCATTGGGTTGTCCGTGCTCAAAAGGATCACTACCCAATTTATGTAAAGCCAAATGATATCTTTTAAAACTCATAGGCTTATCATCAGACAGATTTAGAGGATAGAGAGAAAAATTAAAAATTTTCATTGCTTGAATGAGCCAAATTTCTGGCCAAGCAACTTTTTTATTTGGTTCACCATATTTCCACACAGCTTCAAGTGTTGCTTGATGAATGGCAATGAGATTACCGCCTGAATTTTTAAAAGAAGATCTAATATGTTCAATCGCTGCCTGAGGAGGATTATCAGATATAAAATGTATAGCTAATTTGTTAGCTATAAAGAACGCACATTGATCCATAGAGCAAAGATTATCAATTAATTCAAATAATTTATTTTCTCCACCCTCATAAGTTTTTCCCAAAACCGTTTGTGATCCTCCTTCATGACAATCCTTTCTAAAAATAATTGGGCAATACATATCACCTGGTGATTTATGTTTTTTTTGCCATTTTTTATCACCTCCCCAGCCTGATAATATTTTAGTAACGTTCGCTACATCTTTTTGAGTATATCCAGCTGAAGGAGATATAGTAAATAACTCCATTAATTCTCTTGCAAGATTTTCGTTAAATCCAAAATTACTATTTCCACTTTTTATTTGATCTTTTGCAAATCTAGATGATTCTCCGATATTATCAACGTTATCGAGATATCGCATCATAGGAGATGAAGTAATGACATTTTTAACTAGATCAGCAAAAGTTCCAGTTAAACTTTCACGAATAAGTAGGCGGTGATAAGGACCTGAGCTAGCCCCAACTTTTTTTCCATGAACAGGGAAGTGATTACCCCAAAAAAACTGGAATCTATCAAGAACAGGAGAAGAGCCATGAATAGCATTATGTGCTCTGAAAGATACTTCATACCTCCAAATGTCATCGTCAAGCCCCTCTTTTTCCATCGCTTTTAGAACGTCGTTAGTTCCACCACCTTCTTTTCTTCTAATTTTATTTGTAATTTTTTTTATTTGAACAACATATTTTATTCCATCGAGCATTGTAGGAATTTCATGATTCCAAGAAACAGAATTCGTGTTAGATAATTGCTTAACAGAATTCTCTAAAGGATTTTTTATATTATCTTTTTCTGTTAAGCCAAAGGCAACACGTCTATAAAATTGATGCGTACTAAGCATTATACATTCTTTCTGATATTATATGAAACTCAATCACCTTTTAATATTCAAGTAAAGTATAAATCATGCTGATTATCAGATTTTACTTAAATTTTTTAGCTATTTAACTAAATTCTTATCTGGATCTTTTACATATAAGGACAGATTTTCCCAGTAGCGCCTTTTTTTTAGTAAAGCCTTCCTCTATAATGATATTGTTTTTTAAAAAAATGGATTGCCATTTTTCAATAGATAATGAACTTAAAAAACAAATATCTGTTGTGCCAGGTAGAGGATTATTAGCATGGGGTGTAAAAGGAAATTTTACATCATGAAGATTAATTTTTTGATTACCAAATTTTAGAGAATATCTTATTGTCTATTTACCAACAGGGTGAAATTTTTTAAAGGTCATACCCAAAACATTGCAATAAAAAAAGATTGACCTATTTATATTTGCAACGGTAAGAACAATGTGGTCAATGCCTGTTATCATTATTTGGCTGTAAAGATAAACGCTTGTTTTGAATCTACTTCTATTCCTACTGCACTTGATTGTTCTGGATAAAACGATGGGGGCATATGGCTATGCACATGTATTACTTCATTATTTTCATTTAAAACTGATAGATGAACAAAACTATATTCCCCCATTAAACGAGAAGCCATCACTGTTCCCTTGATACCATTCACAGGCGTTGCTTCTTGAATTAATTTAATACCTTGCGGGCGAACATGAATTTCTACTTCTTGTGATTCCATATTTTCATGAGCTTTAATCATTCCTATAGGAGTTTGAACTTGAGCATTTTCAACAATACCTCTAAATTTATTTGTTTCCCCAAAAAAACCAGCAACATAAGAATTAGCAGGTTTATTATAAAGTTCCTGAGGAGTTCCTGATTGAACAATTTCGCCTCCTTTTTGCATTATGTAGATTTTGTTAGATATAAACATAGCCTCAAAAGGATCGTGGGTTACAATTAAAACTGAGATATTTGATTTTTGTAACAAGTGTAAAGTATCGTCTCTAATTTCTTCTCTAAGATTGAGGTCTAAACTAGAGAAAGGTTCGTCAAGAAGCAATAAATCAGGCTGTGAAATAATCGATCTTGCAAGTGCTACTCTTTGTTGTTCACCTCCGCTTAATTCATGAGGGTATTTGTGAAGAGAATTGGGCAGTTTTATAATTTCAATAATTTCATCAATATCATGCGTTAATTTCTTATTATTTTGAATAGCAAAATTTAGGTTTTCTTTTACTGTCAAGTGAGGGAAGAGTGCATAATCTTGAAATAAGAATCCAATTTTCCTTTTTTCAGTTTTAAGATGATTAGATGGTGAACTTACAATATGATCGTTTAGAGAAATTTCCCCAGATTGAACTTTTTCTAGTCCTGCTATAAGTTTTAAAAGGGTTGTTTTTCCACAACCCGAGGGTCCGAGTATACAAGCGATTTTATCTTTTTCTAAATTAAGATTTATATTTTTCAAAACCGAATGATGATTAATCACATAACTTAAATTGTTAATTTTAACTGCAAGCATTTCTATCTTATTCTATAGCAGGATATTGAGCAGAGACAATTGGTATCCATTCTTTTAATTTTTTAATTCTATTATCAGGAGATGGATGGGTGCTCCAAAATTCAGCTGGCTCTTTACCACTCATATCTTCTTTCATACGTTGCCATACTTTATAGGATTCATCAACATCATAACCCGCAAGACTAATAAATATTAAGCCAAGGTAATCAGCTTCACTTTCTTGGCTACGACTAAACGGTAATTCCAGTCCTACTTGACGAAGTTGACCATACAAATCTCTTGTATAACCAGTCATGCTGGTGCCTAAAACAAAACGCTCTAGTGCATATGTTCCCGCATCCATTAATATTGATCGACTTGCTCTTTCAGCTGAATGTCTTGCTACTGCATGAGCAATTTCATGGCCCATGATAGACGCTATTCCATCATTATTTTTTGCAATTGGAAGAATACCTGAATAAAAAGCAATTTTTCCACCTGGCATACACCAAGCATTTTTTGTCTGGTCATCATCAACTAAAACAAACTCCCATTGAAAATTTGCAGTTGGATTTTTTTTACCATTGTTTTGATAATAAGTATTTATTGCATCTATAATGCGATACCCAATATCAATTATATTATTATATTCAGATGTGCCGGTAATTAATTTTGTTTGAGATTTAAAATTATTGTAGGCGGGGAAAGTTTTTGAATAAAGAAAGTTATCACTTAAAACATTGAATTGTTGACGATCTGACATCGCAACTTGAGAGCATGATGAAAGAATCATAGAGGCACCACACATACATCCAGCACCATAAATAAAATTTCTTCTGGATAAATTAAATAATTCTGACATTGATTACCTAAATATAAAAAAAATCATATGAACTCAATACATCATATTCCAAAAGCAGAAATTCACATTCATTTAGAAGCAACAATTACACCAGACTTGTGTCGTAAATTTGCTTCTAGAAATAATGTAAATTTACCTTCGGATATTTTTGGTAATAAATATGCATATGAATGGACAGATTTTTATGATTTTATAAAAAAATATGATCTAGTTACTTCCGTTATTCATACTCCTGAAGATTACCGTGAATTAACTTATGTTTATTTGAAAGATTGTGCTGCAAATAATGTTATTTATGTAGAAGCCATGATCTCTTCCACTCATGCCAAACAAAAGGGCATGACTTATGATTCTTTTTTAGAAGGCATTTATGAAGCTTCAAAACAAGCAGAAAATGATTTTGGCATTATCTCTCGTTTTATTATGAACGGTATAAGACATCTTGGGCCTAAGTCGGTACAAGAAACAGCGGATGAAGTTCTTAAATATCCTCATCCTTATTTAGTAGGTTTTGGATTAGCAGGTGATGAATTACATTTTCCTCCAACACTTTTTATTAAAACATTTGATATGTTAAAAGAAGCTAAATTTCCAATTACTGTTCACGCAGGAGAGTGGGACGGTCCTAAAAATATACGTAATGCTATTAATTTATTACACCCGACAAGATTGGGTCACGGTGTTCGTTCTATTGAAGATCCAACATTAGTAAAAGAAATAATTGATAGAAATATTATTTTAGAAACTTGTCCAACGAGTAATATAGCAACAAAAATATATGAAAATTTTGAACTGCATCCTGTCAAAAAATTATTTGATGAAGGAGTAAAAGTTACAGTAAATTCCGATGACCCACCATTTTTTAATGCTAGTATTGCAGGAGAATATGAGGTGATGGCTAATTTAGGTTTAACAGAAAAAGAATTAATTTCTTTAACTGACAATGCCATTAATTCTTCTTTTTGTGATAAAGTTACAAAAGAAAGATTATTAACTAAACTAAGTTAGATAACTTTATTAAAGGGCGTGCACCATAATGCGAAATTATTTCTGCTGCTGCCACAGAGGCCATATGACCACAATCATTTAAATCTTTGTTTTGAGATAATCCATACAAGAAACCTGCAGCATAAAGATCACCAGCACCTGTAGTATCAATAACTTTATCGATATCTATTGCGGGCACTTCAATTACCTTATTGTTTTTAACAATTAAGGACCCTCTTTCTGCTAAAGTGATGGCTACAACAATATTTAATGATTTAGCATATTGTATTCCTTCCTCAATGGAAGTAGAATTGGTCATTGCACAAATTTCTTCTTCGTTACCAAATAATATATCGACATTATTTTTTATTAATTTAGCAAATGAATTATGGTGACGATCTACACAAAATAAATCTGACAGAGTAAAAGCTATTTGTTGATTATCTGCTTTACAAATACCAATCATCTTTTTCATTGCCTTTTTGGCATTTTCATTATCCCACAAATAACCTTCTAGATAAGCGATTTTATGACCTATAATTTGTTTAGCTTGAATATCGTCTGGTCCAATTAAAGAGCCAGCACCTAGAAAAGTACACATTGTTCGGGTTCCATCCTCCTCAACAAATATAGTACAGCATCCTGTAGATATATCGGGAGAGGTAAATCCTAGTGGAAACTGTAAACCTTCACGTACCATATCTTTCTGAAGAAAAACTCCAACATTATCATTTTTTATCTTTCCAATAAAACTTCCATTACCTCCAAAAGAAACAATTCCAAACATTGAGTTACCAAGTGATCCCCCACCAATCATTTCCTTGATAGAATAATCTTTATGGAGTTTATTTTTTAACTCTTCATTAATAAGATTCATGGAATCACGATTAATTTGATGTTTTGCAACTTCTGTGTGATTAGAAGGAATTATTGCATCCACCATAGCGTTTCCTATGCCAACCACATCTAATCTTTCACTCATATTATTTATTCTTGGTATAAACTGGAACGAGTTGTACTATAATTACTCCCACAAAAATTGCAAGACATCCAAGTATTTTATTTACATCCAGAATCTGATTAAGCAGTATCCAGCCTGCAAGTGTTCCAAACACAGATTCCATGGAAAGAATTATTGCTGCAGGTGCAGGACTTGCTTTACTTTGAGCAATGATTTGTAATGTATAACCAATACCTGCAGAAAAAACACCAGTGTATACAAGCTCAAACCATTCAATTTTAATATTGGCAATTGTTGGTTGCTCTAAACTTAATGCAAAAATTAAGGAACATAAAAAAACAATTGCATATTGAATAAATCCAAAAGTAAAAGGACTATAAAATTGTTTCATAAATATATCGATTAAAATTATATGAATAGCAAAACACACAGCCGCTATGAATAAAAGACTGTCTGATTTTTGAACTTCTATGGCTTGATTTGAAGATAATAAATATGATCCATATACACAGAGCAAAACTGCAATCCAAATGATCCAATGTAAGCGAGAGCGAAAAATAAAGCGAGAAATTATACTTACAAAGGGAACATAAAGAGTGCTTAGAAATGATGCATTTGCTATTTGTGATTTTAATAATGCATATTGTTGAAGTCCCATTCCTCCAAATAAAGCTAACCCTGCAAAGAGGCTTAAGTAAATGTAATTTTTATTTTTAAAAAAAAGAGGCAAGTTATTTTTTTCAAATAACAAAGCCAGGGGTAGTACGGTAAGCATTGCAAGCAAGAAACGTACAAAACTAAATGTAAAAGGGCCAATTGAACCCATACCAGTCGTTTGACTCACAAATGCTGTTCCCCAAATAAAAGACGCAATTAACATTAAAAAATTTGCTTTTACTTGACTCATATTAAAAGATTAAAAAGTTATCTTTGAAGTTTAGAGGCTTTATCTGGATTTGCCCACCATGATTCTATTACAATGCCATATAGAGGAATTATATCTGGATATTCCAAAAAATTCCAATAGGCTATACGATCTGTACTGCTGTGATACAAGGGTATGACATAGTGTCCCCATAACAATACTCTATCAAGAGCATGAATAGCAGTAGTAAGCTCTTCTCTTGTTTTAGCCCCAATTAATTTTTCAATTAAATCATCAACTACTGGGCTATTAACACCCGCATAATTTTTACTACCATTTTTTTTCCCAACTTCTGATCCCCAATAAAATTGTTGTTCATTACCAGGGCTAAGACTTACTCTCCATGAAGATTTAATCATATCAAAATCATAATTTAACATCCGTGCTTGATATTGTGAGGAGTCAACAGTTCGAATTGACATGCTTATTCCTAATACTTCTAGTGTTTTTTGAAATGCTATAGCAATTTTTTCTACAGAAGGGCTTACAATTAGAAATTCAAAAGCAAATTCTTTGCCATTTTTTACAAGTTTTCCATCTTCAATAAACCATCCCTCTTCTTCTAAAATTTTTTTTGCAATACGAAGATTAGTTCGTGGCATTCCCGACCCATCAGAAATAGGAGGTTTGTATGTAGATTTAAATACTTCTGGTGGCAGGTGATCTTTCCACGGATTTAGAAGAATTAATTCTTTACTTGATGGTAATTCAGAAGAGGCTAAAGGCGAATTATCAAAATAGCTATCTGTACGTGTATAGGCATTGTTGTATAATGCTTTATTAATCCATTCATGATCATAGGCGTAACTTAAAGCTAAACGAACACGAGGATTATTAAAAATTTCTTTTCTAGAATTCATCACTAGGGCATTCATTCCTGTAGGTCGATCATTTTTCATTTCCTGTAAAACGACATCACCTCGATCTATAGCTTCAAATTCATAATTAGTTTGCCATCGTTTAGCATTATATTCTCGTCGGTAATCATATTCCCCTACTTTAAAAGCTTCCATTAATACTGTTGAATCTTTGTAATAATCATAGACAAGTTTATCAAAATTATATTGTCCTTTGTTTGCCAATAAATCTTTTGCCCAATAATCTTTCACTCTTGTATAAATAATTTGTCTTCCAGGCTCTAAACTTTCAATAGTATAAGGACCACTTCCTAGAGGAATATCTAAAAAAGTTTTTGTAACATCAATATTTTCAAAATATTTTTTTGGTATGATAGGTAAAAATCCAGCAACAATTAAAGGTAATTCTTTATCTTCATTATTAACAAAGATCATTTTTATTCCATTCTTATCAATGAGTTGTGTTTCAATAACCTTGCCATAAGTTTTTTTCTGATTTGGCGTTCCTTTTGTTTGAAAGGTTTGAAGACTAAACAACACATCTTCTCGTGTTATTGGAGATCCATCATGAAAACGTGCTTTTGGATTAATAAAAAAAGTAATTGAGGATCGATCTTCTGGCATTTCCACAAATTCAGCAATTAATCCATATAATGTAAAAGCTTCATCCCAAACTCGTCGCATAAGAGTGTCATTAATATATCCTAATCCTGCAGCTTTTGATCCTTTGAAGGCAACGCGGTTTAAGTTATCAAATGAACCATAGACTCCAAAACGCAATGTTCCACCTTTTGGTGCTTCAGGATTAACGTAAGGTAAATAATTTTCAGTGATTTTGTGTAGCGGAGATCCATGCATTGCCAAACCATGCATTTTTTGAGCTTGAATTTGTTGAGATAGAAAAAGTATACAAAAAACAATAAAAATTTTGTGACCAAGTCTATTCATATATTCTTTCTATCAATAGTTACTATAGATTTGAAGCAACATTGTGATAAACTTCAAATGTGTATTTTTTTGATTATATATAAGGTATGAATAAAATTTTATCTTCTGAAATTACACCCTATTCTTCATATATTAATCGTAGAAAATTTATCAAATCCACAACAGCATTTTCTATTACCTCTTCCCTATCCTTTGCTAGTAATGCATCTCATAATGATAATTCCTTGCAATATAGCGACAAACTTGATGAAGGGGATAAGCTGAATACTTTTAAAGAAATTACGACATATAATAATTTTTATGAATTTGGTATGGGAAAATCTGATCCCTCTAAAAATTCAAATGCATTTAATCCAAAACCTTGGTCTATTAAAATAGAAGGCTTAGTTAACAAACCGTTTATAATAAATTTAGAAGATCTTTTAAAAAAAATTACCATTGAAGACAGAGTTTACCGTTTACGTTGTGTAGAAGCATGGTCTATGGTAATCCCATGGCAAGGTTTTTCCCTGTCTAAATTAATTGAAATTGCTGAACCTTTGAATAGCGCCAAATTTATTCAATTTGAAACAGTATATCGTCCAGAAGAAATGCCTGGTCAAAAAAAACGTATTTTACCTTGGCCATATGTAGAAGGTTTGCGCATGGATGAAGCCATGCACCCCCTCACTATTTTATCGACTGGGCTTTATGGTCATGATTTGTTAAATCAAAATGGAGCCCCTTTTCGCTTAGTTGTTCCATGGAAGTATGGTTTTAAATCTATTAAGTCCATTGTTTCCATTCGTTTTGTTGATAGACAACCCGATGCAACCTGGTCTTTGGTGGCACCAAGTGAATATGGTTTTTACTCAAATGTTAATAACAGTGTTCATCATCCTAGATGGACACAAGCAACAGAAAGACGTATTGGTGAATTTTTACGACGTCCTACCTTGATGTTTAATGGATATGAAGAGCAGGTAGCACACTTGTATAAGGATATGGATCTCAATAAATTTTATTGATTACATGTTTTCTTCTCGTTCTGTTAATAAAACTAAACCTTTAATTCTTGTTTTGTTGTTACTCCCTAGTTTTGTCTGGGTTGGTATGTTTATAAATGGTAATTTGGGAATTAATCCTATCGAAATGTTAATGCACAAGTTAGGAGAGATGGCACTTCGTTTATTAATAGGGGTACTTTTTATTTCCTCTCTTGCACAATTTTCTTTTTTACGTTCATTACAAAATTTAAGACGTCTGATTGGTTTGACAGCCTTCTATTATGTATCTTTACACTTAATAACCTATGTCTTCCTTGACCATTTTTTTAATTTTTCCTTTATTTTAAAAGATATTTATAAACGCCCATTTATTACTTTTGGATTTAGTGGATTTATTTTACTTTTACCATTAGTTTTTACATCAACTAACAGTATGTTAAAAAAATTAACTTTTAAAGTTTGGAAAAAGATTCATTATTTAATTTATATTGTCGTGTTATTGGGGATCTTGCATTTTTATCTTCTTACAAAGGCTGATAAAACTGAACCATTAATTTATTTAAGTATTATTGGCTTACTTTTTATCTGGAGAGTTTATAAAAAATTTCTTACTCGTCGAGTGGTTCGGTAATAGAACTTAACTCCATACCTGCAGCTGAAATATTTCTAGGCAACGGTACATATTGCGATTCTAGATCTGCTTGTTTGGTTCTTTTTCCCATTCTGTAAAGACCAAACAAACCTAGCAGAAGATGGACAATAAATAGGTATACAAAAAATCCATCAGGCCCAATAACTTTCATAAATAATGAGACTGTAATTGGTCCTAAAATTGCACCTATTCCAACTAGTATGTTAATTGCAGAACTAGCAGCTACTATTTGATCAGATTGTAAATAATCATTTGTATGAGCAACAGCTAAGGAGTGCATTGGTAGGCTCATTCCTGCATAAAAGGCTAAAATTATAAAAAATACTATTAGAGATAAATATGAAAAAATGAGAATAAATATGGATAAAACCGAAGCTATCAAAGTTACGCTGATGAGAATTATACGACGATCTATACGATCAGAAAGAAAACCAACTGGCCATTGGAAAATTGCACCAAAAGTACTGACTATAACCATAAAAACAGAAATTTCAAAAGTACTTAACCCTTTTGTAATAGCATAAACTGCTCCATACCCAAAAATTACACCATGTGCGAGACCGATAAAAAATGCCCCTACAAATCCAAGTGGAGAAATAACAAACAACTCTTTTAATGCAAGACGTTTGGGATTATCGAACTTTGGTGCTTCAGTAATTGATAAAAGAATTGGCAATAAAGCAAAGGATAGAAGAATAGAAACTAAAATAAAAAGATCAACTTTAACAGGATCACTTAGGTTTAATAAAAACTGGCCAAGGCCAACAAAAGCAAAAGTTATGATCATATAAATAGATAAAATTTTACCGCGTGTTTCATTAGTTGATTTATCATTGAGCCAACTCTCCATAATGACGTAAATTCCAGACAAACTGACACCTGTTATAATACGAATAAAAAACCAAGAAAATGGATCAAGCAAGATAGTGTGCAATAGTATAGCTATAGATGCAAGAGATGCTAGTGCTGCAAAAACACGAATATGTCCAACGCGCTGAAGTAAAATTGGTATGAGAATTGATCCGGCAAGATAGCCAACATAATATCCAGCAACAACAAAGCCGGTTGAAACAAAACTAAAACCCTCTACAATTGCGCGAATACCTAAAAGTGTTCCTTGTAGTCCATGTGCTAGACAAATAATTGCAAAACCAAAAAAAAGTGCCCAAGTTTTAGTAAGAACTGCGACCATATGAAAATTTTATTAAATTGTTACTTTAAAATTATTATTAATTTTAATATTCTTCTTCACCCTCTTCAGTTGGTTTAATGCCAACATCAACAGCAGGATCTATATCGGATTCATCTTCAAGAAGAACTGTATCATCCTCTACTTGATCATCAGTATTATCTAAATCCAAGTTCTCTATATCTAAATCATCATCTTTTTCTTTGGTTTTTGGAGGTATTGGATTAGTCAATGGAGCAGCGTTTGTACTACCGGGCTTACGCCCTCTTCGAGGTCGAGACATTGTGGTTACTTCTATTTCTTTACCACACTCAGGACATTCCAATTCTGTTCTTCCTAAATCGTAGTATTGTTTACTACACATTGGACAAATTCTTTTTAATCCCCAAGCTTCTTTATACATATTTTACTCTTGTTCTCTAATATAAGTTTTACCACAGTAACTGCAAACAATCTTATTAAATTGATCAAAGATATAGTAAACTGCGGGGTGTCCTAAACCATCCTGACATCCATCGCAACAAATAGTTTCAATATTTATATCCACTTTGATGATTTCATTCTCCATTTTTCTAGGCCTATAGAAAACTTTTTATTTGATGTCTACTCATTTCTAAATCAAACAGCCTTTATATTTGAAAGTAGAGAATGCCAATTCCTAGAACTATAAAGGTAGACGGCACTATCCTAGATTTAGCATCTTTTTCTCTCAATATAATGAAACTTATAAGGGTTGCAAAAATTATACTAGTTTCCCTTATTGAAGAAGCATAAGCAATAGGTAAATATTGCATGCACCATACTACAAGCCCATATGCCATAGGAGCTAAAATACCAAAACCAAGCCCTTTGATTAAAAGATCCTTATTAATTTTTCTTAAACCATTTCCTTTAAACATAATAGAGGCAATTAAGGCTGGGGTGCCATTTAGAAGTAACATCCAATAAAGGTAAGTATACGCATTATCACTTTGTCGAACACCTATACCATCAACCAACGTATAGGAAGTAATCATTAAAGCAGTTAATGTTCCTAAAACAAATGCTGTTTTATTAACTTTATTTTTTTTAGAATAAGAAATTAAAAAAAGACCAAAGCACACAATAATTATTGCTAAAAAACCTACTAAAGAAATTTTATCAGTTAAATAAATTAAACTAATTATAGCGAGAAGTAATGATGAGCCCCCTCTTGCAACAGGATACACAAAAGATAAATCACCAAATCTATAGGAATAAATGACTAACAAGCGGTAGAAACCATGTAGTATAGTGGATGTTATTACAAGAGACCAAATATAAGGCGTAGGAAAAGGAACAAAAAACACTAATGGGGTAAAAATTATTATTTCAAATATAGATGTCATTCCTAAAATACCTAATGGATTATTATTATGTTTTAAAATACTATGACAGATTGCATGTGAAAGTGCAGCAATAAGTAAAACAAAAAAAAGAAAATATTCTGGCATCAAAATAAATAAATATTAAGTTTTGTTATATTTCTCTATATAGAGTGATTGAAAAAATGACACAAAGATTAAAATAATATGA
>Ga0315336_1001411_pt1 | contig 47070 bp, 52 predicted proteins | sample ASW5metaG_FD_204512 | JGI IMG/M metagenome (GOLD analysis project Ga0315336, IMG submission 204512) | Ammonia-oxidizing marine archaeal communities from Monterey Bay, California, United States - ASW #5 | ecosystem: Environmental > Aquatic > Marine > Intertidal zone | place: USA: California... | reverse complement strand
GCGCGCGCCGCCAGGTGATGCGGCGCGGTGACCATGCCCCCAAAGGCGCGAGCGGTTTGAAGCATGTTCCCTCCCTGGACTTGAGATGGCGCCTGATAGCACACAAACGCTTGCTTGAAAAAACAATGCTGCGTTGCGATAACAGTCCGAGTTCCTCGTCGTCCCGTGCCCCGGGGGCGAGGGGATTCCAGGGCCAAAACGAACGGGAACCTGTAAAACATGAAGATTGCCATCCCCAGGGAACGCCGGGCGGGTGAGACGCGTGTTGCCGCCTCGCCCGAGGTCGTCGGCAAACTGATCGCGCTCGGCTTCGATGTCACCGTCGAAGCGGGCGCCGGCACCCAAGCATCATTCACCGACGACGCTTTCAAGGCCGCCGGTGCGAGCATCGCCAAGGACGCGGCGGCGGCCATGAAATCGGCCGACGTGATCGTCAAGGTGGTCGCGCCCGAGGCGTCCGAAGTCGCCAAGATGAAGAAGGGCGCGATCCTGATTGCGCACCTTTCGGCCTTGACCGACGCCGCCGGCGTCGCCACCTACGCCAAGCAGGGCCTGACCACCTTCGCCATGGAACTGGTGCCGCGCATCAGCCGCGCCCAGTCCATGGATATCCTCTCAAGCCAGGCCAACCTGGCCGGTTACAAGGCCGTTCTCGAAGGGGCCGCCGAATACGGCCGGGCGTTGCCGATGATGATGACCGCCGCTGGCACCGTGCCACCGGCCAAGGTGTTCATCATGGGCGTCGGCGTCGCCGGCTTGCAGGCCATCGCCACGGCCAAGCGCCTGGGCGCCGTGGTCACCGCCACCGACGTCCGCCCGGCCACCCAGGAGCAGGTCGCGAGCCTGGGCGGCAAGTTCCTCTCGGTCGATGCGGAAATGGAAAAGGACGCCCAGACCGAAGGCGGCTACGCCAAGGAAATGCCGCCCGAATACTACGCCAAGCAGAAGGAAGTGGTGGCCGAGCACATCAAGAAGCAGGATATCGTCATCACCACGGCGCTGATCCCGGGCCGCGCGGCCCCGGTTCTGGTGACCAAGGAAATGGTCGCTTCCATGGCCGCCGGCGCCATCATCGTCGATTTGGCCGTCGAGGCCGGCGGCAACTGTGAGCTCGCCGAACTGGACAAGATTGTCATGACGGCCAACGGCGTGAAAATCGTCGGCCATGCCAATCTGCCGGCGCGCCTCGCCGAAACCTCTTCCGGCCTCTACGGCAAGAACGTGCTCAATTTCCTGACCCCGCTGGTGGACAAGGAAAAGAAGGCGCTGGCCATCGACTGGGAAGACGAGATCGTGCAAGGCACCTGCGTCACCCGCGACGGCGCCGTGGTCAACGAGCGCGTCAAGCAGGCCGTGCCCGCCAAAAAGCAGGCCAAAAAGCCGGCAAAGAAGGCCGCGGCCAAGAAGCCCGCCCCGAAACCGAAGAAGAAGGGGGCCTGAGCCATGGATACCTCTACCATCGTCAAGCAGGCGACGGACGTCGCCAACGACGCCGCCAAGCTGGCTGAAAAAGCCGCCGGGCTGGTCAACCAGTCGGTCGACTTGGCACAGCAGCATGCGGCCATCGAAGCCGCCGGGGCCACCGGCGGCGGCGAGCCATTCCTCAATCTGTTCACCATCTTCGTGCTGGCCTGCTTCATCGGTTTCTACGTGGTCTGGAGTGTCACCCCGGCGCTGCATTCGCCGCTGATGGCGGTGACCAACGCCATCTCGTCGGTGATCATCGTCGGCGGCCTGCTGGCGGCGGGACCGGCGGATTTCGATTTTTCGGCCACCATGGGTTTCATGGCGGTGACACTGGCCTCGATCAACATCTTCGGCGGTTTCATCGTCACCCAGCGCATGCTGGCCATGTTCAAGAAAAAGAAGTGAGGGGGCGATAATGAGCGCAAACATGTCAGGCTTCGCCTATCTCATCGCCTCGGTCTGTTTCATCATGGCCCTGCGCGGACTGAGTTCGCCCGAGAGTGCCCGCAAGGGCAACGTCTTCGGCATCGTCGGCATGGCCATCGCCATCGTCACCACGTTGGCCGACCCCGGCGTGGTCAGCTACGGCACCATCATCCTAGGCATGCTGATCGGCGGCACCATCGGTACCGTGGTGGCGCTGAAGATCGAGATGACGGCGCTGCCGCAGCTGGTCGCCGCTTTCCACTCGCTGGTCGGCCTGGCGGCGGTGTTCGTGGCCACCGCCGCGTTCTACCATCCGGAAGCCTACGGCCTGGGTTCCAGCGGCAACATCGCCGGCGCCAGCCTGGTGGAGATGGCCCTTGGCACGGCCATCGGCGCCATCACGTTCTCGGGCTCGATCATCGCCTTCGCCAAGCTGCAGGGCCTGATGTCCGGCAACCCGATCACCTTCAGCGGTCAGCATCCGCTGAACGGTCTGATGGCGCTCGGCATCGTCGCGGCCATCTTTTGGTTGGTCGGCACGGAAAGCACCACGGCGTTCTGGCTGCTGGTCATCTTGTCATTCACCATCGGTTTCCTGATCATCATCCCCATCGGTGGCGCGGACATGCCGGTCGTGGTGTCGATGCTCAACTCGTACTCGGGCTGGGCGGCCTGCGGCATCGGCTTCACGCTGTCCAACCCGGCGCTGATCATCACCGGCGCCCTGGTCGGCTCGTCGGGCGCCATCCTCAGCTACATCATGTGCAAGGGCATGAACCGGTCCATCGTCAACGTGCTGCTGGGCGGCTTCGGCGGCGATGCCGCGGCGGCCGGGCCGGCGGCCGCGGCGGGCGACCGCTCGGTCAAGTCGGGTGCCGCCGACGATGCCGCGTTCCTGATGAAAAATGCCTCCAAGGTCATCGTCGTGCCCGGCTACGGCATGGCCGTGGCCCAGGCCCAGCACGCGCTTCGGGAAATGGCCGACAAGCTGAAGGCGGAAGGGGTCGAGGTCGCCTACGCCATCCACCCGGTGGCCGGCCGCATGCCCGGGCACATGAACGTGCTGCTGGCCGAAGCCAACGTGCCCTACGACGAAGTCTTCGAGCTCGAGGAGATCAACCACGAATTCTCCACCGCCGACGTGGCCTACGTTATCGGCGCCAATGACACCACCAACCCGGTGGCGCGCACCGACCCCCAGAGCCCCATCGCCGGCATGCCCATCCTGGATGTCGACAAGTCCACCACCGTGCTGTTCGTCAAGCGCTCGCTGAGCCCCGGCTACGCCGGCGTCGACAACCCGCTGTTCTACTCCGACAACACCATGATGCTGTTCGGCGACGCCAAGAAGATGACCGAGGAAATCGTTCAGGCGCTCGATTGATGGTTCGATGACCTGGTCCATCCTGGCGCGGGACGAGACCACCGGCTACTTCGGTATCGCCATCGCCAGCCGGTTCTTCGCCGTCGGCGGTACCTGCCCGTGGGCCAGGGGGCGCATCGGCATCGCTTCCAGCCAGGCCCTGATGAACCCCATGCTGGGCCACCGGGGGCTCGAACTGCTGGCCACCGGCATGGCGCCCGAGGCGGCGCGTGACCAACTGTTGACCGAGGACCAGGGCGTCGGCCACCGGCAATTCCACCTGATGGACTGGGACGGACGCTGGGCCCAACACACGGGCGTCGAATGCATCGACTGGTGCGGCGGCGACGGCCGCGACGGCCTCTCGGTCGCCGGAAACATGCTGGCGGGACCCGACGTGGTCGCCCAGACCATCGCCGCCTACGAGGCCAACATTGACGCGGACCTGGTGGAACGCTTGCTCAGCGCCATGGAAGCGGGCGAGGCAGCCGGGGGCGACCGCCGCGGCAAGCAGGCGGCCGGCATTCTGGTGCAAGGGGATGACCCCTATCCCCGGCTCAGTCTGCGCGTCGACGATCATGCGGATCCTTTGGCCGAGCTACGCCGTCTGGCGGAGGTCGCCAAGGATCGATTCGTGGCGTTCACCACGCTGGCCTACCCAACACCCGAGCACCCGCACGGCATTACCGATCGTGAACGCATCGAGGCGGCCATCGAACGAAACGGCGGCCGGCCACTCGGAGCCAAGCGAACCTAATTTTGGATCCCCGTGGCCCAGACACGACAAAACCGCCTCGCCCCGGTGGGGGAGGCGGCTCGGACGCCGATGAAGACGGGTCGACGGTTGGGCTAGAAGCCCTCGCGTTCGATCCGCTTGCGCTCCAGCTTGCGGGCCCGGCGGACGGCCTCGGCCTTCTCGCGGGCGCGGCGCTCGGACGGCTTCTCATAGGACCGGCGCAGCTTCATCTCACGGAAAATACCCTCGCGCTGCATCTTCTTCTTCAGCGCCTTCAGGGCCTGGTCGACGTTGTTGTCGCGAACGGTAACTTGCACGTTACACCCACTCTCCACATATGTACGATGGCGGGGTCGGAGGCCGACCCCCTGCTAAGGAGGCGCCTTCTAACACATTCGTTCGGCGATGGGAAGGCCGACAGCGCCGGAAAATGATCGAATGATACCTAAGGCTAAGCAGCGGAGAACGGGGCGAAAATGGCCATTCTGAGGATCGCGCGCATGGGCCATCCGGTGCTCATGGCGAAGGCCCACGAGGTTGCCGAGCCGACCTCGGCGCCGGTGCAGGCGCTGATCGACGACATGATCGAAACCATGGCCGACGCGCCCGGCATCGGCCTGGCCGCACCCCAGGTGCACGTGCCGGCGCGCATCGTCGTCTTCTACGTGCCAGAGGAACGCATGCCCGAGGGCGAGCCGGGCGTGCCGCTCACCGCCCTCATCAATCCGGTCATCGAGCCGCTGGGTGACGAGATGGAAGATGGCATCGAGGGCTGTCTGTCACTGCCCGAGATGCACGGCATTGTGCCCCGCTATACCCGCATCCGCTATCGCGCCATCGGCCCCAACGGCCAACCGTTCGAGCGAGAGGCCGAGGGCTACCACGCCCGCGTCGTGCAGCACGAATGCGATCACCTGGATGGTCTCCTCTACCCCATGCGCATGACCGATCTATCCAGTTTCGGCTATTCCGAGGAGATGCAGCGCGGCCTGCGCGCCGAGCCCGAGGAAGCCGAACCCGCCGAGGAGACCGGCACATGAGCCTGGACGAAGCCCGCGGGCGCCGCCGCGATACGCAGGACGAAATTCTGGAGGCCGCCTTCGCCCACGTGCCGTTCGACGGCTGGTCCGTGAAGGCGCTCAAGGCGGGTGCGCGCGCCGCCGGGCATCCCGAGGTCGAGGCGCGGCGCTTGTTCAACGGCGGCACCCGCGAAATGGCGCGTCACGCCGCCGACCTGTTCGACCGCCGCATGCTGGCCGAGTTGGAGGCCATGGACCTGGAGTCCATGCGCATCCGAGACCGGGTCACCGCTGGTGTGCGGGCTCGCATCGAGGCCATGGCGCCGCACAGGGAAGCGGTGAAGCGGCTGGCGTCCTTCCTGGCCCTGCCGGGCAACGCGGTGATGGCGGGCCGCCTGGCCTGGCACACCTGCAGCCTGATCTGGTATGCCGCCGGCGACCGGGCGGCGGATTTCAACCACTATTCCAAGCGCGGCCTGCTGCTGGCCGTCTATTCGTCGACGCTGCTCTGCTGGCTGGCCGACGAGACGGACGGCTATGAGGCCACCTGGGCCTTCCTCGACCGCCGTATCGCCAATGTCATGACTGTGCCGAAGCTGCAGGCGAACGCGCGCGCCCGTGTCGGCGCGGTACTGGACCGCCTGCCCAACCCCTTCCGCCTGGCGCGCTCGGGCGGCCATTGAGGTCTAATCCTAAAAGTTGATGCGGGGCGCGACCTTTCGGTCGCCCCCCGCGATCAGGGGGGTTGAAGACTCCGCCACCGTTTCCGGCGACGAACGATCGAGACCGCGACAAGTCGCGGGGAGGCTCCCGATCGGCGGCGAGGGGGCCCGCCGCGCTCGTATGGATAGTCTCCCGGGGGGGGGGCGACGGGCCAGTAAAGATATCTCACGGTTGCGTGAGTTTCCGCGCCCGCCGGCCCTTGGGGCCCGTTCGTCGGTGCCCAGTCAGTCCTCCACCAGCCAGCCTTTCTCCCGGTGCCAGGCCGCCATGCCAGTGGTGTAGCCGCCGTCCTCGCGGGTGGCATTGTCGCCCGGTGGCAGGTTCACCCAGCTCGCCCGTTCGGCGATATTGAAGTCGTTGTATTCGGGCGGTACCGGCAAGGGCGAATCGACGGCCGTTGCATAGGGGTGCAGGTGGTCCGGCCAGCGCGGATCGAACTGCCAGAGCGCGCTGCCGCATTGGCCGCAAAAATGATGTTCCAGGATCGGCTCGCCGCCGTCCTCGGCCGGCCAATGGAAGATGCGGATATGTTCCTTGCCGTCGATCTCGAGCGTCGGCGCGTGGGCGAACAGGAACGCCGCGAAACCCCCGGAACCGGCGATTTTCCGGTCCAGTCGGCCGAATCCCCGCAAGTACGGATAGGGCGCGTTGGAGCGCACCTGGAAGCCCACGGCGCCGCATCCACAAGACCCTTCGAACAGCATCGTCGCCTCCTCTACCTGGCCGCGAAGGAGCCATGATAGTCCGCGCCGGCGGCCTGAGTCTGGCCTGAGTCTGGCCTGAGTCTGGCCTATCGCCGCCGGCTCGCGTATCTTTCGTCGATAGATCGCTGTCCTTCGATGGGAGCCTCCATGGCCCTCGCTCCGCATGAGCCCCAAGCACCCGCAGGCTCCGCCCTGCCGCCGCCGTTGTTCGATACGGCAGACCACTTCGTCGCCTGTACCCGGCTCGGGCGTTACCTCACGGTTATGGACGGCTCGCGCTTCGTCATCACCGACGACTTCCGCGACCAGACCATGGGCGGCGCCGAGGCGGCGGCCATCGCCTCCATCTTCTCCAAGGACCACCTGGTGGCGCAGGCCGCGTTGCTGCCGCTCGGCCGCGAGGCCGCGGGGTCCGGCAAGTACAAGAAGTTCGAGCGCTTGTTCGACCTGATCGAGAAGCAGACCTTCGCGCCCGAGGTCAAGGCCGGCGCCCGCCATATCCTGGAGCACGGTTTCCGCGAGGCCGAAATCAGGGCCCTCGAGGCAGAACTGGGCGACAAGCTGAGCCCGGCCAGGCTGCGCTATCGGGCTTTCCTGGGCGTGGTCAAACAGCTCATGGAAGGCCGCGTCAGCCCGCCCGGCTTCCTGGATGAGTTCCGCGAGTTCACCCGCGACGTGGCCGGCAAGCTGGATTTCGGCATCTACAGCTTCTCCCTCGACCGGGTGTTCGGGAACACTCGCATCCCGATGAAGGTGAAGAAGCTGATGGCGGTGGAACTGATCCGTTTCCCGGCGCTGATCCGCCGCGAGCTGATCACCAACCTGCTGGCCTTCCCGGGCCAGGCGCACGAGCTGATCAGCTTCGTGAAGGGGCTGGTGATGGCCGAACTGGAGCCCTCGGTGGTAGTCGAGATCGAGCTTCTGGAAACCTTCAAGCGCAACCGTATGAGCATGCGCGATATCGAGCGCACCCTGGCGCAGAATATCTAGATCCGGTCACGCCGGCGTCTGGCACCAAAACACGTAACCCTCGACGGCGTCGGGCTCGGCGAGTTCGAAAACCTCCCAGTTGTCGAGGTCGGTCAACGTCGGGTCGTCCGGATGGGCAGCACGGTAGCGCTCGAACGCGTCGGGGGCGCCGACCTCCTCGAAACCCAGGAAATCGAGCCCCAGTTCCGCCATCTCCGCCTGCAGGCGCTTCGGCGTGTAGCGTTCCTCTTGCACGTGGAACAGCAGGTCGCGGGCCATGCTGATGGAATAGAAATCGCGGACCCTGAAGATGGCCTCGAAGTCGCCGGTGGGCGGCTCGTGGATCAAGCGCTGTCGAAAGCGACGGATGTCCTCGGACTCGGACCCGATGGCTTCGTCGGCGATGACGTCGCGGCAGCGGACGATGCCGTGGCGACCGCGTTCGCTGTAGAGGCCGAGCCGCATCACGCCGCCCGGTCGCAGCAGTTTGGTGACCACCCGCCAGCCCTCGATGGGCCGCATCATGTGGTGCAGCACACCGATGGATTCGACCATCTCGAACTGCCGGTCGAGCATGCCCAGTTCCAGGATATCGCCGTGGCGGAACTCGATGTTGGTGATGCCCATGGCGGTCGCCATGCGCTGGCCGTAGGCCAGGCTGGCCAGCGACAGATCGACCGCCAGGATGCTCGCCTCGGGCTGGCGCAGCGCCACTTGGATGGGATGCCGCCCGGTGCCGGCGCCGGCGACCAGGATGTCGAAGCCGCCTTGCAGGAAGGCCGGCGGCGTGGCGTGCGGAAACAACCGCTTGATCTTCGGAGCCAGCGGTTCAGGCCCCCAGCGCGGCACGTGGCGCCAGCGCGGGTAGGGGTTCTCCTCGTACTGCTGGCGGACCGCTTGCGAGGTCTGGTCGGCAATCTCGGTCAGTGGCTCGATGCCCGCTTTCAGGTTTTCCTCTTCACGCCGATCGGCAATGGTCAGCCGGGCCAAGGCATCGACGCGCGGGTCCCGTTGGGTTTGGCTCAGCAATGCGTCCGCACAGTCGAGTTCGGCCAGCGGCGCGTACATGGCATAGCGGATCAGCCCCGACGTGGCGTCGGCATCGAGCGAGCGGGCAAGTTCGTCGAGACGTGTCGCTTCTTCATCACCGACGGCCATCACGTACTCGTTGACGAAACCTTGTTGGGCCAGTGCGGCCGCCAGATCCAGCGCCGCATCGGTGGGATCGTTGTCGAACAGCAGCCGGCGACGGAGGCCCGAGAGAACACCTTCCAATTCCAGGTCGATGTTCAGGCAGCACTCAAGATAGCGCAGCAACAAAAGGTCGCCGCCGAGTGCCGCCGGTTCGGGATCGGTAACGGAGCCCAGCTTCAACTTCAACTGGTCGGCGACGGCCGGCGCCAATTCCTCGTAGGCGGCGTGGGGCGACGCCAGGGCGCGCAGGAAGGCCGCCTCCAGATCCGGGCTGAACTCCCGCGCCCGGACCTGGCCCAGCACCGAGACCAGACCCCGGTGGGCGCCGATGTGGGCGGGGTCGAGCGCCGTCGCGCGCATGAAGCTGTCGAGCGCATCGAGCGCGGCGCCGCGGGCCTCGAGCGCGAATCCCAGGTTGGCGTGCGCGACGGCGTAGTTGGCATCAAGCCGGATGGCCGCGTGGTAGGCGTCCTCGGCGGCCGCCAGGTCCCCCGTTGCCTCCAGCACGACGCCGCGATTGAGTTGGAAGGCGGCCACATCGGGCGCAGAGCGGCAGGCCTGATCGAGGTAGCCGAGGCCTTCGGCGGGCTGGCCGGCCTGATGCAGCAGCAGGCCCATCAGCAGGTTGGCGCCGGCGTGCCCGGGCTCGGCGCCCAGTACCTGTGTCAGGATCGGTTCGGCGTCGGCGAGGGCACCCTGTTGAATCAACGACTGTGCATGGATGAGTGCCTGCTGCAGACCGTCGGGGCTCTCCGCCATCCTCAGGCTCTTGCCAGGGACCCGAGCGGGTAGAGCCGCGTCACGTGGCCCATCTTGCGGCCCTCGCGGGCGTCCCGCTTGCCGTAGAGGTGCAGCCGCGCGCCCGGTTCAGCCAGCAGGTCCGGCCAGGCCTCGACGGACGATCCCAGCAAGTTTTTCATCACCGCGTCGTGGTGCAGGTCGACCGCACCCAGCGGCAGGCCGGCGACGGCGCGCACGAACTGTTCGAACTGGCTGGTGGCGCAGGCGTCGATGGTCCAGTGGCCGGAATTGTGCGGCCGGGGCGCGACTTCGTTTACCAGCAACTGGCCGGCGCGGGTGACGAACATCTCCACCGCCAGCAGGCCGACCAGATCCATGGCTTCGGCGATGCCGTGGGCGATGGCCTCGGCCTCTCTGGCTTGCGCTTCGTTCATCGCTGCCGGTGCGATGGTGATATCCAGAATGTGGTTCTCGTGCTGGTTCTCGACCGCCGGATAGGCGACCCAGCCACCGCCCGGCGCGCGGGCGATGATGACCGAGATTTCCCGCTCCAGGTCGACGAAGGCCTCCAGAATGCCGATGTCGGCGCCCATGGCGTCCCAGGCCGCAGCGTAGTCGCAATCGGGCGCGATCAGCACCTGGCCCTTGCCGTCGTAGCCCATGCGCGCGGTCTTGAGCACCGCCGGCGCGCCGATGTCGGCGACGGCGGCTTCCAGTTCCGCTGCCGTGGTGACACGGCGGTAGGGTGTCGTCGGCGCGATGCGGTTGATGAAGTCCTTTTCCTCCAGCCGGTCCTGGGCGATGGCCAGGCACTGCCAGCCCGGCCGCACCACGGCGCGCTCGGCCAGCAGCTGCACGGACTGGTGAGGGATGTTCTCGAACTCGAAGGTGACCACGTCGCAGGATTCACCGAAAGCGACGAGCGCGTCGTGGTCGTCGTAATCGGCTACCGTGGTTTCGGCCGAGACCTGCGAGCCTGGACTGCCCTCGTCCGGCGTGAAGATATGCGTGCGGTAGCCGATGCGCGCCGCCGCCATGGCGGTCATGCGGCCCAGCTGACCACCGCCGATGATGCCGAGGGTGCTGCCGGGGGGAAGGGGATGGACGGAATTTGGCATGGGACGGGTCAGTCCTCGTCCGTCGGTTCCTCGGCGACGCCGTCGGTCTGGCGCCGGCGCCACGCGCCGAGGGCCTGGGCGATGCCGTCATCCATCAAGGCCACTACGGCGGCCGCCAGAAGCGCCGCGTTGATGGCGCCCGGCTTACCGATGGCCAGGGTGCCGACGGGCACGCCGCCCGGCATCTGGACGATGGAGAGCAGGCTGTCCATGCCCTTCAGGGATTTGCTTTCGATGGGCACGCCGAACACCGGCAGCGGCGTCATGGCCGCGGTCATGCCGGGCAGGTGGGCGGCACCGCCGGCGGCGGCGATGACGACCTTGAGCCCGCGCCCCTTGGCCTCGGCAGCATAGGTGTAGAGCCGGTCCGGTGTGCGGTGGGCGGAAACGATGCGCGTCTCGAACGTGACACCCAGGCTTTCCAGCGTCTCGGCGGCGTGGCGCATGGTCGACCAGTCTGACTGGCTGCCCATGATGATACCGACGGCGGGGGCTTCCCCAGAGGTCATGTCTCAGGTGTCCGTTCGATCCGGAAACGGGAAGCGCGGCATTATAGGCGGCGGCCATGCCGGCGCAAGCACCTCGCGCGCTAGTACCCTGGGTCAACGGCTCGTTAACCATAGTGTGCTAGACTGTAGATTGGCATGAATCGAGCTTTCTCGGAGGTGCCTTGATGGAAGTTCCCAAGACGGAGGCCGTCCAGCCCGTCGGCCAAGGCGGCCGCGAGCCGCCCCGCCAGCGCCAGGATGACGCCGAGGACGAGGCCCCGCCCGACGGCGAGTCCCCCGAGCGCCTATGGAACGACGAGGACGCGGTCGCCGTCGACGGCTTGGCCGCGGCCATGACGCCGGAACTGATGGCGGCCTTCGAGGAACTGTCCTCGCAGTTGGAACCGCTTCGCTATCGCCTGACGATCGCCGAGGAAGAAGCCCGACTGAATCGGCAGCTTGCCAGCCAGCACGCCTTCCTGGCCGTGCCCAACCGGCGCGAGTTCCTGCGCGAGCTGACCCATGTGCTGGAGCACATGGGCGATCTGTCGACGCCGCCGAGCGTCCTGATCGTACACCTGGTCGGTGCCGATGCCGTGCGCCTCAGCCACGGCCGCCAGGCCTTGGATCATGTCCTGGCGGGCGCCGTCGAAACCTTGCGGAGCGGGCTGCATCCGACAGACGTGCTGGGCAGCCTGGGCGGCGATGACTTCGCCGCCATCCTGCTGATCGGTGATGCGGATGCGGCGGCAGGCAAAGCCCGCGAACTGGCCGAAGCGTTGGCCGCCATGCCGATCCCTGTCGACGGCGCCACGGTGGCATTGAGGGCGCGCGTCGGCGTTGCTGGACTGGTCGCCGGGATGACGGCCGAGACGGCGCTTGCGGCCGCCGATGCCGATCTGATGGCATCGCCCGCCTGAGCGACCTCAGGCGATGATGTCGGGAACGATCTGATTTTCCAGACGGGCGATCTGGTCTTTCAGGACCAGTTTCCGCTTCTTCAGCCGCTGAATCTGCAACTGGTCAAACGGCCGGGTATCCGCCAGGTGGCCGATCACATCGTCCAAGTCGCGGTGTTCGGTCCTCAGGTCGTTGATCTTTTGCTTCAGCGTCTCGTTGTCGTCCATTGCGGTCCCGTCGGTTGAGTTTGCGATTATAGCAAATCCGGCCGACCGGCGGTAGCCGATGACCTGCTGGTTTCCGCCTCGATTCCTGGTGAAATTTTGGTTACAATTTTATCCGAGGGAACGTTCACCCACCGCCAAGAGCGAAAGGAGGTGCGCATATGAGCACAGATGATAGGGTCGTCGCCCTGAAGACCAAGCACGCGGAACTCGATGCCGCGATCGTTGAAGAGAATGCTCGGCCCCATCCAGACGACGTTGAAATCGCTCAGCTCAAAAAACAGAAACTCGCCATCAAGGACGAAATCGCCAATATCGGCACCAGTATCGGCACCGGCTGACGCCGGCCACAACGTCTCAAAAGCCTACGTCCCGGCGCGCCGGATGATATCCCGGAAGCGTAATTGGGGCGCCGCAACAGACCAGGTTAACGACCCAGATGTGACGGCAATTCGCGCCGTCCCCGTGGCCGCGGGGGCGGTTTTATATTTTTTGGACGGGTTTTCGGCCTAGGCCTCGCGGGCCCGATCGCGCAGCTTGAATTTCTGGATCTTGCCTGTCGATGTCTTCGGCAACGGCCCGAAGACCACGTGGCGCGGGCATTTGAAGTGCGCCATGTTGTCGCGGCAGAACTGGATCACCTCGTCCGCCGTCACCTCGCCAGCGCCGTCCTTCAACTCGATGAAGGCGCAAGGGGTCTCGCCCCACTTGTCGTCGGGCTTGGCCACCACCGCGACGGTCATCACTGCCGGGTGGTTGTAGAGCGTATCCTCAACCTCGATGGAGGAGATGTTCTCGCCGCCCGAAATGATGATGTCCTTGGAGCGGTCGCGCAACTGCAGGTAGCCGTCCGGCTGTATGACCCCCAGGTCGCCCGAATGGAACCAGCCGCCGGCCAGGCTTTCGGCGCTGGTCTTAGGGTTCTTCAGGTAGCCCTTCATGACGTTGTTGCCGCGGAACATGACCTCGCCCATGGTCTCGCCGTCGGCCGGCACGCGCTGCATGGTTTCCGGGTCGATCACGGCCAGATCCTCCAGCACGTGGTAGTTCACGCCCTGGCGGGATTTCAGCTGTGCCTGCTCCTCGATCGGTCGGTCGTCCCATTCCGGGTGCCAGGCGCAAAGCACCGCCGGGCCATAGGTCTCCGTCAGGCCATAGGCATGGGTGACGATGAAGCCTTCGCGCTGCATGCCGGCCAGCGTGGTCGCCGGCGGTGGTGCCGCCGCGGTCATCACATTGACCGTATGCTCGAAGCCGCGCTTCTCCTCGTCCGTGGCGTTGATGACGAAGTTGAGCACGATGGGTGCGCCGCAGAAATGGGTCACCCCCTCGTCGCCGATGGCGGCATATATATTGGCCGCGTTGACCCGGCGCAGGCAGACGTTGGTGCCGGCAACGGCGGCAATTGACCAGGGGAAGCACCAGCCGTTGCAGTGGAACATGGGCAGCGTCCAGAGATAGACCGGATGATGTGCCATGTTCCAGCCGACGATGTTCGACATGGCGTTCAGGTAGGCGCCCCGGTGGTGGTAGACCACGCCCTTGGGATCACCCGTGGTGCCCGACGTGTAGTTGAGCGAGATGGCGTGCCATTCGTCGTCCGGCAGGGCCCAGTCGAAATCCGCATCTCCGCTGGCGATAAAGGCTTCGTAGTCCATCTCGCCCAACAGATCACCGGGGCCGTCGTATTCACGGTCGTCGATGTCGATGACCAGGATGTCATGCCCGATGCCGTCCAGCGCCGCCTTGACGATGGCCGAGAACTCACGGTCGCAAAGCAGCACCTTGGCTTCCCCGTGTTCCAGGCAGAAGCGCACGATGTTGGCGTCCATTCGCGTGTTCAGGGTGTTGATGACGGCCCCTGCCATGCCGACGCCGAAGCTGGCCTCGTAAATTTCCGGTGTATTGGCCGCCATCACGGCGACGGTGTCGTTTTTGCCGACGCCGCGCCCCTTGAGCGCGCTGGCGAGTTGCCTGCAGCGGGCGTAGGTCTCGGCCCAGGTATAGCGGCGCGCGCCGTGGACCACCGACGGGTGGTCGGGATAGACCGCCGCCGTGCGCCGGATGAACGAGAGCGGTGACAACGGCGTGTAATTCGCCTGCAATTGATCCAGATCACGGTCGTAGATGGATGGCTCGGACATGTTGCCGCCGCTCCGCTGCTGATTGGGCCCGGTTTTCCGCCGAGATTGCCACATCTGGACCCGATTGCAAGGGAGCAGGATTTGACGCAAACTCCGACCAAAGAGGCGCCGGGGCGGCCAGGTGCACGCCCACCGGCCGCCGAGGGAGAGGATTGACACCATGAGCAACGCTTATGACGACGCCTATCGGCAATCCATCGACGATCCTGACGGTTTCTGGGGCGAAGCGGCCGAGGCCCTGGTCTGGACCAAGAAATGGGACAAGGTGCTCGACGATTCCAACCCGCCGTTCTACCGCTGGTTCCAGGGCGGCGAGATCAACACCTGCTACAACGCCCTCGACCGGCATGTGGAGGAAGGCAACGGCGACCGCCTGGCTTTGATCTACGACAGCCCGGTGACCGGCGGCACGGTGCGAAAATACACCTATGCGCAACTGCGTGACGAAGTGGCGCTGTTCGCCGGCGTGCTGAAGGACAATGGGGTCGCAAAGGGCGACCGGGTCATCGTCTACATGCCCATGGTGCCCGAGGCGGCCATCGCCATGCTCGCCTGCGCACGTCTGGGCGCCATCCATTCGGTCGTGTTCGGTGGTTTCGCGTCCAACGAACTGGCCGTACGCATCGACGACTGCACGCCCAAGGTCATCGTCAGCGCCAGCTGCGGCATCGAGGTCAACCGGGTCATCCCTTACGTGCCACTGTTGAAAGGCGCCATCGACTTGGCCAGTCACAAGCCCGGCCATTGCGTCATCCTGGGGCGGCCCGAGTGCGAGGCCGAGCTGACGGAAGGCCGGGACGTGGACTGGGCCCAGGCCATGGCGGCCGCGTCGCCAGCCGATTGCGTGACCGTGGCAGCGACCGACCCGCTCTACATCCTCTATACTTCCGGCACCACCGGCCAGCCGAAGGGCGTGATCCGCGACAACGGCGGTCACGCGGTGGCGTTGAAGTGGTCGATGAAGAATATCTACGACGTCGATCCGGGCCAGGTGTTCTGGGCCGCGTCGGATGTCGGTTGGGTGGTCGGTCATTCCTACATCGTCTACGCGCCGTTGCTGCACGGGGCGACATCCGTGCTGTATGAGGGCAAGCCCGTCGGCACGCCGGACGCCGGCGCCTTCTGGCGGGTCATGGCCGATCACGCGGTCAGCGTTATGTTCACGGCACCGACCGCGTTCCGCGCCATCAAGCGCGAGGATCCCAAGGGCAAGCTGCTCGACGACTACGATCTCTCGAAATTTCGCATCCTGTTCCTGGCCGGCGAGCGCACCGATCCGGATACCCTGGACTGGGCCGAGACCAAGCTCGGCGTGCCGGTGATCGACCACTGGTGGCAGACCGAGACCGGCTGGTCCATTGCCGCCAACTGCATGGGGCTGCACGCCTTCCCGGTGAAGCCCGGATCGCCGACCAAGGCGGCGCCGGGCTGGGACGTGCGAATTCTCGATGATGGGTGCAATGAAGTCGAAAATGGCGAGATCGGTGCCATCTGCGTCAAGCTGCCGATGCCGCCGTCGTCGCTGCCGACGCTGTGGAACGCCGACGACCGCTTCATCGAGGCCTATATGGAAGAGTTCCCGGGCTACTACAAAACCGCCGACGCCGGCATGGTGGACGACGACGGCTACCTCTACATCATGGCCCGCACCGACGACATCATCAACGTGGCCGGGCATCGCCTGTCCACCGGTGGCATGGAAGAAGTGCTGGCCGACCATCCGGACGTCGCCGAGTGCGCCGTCATCGGCGTCGCTGATCAGCTCAAGGGCCAGCTGCCGGTCGGTTTCCTGGTGCTCAACGCCGGTGTTTCCAAGGAACCCGCCGATGTTGTCGGCGAGGTGGTGAAGATGGTGCGGGACCGCATCGGCCCCGTCGCCGCCTTCAAGCAGGCCACCGTGGTCGAGCGCCTGCCGAAGACCCGTTCCGGCAAGATCCTGCGTGGCACCATGCAGAAGATCGCCGACCAGGAAGAATGGAAGATGCCGGCCACCATCGACGATCCGGTGATCCTGGATGAAATCGACGAGGCCCTGCAGGGCATCGGCCTGGCGAGCGCCCGCAAGGGCTAGTTCAGGAAACACGGAGAGAGGGCCAACGCCATGCGTCTAGAAGGCAGGGTCGCCACCATTACCGGGGCGGCGCAAGGCATCGGCGAGGCCTGCGCGCGGGCCTTCGCGGCCGAGGGCGCCAAGGTCATCGTCGCCGACATCAACGAGGAATTGGGGGACGCGGTCGCGGCCTCGATCCGCGATGACGGCGGCACCGCGGTGTTCCAATCCTGCGACGTCGGCGACAAGGCCCAGGTCGACGCCATGATCCAGCGCGCCGTGGATGAATGGGGCGGGCTCGATATCCACCTTTCCAACGCCGCCCTCATCGACATGACGGAATTCCTGGACGTCACGGAAGAAGCCTGGAACAACGTGCTGCGCGTCAACCTGACCGGGTTTTTCCTGTGCGGCCAGGCGGCGGCGCGCCGGATGGTGGATCAGGGACCGCGTGACGGCCGCGCCGGGGTCATCATCAACATGTCGTCGACCAATGCCGTGCTGGCGATGCCCAACGCGGCCTCCTACGTGGCCTGCAAGGGCGGCGTGAAGCAGCTGACCAAGGTGATGGCGCAGGCGGTGGCGGAGAACGGTATCCGGGTCAACGCCATCGGCCCGGGGACCATCCTCACCGACATGGCGCGCCAGGTCATGGTCGACGAGGCCAAGCGCCGGGTGATCCTGTCGCGCACGCCCTTGGGTCGTTGCGGCGAGGTCGAGGAGGTGGCGTCCGTGGCCGTGTTCCTGGCTTCTGACGACTCCAGTTTCATCACCGGCGAAACCATCTATTGTGATGGCGGCCGGCTGGGCCTTAACTACGTGGTGCCGGTGCGCGACTGACCGCCGCCATTCAAGGAGTTCCCGTCATGGACCTGACCGAAGCCGATCCGGAAGAACTGGAAGCGGCCGAAAAAAGCTGCGCCGAGGCCTACGACGCCATCAAGGCGGAAGGCCTGAAGCTCGACATGACCCGGGGCAAGCCGTCGCCCGAACAGCTTGCCTTGTCCGACGGCATTCTCACGGCCGTCGACAGCGATGACGTGCACGGCGATACCGGCACCGACTACCGCAACTACGGCATCGTCGAGGGCATTGCCGAGGCGCGCGCATTGTTCGCCGATTACATGGACGTCACGCAGGCCGAGATCATCGTCGGCGGCAACGCCAGCCTGACCATGATGTACGACGCCATTGCCGGCGGCATCCTGTTCGGCATGCCGGGCGGCGACGGCCCGTGGCAGGCCGGACGCGACAAGGTCATCGCACCGGTGCCCGGCTACGACCGCCACTTCGCCGTCTGCGAACGCCTGGGCCTCGAGATGGTGCCGGTGGAGATGGTGGACGACGGCCCGGACATGGACGCGGTCGAGGACATGGTGGCCGACGACGCCACCATCAAGGGCCTGTGGTGCGTGCCCAAGTATTCAAACCCCACGGGGGCCGTCTATTCCGAACGCACCGTGGAGCGCCTGGCGGCCATGAAGACTGCTGCGTCCGATTTCCGCATCCTCTGGGACAACGCCTACAACGTGCACCATATCTCGGAGAGCGGGCCGGCGGATGTTCTGAACATTCTCGCCTCCTGCGAGGACGCGGGAAATCCTGATCGGCCGCTGATGTTCGGATCGACCTCCAAGATGACCCACCCGGGCTCCGGCGTGGCCCTGTTGGCCGCGTCCGAGGACAACATCGCCGACGCGGTGAAAAAGATCTCCTACGCCTCCATCGGACCCGACAAGATCAATCAGCTCCGCCACGTGCGGTTCTTCAAGAACATGGACGGCATCCTGGAGCATATGGCCAAGCACGCCGACATCGTCCGGCCGCGCTTCAAGGCCGTCGACGACGCGCTGGAGGACAACCTGGCCGGCAAGGGCATCGCCGAATGGACGCGGCCCGACGGCGGTTATTTCACCAGTGTCGATCTATTGGATGATTGCGCCGCAGAGGTGGTGCGCCTGGCGTCCGAGGCGGGGGTCAAGTTCACGCCCGCCGGCGCCACCCATCCCTACGGTAAGGACCCGCGTGACCGCAACCTGCGGCTGGCGCCGACCATGCCGGCGGTGGACGAGGTGGAGAAGGCGATGCAGGTCTTCTGCACCTGCGTCGAATTGGTCAGCGTCAGGAAACTTTTGGGCAAGAACCGCTAGGTCAGGCCGTTTCCGCCGGCTCCTCGGCTTCTTCCGCCGTCGGTGCGGCGACGACAGGCTCGGCGGGAGCGGCAAATACCTTGGCCGGGTCGAGAACTGCATTGTCGTCCGCTTCTTCGGCGGTCGGGATGTCGGCCGCCGGCGGCGCCGCGATGGGCTGGGCCGAGACCGGCGCGTCGGCGACTGCTTCCGCGTGGGTCTTGTTGGCGTGAACGGTGCCGGCGCGCGCGCGGGCCAGCGCGACTGCTTTTTCCAGATCCTGGGCGGCGCAAAGGCCCAAGCCCACCGGGTTCTGGGCTTTGATGTTCTGAGCGTTCCAGTGGGTGCGGTCGCGCACCGCGTTGATGGTCGGCTTGGTGGTGCCGATCAGTTTGCAGAGCTGCGCGTCGGTCAGTTCCGGATAGTTCTTCAACAGCCATGCGATGGCGTCGGGGCGATCCTGACGTTTGGAGACCGGGGTGTAGCGCGCACCCTTGGAACGCGCCTTGGGCAATGGAATGGTCGCCTGGGCACGTTGCAGGACGCCGTTGGGGTCCGCGGCGCAGCGATTGATTTCTTCCATGGTCAGCTCGCCCGCCGTGACCGGATCGAGACCCTGCATGCCGATGGCCACGTCGCCATCGGCGATGGCCTGAACTTCCAGGTCGTGCAGGCCACAGAACTCGGCGATCTGACGGAACGTCAGTGCCGTGTTGTCGATCAGCCAAACAGCGGTGGCCTTCGGCATCAATGGATGCGCCATGTCTTTCATCCCTTACAGGTGGAGTCGTCGGATGCATCACCCGTCTATCCGACGTGCGGCCCCTTATAGCCTCCCCGGCCGGGGCGGGTAAAGGCCGAGGTGCGGGAAAACCGTCACTTCACGGTGAACACGATCTTGCCGATGTGCTGGCTGGATTCCATTAGTTCGTGGGCCTGGGCGGCTTCTGCCAGGGGGAAGGTGGCGTGGATCACCGGCCGGATATCGCCGGCCGCGATCAGTGGCCACACCCGCTCCTCCAGGGCCCGGGCGATGGTACCCTTGCGCTCGATGGATTGCGGCCGCAGCGTCGATCCCGTCAGCGTCAGTCGCTTTAGCATAACGGCCATGAAATTGAGCTCCACCACGGAGCCACCGAGGAAGGCGATGTTCACGTGCCGGCCGTCGGGCTTTAGCGCCTTGATGTTGCGCGGGATGTAGTCGCCGCCGACCATGTCCAGCACCACGTCGACGCCGCCGGGCCCGAATTCCTTGGCCGCGGCGACGAAATCCTCGTCCCTGTAATTGACCGCACGCTCGGCGCCGAGGTCGAGGCAGGCCTGGCACTTCTCCGGCGAGCCCGCCGTGACCATGACGCGGGAACCCAGCCGGCTCGCCATCTGGATGGCAGTGGTGCCGATACCGGACGAGCCGCCATGGATCAGCAGGCTCTCGCCCGGCTGCAGGGCGGCGCGCTCGAACACATTCGTCCAGACCGTGAAAAAGGTCTCGGGAAGCGCCGCCGCCTCGACCATGCCCAGATCGCCCGGCACCGGCAGGCATTGCACCGCCGGTGCCGTCACGTATTCCCCATATCCGCCGCCGGCCACCAGGGCCGTCACGCTGTTGCCGACGGACCAGCGCGCCACGTCGGGGCCGACGGCGACGATGGTGCCGGCGACCTCAAGCCCGGGAATGTCGGTGACGCCTTCGGGCGGCGCGTAGTTGCCCTCGCGCTGGATGCAGTCGGGCCGGTTGACGCCGGCGGCGGCGACCTCGATCAGGACCTCGCCGGCGGCCGCTTCCGGCACCGGGCGGGTGGTTGGTTTCAGCACCCCCGGCCCGCCGGGTTCGACGATTTCTACGCAGTTCATAGTCTCGGGGTGGGGCATGATGTCCTCGCTCGCGCGTCCGCTTGTTGCCAGGCGTCTTCCTCTAGTATCTTGGCCATGACCTGGCAAGCACGGCGGGAGGCGGGCATGGATGCCGAAGACCTGGAACCCCAACACAAGAAACAGAAACCCCCACCGGTAAATCTGGAGGTTTTGTCCATTGAGGCCCTGGGCGAGTACATCGAGGAGTTGGAGGCCGAAATCGAGCGCGTGCGCGCGGCGATCACCCAGAAAGAATCCGCCCGCGCCGGCGCCGAGACCTTCTTCAAGAGCTAGGCGGCGATGCCGACGGCGGTGTGGAACGGCTTCGCCTGAGCCGGTTCCAGAACAACAGCCAACCAAAGGGACCCAGCATTAGCACGATGACCAGCCAGCCGACGCGCGGGCTGAACGGGCAGGTGGCGCCCTCGGGCGCGCGCCAGGGGCCGGTCCGAGACGAGACCAACACATGTGCCAGCGGTGCCAAGTAGAAAACGATTACGACCGTCCAGGCCATGGCCGGTGACATCAGGCGTCGTCCCTCCACGCGTCAAAAAGAGTCACTTAACGTTAACCGATCTTTAAGTCGTGGACGATAGTTTGGACGATGAATGGCACAAGCCATTCGTTAACTTCGACGCCTCCCTGTTGAAAAACTTCGCCGCCCCGGCAACGGGGCGGCGCTCTTTCTTTCCATCCGGTCACGGGTGTTGTGAATCACTTGACCGGCGACGCGGACCGTGGTTTGTTCGCGCCAACAACAAAAAATTGATGGCGAGTTTGACAGGTTTCGAGGCATTGAAGATTGGGGGCCGCCGGGCAACGGGCGGTCCCCAAATTTTTGACCTCCGCTCTTGCGGGATCGATGACGGCAAGGAACGCACGCGATGGCTGATGGACTTTTGGAAACCCGCGACGCCTATCGTCATTTCCTCGACATCCAGACTCGTTGGGCCGACAACGACCTCTACGGCCACGTCAACAACGTCACCTTCTACAGCTACTTCGACACGGTCATTAACCGCTACCTGATCGACGCCGGCGGCCTCGACATCCAGGATGGCCGGGTGGTCGGCTACGCGGTCGAGACCATGTGCCGCTTCCATCGGCCCGTGGCCTATCCGGAAGCCCTCCAGGCGGGCCTGCGGATCGGCCAGCTGGGCACGTCGTCGGCACGCTACGAAGTCGGCATCTTCGCCGACGGCGATGACGCTGCCGTTGCCGACGGGCACTTCGTCCACGTCTTCGTCGACCGCGAGGCCGGCCGTCCCGTGCCTATCCCCGACGGCATCCGCCAGGCGCTGGAACGTTTGCTGGTGGCCGACGAGGCCGCCGCATGAATCGCGAGGCGCCGGCCCACCTCGCCGTCACACGTGATGACTTCCCCTACCGACTGCAGGTGCCGACCCGCTGGGGCGACAACGATATGCTCGGCCACCTCAACAACGTGGTCTACCACCGCATCATCGAAACCGTGGTGGTGCGTTTCACGCTCGACCGGCTGGGCGTGGATTGGCAAGCCGACGCGGCCTATCCGGTTTCCGTCGATAGCCGCTGCCGCTTTCATCGCCAGTTGTCATTCCCGGAAACCGTCGAGGCGGCGCTCCGCATTGCGAAAATCGGCAACACCAGCGTCACCTTCGACCTGGCCTTGTTCGGCGAGGACGAAGAGGTACCGGCGGCGACCGGGCACTTCGTGCATGTCTACATCGACCGCGACGGCCAGCAGGCGACGCCGCTGCCGACATCGGTGCGGGAAATCCTCGAAAACCTCGCCTGAGCCTGACGAAAAAGGCGCGCCTCCGGTCGGAAGCGCGCCCTTGTCGGGTACGGTGAAGTGAGACGGTCTGGCCGTTACGCCGCATTCTTCTGCTCGATGGCCTTGGTGGCGCCGACGATCTTGACGGTCTTCGGCTGGTCCTCCTCGGGCACGCGGCGCTCCAGGTCCACATACAGGAGGCCGTTGGACAGGTTGGCACCGACCACCTCGATGTGGTCGGCTAACTCGAACTTGCGCTGGAAAGCGCGGCCGGCGATGCCGTGATGCAGGTAAGTGGGCGCCTCATCCCCGTCGGCGAGCTTGCCGGCGATGGTCAACGTGCCTTTCTCGACCGTGACGTCCAGGTCGTCCTCGCCGAAACCGGCGACGGCCATGGAGACGCGATACGCGTTCTCGCCCGACTGTTCGATGTTGTAGGGCGGGTAGGCGTTGGCGCTATCGGCGCGGGAAAGATCGTCGAGCATCCGCTGCATGCGGTCGAAGCCGACGGAATGACGGAAGAGGGGGGAAAAATCCATGGTGCGCATGACCAGTTCTCCTATGAGCTACGTGGTTTCGTCTGGAACCGCCCGGTGTGGGCCGGCCCCGTTGCGTGATGGCGTTCGCGGGCCCTTCGTAGGCACCCGCCGCCACTGCACATATAGTCTGCTCAGGAGCCGCCGCAAGGCCCCGGCACGAATTTTTCGAAAGTTGGGTAAAAGGCCGGAGGACCGGATTACTCGGCGGCCGCGGCCTGGTTCCAGGCGACCTCGAACAGCGTGATGTCGCCGTCGAAGCCCTTCATCGGGTAGCCGCCGCGATTGACGAAACTGAAGGACTTGCCGGCGCAGATGCCGCGCACGATCTCGGAAACGAAAATCTCGTCCGCCTGTGCCTTGTCGACGATGCGGGCCGACATCTGCACCGTGGTGCCGAACAGGTCGTTGTCTTCCTGGATTGGCTCGCCCGAATTGATACCGATCTTCAGGTGCAGCGGCAGGTTCGGGTTGGCCTGGGTATGCGCCAGGGAACCTTGCTGCATCATGATGGCGGCGCTGACGCTGTCCGACGCCTGATCGAAGGAGGCCATGATGCCGTCGCCGGTGTGCTTGACCTCGCGGCCGCGGTACTGGGTCAGGGCCTCGCGCACCACCCGGTTGTGGGCGCGCACGACTTCCTGCGCGCCGGCGTCGCCCAACGCCTGGGTCATGGCGGTGGAGCCGGCGATATCGGTGAACAGCACGGTGATGATCTTGGGCGCTTCTTCCTTGGCCTTGGGCTCGTTCCACTCGCCCAGCGCCTGGTCCATGTGTTTGGAGATCTTGCCCGGCTCGGTGGTGTGCAGGCTCATGGCGTTGCGGCCGGCCTGGAACATCTGCATGTAACGGGAGTCCTGCATCAGGTACTCCTCGTACTTCTCCGAAAAGGCGCCGGCGTGGGATTTCTTGAAGCCCATGACCTGCACGCAGTCGGACAGGATGCGGGCCTTCTCGGCGTCGTTGACGCCGCGCTTCTGGCTCAGCACTTCGGTGGCGCCTGCGAGCCACAGATTGACGCCGAACTTGTTGAAATTGTCGAGCTTCTTGCCCGCCGTTTCACCCGACAGCGCTTCCTTCAGCGCCTCCATCATGAAGGCCTTCTGTTTCTCGGCCTGCGGTGACATGCCGGACGCGGCGGCTTCGGCCGGGTCCGGTTCCGGCTCGGCTGCCGGTTCCGGCTCGGCTGGCGTTTCCTCGGCGGCGTCGGCAAAGGCGTCGAGATCCGATTCCTCATGCGCCGGGCCGTCGGCGGCGGAGCGGCCGGCTTTCTTCTTCTTTTTCTTCTTCTGCTTGGCCGCTGGCGCCGGCGCCGGTCGGGCCTGGCGCGGTCGCCGGGTCGGTGTCTTCAGCTTGGTCTTCTTCAGCGCGCCAACGGCCAGGAAGCCGGCGCTGACGAAGAAGCTGAGGAAGAAGACGATGAACAGGATGTTGGCTTCGAGATTGCCCGAGATGCGCATGCCCATGATCGTCTTGCCGCCGATCATGGCCGAGGTCAGGAACGTGAAGAAGGCTGCGATGGCGATGCTGAACAGCATCACGAACAGCAATTTCACGACCACCTGGGTCAGTGATACGGTGCCGCCGCTTTTCTTTTTCTTCTCGATAGGGTTGCCAAAGTCGTCGGATTCGACCTCGTCTTCGTCGTCGGTCCAGCTGCTTTGCTCGGCGACTGATTCCGAAGCGCCACCGCCACCGCCGCCGCCACCGTCATCGCCGCCGGCACCGGCACCGTCGACTTCGCCCATTGCGGCGCCGCCACTTTTCCAGATGACGAAGTCGTGGGAAACGCCTTTGTCCGGATCATAGACCTCGCGCACCACCTTGACGGCGTTGAAGCCGGGCGAGTTGGAGACTTGCTTCGCCTCGGTGATGGCGGCCTCTTTCTGGAACGGACCGAACTGGGCATGGATGCTCCAGCGTCCGCCCTGTTGGACCTGCACCTCGAATTGGGTGATGCCCGACATTCTTGCCTCTACTCCAACCCGCGCCCGCACCGGCCAATCACCGAAGTGGACCTGCTACGCACAATGACCGCGCCCCCTGGGACGTTGCCGCACTGATTACACCGGCAACCACCCGATCTTCCACATTTTTTTGGCCACCAAAAAGAGCGGAGCTGCGCACGGCGCGCTCCGGCACCCCCCGGTAGCCTTAACCGCAGTATACAGAACTCGTGCTTCGGGAGCAATTTCAACAGTTTCGGTCGCGCGGCGGCGGGTGCGCGGCACCTGTTAACTGATGGCATGACGTCGAATGCGTGAATTTCGCCCGGCGCCGTGGCGTCCGGGTTGCAGATCAGGACTTCAGGCCGAAGTCCTTGAAACGCTTGTTGAACTTGGCCAAACGGCCGCCCGAGTCGACCAACCGGTGGACGCCGGTCCAGGCCGGGTGCGTCTTCGGATCGATGTCGAGCTTCATGACGTCGCCGGGGCTGCCCCAGGTGGACCGGGTCGAATAGGTGCTGCCGTCGGTCATCTGCACCGTGATCTCGTGGTATTCGGGGTGAATGTCTTTCTTCATGATCCTGCTCCGGGCGTCTGAGGCGGCCTTGTATAGCGATACCGCTCCCCGGGTTCAAGTCCCTGGATTCAACTGTTGTCTCGATCCGTGGCCGTGCCGAGCAGGCGGAACCCCAGCAGCGCCACAACCACCATCACCACGGCGCCGACGACATAGGGTGCGTCCCGGCCGATAAGGCCAAAAATCAGCCCCGCCCAGGCCGGTCCGAGGGCCCGCGACAGCGTCGTCGCCGAACGGGTGACGCCCATGACGCCGCCCTGTTCGTCGTCGGCCGTGGCCAGCGAGATGGCGCTGTTCAACGCCGGCGAGATGACGCTGAAGCCATAGGCGGCGACGGCCATGGCCAGCGCCAGCATGGGCACCGTGTCGGCAAGCGGGATCAGCGCCAGCCCGACGGCCAGCGCCACCGCGCCCTGGATGATCAAGTTCCGCTCGCCGAAGCGTTTGGCCATGCGGCCGACCAGGCCACCCTGGATGAGGGCGCTCATGAGACCGACTGCGGCGAACAGGTAGCCGTTCTGCTCCGGGCCCCAGCCGAACTGGCGCCGCGACCACATGGCGAAGGTGCTTTCCAGGCCGGCGAAGACGAAGGTGGCAAGGAACGACAGCGCAATCAGCAGGCCGACGGTTGGCCGCGTCAGCACCTCGCGGAAAAAGCCGAGCCCGCGCGGCCGTGGTGTCTCGGCGCGGCTGCTGCGGACTTCGAGCGGCAGCGATTCCTTGAGAAACACCAGGGTCAGCGCCAGCGCCAGCGCCGACAACCCGGCGGCGGCCAACGCCGGTGTCTGGTAGTCCGCGTTCAGCGGGTCCGGACCGGCCAGGATGCCGCCGATGGCCGGCCCGGCGATGAAGCCGAGACCGAAGGCGGCGCCGACCATGCCCATGCCTTTGGCGCGGTTCTCCTTCGTCGTCACGTCAGCCACGTAGGCGAAGGCGGTGGAGATGTTGCCGGCCATGAAGCCGCCCAGGATGCGGGCCGCGAACAACATCCCGAGCGTGTCGGCCATACCGAGCAAGAGGTAGCCCACGACCGCGCCGGCCAGGCTCAGCGTCAACACCGGCTTCCTGCCGATGCGGTCGGACAGCCGGCCCCAGAAGGGAGCGGCCAGGAACTGTGCCGCCGAATAGGACGCCATCACCAGGCCCACCATGCGCGGACTGGCCTGGAAGAACTCGGCGTAGAACGGCAGCAGCGGAATGATGATGCCGAAGCCGATCAGATCGACGACGACGATGAGGAAAAGAATGGGCACGGGCGTTCAGGTCCAGAGGGGCGGTTCAGGGGGGGCGCGCGTCAGGGTTGGGTCAGTTTGAATTCGATGCGCCGGTTGCGCGCCTTGGCATCCTCGCTGGCGCCGGACGCGATCGGAGCGAACTGTCCGAAGCCGGCGGCCATCAGGCGCCGGGGCGGCAGGCCGGCGGCCACCAGGTGCTGCACCACCGAGATGGCGCGGGCCGACGACAGATGCCAGTTGGACGGAAAGCGCGCCGTGGCGATGGGATCCGTGTCGCTGTGGCCATCGACGCGGAGCACCCAGTTGATGTCCTTGGGGATGCGGCCGGCGAGGTCGATCAGGGTCGTCGCCAGGCGGTCCAGTCGTTGTTGGCCGGCCGTGCCTAGTTCGGCCGCGCCCTTGGCGAACAGCACTTCGGACTGGAAGACGAAGCGGTCGCCGACGATGCGCACGCCGGCCTGGCGGCCCAGCACGTCGCGCAGCCGGCCGAAGAATTCCGAGCGGTAGCGGCTCAGTTCCTGCACCTTGCTGGCCAGCGCCGCGTTCAACCGCTTGCCGAGCGACTGAATTTGGACGTTCTGCTTGATGGACTTCTTGGCTGCCAGATCGAGGGCGCCGGACAGCACTGCCAACTGATTCTTGAGCGCCGCCAGCTGGCGGTTCAAGAGCGCGATCTGGGCCCGTGTCTTGCGCGACAGTTCCTCCTCGTCGAATAGGCTGAGCTTCATGCGCTCCAGGTTCTGCCGGCGTTTTTCCGACAGCGTCTTCTCGCCCGACAGCACTTCCGCCGTTTGTTTGTTCTGCTTCAGCGCCTGCGCCAATTCCTCCCAGGTGCTTTCCAGTTTGGTTTCGGTCTCGCCAAGCCGCGATCGGGTGTCGCCCAGTTCCATCGTCCGATCGGCCAGCTTGTTGCGCGTCTCGGCCAGTTCCAGCAGCCGCTTCGCCAGGTCCGCCTTGGTCACGCCCAATTCGTCCAGGCGTTTGTTCAGTTCGGCCTTGGTTTCGTCCAGCGCCGCGGTGCGCGCCGCCAGGTCATTCTTCGTGCCGGCGAGTTTGCTCTTGGTGTCGTCCAGATCCTGTTCCGTGCCGGCGAGTTTGGTATTGCTGCCCGCAAGGTCTTTTTCCGTTTCGGCCAGGGTCTGTTTGGCGCGATCGAGGCGCAGGGCGACATCGACAATCTCCGCCTCCAACTCCGCCTTGAGGGCTTCCAGCGCCGCCAGGTCCTGACCCAGCAGGCCGATCTCTGATTTCTGCGCGGCGATGGTCTTCTGGTTGTCGTCGATGATGCCGAGCGCGGCATTCAGTTCGCCCTGGGTCTTGGCGCCTTCCTCGCGCAACCTGGAGACCGTGCCCTTCAGGTCGTCGCGCAGCGCCACCGAGACCTGAAGTTCCTGCGAAAGCTGCGCCAGGTTGCCGCGCAGGTCGTCGTTGGAACTGCGTTCCAGTGCCAGCAGTTCAGCCAGTTCCTCGACCCGGAACTCCAGCTTCTTGAGCGCCTGGTCGCGCCCCGAGAGCGCTTCGCCGAGGAAGAACTGCGCCAGCACGAAGACCATCAACAGGAACATGATGACCATCAGCAGCGTCGCCAGGGCGTCGACGAAGCCGGGCCAAATGTTGGTGCTGCGCTGTTCGCGGCGGGCGAGGGCGGCCATGGGACTGGTTTCCTCGGCTCCTGGGTCAGCCGTCGGAGCCGTTTGGCCCCTGCTGGCTGCCGAGCGAGATGGTGCGTGCCAGCATTCGGACCTCGCTCTTCATCTGCTGCATCATTTCCTCGCGGCCGCCGGTGATATCCTCGGCGAGCCGTGCCAGCAGCAGATCGATGTTGCGGATGTGGGTGCGTGTTGCCTCATCCATGCCCATGCCGCCGCCGTCCAGCGGCCGTTCGGCGAGCTGGATCAGCAGCGGCTTCAGGTCCATCTGGTTCTCGGCCAGCTTGACCATCACCGCCTGCTCGGTACGCATGTGGTCGGTCAGCACCTCCAGCTTCTCGCTGACGGCGATGATGTGGCTGTCCAGGTTGATGCGGCTTTCCTCGCCACGGGCCAGGGTGCGTTGCAGGTTCTCCAGGCTTTCGGCGGTCTGTTCCAGCAGCGCCTGTACGTAGGCCGGCACGCTCTGGTCGCTCTCGGCGCCCAGCGCGCCCGACGACAGCCTGGTCACCGACGACAGCCATTCTTCCAGCTCGTTGTAGAAGCGGTTCTGCGCCTGGTTGGCCTGCAGGTCGAGGAAGCCCAGGACCAGGGAGCCGGCGAGCCCGAACAGCGACGACGAGAACGCCGTGCCCATGCCGCTCATGGGGGCTTCCAGACCGCGCTTCAGGGTCTCGAACACGGCCGCCGCGTCCTCGCCGCTTTCGACACTGAGGCCCGAAACCACATTACCGATGGAAGCCACGGTCTCCAGCAACCCCCAGAAGGTGCCCAGCAGGCCGAGGAAGATCAGCAGGCCGATGGTGTAGCGCGAGAGATCACGGCTTTCATCCAGCCGCGACAGGATGCCGTCCAGCAACGACCGCATGGATAGCGTCGACAGGCTGAAGCCGTGCTGCCGGTCGCCCAGCATGGTGGCCATGGGGGACAGCAGCTTGGGCGCCGTCTGCGGCACCACGTCGGCCGAGAAATCGATACCGTCGCCTTCGATGCGGCTGCGGAAGCCGTCGATCCACTCGACCTCGGGATAGAGGGTCATGACCTGGCGGAAATTGTAACCGATGCCGAGCAACAGGACGCCGAGGATCAGGCCGTTCAGTGGCGCATTCGCCACGAAGGCCTCCCGCAGTGGCTGGAACAGCAGCGCCGCCACGGCCGCGACGGCGGCCAGGAACAGCACCATGCGCCAGAGGAAGTGGCTAGGTCTGGTCATGCCGTGAGGGTGTCCGTCGGTCCGGGCCCGAGCTCAAGCGGCTCAGCGCTCGACGACGTTGACATCAACCCGGTTGACCGGCTTTTCCGTCGTCTTGCTGCCCAGCGCGCGGACGTCGATGCGGGTCGAGCGGACACCGCTCTCGATCAGGAAGCTGCGGATGCTCAGCGCCCGCGACAGTGAAACCCGCCGCGCCTTCGACGGCGACAATCCTTCGCCACCGGCATAGGCCATCAGCTGGACGCGTAGGTCGTCCTTGTCCTTCAGCTGGCCGGCCAGGCCGCCGAGGCCGGTCTTGGCATCGCCGCTGAGTTTGGTCTCCTGGGCCGCGAAGGCGACCCGGACCTTGCTGCCGGCCTTGATGTTGCCGCCGGCGGGCACGGCGGCGGTCTGCTGGGCATCGGCCGCGGTCTTCGCCGGCGGTGATGGTTCCGGCGCCTTGGCCGTCGTCGGCGGTGTCGCCGGGGCCTTGGCCGTGGAGGCCGGTGGTGGCGGCGGTGGCGCCTTCTTCTTCGCTGGTTTCTTCGTCGCCGGTTTCTTGGCCGTCGGTTTCGGTTTCGGCTGCGCTGCCGCAACCGTGCTCGGCGGTGGTGCCGGCTTCGGTTTCGGCGCCATGGCGGCGGCCGGCTTCTTGGCCTGCTTCTGGGCCTGCTTCTGGGCCGGCGCGGCGGCCGAGGCCAATTCCTGCGGCTTCTTCTTGGCCGGCGGCGCCGGCTTGCGCTTCGGTGGTTTCGAGGCCGGCGCGGCCACGCGGGCGGTGGCCCGGCGCTTCGGCGGGCGTAGTTTCGGTCCTCCTGGCACCTGTACATAGAGCCGCGAGATCGGCGCTTGCGCCCCCGGCATCAACCGCTGGCCCGGCGCCAGTTGCGGCGCGCTCGACGTCAAGGCACCGCCACCATAGCCGCCGTCGTTGAGCACACTGAGGTCGACGATGACCGGATCGGTGCCAGACGTGAGGGTCGAGCTTTGTGCCCGCGCCTCGCCCATGCCGGCGGCAACGGCGGCGGCAATGGAAAGGGCGGTGACGAAGCGGGCGGTCGGCAATGAGAGCAGATGGCGGCGGGTCATGATGGTCCCCATGGATGGCCGAACAGCGGATGGCCGAACGCGGCTGGCACCGGCCAGATCGGCAGGGCGCCGGGAGCGGCGGAAATGTCGGGATTCAAAATAGCCAAGGCCCGCGCGAGGCACAACTGGTTTGCGGCCTGGGCGGGCCTGGCGTCGATATGCCGGGGCCGTGTCAGCCGGCGCTTCTGAGCAGGGCGCGGAATTCCCGGTCGAGTTCCGAGTTGGTGGCGATGATGTCGCCGCGCTCCAGCATTTGGTCGCGGCCCTTCATATCCGTCACCATGCCACCGGCCTCGCGGACCAGGATGATGCCCGCCGCCATGTCCCAGGGGCTCAGACCCTGTTCCCAGAAACCATCGAAGCGGCCGGCGGCGACGAAGGCCAGGTCGAGCGACGCCGTGCCGAAGCGCCGCACCCCCGCCGTGCCGGCCATCACCGCCTTCAGCTGAGCGAGGAAGGGTTCGTGGTCGGGCCGGCCCATGAACGGAATGCCGGTGGCGAAGATCGACGATGTCGGATCCCGGCGCGCCGAAACGCGCAGCCGGCGGTCGCCCAGGAACGCGCCCTGGCCGCGCTCGGCGAAATAAAGCTGATCGCCCACTGGCTCGTAGACCACGCCGGCTTCGATCTTGCGGTCGCGCTCCAAGGCCACCGAGACGGCGAAGTGGGCGATGCCGTGCAGGAAATTGGTGGTGCCGTCCAGCGGATCGACCAGCCAGCGGTTGGAGGTATCGCTGCCGGCGATCTCGCCGCCTTCCTCCAAAAGGAAGCCGTAGCCGGGGCGTGCCTTTTTCAGTTCGTCGACGAGGATCTGCTCGGCCATGGTGTCGGCGCGGGAAACGAAGTCCGCCGGCCCCTTGCGCGAGACCTGTAGGTGTTCGACCTCGCCGAAGTCCCGGATCAGCGCCCGGCCGGCTTTCTGGGCCGCCTGGATCATGACGGTGAGGAGGGGGGAAACTTTCTGGTGCATGGTCAGGAACCTGGCCAAGGATGAACCCGAAGGTCAGTCCTTGGCGCGCTCCACGTAGGTGCCCTCGGCCGTGTTGACGACGACCCGGGTGCCGGCTTCAACGTGCGGCGGCACCATGATTTTGATGCCGTTCTCCAGCAGCGCCGGCTTGTAGGACGATGACGCCGTCTGGCCCTTGACCACGGCGTCCGCCTCGGTGATGGCCAGCACCACGTGGTCGGGCAACTGAATGCCAAGCGCCTCGCCCTCGTGGCTTTCCAGGATCACGGTCATGCCTTCCTGCAGGAATTTGACCTGATCCTCGCCGATGTCGTCGGTGGAGAGATTGACCTGGTCGTAGGTCTCGTTGTGCATGAAGGTGTGCATGTCGCCGTCGGCGTAGAGGTACTGGTATTCGGTCTGATCCAGCCGCGCGCGCTCCACCTTTTCCGACGAACGGAAGCGTTCGTTCATCTTGGTGCCGTCGCGGATGTCCTTCAGTTCCACCTGCAGGTAGGCGCCGCCCTTGCCGGGCTGGGTGTGCTGAATCTTCACGGCACGCCAGAGGCGCCCCTGGTGTTCAATCACGTTACCCGGACGGATGGCGTTGCCGTCGATCTTCATGGCTCTCACTCGCTTAGTGGCGCGGCGCGCAATTGGGGGGTCGAAGTGGCGCGGAAGCTATCAGGTCGCCCCGGCCGAAGCAACGCCGTCCCGGCCCGCGGCTTGGATGGCTTGTTCGAATGCCTTCACGCCGGCCGCCGGGCCTTCCAGATGATCCCAGACGGCGGAGATGACGGCCAGGAAATCAGCGCCGGCGGCGACCAGCGGGGCGCAGTTCTCCGCCGTGATGCCGCCGATGGCGCAGCACTGGATAATGGTGGTTTCGGACCACCAGTTAAGCAACTCCGGTTCCGGATGGTGTTCGGATTGCTTGGTGGTCGACGGGAAGAATGCGCCGAAGGCGACGTAGTCGGCGCCGGCGTCGCCGGCCACCATGGCCAGATGGCGCGACGCGTGGCAGGTCACGCCGACAATGCCGTCCTGGCCGACGGCGCCGCGGGCCGCTTCGTAGGACGCATCGGACTGGCCCACGTGGACGCCGTCGCAGCCCATCTCGCGCGCCAGGTCCGGCCGGTCGTTCATGATCAGCGGCACGTTGCGGTCCTGACAGATGGGCGCCAGGGCCTCGGTGGCGCGGCGAACGGTGTCGTCGTCCACGTCCTTCAGGCGGACCTGCAGCGCCGCCACATCGCCGGCGTCGAGGGCGGCGGCCAGGGGGTCCGTGAACGTTGCCGCATCAATCACCGGCGGCGTGATCAGGTAGAGCCGGCAGCCCGGTCCGTGCTTGCTCATGGCGTTGGTTCCTTGATCCAATCGTCCAGCGGCACGGCCTCGGAGATGTCGAGCCTGCGCCCCATTTGTCCGGCGATGTCAGCGATGCGGCCGCGTGGTTCATCGGCCAGGTCGACCCGGACCGCATCGACGCCGGCGCGAAAGGCCGCCAGCGCGTGGCCGGCGTCGTCGCCGCAATCCAGCACGCCTTCGATATCGGCGTCCGGGTGGCGGCGTCGGGTTTCCTCGATCATGGCCTGGAAGACCTGCGGGCCGAGGACGGCGGCGGCCCCCGCCGGGCTGACCAGCGCCAGCGGCACGCCGCGCTTCGCCGCCAGGCCGGCGGCCATCGAGGCGTCGTCGAGATGGTGGACGATGACGGCGGGGCGCGCCGGCGCCAACGTTAGGCCTGCGCCAGCGCCACCGCCGTGTCGGACATGCGGTTGGCGAAGCCCCACTCGTTGTCGTACCAACTGAGCACGCGCACGAAGTTGCCTTCCATGACCTGGGTCTGGGTGGCGTCGAACGACGACGAAGCCGGATTGTGGTTGAAGTCGACCGAGACCACCGGGTCGTCCACGTAGGCGAGGATGCCCTTGAGCTCGCCCTCGGCGGCCGCCTTCATGGCGCCGTTGACTTCGTCCACCGTGGTGTCGCGGCCGGAGACGAAGGTAAGGTCGATCATGGAGACGTTGGGCGTCGGCACGCGCACCGAGGTGCCGTCCAGCTTGCCCGCCAGTTCCGGCAGCACCAGGCCGACGGCGCGGGCGGCACCGGTTGACGTCGGGATCATGGACATGGCCGTGGCGCGGGCCCGGCGCGGGTCCGAATGCAGCGTGTCCAACAGCTTCTGGTCACCGGTGTAGGAGTGCACCGTGGTCATGAAGCCCTTTTCGATGCCCAGCGCGTTGTGCAGTACGTGGGCCACCGGGGCCAGGCAGTTGGTCGTGCAGGAGGCGTTCGACACCACCGAGTCGTCGGCGCCGAGCACGGCGTGGTTGACGCCGTAGACGATGGTCTGGTCGACGTCCGTCGCCGGTGCCGAAATCAGCACCTTCTTGGCGCCGGCCTCAATGTGCTTGGCGGCGGCCTCGCGCTTGGTGAAGAAGCCGGTGCACTCCATGGCCACGTCCACGTCAAGCTCGCCCCACGGCAGCGCCGCCGGGTCGCGTTCGGCCGATACCCTGATCGGGCCGGCGCCGACGTCGATGCTGTCGCCATCGACCTTGACCTCGCCCTGGTAGGGGCCATGCACGGAGTCGTACTTGATCAGGTGGGCGTTCATGTCCACCGATCCCAAATCGTTGATGCCCACGACCTGAATGTCGTTGCGGCGCGATTCCATGATCCCGCGCAACACCAGCCGGCCGATGCGCCCGAAGCCATTAATCGCTACACGAACCGCCATCTTTCCCTCCGTGATGATGGGCGCCGGACGGACGCCGGCGCCATTGAATGAATTGCTGGCGCAACATCCAGAGAATGCGCCCCGGCGTCAATGCCGGAGTCGCGAGAGCGCCGCATCGGCCGATGAGCGGCAATCAGGCCGGGCGCGCTCACCATTTCGTGAGCCTTGGATTTATCCTTGGATGACAATGAATTGTCGGCCTCCCTTGAAGCCGTACTTGACGTCGATTCGGGGCCTGCCGTATGCTCGGGCCTACAATGCGGGATCGACGACCGGATGTGGCCAACGCCGGTCAATGTTGATCAGATCTGGAGCCTGGGATGCAAAACACACCGATCAGCCGACCCAATCGCGTCGAGCGAGCGCAGCAGCGGCTCGAATCCGCCATCACCAAATTGGAGGGCGCGGTCAAGCAACGCGCGGGCACGGACAAGGACATGGTCCCGGCCGCCGAGGCGACGGACCTGCGTCACGAGAACGATCGCCTGAAGCAACTCAACGCCGACGCCTCGCATCGGCTCGAATCCGCCATCGGCCGGCTCGGCCGGGCCCTCGCCGGGACCACCGGCGTGGCCGCCGAATAGGTCGGGGGTCCAGACATGGCCCAGGTCAACGTCTCCATCAACGGTCGCCGCTATCCCATCGCCTGCGAGGACGGACAGGAAGCGCACCTGGCCAGGCTCGGCGCCTATGTGGACAAGCGGGTGGGTGAATTGGTGGCCGCCGTTGGCCAGCAGATCAACGATTCCCATCTGCTGGTCATGGTCTCGCTGCTGGTTGCCGACGAGCTGTCGGACGCCTACGCCGAACTGGATACCGTGAAGGGTTCCAATGGCGCCGCGGCCGCCGCGGATGCCGAGGATATCATCTCGGCGCGCATGGAAACCCTGGCCCAGCGCATCGAACATATTGCCGAGAGCCTCGAAGCACCCTAAGTATCTGTTTGGGCGGTCGCTGAGGAACGCGTTAGGTTAACGTTATCCCTGGGGCCTAAATCACCTCTATGGGAGCTGTCCCTGTCGGACCCCTGGGTTCGGTACTATGGCACCCACCTGTACCAACAGGCCACGGAGGATTCCAAAACCGACGGTTTCATCGGTGCCGCCCATTTCGTTTCCTTCTGACCGAAAGCCTTCCCGAGATGCCCGCGACAGGAGACGACGCCAAGGCGCTGTTGCGTCGCGATGCAGCGGAGCGCCGTGGCGTCGCGGCCGCCCAGGCGCCAGACGCCGGAGAGCCCGTGGCGGGCCGGTTGGACAAGTTGCGCCATGACGATGACCGCTGGCTGGCTGGTGCAGCGGTCTCTGCGTTCTGGCCCATGCGCGATGAAATCGACCTGCGCCCGGCCATGGCCCGCCTGCATGGGGCCGGCCATCCGATCCTACTTCCGGTCATGAAAGCCAAGGCGGCACCACTGGTGTTCCGCAACTGGTGGCCGGGCCTGGATCTTGTCGATGGCGGCTTCGGCACGTCGGTGCCGCCGGAAGACGCGGACGAGGGCATGCCGGCCGTGTTGCTGGTGCCGCTGCTCGCATTCGATCGCTCGGGGTACCGTCTCGGCTATGGCGGCGGTTTCTATGACCGCACGCTGGCGGCGTTGGCGGCGTCGCGCCCGTTCGCCGTCGGCATCGCCTACGCCGCGCAAGAGGTGGACTGGGTGCCCCGCGATGCCCATGATCGCCGCCTCGACGCCCTGGTCACCGAGCGCGAGACACTGCTGTTTGACGGAGATATTTGATGCGCATTCTTATCGTCGGAGACCTGGTCGGCCGTTCCGGCCGCGACGCCCTGGCCGATCACCTGCCCGGGCTGCGCCAGGACCTGGAGCTCGACTTCGTCATCGTCAACGGCGAAAACGCGGCGCACGGTTTCGGCATCACCGACAAGATTTGCGCCGCCACCTTCCAGGCCGGGGCCGACTGCATCACCACCGGCAACCACGTCTGGGACCAGCGCGAGATCATGAACACCATCGGCGACGAGCCGCGACTGCTGCGCCCGCTCAACTATCCCGACGGCACGCCGGGCAACGGTCACGGCGTGTTCGCTGCCCGGGACGGCCGCAAGGTGATGGTCATCAACGCCATGGCGCGGCTGTTCATGGACCCGCTGGATGATCCGTTTGCCGCGGTCGAGGAATTGCTCTCCGACGTGCGCATGGGTGCGGGCACGGACCTGGCCGCCATCGTCGTCGATTTCCACGGCGAGGCGACCAGCGAGAAGCAGTCCTTCGCCAATATCTTCGACGGCCGTGTCTCCGTCGTCGTCGGCACCCACACCCACGTGCCGACCGCCGACCACCGCATCATGCCGGGCGGCACCGCCTACCAGTCGGATCTGGGCATGACCGGGGACTACGATTCGGTCATCGGCATGCAGAAGCAGAACGCCAGTGCGCGGTTCGTCACCAAGCTGCCGCAAGGGCGGTTGGAACCGGCTGACGGCGAGGGCACGCTGTGCGGCCTGCTGGTCGGCATCGACGATGCCACCGGACTGGCGACGGAGGTGCGGCCGGTCCGCCTCGGCGGTGTGTTGGAGCAGCGCGGCGTTGCCGGCTAGGCGTCGTCCGGCAGGTTCCTGAGTTTCCACCAGGTGAGCAGCGCGAACGCCGGCGCGCCGACCGACGCCCCCAGGACGAAGTAGAGCTGCCAGTCCAGCCAGACCACCGGCGCGAACAGGTACAGCACGTCGTCGAAATCGAAACCCCAGATGCCCGCGTAGGCCTTCTCGCCGGTATCGGCCTGGCGGCGATCGATGATCTCGGCCAGCACTTCGGCGGCGAACACGCCGAGTGCGCCGGCGGCGCCCAGCACGATCGGCCAGTCGCCCAGCTGCCAATCGCCGATGCTGGCGCCGCGCATGCCGATGCCGGCGCCGAGGAAGAACAGCGATGTCACCGTGACGTCGCAGAACATGTCGAACTTGTGGCCGCCCGGGCTGGTCTTGCCGCTGACCCGTGCCAGTTCGCCGTCGGCCCGGTCGAGAAATGCCGACAGTAGCCACAGCCAGCCGCCCCAGATGGCCCACGACCGGTCGCCGACGGCGAAGGCGGCGCAAGCGGCGATGCCGGTGATCAGCCTGACCGTGGTCAGGTGGTTGGGTGTTACCGGCGTGTTGACCAGCGGCAGGATGCAGACGCGGGCGATCTTGTGGGTCCAGGAATCACCGACCATGGCTCAGAGGTCCCGGAACGAGATCAGGTCGGCGCCGGATGCCGTGACGGCGGCGGCCACCTCGGCGTCGACCAGGGCCTGGAATTCGTCCTCGAAGCGGTAGTCGGCGGCTGCCGGGTCCACGCCGTCCCAGTCGCCGCGCGCCGGATGCGAGAAGACCTCCGTCACCCCGGCCGGCAGGTTCTGAATCACCGCCAACACGCGTGCGCGGTCCATGGCGCCACTGTGGCGGATGCCGTAGACCCGATCGTTGAAGCTGAGGCCCGCGCGCCGGAGCCGCCAGCGCATCAGCCCCAGCCAAAGTCCCAGGAACATCCGACCGATGGCCTGTCCGAGCCCCGGCGCGGCGCTGCCCGGAACCGATGCCGGTTCGTCGGGGACGCGCACCGCCTTCAACCCGTAGTCGCGGCCGATGGCGATGATCAGGCCGAGCACGGTCGGGTGAAGGTGCATGTGGTTGTGGGCGTTGACGTGGTCGAGGGCCAGGCCGGTGGCGCGGAAGGCCTCGAACTGGGCACGAATTTCCTGGGCCAGCTGTCGGCGCACCTTGGGCAGGAAGAAGAACCGGACCCCGGCGCGCACCAGGTCGGTCTCAAAGGCACCCGAATCGTCGACCAGGTCGGGAATGTCTTTCTGTGGCAGCACCGGACGACCGCAGACGACGACCACGTGAAGGCCGACCCCCAGGGTCTTGATCCGCCTTGCGCGCGCTGCCGCGTCCTCGGCGTCGTCGGCGCCGACCATCAGGCAAGTGGTGGTCAGGATGCCCTCCGCATGGGCGGTCTCGACGGCGTCGTTGACGGCCCTGGACCGCCCGAAATCGTCAGCGGTGACGATCAGGCGCTTCATGGGGGCTCAAGCCGTGTTCTCGCGACCCCAGAGGAAGCGGAAGAACTCGACGCCCTCGCGCAGCTGGCGCTTCATCACGTCCCAGTCCTTGCACATGTCGTAGAACAGGGCTGCCATCTTGCGCGGGCGGAAGTAGAACCGCTTGTAGAAGGTGTCGACGGCGTCGAAGATTTCCGCGCTCGAGAGATGCGGGTATTCGAGCACGCTGTTCTGCACGCCGTCGGCGCCGACCAGGCGGTCGCCGTTCTCGGTCAGCAGCCAGCCGTTCTCCATCGCTTGGTTGTAGAGGAACGTGCCGGGATAGGCGGCCGGTAGCGACACCTGAATGGTTTTGGGGTTGAGTTCCTGGGCGTAGAGGATGGTCTCCTCGATGGTCTCGCGGGTCTCGCCCGGCAGGCCCATGATGAAAGTGCCGTGGATCAGGATGCCGAGGTCGTGGCAGTCCTGCGTGAACTGCCTGGCGCGGGTCACCAGGATGCCCTTCTTGATGTTGTGCAGGATCTTCTGGTTGCCCGATTCGTAGCCAACCAGCAGAAGGCGCAGGCCGTTTTCGCGCATGATCTTCAGGGTCTCGTAAGGCACGTTGGCCTTGGCGTTGCAGGACCAGGTGACGCCCAGCTTACCCAATTCGCGGGCCAGCGCCTCGACGTTGGCGACATTGTCGGTCAGCGTGTCATCGTCGAAGAAGAATTCTTTGATTTCGGGAAAATTATCCCGCGCGTACTTGATCTCTGCGGCGACGTTCTCGACCGAGCGGGTGCGGTAGTTGTGCCCGGAAATGGTCTGCGGCCAGAGGCAGAAAGTGCAGCGCGATTTGCAGCCGCGCCCGGTGTAGAGCGACATATAGGGATGCAGCATGTAGCCGTTGTAGTAGTCGCTGGTCACCAGGTCGCGTTTGTAGACTTCGGTCACCCAGGGCAGGGTGTTCATGTCCTGGATCAGCGGCCTGGGGCCGGTGAAGTGCGGCTCGCCGTCCTTCAGGATGGTGATACCGACGACCTCATCCAACGGCCGACCCTCGGCGATTTCCTGGATGGTGAAATCGAACTCGCTGTCGCAGACGAAATCGATGGCGTCGGACGCCTGGATGGTGTCCTCGTTGTTGATGGCCACGTGGGAGCCGCAAAAGCCGATCAGCAGGTCCGGGTTGGCCGCCTTGAAGGCCTCGGCCACCTTGGTGTCGTTGGCGAAGGACGGCGTCGACGTGTAGATGACCAGGAATTCGTAATCGGCGGCCATCGGCAGCAGGTCAACCAGTTCGAGACCACGCGCCGGCGCGTCGATGAGCTTACTGTCCGGCACCAGGGCCGCCAGTTGCGCCAGCCAGGTCGGGTACCAGAACGACTTCACCTCGCGCTTGCACTGGTAGCGCGAACCGGCGCCGCCGTCATAGCCGTCGTAGGTGGGGGGGCTGAGGAACAAGGTCTTCTTCATTGTCGGACTCCAGAGCGGCGGCGCGGCTATTCGGCGGGCTTGAGATGGATATCCGCGTGGATGACCATTTCATGCTCGCGCCAGATCACCTTGCGGCCGAAGAAACTGACCAGGCGGACCAGTGGCGACAACAGGTCGCGTAGCGGCAGCAGCCACGGGGTGGCGCTGCCGCGCGAGGGTATGATCGTCGAAACGAGAAAATGCAAGGCCAAGCGCAACACCAGGGCGGCACCCAGCAGACTGCCGGCGAGGCCCAAGGTGCCGGTCGCCGCGTAGAGGCAGATCGCCGCCAACACGGCCAATGCGATGACCTCGGTTATGGCGGACAACGCGTAGCCCAGCGGTTCGACCGAGCGAATGGTGCGCGCCCAGCGCAGCTCGTGAAGGAACAGGCCCTTCATGTGCGGCTCGTCGATGACGTTCTCGACGATGTAGGGCACCAGTGCGACCCGGTCGCCCTGCTGATGCACGAAGCGGCCGAACATGTAGTCATCGGCGAGGATATTGGCGAGCGCGCCGAAGGCGCCGAAGTCCACCAGGTTGGCGCGGCGGATCGCCATGGTGGCGCCGAAACAGTACGTCAGACGGCCGAACAAGGCCGGGATCAGCGCCGACGGCAGGAACCAGTCGTTGACGAACATGGCGCCCAGCCTGGACGCCAGGCCGCCGGCGGCGCGGCCGGAATAGACGCATGTGGCGGCGCCGACGCCCGGGTCCTGGAACGGGGCGGCCACTGCCTGCAGGTAGTTCGGGCCGACCCTCATGTCGCTGTCGGCGACGACGATGATGTCGTGCCGCGCCGTCTCGAACATGTTGGCCAGATTGCTGACCTTGTAGTTAGACCCGATGACAGTGTCGTCGATGACCAGCGAGAGGTCGCGGTCCGGAAACTCTGCGATGACACGCTTGATGACGGGAATGGCTGCGTCGGTGTTCTCGCGCACCCCGAAGATGACCTGGAGGTCGGTGTAGTCCTGATCGCAGAACGAGCGCAGATTCTTCGCCAGTTCATGTTCCAGCCCGCAGATCGGCTTCAGGATTGTCACCGGCGGCTGAAATGTCGACGCCCCGCGCGCCTTCAGGCGAGCACGGAAACGCAGCACCGAAACCACGCAGATGCACACGTAGATGAAAGAGGCCCCGGCGAGCACGGCCGGGACGAACAAAATCAGATCAAGCATCTGCATTTTCAGCCCTAGGAAGGTACCTAGCAGGTACGTCTATCCATTATTGTACGGGTATTCAACCTGTTCGGTACCGACGGTGATCAGACGGCTTCTCTATTTGATGTTTTCGGCCTCGCCGCGGTTACGCCCAAATAGTGCCCGGCCCTCGGCGTGCTGCCACAGGATCAGGCCCGGCACGTCGATCAGAAGTTCGCGGATGCGGATGGCCAACGAGATGGCCAGCGCCGGTTCCGGCCCCAACCCGATCAGGCCGCCGAGGACGATGAAGGCCCCTTCTTGGATGCCGTAGCTGTTGGGCACCACGAACGCGGCATCGCTCAGCGTGCTCGAGAGCGACTTCAGCATCAGCGCCTCGAGGATGCCGATGGGGAAGCCGAGCAGGCTGGCGGCGAGCCAGACTTCGCCGGTCTGCAACACCAGGGCTGCCAGCCGCCACGCCGTTGCCCGCGCTACCCTCGCGCGGTCTCGGTAGAGTGCCCGCACCACGTCGTCGACCTCGTCCGCGGTATCGACCAGACTGCCGAGCTTGTCGGAGCCTGAAATCTTGTGCGCCGAGCGAACCATGACCCCGAACATGCCGGCGCGCTGCACCACCAGGAACCCGGCGACGCCGGCACCCAGCAACGCCAGGCCGAGCGCCGCCGATATGGCCAGTTCATCGTCCAGCGCCATGTTCGCCAGCAGGCCGATGCCGGCGACGCCCCAGACGATGATGGTCAGCACCTGCACCGTCTTGTCGACCACGGCGGACGCGCTGGCATGTTTCGCGTCGATGCCCCACAGCACCAGGGCCCGCGCCTTGACGATCTCGCCGCCGATGGATGCGACCGGCAGCAGTGTATTCACCGCGCGCCCCATCCACTGGGCGAGGAAGGCCTGGCGGAAGTTTGGCGCCTCGGCCGGGGCGAACAGTAGCTGCCAGCAGCGCGCGTTCATCAGCACCGTCGGGAACCAGATCGCCGGCACCAGCAGCAATGACCAACCGGAACCGACCAGCAGGCTGGCGATGTCGCCGACGCCCTGCCAGATCAGCAGGCCGGTGAAAATGGCAAGGCCGATGACCAGCCCGATGTAGGAAGCGATCTTCATGCGCGCCCTTATAAGGAGCCGCCCGGGCGGTTGCCACCAGCTTCTTGTTGGCGCGTCTTCCCAGGGCGTCTTGCCAGGGCGCCTTGCCAGCGATGGGGACGGGGCGTAGACAGGGCGCCGATCCTGTCCACCTGATCGGGCGAACGGTCAGAGCCATGTCACGTCTCACCAGCCCCGACGGCGCTTATACCCTGGAACCACCGAAACAGTTGTTTCCGGTGACGCGCCACCTGTCCTATCCGCTGACCCATCTGATCTACCGCCTGCCGATCACGCCGAACCAGGTGACGGCCCTGTCTATGATTGCCGGATTGATCGGTGCCTGGTGCTTCACCCAAGTGGGTTGGACCTGGCACGTGGCCGGCGGGTTGTGGCTGACCGCGTGCTACACCCTGGATAACTGCGACGGCGAGATCGCGCGGCTGAAGAAGATGTCGTCGGATTGGGGGGCGCACTTCGACGATTTCGTCGACTGGCTGGTCGACAGCGCCTTCTTCGCCGCCCTCGGCTACGGCATCTGGATGGGGACCGGGGAGGTCCTCTGGATGTGGCTCGGCGGTGCCGCGGCGGTCGGCGCCAGCATCGACTATGTCATCGACCTGGCGCTCTACGCCCGCGCCCGCAAGCAGCCGCAAACTGCGTCCCGCGAGGAAGAGGCGACGGACGTGCGCAAGCCCGAGAACTTCGGCGACTGGCTGATCTACATCTTCCACAAGCTGTCGCGCGCCGATTTCTGCCTCATCGTGCTTGGGTTGGCCCTATTCGACGTGCTTTGGGTGCTGTTGCCACTCGGCGCCATCGGGGCCCAGGCCTATTGGGTCACGGATCTGTTCAAGCGCGCGCGCGGCTGGCACACGTGAGACGCTTCGCTCCGCGTTTCGCCGCGCTTTCGCCGCGGCCAAATTGTTGACATATTGCGCCGCCATACCTTGGTGTGGCGCCGAATGCGGACGGGGCGCGGGAAGGGGGCTTCTCCACTGTTTCATCCTACCACATATGGTATAAGCATCTTATTCCGCTACGGTATTTAGCGCGTTCGAAGGGTCTCGAGGGGACATGGCAGGTCATTCCAAGTTCAAGAACATCATGCACCGCAAGGGCGCGCAGGATAAGAAGCGCGCCAAGGTGTTCACCAAACTGATCCGTGAATTGACGGTGGCGGCAAAGACCGGCATGCCCGATCCGGACGCCAACCCGCGCCTGCGCACGGCCATGACCGCGGCGCGCCAGGCCAACATGCCCAACGACACCATGCAGCGCGCCATCAACAAGGGCTCGGGCGACGACGATACGAGCTACGAGGAAATCCAGTACGAAGGCTTCGGCCCGGGCGGCGTGGCGCTGATCGTCGAGGCGCTGACGGACAACCGCAACAGGACGGCGTCGGAGGTCCGGGCCGCGTTCTCCAAGAACGGTGGCAACCTGGGCGAAACCGGCAGCGTCAATTTCATGTTCGAGCGCGTCGGCTTGATCGTTTATCCGGCCGCCGCCGCCGACGCCGAAACCATGTTCGAGGCGGCGCTGGAAGCCGGCGCGGCGGATGTGGAAAGTTCCGATGACGGCCACGAGGTGACCTGCGCGCCGGACGATTTCAGCCGGGTCCGCGACGCCCTGGCCGAGCAGTTCGGCGACGCCGAGACGGCGCGCCTCGACTGGAAGCCGCAGAACGAGATCGCCATCGACGAGGACGCCGCCTCGACATTGTTCAAGCTCATCGACGCGCTGGAAGACAACGACGACGTGCAGCGCGTGGCCTCCAACTTCGACGTCGCCGACGATGTCCTCGAACGGCTGAGCGCCTAGTCGGGGCGGGGCAGGGGAGCGGCACCATGCGCATCATTGGTTTCGACCCCGGACTTGGCACCACTGGTTGGGGCGTCATCGAGGCCCAGGACAACCGGCTCAGCTTCGTCGCCTGCGGCACCGTGCGCACGCGCACCAAGGACGACCTGGCGACCCGCCTGATGGCGCTGCACGTGGGCCTCACCGAGGTGCTCGAACGCATGCAGCCTGGCGAGGCCGCGGTCGAACAGACCTTCGCCAACAAGAACCCGACGGCCACGCTGAAACTCGGCCAGGCCCGCGGCATCGCCCTGCTGGTGCCGGCGCAGGCCGGCCTGGCGGTGGTCGAGTACCTGCCCAACCTGGTCAAGAAGACCGTCGTCGGCACTGGCCACGCGGCCAAGGAACAAGTGCAAATGATGGTCAAGACGTTGCTGCCGACCGCCGATGTCAGCAACGCGGATGCCGCCGACGCCCTTGCCGTCGCCATCTGCCACGCCCACCACCGGGGCACCGCCCAGCGGATGTTGGAGGCGGTCGGGTGATCGCCCTGCTGAATGGCATTGTGGCGTCCCTCGGCGACGACCACGCGGTCATCGACGTAGGCGGCGTCGGCTACCGGGTCTATTGCTCCGGCCGCTCGCTCGGCCGCATGGCGCGGGGAGAGGCGGTGTCGCTGCATGTGGAAACCCACGTGCGCGAGGACCACATCCACCTGTTCGGTTTCCTGGCCGAGGACGAGCGCGACTGGTTCAACCTGCTGACGACGGTGCAGGGCGTGGGCGCGCGCGTCGGCCTTGGCATCCTGGGCGTGCTGTCCGGCGATGACCTGATGCGCGCCATCGCCGCCGCCGACAAGGGCGCCATCACGCAGGCGCCGGGCGTCGGGCCGAAACTGGCGGCGCGCATCCTTTCGGAACTCAAGGACAAGGCCGCCGGCATGGCGCTGGGCACCGCTGCGCGGGGCGAGATGCCGGCCGGGCCAACGGCCATGACCGGGGCCGACGGCAACCTGGGTGACGCCGTCTCGGCGCTGGTCAATTTGGGTTACAGCCCCTCGCAGGCCTTGGGCGCGGTGTCCACCGCCGCCGGCAGGCTCGGCAAGGACGCCGCCGTCGAGAGCCTGATTCAGGGCGGTCTGTCGGAATTGGCGCCGGCCGACCACGCCGCTGGTGCCGGCTAGATGGCGCCCCAAGACATGGCCGACGAAGACATGGCCGGCGAAGACCGCGTGGTGGCGCCCGAGGCGGCGGCCGAGGATAGGCCCGACGTGGCACTGCGGCCGCAGCGGCTGGAGGATTTCGTCGGCCAGAACCAGGTGCGCCAGAACCTCGGCGTGTTCATCGCCGCCGCCGGCAAACGGGCGGAGGCGCTGGACCATGTACTGCTGCACGGGCCGCCGGGACTTGGCAAAACCACGCTCGCCAGCATCGTCGCCCGCGAACTGGGGGTTGGCTTCCGGGCGACGTCCGGCCCGGTCATCGCCAAGGCCGGCGACCTGGCCGCCATTCTGACCAACCTGCAGCCCCGCGACGTACTGTTCATCGACGAGATCCACCGCCTCAACCCGGCGGTCGAGGAAATCCTCTATCCGGCCATGGAGGATTTCCAACTCGACCTGATCATCGGCGAGGGGCCGGCGGCGCGCAGCGTGCGCATCGATCTGCCGCCTTTCACCCTGGTCGGCGCCACGACGCGATCCGGCCTCATCACCACGCCGTTGCGCGAACGCTTCGGCATTCCGCTGAGGGTCGATTTCTACCCGCCGGAGGAGTTGCAGAAGATCGTCCGGCGTGGCGCGGCACTGCTCGAATTCGACCTCGGCGACGACGGCGCGCATGAGATCGCCCGGCGGTCGCGGGGCACACCTCGCGTCGCCGGTCGATTGCTGCGCCGGGTCCGCGACTTCGCCGCCGTCGACGGCTCGGGGTCGGTCGACGCCGTGGCCGCGGATGCCGCCTTGCAGCGGCTCGAGGTCGATCAGCGCGGCCTCGATGCCATGGACCGGCGCTACCTGATCTGCATCGCCGAAAGCTACGGCGGCGGGCCGGTCGGTGTCGACACGCTGGCCGCCGCGCTCTCCGAACAGCGCGACACCATCGAGGAGGTCATCGAGCCCTACCTGATCCAGGAGGGCTTGCTGATGCGCACGCCGCGCGGCCGCGCCGTCACCGCCGCCGCCTTCAAGCACATCGGCCTGAAACCGCCGAAAGACCTGGCGCAACTGGAACTGATCGCCATCGACGATGTCGACGCGGGAGATGTCGATGTCGGATGACCCGGGTGTTCATGTTTTCCCTATGCGCATCTATTTCGAGGACACGGATGCCGGCGGCATCGTCTATTACGCCAACTATCTGCGTTTTGCCGAACGCGCGCGCACCGAGATGCTGCGCCTGGCCGGCATCGAAAGTTCGGACCTGATGGCCACGTCGGGCATCGCCTTCGCGGTCAAGGAGTGCCACATGGAATTCCTCAAGCCGGCCCGGCTCGACGATGCCATCCAGGTGGAAACGCGAATTACATCGGTCGGCGGGGCATCGCTCCGGCTTGACCAGAAGGTGCTGCGCCAGGACGAGCGGCTGGTGGATATCGACGTGCGGCTGGCCTGCATGGGCGGCGACGGCCGGCCGAAGCGGCTACCGGCGGACGTGGTGGGCGCCGTTCGTGATTTGGCGGCGTGCCATGAAAACGCCACAACCGGGGCCTAGGTGAGACCTCGGGGCGGCCCGGACGGGCCGAAACGGAGACTGCCCGGACGGGCTTAATCGGATTGACGAGGACGGTCGAGAGTAGGGTATGGAAAACGAATTGATGCAGACCATCGGCATTGGCACCTCGATGGGGGGCGGCGCCGACGAGTTCTCCATGTGGGCGCTGTTTCTGCGCGCCGACATGGTGGTTAAGTCGGTCATCGCCGTGTTGTTGCTGGCTTCGCTATGGTGCTGGGCCATCATCTTCGAGAAGCTGTTCAGCTTGCGCCGCCTCAACAAGCGCTCCAACGAGTTCGAGACCGAGTTCTGGTCCGGCAAGTCGCTGGACGATTTGTTCGAGCGCATCGGCCAGCAGCCCCGCGACCCCATGGCCGCGGTGTTCACGGCGGCGATGCGTGAATGGCGACGCACGCCGGGCGGCGGCAACGCCATGGATGCCGTGCGCGCCGGCCTGACCGACCGCATCGACCGGGTCATGCACATCACGCTGTCGCGCGAGATGGACCGGGCCGAGCGCTACATGACGTTCCTTGCCACGACCGGCGCCACGGCACCGTTCATCGGATTGTTCGGCACGGTCTGGGGCATCATGAACAGCTTCCAGTCCATCGCCGTTTCCAAGAACACCAACCTGGCGGTGGTGGCACCCGGTATCGCCGAGGCGTTGTTCGCCACGGCGCTCGGGCTGCTGGCCGCCATCCCGGCGGTCGTTGCCTACAACAAGTTGTCACGGGACCTGGACCGCTACGCCGGCCGCCTGGACGGCTTCGCCGGCGAGTTTTCGGCGATCCTGTCACGCGAAATGGAAACCAAGGGCTAGAGCATGTCTTTGCTATACGAAAACACTGAGATCGGTATTCCGGCCCGCCCGTCAGGAGGCGTCGCGCAGGCGATGCGGGACATCGGCAAGCGGCGCCGACG
>Ga0315336_1001410_pt1 | contig 47147 bp, 40 predicted proteins | sample ASW5metaG_FD_204512 | JGI IMG/M metagenome (GOLD analysis project Ga0315336, IMG submission 204512) | Ammonia-oxidizing marine archaeal communities from Monterey Bay, California, United States - ASW #5 | ecosystem: Environmental > Aquatic > Marine > Intertidal zone | place: USA: California... | reverse complement strand
ACGACGCCCTCGATCAATGGGCCTTCTGCGCGCTGACCCGAAGTCGTGGTGCCCGCACCTTCTATGACCAGCACCGCGGAAATGGCGATACCCACCATCAAGCCCTACGCGCCCTCGGCAACCGACTCGTCGGCATCCTCCACGGCTGCCTACGCCACCAAACGCTCTACGACGAACACAAAGCCTGGACACACCGCACGCCCGCAGCTGCTTGACAACTTACGGCCCTGGGATGTCTAGTCGCCGGCTGGTGTATCCGCGACTGCCGGCTGCCCGCCACACTCGCCGTAGCGCCTGCGCAGGAACTGCCGGGCGGGTTCGGAACCGGCTCGGTCCAGCGCCTGCATATACCATTGCTGCGCCTCGACATGTCGACCCGCCCGACGAAGCAGGTCGGCGCGAATCGATGCGACGGTGTTCGAGCGCGCCATCCTCGCATCCTTGGCGACCTCGTCCAGGGCTGCCAGGCCGGCATCGAACCCGTCGCGAAAGCCGACCGCGAGGGCCCGATTCGCCTTGGCGACAGGGGAATCCGTGATCGCGATCAGTCGGTCATACGCCCGACAGATCCCATCCCAGTCCGTGTCCTCCCACCGCGCGGCCGTCGCGTGCAGCGCCGCGATCACCGCCTGCGGCAGGTACGGTCCCGTCGCTCCGGCTGCGTTGCGAAGTCGATCCAGCCCGCGCGTGATGCGCGCGCGATCCCACCGGCCGCGATCCTGCTCGTCGAGCGGTACGAGTGCACCGTCGGCGTCGATGCGCGTCTGCCGTCGGGAGTCATGCAGAAGCACGAGCGCGGCCAGTGCATGCCCGTCGCGCGCATCGGGCATCAACGAACACACCTCGCCCGCAAGCCGAATGGCCTCGTCGGACAATTCGTCGCGAATCGCCGACGGTCCGGCCGTCGACCAATAGCCCTCGGTGAAGACGGAATAGATGCAGGCAAGTACGTGGGGAGTGCGCTCAGGGAGCAGTTCGGGCGGTGGCACCCTCAGCGGAATGTTGGCGTGCCTGATCTTGTTCTTGGCCCGGGTGATTCGTTGACCGACCGCCGATTCCGACTGGAGCAGGGCGCGGGCTATCTCGGCGACTGTGAGCCCGGATATCAGCCGCAGCGTCAGGGCCAACTGTGAGTGCGGGTCCAGTGCCGGGTGCGCGCAGGTGAACATCATCCGCAGTTCGTCATCGCGAATCCGGTGCGGCACGCCCTGGCGGTCGGTGCGGGCGGTTATGTCGTCGAGCACCGCGGCAAGCTCTTTTCCAGGCCTGACGGATTCGCGGCGCAGCCGATCAAGCGCACGATTGCGCGCGGCCGTCACGATCCATCCCTCGACGTTGGCGGGAACGCCGTCGCGCGGCCAGGTCCGTATTGCATCGGCGAAGGCCTCCTGGACGGCGTCCTCGGCGACGGTGAGGTCGCCGGACCATCGCGCCAGTGCGGCGACGGCCGGGCCCCATTCGCGTCGAAAGACGCCGTCCAGGTCGGTCATTCGGCGCCTGCTAGAGGCCGGAGATACCCATGAGCTGGCGGAGCTCGATGGTCGTCGCCGGAATCATCGAAGCGACCTTGATGGCCTCGTCTCGGTCGGCGACGTTGAGGATGTGGAAGCCGTTGGCCACCTCGGCGCCCTCGATGTACGGCCCGTCGCTGAGCAGCACCTCGCCGTCGCGCACGCGCACCGTCGTCGCCGTCGACGGCACATGCAGCGGCGCACCTCCGTTGGCGCGAGCTCCCACCTGTGCGGCGAACTTTCCGTGTTGCGCGGCGATTTCGTTCCACTCCGGGGTTCCCGGCGCGAGGACGGAGTCGGCGGGCTCGAGCAGCAGCGCGATCCAGGTGTTGTTAAGCGGTTCGGTCGGCGGCATGTACTCCACCATCGGCCACACCTCGACTGCGCCGTGCTGACAGGCGGGGATGGCCGCCGCGATCGTCAATGCGTCGTCGAGATTGTCCGCCTCGAAGACGTAGTAGCCGCCGGCCACTTCGGCCGCCTCGGCAAACGGGCCGTCGGTGACGACCGGCGCGTCGGGCCCACCGGTGATCCGGGCTCCCGTGGCTGACGGGAGGAGGGCGTCGCCGGCGCGGATTGCGGAGCCGAACTTGGCGTGGAACGTCTCATAGGCCGACATGATCTCGGCGTGGCTGGCGGCGTCGGGCTCGTCGGTGGATTCGGGTCCCAGCAGTAGCGCGAAGTAGTACATGACGTCACCTTCCGGTTGCGAGCAGAACCCTGTGTCCCACTCTCTACCAAGACGACGAACCATGCCGCGGGGATCCGACAACCCGCGGCGAGGACTACTCGGCAGGCCTGAGGACTACGCGGCTGCGGCGCCCGGCTTCAGGTAGGTGACCAGGCTGACATCGATCGACTCGTCGATGAAGTAGTACTGCGCGCCCAACAGATACCGCATGTAGCGGTGGTAGTTCTCCTCGTCGGTGGCGGCGATCGCCGCTTCCTTGTCGCGCTCCAGGCGGTCGGCCCAGATGCCGAGGGTCTTGATGTAGTGGTTGCGCAGCGACCTCGGTTCGGGAACCACGAAGCCGGCCTTCTCGCCGTGCTCGACCATCATCTGGGTGGTCGGCAGGCGGCCGCCCGGGAAGATCTCGGTGATGATGAACTTGACGAACCGGGCCAACTCGAACGTCAGCTTCTTGCCGCGCTCGGCCAGGTCATACGGGTGGTAGCCGACACTGCTCTGAATGGTCATCCGGCCGTCATCGGGCAGTATGTCGAAGCAGGTCTTGAAGAAATCGTCGTAGCGCTCGAAGCCGAAGTGCTCGAAGGCCTCGATGGACACGATGCGGTCGACGGGGGAGTGGAACTGCTCCCAGCCCTCCAGGCGCACGTCGAACGTGCGCTCGCTGTCGACCTTGGCCAGCAGCTGATCGCAGTAGGCCTTCTGGTTCTTCGACAAGGTCAGGCCGATGACGTTGACGTCGTACTTCTCCATCGCCCGCTGCAGGGTCAGGCCCCAGCCGCAGCCGACCTCGAGCAGGGTCATGCCGGGCTTGAGGTCCAGTGCGTCGAGGTGCTGGTCGACGTTGGCGATCTGGGCCTCGGACAGCGTCACGTTGGGACTGGTGAAGAACGCGCAGCTGTACTTGCGCGTCGGGTCCTGGAACACGCCGAAGAAGTCGTCCGACAGGTCGTAGTGATGCTGGATGTCCTCGAAGTGAGGAGTCATATCCTTGGTGCCGGTGGAGTTGTCAGACATGATTCGCTAGTTGGCCTTCCTGGTGACGTCTACGGATTCGTCACTGTGATCTGGTCGTACACCCTAGCGTTTGGCGCGGTTCAGGCCCTAATTCGACGCCTGTTTGGCGAGCGTGAATTGGTTGACGTCGATATAGCCCATCCGAAAGCCTCTGGCGCAGCCAGTTAGATAGTGCATATAGCGGTCGTAGACCGCCTCGGACTGAGCAGCGATCGCGTCGTCCCGGTGCGCCTCCAGCGCGGCGGACCACGTGTCCAGCGTGCGCGCATAGTGCAGCTGTAGCGACTGGCGGCGGGTCAGGGTGAATCCGGCCGGGGTCGCGTGCTCGGAGACCTTCTCGATCGACGGCAGCCGTCCGCCGGGGAAGATCTCGGTGAGAATGAATTTAACGAAGCGCGCCACCTCGAAGGTCAGCGGAATCTTGCGATCCGCCATCTGCGGCAGCGTCAGCGCGGTGATGGTGTGCAGCAGCATCACGCCGTCGTCGGGCATCGACCGATAGGCCATCTCGAAGAAATCGTCGTAGCGGTCGAACCCGAAGTGCTCGAACGCTCCGATGCTCACAATGCGGTCGACGGGCTCGTCGAACTGCTCCCAGCCCTGCAGCAACACCCGCTTCTCGCGTGGACTGTCCGAGTTCGCGAAAACCTTTTCCACATGGGCCTTTTGGTTCTCGCTCAAGGTCAGCCCGACCACGTTGACGTCGTGGCGCTCGAGCGCGCGCAGCATGGTCGAGCCCCAGCCGCAACCGACGTCGAGCAACGTCATGCCGGGTTGCAGACCCAACTTGCCCAGTGCCAGGTCGATCTTGGCGAGCTGGGCTTCTTGCAGCGTCATGTCGTCACGCTCGAAATAGGCGCAGCTGTAGGTCTGGCTGGGATCCAGCCATAGGCGGAAAAACTCGTCGGACAGGTCGTAATGCGCCTGTACGTCGTCGAAATGCGGTTCTAACTTGCGGGCAACAGCCATCGGTTCGGTGCCTTTCTGGGGCATATCAGCAGCCCTACCGTCATCGCCGTTGACAGCTCGCAAAGCCCTGAAGCACTCGGCTTCGAATCTAGACCTGATCGTTCTCGGTCACTAATTGCGAGTGAAAGATCACACCGCTTACACAGCTGTAAACCGCTACGCCGCCGAAAAATTCGTCTTCAGTTCACCGACGATGTCGTCCCACAGTTCGCGCGGCAACTCGTGTCCCATGCCGTCGAAGAGCACCAGCCGCGCACCCTTGATTGCGCGGGCCACCGCACGTCCGCCGAACGGGCGCATCAGCTTGTCGGCCTTGCCGTGAATGACGACGGTGGGTGCGGTGATCTGGCGGTTGTAGTGCAGCAGGCTGCCGCTGCCCATGATCGCCGCGAATTGACGACCGATGCCCGCCGGGTAATAGGCGCGGTCATATCCCTCGATCGCCTCGGCGCGGACACGCTCGTGAGGCGCGGGATAGCCGGGACTGCCGATGATGCGGCTGACCCGGATCGCGTTCTCGATGATCGCCTCGCGGGTCGTGCCCTTGGGTCGCTGCAGAATGGCCAGCAGTTGTTTGGGACCGGGCGGCGGCAGCACCGGCTGGTTGTTGCTCGAGAAGATGACGGCGAGCGTCTTCGTGCGCACCTTGTGCCGGGCGGCGAAGATTTGCGCGATCATGCCGCCCATCGATGCGCCGACGACGTGGGCCGCGTCGATCTTCAAATGGTCGAGCAGGGCGGCGGCGTCATCGGCGACATCCTCGAGCGTGTACACGGCCGGGCTCTTGAGCCCGAGGAAGGACCGCACCATTCGTGGCGCCAGCGCCGCGCCGGAGTGCTGCCCCGTCACCTTGGACGACAGCCCGACATCGCGGTTGTCGTAGCGGATGACGCGCAAACCCTGATTGACGAGCATCTCGCAGAACTCGGTGCGCCACAACAACAATTGCGCACCGAGGCCTATGATGAGCAGCACCGCCGGATCGTTCGGGTCGCCCATGTCCTCGTAGTAGATGTCCAGATCGCCGGACCTGGCGGTGCCGGTGCGGCTGATCACATTGCTCCTCGCGCAAGCGCTCGTCGGTGCACTCAGGCCTCGACTTCTTCGGTGTGCTCCCTGCTGACCTCGACCATGAAGTTCGCGAAGTACCCCGTCAACTGCGGGTCGGTCATCATCTGCCACTTGGGTGCGAGCAGCTTCATGTAGCGCTCCACGTAGAGGAACTGCTTGCCGATCAGCACCAGCTCACGCGGCAGCTTCACGTCGTACGCGTCGGCCAGCGTCGAAAGTTGTTTCCCGATCTCGGCATAACTCATATCGCCCAGCGACGACATGGTCAGCGGAGTCGCGAACTTCTCCAAATCCTTGGCGGCCTGGGCTTCGGGCTTCATGGTGCCGACCGCACCCATCAGGACGACGATCTTGCCGGCTGCCGCGTGGTCCTTCTTCACCAGCAGCGCGTACACGAGCTCTCTGAGGAGCCACCGTGTGCGAGGGTCGATGCGGCCCATGATGCCGAAGTCAAGGAACACGATTTTGCCGTCGGGGTCGACGAACAAGTTGCCCGCGTGCAGGTCGCCGTGGAACAGGCCGTGCCGCAGCCCGCCCTCGAAGACGCTGAACAGCAACGCCTTCACGAGTTCGGTGCCGTCGAAACCGGCCTTGCGAATCGCCGCGACGTCGTCGATACGGACACCGTCGACGCGCTCCATGGTGAGCACGCGCGCGCTCGTCAGATCCCAATAGACCTGCGGCACACGGATGTTCTTGCCCAGCGGGGAGGCGTGCATGTGCGACACCCATGCGTCCATCGACTGCGCCTCGAGCCGGAAATCCAGCTCCTCGGCGAGATTGTCGGCGAAGTCGGCGACGACGTCCTGAGCTGACAGCCGCTGCCCGAGCTTGGCGAACTCCACAAGACGCGCACCACGTTTGAGGATCTGCAGGTCGGCGGCGACGCGACGACGGATGCCGGGTCGCTGGATCTTGACGACGACTTCTTCGCCGCTGTGCAACGTCGCATAGTGCACCTGGGCGATCGAGGCCGACGCGAACGGTTTCTCGTCGAACTTTGCGAACAGGTTGGTGGGCTCGTCGCCGAGCTCCTCCCGGAACAGCTTGTGCACTTCGTCTTCGTCGGCGGGCGGGACCGCGTCGAGCAGGCTGCGGAACTCACGGCTCAGTTGCTCGCCGAATGCGCCAGGGCTCGAGGCGATGATCTGACCGAACTTGACGTAGGTGGGCCCGAGGTCGGCGAACGCTTGCGGAACCTGTTGGATGATCTTCTGCTGTAGCGAGCCCTTGCCGGTGAGCGTGCTGAGGACTCGCGCGCCTGTGCGGGTGATCTGCCAGCCGGTCACTCCGACGCGGGCTGCCTCAACCGGCAGCGGTACGCGGTCCAGCTTCGCCACCTCGCGGGGTTTCGAGGTACTCATAGGGGCAGTGTCTCAAAATCGGCGATGAGCCGCGAAAACGTGTGGAACGGGTCACACCGCGGTCTGCGCCGGGCCTTAGTTGAAGCTGAGCTCCACCTCTTTGCGAGATAGCACCGGATCGTCGCCGAGCGTGTATTCCGGCAGCGTGTGCTTCACCGTCGTCCCGGATTTGACCCTGGCCTGGGCCTGCCGGAATTCCGGTGCCGGGCCCGCCGCGACATGCAGGCCGTTGATGATGCTCCACACGACGGCGCGCCTGGCCGTGCGTTCGACGATGTTGGGATCGCGATGCTGGATCAGCTGCTTGGCCCACGTCGGCATGGTGTCGCGGATGGCCCAATCGATCGCACTGTGCGGCATCGGGAGATTGGATCCGGTGGACATCGCCATGCCGTGGGTGACCGCGAGCCGGGGCAGATACGACTTCAGGCACTCGAGGGTGTCGGCTTTGGTGGTAGGCAGGTCCGTGCCGCCGAGTGCATGTCCGACGCGGACGAACTCCCCGTAATAGTCGTCGATCTTTTTACCTCGCAGCGGGTTTGGGTGATACATCTCGTGTGCGGTGGCCAGGCCCCAGACGACCGTCGCATAGTTCCAGCGCAGCCATTCGGGATCGTCGGCGTCGTAGGTGGCACCGTCGGGTCGGGTGCCCTTGATGGTGTGGTGCATCGAGCGCACCGATTTGGCGAGTCGCTCGGCGGTCTCGCTCGAGCCGTACGCCGTCCCGATGAAGAACGCCACGGAATGACCGAGTCGCACCGAGGCGCCCTTGGGATCGATCTCGGGGACGGCCGTTCCGTTCTCGTCGCGCTTGACCAGTCGCGAATGGTGCATGCCCATCCAATAGATCGACGGGTCCAGTCGCTCGAGGTAAGCAGCGCACTGCAGGCCGAAGATGAGCGCGTGCATATGTGAATGCACGTGCCAGACGGCGCTGCCGGGTCCGAACCAGCCGGGGTCGGCGACGGGTGCGGCGAACTCCATGCCGCGGAAGAAGTGCTTGCGTACGCCCTCGTCGAAGCGCTGGTTGACGAACTGCCCGACCATTTGGTGCGGCAGGTACACGGTGGTTCCCTTCGACGTTCTGGTCACAGCTGTAGCCAGAATACTATTTGGACACGGATGTGACCAGAGTCGGCGGGTTCGGCCTACCCTGTGGTGGTGTCCAGTCCGACCCGATGGGCCGGCGTGCCGCTGACCGACCGGCGCGCCGAACGTCGAGCGCAGTTGATCGACGCGGCGTTCCGTCTGTTCGGCGACGGGGGTGAGGCCGCGATTGCCGTGCGTTCGGTGTGTCGCGAGTGCGGGCTGAACACGCGCTATTTCTACGAGAGTTTCGCGGACACGAACGATTTGCTTGGCGCGGTCTACGACCAGGTCAGTGCGCAGCTCGGGGTGGAGGTGGAGGCGGCGATCGCAGGATCGGGCGATTCACTCCGGGACCGAACGCGGGCCGGGATCGCCGCGGTGCTCGGCTTCAGCTCGGCCGACCCGCGGCGCGGACGGATTCTGTTCACCGACGCCCGCGCCAATCCGGTGCTCGCCGCGCGGCGGACGGCGACCCAGGACCTGCTGCGCGAGGGCGTGCTGACCGAGGGTTGGCGGTTGAATCCGGGCTCGGATCCCGTTGCGGCGCAAGTAGGTGCGGCGTTGTACACCGGCGCGATGGCCGAGCTTGCTCAGCAGTGGCTTGCCGGGAACCTGGGCGACGATCTCGACTCGGTGGTCGAGTACGCGGTGCAGACGGTCCTGCGCTGAACGTCGAACATATGTTCTAATGAAGCCATGTCCCTAGATACCCTGGCACCCGAAGCGCAGTCCACCTACTTCGACACGCCGGCTCCGGTGGTTCCGCCCGTCGCCGAAGAGCCCGTCGAGGAGAAGCTGAAGAAGGCCCCCGCCAAGAAGCCGGCTGCGAAGAAGCCGAAGACGCTGGAGCTGACGTTGACCGTTACCGGTACTGCCGACGGAGAATGGCGGGCCGAGCTGAAGCAGGGGACCACCTATCGAGCGCGGAATCTCGCGGTCGCGGCCGCAGCCGTCTCACGCGCCGCGAAGGAATTGCACGAGGATCTCTCGGCCCCGATTGACGAGCTGATCGAGGAGGCACGCACCCAGCAGGCTGCCAAGGTCGCCGCCCTCGAAGCCGAACTGGAGGCGGCCCGCAAGGCCCTCGCCGAGCTGGAGTGAGGTCGCTCTGGGGGAGTACGTCGTGGTGCCAAGCTCAGAGCGACAGAGTCGCTGACGTTGTTGGTGGCTGTAGTAGTTGAGCGACAAAGTCGCTGTGAGGTTGGCACACAGGCACATTGGTCCGGGAGAGGGCGCGTCTGGGGTGCCGGATGGCGATCCGGGAGGGCCAGCGTGCCAGGGGGCTGGCGTGCACGGCTCTCGCGCTCCAGCGCGGTGAGATACTGCCGGGGAACGTGAGGTCCGTCTGGGGGAGTATGTCGTGGTGCCAAGCTCTGAGCGACAGAGTCGCTGACGTTGTTGGTGGCTGTGGTAGTTGAGCGACAAAGTCGCTGTGAGGTTGGCACACAGGCACATTGGTCCGGGAGACCGCAAGCCGTAGGCCGCGAGACCCCGGAGCAGCGGTATCCCCAATAAGGCGTCGATCCACAGACGTCGCCCTGTGTGCCTGCCGCAACGCCGCAGGTGTCTGACTCGACTGACAACGTCGCATCGTGGAGACTCAAGATTCGCGACGTCGAAAGGTGCTGCAGGGCATCGAGCTTCGCTACATGCTCACGGTGAACCTCGACATTCACGGTCCGGCGTCGATCTTCGAGATGATCGAGCTTCTCGAGTACCAGGGCTTTGCGATCCCTGGACGGGCATCGAAATCCGTGTCAGATGCCCTGCGATGGGAAATGCGCCGCGGCCGGGTCCGTCGGCTCCGGCGCGGCGTCTACGGCCCCGGGCTGATGCCGCGATCCACCGAGCACCACATCCACAAACGAGCCGGCGCGCTCCGTGACGAAGCCGATCGAAGCATGGGTCGTGACGACGACGCCTTCTGGGCCGACACGCCCGACTATTCCTGAGGCGCCGCGGCCGCGAAGTTCTCCGTCAACGCTTCGGCGACCGGACGCCAAACCGGCTCGGGCAGATCGTGTCCCATGCCGTCGACGACGACATAACGAGCACCGTCGATGATGCGCGCCAGGTTGCGCCCATTGCGTGGCCGCACCATCGGATCTTCCGAGCCGTGGATCACGACCGTCGGCGCCACGATGCTGCGCGTGTACCGAATCAAGCTCCCCGTGCCCAGGATCGCGTCGAACTGCCGCAACATGCCCTGCGGGTAATCGCTGCGCGCCCGCAGATCCTCGACCCGTCGCCGCAGCTGTTCAACGGGCGGAAGGAAATTCGGGCCGTTGATGATCGAGATGTTGCGTACCTCCGACGCCAGCCTGTCCTCCCACGGCGCGTCCTTGCCCGGTCCGCCAAACGCCAGCTTGATGACCCGCCACCGCGGCAGCGCCGAGAACGCCCTGCCCGAACTCGACATGACGATGCCCAGCGAGCCCACCCGGTCGGGGTGATTGCCCGCGAGCACCTGCGCGATCATCCCGCCCATCGACGCACCGACCACGTGAGCGCGCTCGATCTGCAGAAAGTCCAGCAGCGCCTTCGCGTCGTCGGCCATATCGACCAGCGTGTACGGGACCGCACTACCCCGACCGACCGCATAACGCGCCACGCGCCGATACACCGATCCCTCGGCGCGGTGGCCGGTCATCTTGGTGGACAACCCGATGTCGCGGTGGTCGTACCGGATGACCCGATAGCCGCGCCTGACCAACTGCTCGCAAAAGCCGTCCGGCCACATCGGCAGCTGCGCGCCCACTCCCATGATCAGCAGAACAGGCGGAGCCGCGGAGTCGCCGAGATCCTCGAAATAGAGCTCGACTTCCCCCCGCAGACCGCCGTCCCACTGCGCGTGTGCATCCCTCGAGACTAGGTCGCGGCGTCCTGGCGCGGCCTCCACCGCTTGATGAAGTCGGTCTCCGGCCATCCCTCGTTGGCAGCCATCAGCTCGTACATCGTTGCCTTGTCGATGCTTTCGCGAATGATGTCGGCGTGCCCGGCGTGGCGTGCCAGCTCCTCGATGAGATGCATGGCCACCCAGCGCACCGACCAGTTGTCGATGTCGTGCGGAAACCACGGCACCTCATGCGGGACGGGAACCGGTGCATCGAGGTCGGCTTCGGCGAAGACGCGTAGCGTCTCGGCGTTTTGCTTGGCCAGCTCGCTGAGGAGGTCGGCAAGAGTTTCGTCGTCGCGCATCACGTACTGGTCGGCATACTCCGCCATGATCTCTTCCATCGGGCGATCGTCGCGCGGTGGCATGTCCGGTGCCGCGCACGCTCGTCCCACCCAACCCTTCTGGACGTTGGTGGCGTGCTTGATCAGTCCTCCGACCGACAGCGCGCTGACAGACGGCGTCGATCGCGCCTGCTCGTCGGTCAAGCCGTAGGCCGCCGAGACGAACGCGTTTTGGTTGAACCGCAGGAACTCGATCAACGTCTGTCGCTCGTCGGCAGCAGGTGGAGGCATTCCCGGCATCGCTACTTTCCCTTCGTGGTGGTGTGGACGTAAAGATCTCGGATACAAGCAATTTCGGCGCCGTGGTGGATGACCTCGCGGTTGATGTGCAGAATAAGCGTGGCCATCGGATAGTCGGCGTACGGCCCCTCCGCCGGACCACACGGCCGCCACAGGTCATCCTCGGACAGCCCGCGCACACCCTCGGTCCACACTCGATACTGCTCGTCGAGCTGACCAAGCGCCGTCGCGGCGTCAGTGGCGTACGACCAGGTCTCGTAGCTCGCCTCGGGCGCGCCGAAATGGCTGTGATTGCGCACGGCGAAGACGCCGACGATCACGTGCGCGAGCCGCCACGCGATCGTCGTGAACGGCGCCGGCTCCGGTGCGGGATACGCGAAGTCCACCCCGCCGTCCGGGTGCACGGTCCAGCAGTCCGGCACCGGCTGCCAGAAGTACTCGTCATCGGTCAGCCCTTCCAACCGCGGACGCAGTGCCTGCGTCCAGTGGAAGTCGAGCTGGAACGCCAACTCCGTGGTCATGTTCGTCGTCATGTTCATACGATTACCCTGAATCACATATAGGACAGTTTCGGTCCTATAACTACGACAGAGTCGACGACATGGCGGAAACGACCAGCAGGGTGCTGCAGCTTCTGGGGTTGCTGCAGTCGCGCCGGGTATGGACCGGCGAAGAACTCGCCGAGCGACTCGGCGTGACGACCCGCAGTGTCCGCCGCGACGTCGACCGACTGCGCGACCTGGGCTATCCGGTGCACGCCAGCAAGGGCCACGGCGGGGGCTATCAGCTGGGCGCCGGCGCCGCATTGCCTCCGTTGCTGCTCGATCCCGACGAGGCCGTCGCGATGGCCGTATGCCTCCGGCTCGCGGCGGGCGGCACGGTCGCCGGCGTCGGCGAGTCCGCCCTGCGGGCGCTGAGCAAGCTCGATCAGGTGATGCCGTCGCGGCTGCGGTCTCAGGTCGCCGCGGTGCACGACGCCACCGTCACCCTGACCTCGCCGTCCTCCACCGAAGCCGTCGAACCCGACGTCCTGATGACGCTGGCGCGCGCGTGCCGCGACCGAGAGCACGTGAGCTGCGGCTACGTCGACATTCGCGGCAATGCGACACAACGACGCCTGGAGCCGTACCAACTGGTGACCACCGGCAGGCGCTGGTACCTGCTGGCCTACGACCGCGACAAGCAGGACTGGCGCAGCCTGCGACTCGACCGCATGGCCGACGTCCGCGCGCTCGGCAGCACGTTCACCGCCCGCGACGCACCGGATGCCGCGGCATACGTCCAGAAGTCGATCAGCAGCTCGCCGTACCGCTACGTGGCGAGGGTTCGCTTCCACGCGGCCCAAGAGGCCCTGGCGCAACACTTCTCACCGGCATCGGTGACCATCGAACCCGACGGTCCCAACACCTGCATCGTCACCACCGGCGCCGACGACCCCGAACGGATGATCTTCTACTTCGCCACCGTCGGCCACGACTTCGAAGTCCTCGAACCGCCCGAGGTGGTCCGCGCGGTCGATATCGTCGCGCAACGACTGCGCCGTGCCGCAGGGCTTGACTCTCTCCCTGCGGGAGACCCCACCGTTGAGGCATGACAGTCGACAAGCAAGAGACAACGACATCGTGGGACGAATTGCCCGCGACCATCACCACCTACCTGACCGCGCACGAGGCCAAAGACGCCGCCACGGCCATCAAGACGTTCGCCGCAGATGCGGTCGTGACCGACGAGGGCCACACCTACCGCGGCATCGACGAGATCCTCGCCTGGCTGAACAGCGCGGGAACCGAGTACACCTTCACCACCGATTTCGTCGGTGCCACCGTTGCGGATGCGGCGCGCATCGACGTCGTCCAACACCTGGAAGGTGACTTCCCGGGTGGCGTCGCCGACCTGCATTTCCGGTTCACCACGGACGGTGCACTGATCAGCCGGCTGGTGATCGAGCCCTGATGTCGAAGACATGGTTCATCACCGGCGGCACCCCTGGTGGGTTCGGCATGGCCTTCGCCGAAGCTGCGCTCGAGATCGGCGACCAAGTCGTGCTCACCGCACGCCGTCCCGACGAATTGCGTTCGTGGACAGAGGCTTACGGGGAACGCACATTTGTCGTCCCACTCGACGTCACCGATGCCGGGCAGGTTCAGGAGGCGGTACGCGCGGCCGAGGAGCATTTCGGCGGGATCGACGTGGTGGTCAACAACGCCGGCCGCGGCTGGTACGGATCGATCGAGGGCATGGACGAGGCCGCCGCGCGCGCGATGTTCGACCTGAACTTCTTCGGCATGCTCGCGGTCATCCGGGCAGTTCTGCCGGGTATGCGAGCCCGCGGCAGCGGCTGGATCGTCAACGTATCGTCGGTCGCGGGTCTGCTTGGTGCGACTGGATTCGGCTACTACAGTGCCTCCAAGTTCGCCGTCGAGGCCGTCACCGAGGTGCTCCGGGAAGAGGTTGCACCACAGGGCATCCGCGTGATGGCGGTCGAACCGGGAGCGTTTCGCACGCGGGCCTATGCCGGCTTCGCCGACGAGCCGATCACCGAGACCATCACCGAGTACAGACCCATGTTGGAGCAGGTGCGTCAAGAGTTCATCGACCAGAACGGCGTGCAGCCCGGCGATCCGCGACGCGGCGCACGCGCGGTGATAGCGGCCATGACCCAAGACTCGCCGCCCCGACGACTTGTTCTCGGCAGCGGCGGGTTCGACGCCGCGGTCGCCGCCATCGAGCAGAACCTGGCTGATATCCGATCGAGCGAAACACTCTCGCGCGGAGCTGATTTCCCCCGCTAGGACGTCACGCCTGGGCGAGCCGGAACACCGGCCAGCCGATCTCGGTGCGCCACTGTGCCGGGTCGGCGGTGTCGCGTGGCCCCACCGTGTAGACCTCGTGGATGGGACCGTCCACCGCCAGCGCGTGCGTGACCACCCAGGTCCCGAGGCGGCCGTAGGTGACGTTGATGTCGTCGTGTGAGCCGGGGTGGACCGTGACGGCGAGCTCGGCCGCGGGCAGCTTGACGACCTCGATCCGGCCGGAAGGGGAGGGCGCTCGAACCGGCCGGTAGACGGCCATCGTCCCGGCGCCCTCGGTGAACAATTCGTTGGCGAAATGCCCGCCGGGCGGACCCGTCCGCTCCGCCGACGGAAACGCCGTGTCCAACTCGACCATCGCGGAGTCGTACCACTCGAGTGAATCATCGAGCTGCACATGATCTTTGATGGCCACGACAGTGCGTGCTGGTTCGGCTCTCAACTCAATACCGAACTCGTCGGGATCGGGACTCAGTAGCCGGCGCAACGAGGTCACGGCCGCCTGGGTGCGGTCCAGCTCGGCTTCGAGGCGCTGCAGATGACCCGCGATCACGCCGGCTCGCCGCTGCGGATCGTCGGCGGCGAGGATGGACTCCACCTCGGCCAGCGGCACGTCAAGCTGTCGCAACTGGTGGATGACCTGAGCGGTCGGGATCTGCTCGGGCGCGTAGTACCGGTAACCGGTAAACGGGTCGACGGTGTCCGGCTCGAGGAGTTTGGCTGCGTGGTAGCGCCGCAACGTGCGCACGCTCAGCCGCGTCAGCGTCGCGAATTCGCCGATGGTCAGACCAGAGCGCATGTGAGTGAACTTAGCCTCGACCACCGTCAAGCCGTCAGCTCGAGGCGATCGGCGAGGAACAGGAACGCCATCGCGAAGTCGTTGTCCTTCGTCGCGATTCGCAAGTGGTCCCAGTCGAGCTGTTCGCGGACCGCGCGCACGCCGGGCAGTAAGGCCGCGAAATCACAGTTGTGTTCGTTGAGGGCGTTGAGTTTCTCGGTGACGACGCTGGTCGGCGCGAGCACCCGCATCCTGACCGCCAACACGTCGTGCTCCGCTGCGTCCTCGATCGCCTGCGCCTCGACAGGCACACCGTTGAGACGGTGCAGCACGTCGATGACGAAGTCATCGCCGACGCATGCCTTGAACAGCCAGTCCTCAGGCGTTCGCTCGATGTTGAATCCAGCGTCCTCCAGCGTGGCGGCCGCCTTCTCGGTGTCCAGCTCGGCGACGACGAAGTCCACGTCGTGCACGGGTTCGGGACCACCGAACACCCACAGCGCGTAGCTGCCGGCCAGCGCGAAATCCGGGCCCTGGGCGCGCAGGGCCGATGCGGCACGTTTCAGTGCGTCGCGCAGGTCGTCATTTCGTGCGGGCACGTTTCTCCTGATCGGCGGGGGACCATTACGGGTATGGGAGTACCCATGCGGATGGCCACCTTCAACATCCTGCACGGACGCAGCGTTCACGACGGGCTGGTGCACCGTGACCGGCTCGTCGACGCGATCCAGGAAATCGATCCCGACATCCTGGCCCTGCAGGAGGTCGACCTCGACCAGCCCCGCTCCGGAATGGCCGATCTGACCGCCGTCGCCGCGATGGCCATGGAGGCGACGAACCATCGGTTCGTCGCCGCGATCGCGGGTACGCCCGGCGCGACGTGGATGGCCGCGACGGGTGGCGAGCAACCCGGCACCGCCGCCTACGGCATCGCCCTGCTGTCGCGGTATCCCGCCGACGCGTGGCAGGTGGTTCGACTGCCGCGAATTCCGATGAAGTTCCCGATGTACCTGCGGGGACCCAACCGTGTGCAGGTCGTCAAAGAGGAGCCCAGGGCGGCGGTCCTCGCCCGGCTGGACACCCCCGTCGGCCCGCTCACCGTCGCCAACACCCACCTGTCGTTCGTGCCCGGCTGGAACCGGCGGCAGCTGCGCCTGCTCATGCGCGACCTGCACGGCTTCCCTGGCCCGCACGTGCTGATGGGCGATTTGAACATGGCGCCGGCCAAAGCCGGGCGGTTGAGCGGGCTGCGTGCGCTCGGCGAAGCGCCGACGTTCCCGGCCGACGCGCCCGAGACACAACTCGACCACATCCTGACCGACGACGACGGGTTGCGCGTGGAGCGCTGCGTTGCGCCGAGGTTGTCGATCTCGGATCACCGTGCGCTCGTCATCGACATATCGAGGCGCTGACGCCGTAGGGTTCTGGGGTGCACGTGATCTCCGCGGAGTCGACGGAGCTTTTCACAGGGCCGTCGCATGCGCCGCAGCAACTGGTGCGCGTCGCCTACACCGACGGCGGCGGGAACGTGCGCATCGAAGGCGACGGTCTGACCGGGCGCGCGCAGGCCGGTCCCGGCGACGGCATCAGCGAGGTGCCCGTCGTGGTGACCGATCCGAAAGTCGGCGAGCAGCGCGACGCGCGGGTGATCGCGGGGGACAGCATCACCGGGTTCGCGTTCACCGTCGCCGAGCCCGGCTGGACGATGCACATGATCAGCCACTTCCACTACGACCCGGTGTGGTGGAACACCCAGGCGGCCTATACCAGCATGTGGTCCGAAGACCCGCCCGGGCGCTGCCGGCAGACCAACGGCTTCGACCTCGTACGCGCCCATCTCGAAATGGCACGCCGTGAACCCGAATACAAGTTCGTGCTCGCCGAGGTCGACTACCTCAAGCCGTTCTGGGACACCCACCCCGAGGAGCGCGCCGACCTGCGCAGGTTCATCGCCGACGGCCGGGTCGAGATCATGGGTGGCACCTACAACGAACCCAACACGAATCTGACCAGTCCCGAAACCACGATCCGGAACTTCGTTCACGGCATCGGTTTTCAGCGCGACATCCTGGGCGCCGACCCGGCCACCGCATGGCAGCTCGACGCCTTCGGACACGACCCCCAGTTCCCGGGCATGGCCGCCGACGCCGGGCTGACCTCCAGCTCGTGGGCGCGCGGCCCGCACCACCAGTGGGGCCCGATGGCAGGCGGCGGCGACCCCGAACGCATGCAGTTCAACAGCGAGTTCGAGTGGATCGCTCCGTCGGGGCGCGGACTGCTCACCCACTACATGCCAGCGCACTACGCCGCGGGGTGGTGGATGGATTCGGCGGCGACGCTCGAGGAGGCTGAGGCCGCAACGTACGAATTGTTCACGGGACTGAAGAAGGTGGCGCTCACGCGCAACGTGCTGCTGCCCGTCGGCACCGACTACACGCCGCCGAACAAGTGGGTCACCGAGATCCACCGGGACTGGAATGCGCGCTACACGTGGCCGAAGTTCGTGTGCGCGTTGCCCAACGAGTTCTTCGCCGCGGTGCGCGACGAGCTCACGGAGCGCGGGGTCGACGCCTCACCGCAGACGCGCGACATGAACCCGATCTACACCGGCTGCCACGTCTCGTACATCGACACCAAACAGGCCAACCGGGCGACTGAGGACGCGGTACTCGACGCCGAGAAGTTCGCGGTGTTCGCCGGTCTGCTCGGCGGTGCGACGTACCCCGAGGCGACCCTGGCCAAGGCGTGGGTGCAGCTCGTCTACGGCGCACACCACGATGCGATCACAGGCTCGGAATCCGATCAGGTCTACCTCGACCTGCTGACGGGGTGGCGCGACGCGTGGGAACTCGGTACGACGATCCGCGACAACGCCCTGGCGCTGCTGTCGCGTGCCGTAGACGGAAGCGTCGTCGTCTGGAACGCGTTGGCGCACAAACGCAGTGACATCGTGACGGCCCGGTTCGACGAGCCCGTCGGCCCCGGTGTGCAGGTGCTCGACTCCGACGGCGCCGAGGTCCCCGTCCACGTCGAACACGGGGGACGGGTGGTCCGCTGGCTCGCGCGTGACGTGCCGTCGCTGGGGTGGCAGTCCTACCGACTGACACCGGGATTGGGCTCCGACGACTGGAAGCCGCTGGACGGGAAAGAGATCGGCAACGGCCACTATCGTCTTCGTGTCGACCCCGACCGCGGCGGTGGGGTGATCTCGCTAATCGAGACCGCCTCCGACCGTGAACTGATCGCCGCCGGGAAGGTCGGCAACGAACTGGCGGTCTACGACGAATACCCCGCGCATCCCGAGGCCGGCGAAGGCCCATGGCATCTGCTGCCGAAGGGGCCCGTCGTCTGCTCGTCGGCGGGCCGAGCCGAGGTTCAGGCCTACCGCGGCCCTCTCGGTGAGCGGCTGGTCGTCACCGGCCGCATCGGAGTGCTGCTGCGCTACAAGCAGACTCTGACGTTGTGGCGAGATATTGCGCGGGTCGAGTGCAGCACCACCGTAGACGAGTTCACCGGTGAAGACCGCCTGCTGCGGTTGCGCTGGCCGTGTCCGGTGCCGGGTGCGCTACCGGTCAGCGAGGTCGGAGATGCGGTGATAGGGCGCGGGTTCGGCCTGCTGCACGACAGGGGCGAGGAGTCGGCCGTCGACGCCGCTGTGCATCCGTGGACTCTGGACAACCCGGCGTACGGCTGGTTCGGCCTGTCGTCTGCCGTGCGGATCCGGGTCGGCGACGGTGTGCGCGCGATATCGGTGGCCGAGGTCATCTCCCCGAGGGAGTCCGCGTCGGCACCGCTGGCGCGCCCGCTGATGGTCGCGCTCGCACGCGCGGGCGTCACCGCGACGTGCAGCGGCGCCGACCGCCCGCGCTACGGCGACCTCGGCGTGGACTCCAACCTGCCGGATGCCCGCATCGCACTCGGCGGGCCTGACGAGAATGCCTTCACCGCAGCGGTTTTGGCTGATGCCGACGCGGCCTACCGCGAAGAGCTTGAGCGTCAGTTGCAGGCGAACGGCCGGGCCAGGGTCTGGGTGCCCGCCACCGCGCCGCTTGCCGACCATTGGGTGCCGGGCGCGGATCTCCGACCGGTGCGGGCGCTGCCGGTACTCCTCGTCGCCGGATCGGAACTCGAGGTCGCCGTGGAGTCGCTCGTCGAGGACCTCGCCGACTTCGAGATCGCCGTCGACCAGAACGCGCCCGCCGACCTGCAACCGTTCGAGGCGCGTACCGTCGCGGTGCTCAACCGCGGAATGCCGGGATTCGCCGTAGATTCGGACGGCACGCTACACACGTCGCTGATGCGCTCGTGCTCCGGTTGGCCGTCGGGAACCTGGATCGACCCGCCGAGGCGCACCGCACCCGACGGGTCCAACTTCCAGCTCCAGCACTGGACGCACACGTTCGAATACGCGGTGGTCTCCGGCGACGGCGACTGGCGCGACGCCGCGATCCCGGCCCGCAGTGCGGAGTTCTCCCGCCCACCCCTGGCGGTAACCGAGAACACCAGCGCGGCAGGCGGTTTGCCGCCGTGGGGCTCGCTGTTGGAGATCGAGCCGGCGGGCGTCGTACAGCTCGGTGCATTGAAGGCGGCGGGCAACCCGGTGGCGGCGGGCAGCGGCAGGCACGTCCATCCCACCGACGGTGTCGCGGTACGCCTGATCGAAACCTCCGGTGCGGCAACCCAGGTGGAAGTGCGGTCGGGCCTGCGCCGCGTCTCGGCGGCTGCCCGCGTCGATCTACTCGAACAGCCCAGGGTCCAGCAGCTGTCTTCGGAGCAACTCGCCCTGCACGGGTTCGAGATCGCTACCATCCTGACCCGGCTGAACCTGCCGAAGGTTTTGGACGCAGACCACACGGTCCTGGGGCCCGACGCGGAGGCCGCGCAACCGCTGTACGCACGGTACTGGCTGCACAACCGCGGGCCGGCGCCGCTCGGCGGCCTACCCGCCGTCGCACACCTGCATCCGCAGCACATCGCCGTCGAGCCGAATTCCGATGGGCAGCTGCGGCTTACGATCGCCAGCGACTGCAGCGACACGGTGCTGCACGGCCACGTGCGGCTATTGTGCCCGGACGGCTGGACAACCGATCCACACGAGCTGCCGTTCATGCTGCCACCGGGTGAGCACCTCGCGACCGATGTGGTCGTGAGCGCGCCGCCCACTGTGCCACCGGGCCTGTATCCGATCAGGGCGGAACTCGCACTGACCGGCAACCATGTCGCGATGCCACCGTCGTGGCGCCAGGTGGTCGAGGACGTGTGCGTCGTATCCGTGGCTGCACCAACCGAGGACAGACTGCTGCGGATCGTGGCCGACCCGCAGCCCGTCGACATCAAGGCCGGCGAACGCGCCACGCTGACCGTCGGCGTCGCCACCGACGCATACGCAGACCTCGCCGTCGAAGCGCACCTGATCAGCCCGTGGGGAACGTGGGAGTGGATCGGGCCCGGCGCGACCGGCGTCGAACTGGCGGCCAGAGGCACGGTCGAACTCAGCTTCGACGTGACGCCGCCGGCGTGGCTGGAGCCCGGCGAATGGTGGGCGCTGATCCGTGTCGCAGGCGCCGGTCAGCTGCTGTACACGCCGGCGGTGAAGGTGGCGGTCCGATGACCGCCGCGATCGTCGGTGGGGTGCCCGTGCCGGTGCACGACGTGGACGCACGCGAGGCGCGGCTGCGGTCGTCACGTTTGGCGTCGGCGCTTCCGCGGCCCGGCACCAGCGAGGGACGGCAGCTAAGACGTTGGCTGACACAGCTTCTCGTGACCGAACGCGTGGTTGCTGCTGAGGCCGACGCTCGCGGGCTCGGCGCCGACGGCGCGCCGACCGAGGACGATCTGCTGCCGGACATGACCGCGCGACTCGAGATCGGCAGTGTGGCAGCGGCCATCCTCGGCGACGCGCTGGCGCGAGCGCTTTTCGTGAGGGTCACCGAATCCGTCGACGTGACCGACGAGGCCGTCGCGGCATATGACGCGCGGAACCCGTCACGTTTCCCCGACACCGCACACGTCGCCGAACACCTGCGCGCGGTGGCTCGGCGTCGCGCGTTCAGGCTGTGGCTGGATGCCCGGTGCGCCGAACTCGTCGAGTTGGCGCCCGGCTACGAACATCCTGGTGATCCTCGCCAGCCCGACAACACCCACCGGCACTGATGGCCCAACCGATACTCGCAATCGACATCGGCGGAACGAAGATCGCCGCCGGACTGGTCGACGACGACGGCACTCTGGTCCACCAGGCGAAGCGCCCGACGCCCGACGGCGATGCCGAGGCGATCTGGGCAGTGGTGGAATCGCTTGTCGCCGAGTCATTGTCGACGGCCGGCGGCGCGGTGAGTGGCGTCGGCATCGCGTCCGCCGGCCCGATCGATGTGCCCGCCGGCACCGTCAGTCCGATCAACATCACCGAGTGGCAACACTTTCCGATCGTCGACCGGGTGGCCGGGATGGTCGACGCACCCGTGCGGCTGGGCGGCGACGGACTGTGCATGGCGATGGGGGAACGCTGGCGCGGCGCGGGCCGCGACGCCGAGTTCTTGCTCGGCATGGTGGTGTCCACCGGTGTCGGCGGCGGGTTGGTACTCGACGGCGCGCCCTACGACGGTCGCACCGGCAACGCCGGACACGTCGGCCATGTCGTCGTCGACCCCGAAGGTCGACCGTGCGCGTGCGGCGGTCGCGGGTGCGTCGAGACGATCGCCGGCGGCCCACGGATGGCGCAGTGGGCCAGGGAGCAGGGGTGGAATGCGCCCGTCGACGCCGACGCCAAGGAACTGGCCGACGCCGCGGCCGCGGGCGATGCGGTGGCGTTGCAAGCGTTCACCCGGGGTGCGACGGCCGTCGCCGCGATGATCGCGTCCGTCGGCGCGGTCTGCGACCTCGACCTCGTCGTCATCGGCGGCGGCGTCGCCAAAGCGGGCGCACTGCTGTTCGACCCGTTGCGCGCGGCGCTCGACACCTACGCAGGACTGGACTTCATCTGTGATCTACGTGTGGTGCCCGCCGAACTCGGCGGCGACGCCGGACTGGTCGGCGCCGCGGCTCTGGTGACTTCGGCGCGCTGACGCACCACCGCGGTCGGTTTGCGCGCCGGATTCGTGAGATTCGCGTGGGAAGGTGTGCAGATGCGTATCGGAGTGGTGTTCCCCCAAACCGAGCTGGGCGGCGACGTCGGTGCGGTGCGCGCGTTCGGGCAGGGAGTCGAAGCGCTGGGGTACGACCATCTGCTCGCCTACGACCACGTCTTAGGGGCCGACCCGGCCGTGCACAAAGGGTGGAGCGGGTACTACGACGTCGACACCACATTCCACGAGCCGTTCGTGATGTTCGGATACCTCGCGGCGGCCACGACAACTCTCGAATTCGTCACCGGCGTCATCATTCTCCCGCAGCGCCAGACCGCGCTGGTCGCCAAGCAGGCCGCCGAAGTCGACCTGCTGTCGCGGGGCAGGTTCCGACTCGGTGTCGGAATCGGTTGGAACGCCGTCGAATACGACGCACTGGGTGAGGACTTCAGGGTCCGCGGGGCGCGCTCCGAGGAGCAGATTGAACTCATGCGACGGCTGTGGACCGAGCGCAGCGTCACGTTCGAGGGCAGATTCGACACGGTCACCGGTGCCGGCTTGTCACCGCTTCCGGTGCAGCGGCCGATCCCCGTATGGATCGGCGCCGCGTCGGCGAGGGGCTACGACCGGATCGGGCGTTTGGCCGACGGTTGGTTTCCGATGACGGGTCCGGGGCCACAGCTCGACGAGGCCCGCGCGGCGGTTCGGGACGCGGCGGTCGCCGCGGGACGCGATCCCGCTGCGCTGGGGCTGCAAGGTCAGGTGAGGAGCTCGATCGAGCCGGACGCGGTGGCTGCCGAACTGGCCGCGTGGGCCGATGCCGGCGCGACCCACGTGGCCGTCAGCACGATGGGCCATGGGCTGGCGACCGTCGACGACCACCTGGCCACTCTGGCGGCCCTCGCCGAGGTGACTGCTGCGCGCTCGTAGCCGGTGAGCGACCGCAAAATGTACGCAGAATGCGGCGTGTCGCTGTGCAGACACGGGCGCTCGCCGGAAAGGGGTTGGCCGCGCGGCGGGGCTGCGGGCCGTTTTGGCTGATCGGCGGGTTGTCGGCTATTCTTGGCGGCGTTCTACCGAAGACCGTTGGTCACCGAGAAATCGGTTGAAGGTCCGGCTTTGTCCGGCGGCCCACGCAGGGGGACGAGGCTAGTGCAGTTTCTGTGCGCCCCGACCTGTCTGCGTCGGGGCGTTCGTCATTTCCGGACATGATTCCTTCTCGGCTGCTGCGGTCCCCATCTACGAGGAGGCATGCATGGCCAAGGCTGAAAAGGCCACCGCGGTTGCCGACATCGCTGAGCAGTTCAAGGACTCGACGGCGACGCTCGTCACCGAGTACCGCGGGCTGACGGTTGCCAACCTCAAAGACCTGCGCCGTTCGCTCGGTGATTCCGCCACCTACACAGTCGCCAAGAACACGCTGGTCAAGCGTGCCGCGGCGGAGGCGGGCATCGAGGGCCTCGACGAGCTTTTCGTCGGACCCACCGCGATCGCGTTCGTCAAGGGTGAAGCCGTCGACGCTGCCAAGGCGATCAAGAAGTTCGCCAAGGACAACAAGGCGCTCGTGATCAAGGGCGGCTACATGGACGGCCGCGCCCTGAGCGTTTCCGAGGTCGAGAAGATCGCCGACCTGGAATCGCGCGAGGTTCTGCTGGCCAAGCTGGCCGGCGCGATGAAGGCGAATCTGTCGAAGGCCGCTGGCCTGTTCACCGCACAGCAGTCGCAGGCAGCCCGGTTGTTCGCGGCGCTGCAAGAGAAGAAGGCAGCCGAGGCACCCGCCGAGGCGCCATCCGAAAGCCCGGCAGCGTCCGACGACGCCGCTGAATAACCCACCACCAATCCAGTACCTAGGTAAGTAAGAAAGGGACCATCATGGCCAAGCTGTCCACCGACGACCTGCTCGACGCGTTCAAGGAGCTGACGCTGCTCGAGCTCTCTGAGTTCGTCAAGAAGTTCGAGGAGACCTTCGAGGTCACCGCCGCCGCTCCGGTCGCCGTCGCGGCTGCCGGCCCCGCCGCCGGTGGTGCACCGGCCGAGGCCGCCGAGGAGCAGTCGGAGTTCGACGTCATCCTCGAGGGTGCCGGCGACAAGAAGATCGGCGTCATCAAGGTCGTCCGCGAGATCGTCTCGGGCCTGGGCCTCAAGGAGGCCAAGGACCTCGTCGACAGCGCTCCCAAGCCGCTGCTCGAGAAGGTCGCCAAGGAGGCCGCCGAGGAAGCCAAGACCAAGCTCGAGGCTGCCGGCGCGACGGTCACCGTCAAGTAGTTCGAACCGTACGAGCCGCCCGGGATCAGCACGATCCCGGGCGGTTTGTCGTATGTGGAGTTGCCGGACACGTGCGCGAACCCGGTCGTACGCCTGTCGCACGGTCAGTTACGCCTATCGTGAATTCGTGATTGTCGCCGTGCCACGTGTCGCAGTTGCCGCCATCGCAGCACCGATGTTGTTCCTGACGGCGTGCAATTTCTCTTTTTCCGCCGGCGGTCCCGATTACGACAAGCTGGAGAAGTCCATCTCCGACGAGCTCAAGGGCACCTATTCGGAGATCACTCCGAATGCTCCGAAAGTGACATGCCCACGAGACCAGCCGGACCCCGAGAAGGGTGACACCTTCATCTGCACCGCAGAAGTGGAAGGCGAACCGGTCCGGGTCGAGGTCAAGGTGGCCGACGACGACGGAAACGTCGACTTCACCACGCTGGACGTGGTCTACGACATGGCTCGCACAGGGCGGCTGCTTGGCGAGGACATCGAATCGAAGATGGGCTTCCCGGTCACGGTGCAATGCGGTAGCGGTGTCAAAATCGTCCCCATCGGCGACAGTTTCACCTGTACGGCGGTCGACGAGAATTCCGTCGAAAAGACCGTCGAAGTGACGGCAGTCGAAATCGGCAAGGACAACTGGCGGATCATCGACTAGGCGGGTGACTCCCTCGACCCGGCGCCGAGCTATTCGCCATCGCCACGCCGCGCCAGGAAACAAGCAAGATGACACCGATTCCGCAAACGTCGCGAAGATGGTTGCCCGCGCCTTCGGAGGGGTCCGTCGCGCCCCCCGGCCGCACCCAGTTTGACGTGCAAGTTAATTCCAATCGGGAGCATCCGCGGTATCGGACGTGACACATCGCCAGTGCTCGCTAACGGCGTACGCTACAGTGACTCAAGCCACAGGCGGGAGCCCTGTGGCCTGCGACATTGGCGGAAGGATCCCCGCGTGGGCATTGGAATTCAGGTCGAGGGGCTTACCAAGTCCTTCGGGCCCCAGCGAATCTGGGAAGACGTCACGCTAGAGGTTCCGGCAGGCGAGGTCAGCGTTCTGCTGGGCCCGTCCGGTACCGGCAAGTCGGTGTTCCTGAAGTCGCTGATCGGGCTGCTGCGACCCGAGCGCGGCAAGATCATCGTCGACGGCACGAACATCATCGAGTGCACGGCCAAGGAGCTCTACGAGATCCGCACCCTGTTCGGTGTCATGTTCCAGGACGGTGCCCTCTTCGGCTCGATGAGCCTGTACGACAACACCGCTTTCCCCTTGCGTGAGCACACCAAGAAGAAGGAAAGCGAAATCCGCAACATCGTCATGGAGAAGCTCGACCTCGTCGGTCTGGGCGGTGACGAGAACAAGTTCCCCGGTGAGATCTCCGGTGGTATGCGCAAGCGTGCCGGCCTGGCGCGCTCGCTGGTGCTCGACCCGCAGATCATCCTCTGCGACGAGCCGGACTCCGGTCTGGACCCCGTTCGTACCGCGTACCTGTCCCAGCTGCTCATCGACATCAACGCGCAGATCGACTGCACGATCCTGATCGTGACGCACAACATCAACATCGCGCGGACCGTGCCGGACAACATGGGCATGCTCTTCCGCAAGAAGCTGGTGATGTTTGGTCCGCGCGAGGTCTTGCTGACCAGCGACGAGCCGGTGGTCCGTCAGTTCCTCAACGGTCGACGTATCGGACCGATCGGTATGTCGGAGGAGAAGGACGAGTCCACGATGGCCGAGGAGCAGGCCATGTTCGACGCCGGCCACCACGACGGTGGCGTCGAGGAGATCGAGGGTGTGCCGCCGCAGATCCAAGCGACCCCGGGTATGCCGGAACGTCAGGCCGTGGCCCGTCGCCAGGCCCGCGTCCGCGAAATCCTGCACACGCTGCCACCGGCGGCGCAGGAGGCCATCCGCGACGATCTCGAAGGCACCCACAAGTACCAGGCGCACGAGTTCGCGACTCAGGAAGCCTCGCCGCGGGGTCGCCATGATGACGACGCTCCGACGGGCGTCATCCCGACCGTCGACAGCCCGACGGTGGAGACCAGGACCGTCGAGAGGTAGCAAACGGTGGACGTCGAGCGAAAGGCTCACGTTCAAAAAGTCACGTTCTGCCGGATCTGCGAGCCGCTGTGCGGCATGATCGCGACCGTCGAGGATGGCCGCCTCACCGCGTTGCGTCCCGACAAGGACCATCCGGTTTCGGCGGGTTTCGCGTGCCAGAAGGGTGTCGCGTTCACCGAGATCGTCAACGATTCCGACCGAGTCACCGAACCGCTGCGTCGCACGGGCAGCGGCGGATGGGAACCCGTCAGCTGGGACGAGGCGATGTCCGACATCGCCTCCCGGCTGACCGACATTCATCGCAGGCACGGATCCGGCACCGTCGGCTGGTACTACGGCAACCCGGGCGCGTTCAGCTACAGCCACACGTTGGGCCTGGCCAGCCTCATGTTCGGATTCGGTCCGAAAATGCACGTGTTCACCGCGGGCAGCCAGGACGTCAACAACCGGTTCGTGGCGAGCCAGCTGCTGTACGGCACGCCGCTGGCGCTGCCGGTGCCCGACGTCCTTCGCGCCGATCTGCTCGTCGTGATCGGCGCCAATCCCGTTGTGTCCCACGGCAGTGTGCTCACCCTGCCGCGGATCAAGGACCGCATGCACGACATCGTCAAGCGCGGCGGCCGCGTCCTCGTCGTCGACCCACGCAAGACCGAGACCGCGGCACAGTTCGAATGGCTGGGCATCATTCCCGACGGCGACGCGTACCTGCTGCTGTCACTGCTGCAGGTTATGTACGGCGAGAACCTCGTAGACCGGACCCGGCTGGCCCGCCAAGCCGACGGCGACGGCTGGCTCGAGCAGCTCGCCCTGCCGTTCAGCCCGGAGGCGACCGCGGTGCGCACCGGCATCGACCCCGATACCGTGCGGACGCTGGCCCGCGACCTGGTCCGCACCGAACGCGCTGCGGTGTACGGACGGGTCGGCACAAGCATCGGCGAAAACGGCACGCTCACAACGTATTTGCTCGATGCGGTCAACTTGGTGGCGGGCAATCTCGACGTCGCGGGCGGTAGCATGTTCGGCCGCATCGGGCTGCCCGGCGAGCGGTGGCTGGGCATGGCGGGCGGTGCGCTGTTGCGCACGGTCTACTCCCGCAGGCGCTCGCGCATCGGCGGATTCCCCTCGGTGCTCGGATCAGAGCCCGCCGGGGTGATGGCCAAGGAGATCACCACGCCGGGACGCGGTCAGGTGAAGGCGTTGCTCGTCAGCGCGGGCAACCCGGTGCTATCGGTGCCCAACGGCGACGAGTTGGAAGCAGCGCTGGAGTCGCTGGACCTGATGGTGGGCATCGATCTGTACGTCAACGAGACGCTCGCGCACTGCGACTACGTGCTGCCCGCCGCGTCGATGTACGAGCGCGACGACTTTCCGCTGCCGTTCCAGACGTTGCAGCCGACACCGTTCCGTCAGGCCACCGAGCCCGTGATCGCCCCGATGGGCCAGGCGCGCCCAGAGTGGGAGATCATCGACGATCTCTCTTCGCGGCTAGGGCGCCGAACGGCCGGGTTTGCGATGCTGGCCGCTACTCGAAAGATGTTGTCGCTGTTCGGGGTTCGACTGACTCCGCGCGCGCTGGTCGACGCCGTCATCCGGCTGGGGGAGGCCGGTGACCGGTTCGGGCTGCGACGCGGTGGACTGTCCTTCGCCCGGCTGACCGCAGAACATCCCCACGGCTTCGTGCTGGCGCCGAACCTGCGTGAGGGCGTGCTCGGGGACACCGTCGTGTACCGCGGCAGACGGGTGAGGCTGCGGCACGACGAGATCGCCGCCGAGGTCGCCAAGCTAGCGCGCCGCGAAGCACCCGAGGCTTATCCGATGCGGCTGATCGGAATGCGGGAGGCCCGCTCCGAGAACTCGTGGCTGCACAACGCCCCGCTGCTGATGCGCGGCGAACGAATCCAGCATGCCCGCATTCACGTCGACGACGCGGCGGCGGCCGACATCGCCGACGGCGACGTCGTGCGCATCGCGTCGCAGCACGGCGAGATCGAGTTGCCCGTCATCGTCACCAAGGACATCGTCGCCGGGGTCGTGGCGGTGCCGCACGGGTGGGGACACAAGGGCACCGCCGGTTGGCGGTTGGCCAACCGTGCCGGCGGAGCGAACGTCAACGAACTGATGTCCAGCAACCCCGAGGACATCGAGGCGCTGGCCGGAATGGCACGCCTGACCGGCGTGCCGATCCGCGTCGAGCGGGCCTCCTCGTAGCACGATTTTCAGCAGCAGAGCAAACACCTATATATTGACGGGATCGTGGAATCTGCCGTGCAAGCTGACTATGCGCGCTATCTTTCACGCGATCAGCGAACAGGAGAAGTCATGGTCGACCGGTTCTGGGTGTGGTTGGGCACGGGTGTCGTCACCGCAGGTATTTCAGCGGCGTTGCTGGCTGGGGCGGGTGTGGCAACGGCAACCGAAGGCGACTCCGCAGACGGCGGCGGCACGAAGACTTCAGAATCATCGGATCCTGGCGGAAACAAGAACGACCCGGGCGCGGGAGTGACCCCGGGGAGCGGTCTGAAGGACGACGGGGACCAGAAAGGCGACGTCCCTGCGGGCCAGCAGCCCAACGTCGGCGACGTTGACACCGACGACAACATCACGGACGACCTCACGGAAGAACTCAAGGACGACGAACTCAAGGACGACGAACTCAAAGACGAGGAACCCAAGGGCGACGAGCTGATCGACGAGAGCATCCCTGACGCAGACGGAGACGCCGGCGAAATCGTCGACACCGTCGAGCAGCCCGATCTCGGCGACGCCGGGCGTTCGAACGACGGCCAAGACGAATCACAATCGGCGAGCCTGGACCAGACGTTGGTCGACGATCTTGACGTCTCGTTGAACTCCGAACTCGACGATGTCGAGAGAAACGCCTTGTTCGGTACCAAATCCCAGTCGGGCGAGGAACACGCACTTGTCCCGTTGACAACCGAGTTCGAAGAACTGACCAAGCAGACGGAGATCCCCGAGTTCGCTCCGGTGGCGTTCTCGGCCCCTGCCGCCGCGGAGATCAACTCCATCGCCGCCGCGAGACCGCTGAACATCGTGTTGGACGTGATCGGCACGATCGTCTTCGGTCTGTACGGGTTCGTCACACGGTTGATCGGCGGCCCGCCGGTTCTTCCGCCCAACAGCACCGTGACGGTGTACAGCTCGAGGCTGCGGATCGACTGCGGATGCGCACCCGGCGAAGGGGAGGAAGTCCCCGTCGACTGGTACATCCCGGAGAACCCCGATCCGGACCGAATCATCTACCTGCAGCACGGGTTCCTGGCCGCCGGTCCGTGGTACAGCTACACCGCCGCGACGCTGGCAGAACAGACGAACAGCATCGTCGTCGCACCGTCGATCACGTCGAACTTCCTGGCGTACGACCAGTGCTGGCTCGGCGGGGCGCCCATGCACCAGGCCATGGCCGGCCTGTTCGATCCGAACAACACGGCGCTCGAGGAGAGTCTTGGGGCGACCCCTTACGAGGGGGAGCTCAAGTGGAAGAAGGTGGTCCTGATGGGCCATTCGCTCGGCGGCGGCGCGGTGTCCGGTATCGCCGGCTACATGACCGATGCCGAAATCGATGATCGATTGGCCGGCGTGGTGCTGTTGGACGGCGTGGGGTTGAACGGCCAGATGGTCAGCGACCTCCAGAAGGTCGACTCGGGCATCCCGATCTATCAGCTGGCTGCGCCGAAGTACATGTGGAACATGTTCGGCAGCGGCACCGATGCGTTGATTGCGGCGCGACCCGACGCCCCGTTCTACGGCGTGACGTTGGCCGGCGGCTCCCACGTCGACACGATGCGGGGCGGCAACTTCCTCATCCAATTCTCGCAGCAACTCGTGGCGGGCTTCTCGACGCCGCAGAACGTCTCGGCGGCCGAGATTTTGATGGTCGGGTGGGTCAACGACATGTTCGACGGCGATCGGGCCGAAGGCATCTACCTCGACAGCGGTGAAACCCGCACGATCGACACGCCGGCGGGCCAGGCCACCCTCGTCGACCTGCCGAATTCGCTGCGTAGGCCGTACCTGCTCAACTTCCTCGAGCCGTTGATGGCGATGAGCGGTGGTCTCTTCACTCTCCAGCCGGGATGCCTGCGCGAGCCGACCTCGACGGCCGCCGGCTGCGCGGGATCCGTCGCCGCCTGAGGTTGATTTCGATGCGCCGCAAACTGCGTCTCAACGCAAAACTCCACACCAAACACCGCGTTATCTCTTGACGGAAACGCTCCGAGGGGTCAATCTGTTGGGCAGAATGTGTGTGAGGGTTCAGGACGCCAGCCAGCGCCCAGTGGCTTTTGCATGCAGATGTTGAGGAATACGCCGTCCTGCGGTACTGTTGGACGTTGCGCTGGCTGCATCCTGCCCTCCTAAACCTGGCTCTTGACGCCTCCTAGCCTGAGTCCGCTCAGTGACCTAGTCGTGTGTCGTGCGTCCGGTGGCTTTGGGCTTGAGAAAGCCAGCCGAACCGACGCAGATATCGCGATTACGAAGGAAGCGGCGCTCAAGCCCCTTTGAGGCCCTCCGGACAGTCGCATGAGGTGCTGGAAGGATGCATCTTGGCAGGGTCCCGCCAATCCAAGTCAGCAGTAGAAACCAACTCCGTACCAGGAGCACCAAACAGAATTTCCTTTGCAAAGCTCCGTGAACCGCTCGAGGTTCCGGGGCTACTTGACGTACAGACCGATTCTTTCGAGTGGCTGATCGGCTCGGAGCGTTGGAAGGAAAACGCCAAGCTCCGCGGCGACGCCGTCGATCCGGTCGGTGGCCTCGAAGAGGTGCTCACCGAGCTCTCGCCGATCGAGGACTTCTCGGGCTCCATGTCGCTGTCCTTCTCGGACCCGCGCTTCGACGAAGTCAAGGCGCCGGTCGACGAGTGCAAAGACAAGGACATGACGTACGCGGCCCCGCTGTTCGTCACGGCCGAGTTCATCAACAACAACACCGGTGAGATCAAGAGCCAGACGGTCTTCATGGGTGACTTCCCGATGATGACCGAAAAGGGCACCTTCATCATCAACGGCACCGAGCGTGTCGTGGTGTCCCAGCTCGTCCGGTCGCCGGGTGTGTACTTCGACGAGAGCATCGACAAGTCCACCGAGAAGACGCTGCACAGCGTCAAGGTGATCCCGGGCCGTGGCGCCTGGCTCGAGTTCGATGTCGACAAGCGCGACACCGTCGGTGTGCGCATCGACCGCAAGCGCCGTCAGCCGGTCACCGTGCTGCTCAAGGCGCTCGGCTGGACCAACGAGCAGATCGTGGAGCGCTTCGGCTTCTCCGAGATCATGATGGGCACGCTGGAGAAGGACAACACCGCGGGCACCGACGAGGCCCTGTTGGACATCTACCGCAAGCTGCGCCCGGGCGAGCCGCCGACCAAGGAGTCCGCGCAGACCCTGCTGGAGAACCTGTTCTTCAAGGAGAAGCGCTACGACCTGGCCCGCGTCGGCCGCTACAAGGTGAACAAGAAGCTGGGCCTCAATGTCGGCCAGCCGATCACCAGCTCGACGCTGACCGAAGAGGACGTCGTCGCCACCATCGAGTACCTGGTCCGCCTGCATCAGGGTGACCAGACGATGACGGCGCCCGGCGGCTCCGAGGTGCCGGTCGAGGTCGACGACATCGACCACTTCGGCAACCGTCGCCTGCGTACCGTCGGCGAGCTGATCCAGAACCAGATCCGCGTGGGCCTGTCCCGCATGGAGCGCGTGGTTCGCGAGCGGATGACGACCCAGGACGTCGAGGCGATCACGCCGCAGACCCTGATCAACATCCGTCCCGTCGTGGCGGCGATCAAGGAGTTCTTCGGCACCAGCCAGCTCTCCCAGTTCATGGACCAGAACAACCCGCTTTCCGGGCTTACCCACAAGAGGCGTCTGTCCGCTTTGGGCCCCGGCGGTCTGTCCCGTGAGCGCGCCGGCCTCGAGGTTCGCGACGTGCACTCGAGCCACTACGGCCGCATGTGTCCGATCGAGACGCCGGAAGGGCCGAACATCGGTCTGATCGGCTCGCTGTCGGTGTATGCGCGGGTGAACCCGTTCGGCTTCATCGAGACGCCGTACCGCAAGGTCAACGATGGTGTCGTCTCCGATGACATCGAGTACCTGACCGCCGACGAGGAGGACCGCCACGTCGTGGCGCAGGCCAACTCGCCCATCGACGACAACGGACGGTTCATCGAAGACCGCATCCTGGTTCGCCGGAAGGGTGGCGAGGTCGAGTTCGTGTCGGCGACCGAGGTCGACTACATGGACGTCTCACCGCGCCAGATGGTGTCGGTCGCGACGGCCATGATCCCGTTCCTCGAGCACGACGACGCCAACCGCGCCCTCATGGGTGCCAACATGCAGCGCCAGGCGGTTCCGCTGGTGCGCAGCGAGGCACCGCTGGTCGGCACGGGTATGGAGCTGCGTGCCGCGATCGACGCCGGTGACGTCGTCGTCTCGGACAAGGCAGGCGTGGTCGAAGAGGTCTCCGCCGACTACATCACCGTGATGGCCGACGACGGCACCCGGCACACCTACCGGATGCGCAAGTTCGCCCGCTCCAACCACGGCACCTGCGCCAACCAGCGCCCGATCGTCGACGCCGGCGACCGAGTGGAAGCCGGCCAGGTGGTCGCCGACGGTCCGTGCACCGAGAACGGCGAGATGGCGCTCGGCAAGAACCTGCTCGTGGCGATCATGCCGTGGGAAGGCCACAACTACGAGGACGCGATCATCCTCTCCAACCGCCTGGTTGAGGAGGACGTGCTCACCTCGATCCACATCGAGGAGCACGAGATCGATGCCCGCGACACCAAGCTGGGCGCCGAGGAGATCACCCGGGACATCCCGAACGTCTCCGATGAGGTGCTGGCAGACCTCGACGAGCGCGGCATCGTCCGCATCGGCGCCGAGGTCCGCGACGGCGACATCCTCGTCGGCAAGGTCACCCCGAAGGGCGAGACCGAGCTGACCCCGGAAGAGCGACTGCTGCGCGCGATCTTCGGTGAGAAGGCTCGCGAGGTCCGCGACACGTCGCTCAAGGTGCCGCACGGCGAGTCCGGCAAGGTCATCGGCATCCGCGTGTTCTCACGCGAGGATGACGACGAGCTGCCCGCCGGAGTCAACGAACTGGTCCGCGTCTACGTCGCGCAGAAGCGCAAGATCTCCGACGGCGACAAGCTGGCCGGACGCCACGGCAACAAGGGCGTCATCGGCAAGATCCTGCCCGTCGAGGACATGCCCTTCCTGCCCGACGGCACGCCCGTCGACATCATCCTGAACACGCACGGTGTGCCGCGACGGATGAACATCGGCCAGATCCTGGAAACCCACCTCGGGTGGGTGGCCAAGGCCGGCTGGAAGATCGACGGATCGCCGGACTGGGCGGCCAACCTGCCGGAGGAGATGCTGGAGGCCGAGCCGGGAAGCATCGTCTCGACACCGGTCTTCGACGGTGCGCGGGAGGACGAGCTGCAGGGTCTGCTGAGCTCGACGCTGCCCAACCGCGACGGCGTCACACTCGTCGATCAGGACGGCAAGGCCGAGTTGTTCGACGGCCGCAGTGGTGAACCGTTCCCGTACCCGGTGACGGTCGGCTACATGTACATCCTGAAGCTGCACCACTTGGTGGACGACAAGATCCACGCCCGCTCCACCGGTCCGTACTCGATGATCACCCAGCAGCCGCTGGGCGGTAAGGCGCAGTTCGGTGGTCAGCGGTTCGGCGAGATGGAGTGCTGGGCCATGCAGGCCTACGGCGCGGCGTACACGCTGCAGGAGCTCTTGACGATCAAGTCCGACGACACCGTCGGCCGCGTCAAGGTCTACGAGGCGATCGTCAAGGGCGAGAACATCCCCGAGCCGGGCATCCCCGAGTCGTTCAAGGTGCTTCTCAAGGAACTGCAGTCGCTGTGCCTCAACGTCGAGGTGTTGTCTTCTGACGGTGCGGCGATCGAGATGCGTGACGGTGACGACGAGGACCTGGAGCGCGCAGCTGCGAACCTGGGAATCAACCTGTCGCGCAACGAATCCGCGTCCGTAGAAGATCTAGCCTGATTCGCGGCACCGCCGCGGGCACTAAGTGTTATTGGCTACAAATCCCGCAAGGGGAAAGGGAGTTACGTGCTAGACGTCAACTTCTTCGATGAACTCCGCATCGGTCTTGCCACCGCGGACGACATCCGTAACTGGTCCTTCGGCGAGGTCAAGAAGCCGGAGACCATCAACTACCGCACGCTCAAGCCAGAGAAGGACGGCCTGTTCTGCGAGAAGATCTTCGGACCGACTCGCGACTGGGAGTGCTACTGCGGCAAGTACAAGCGTGTCCGCTTCAAGGGCATCATCTGCGAGCGCTGCGGCGTCGAGGTCACTCGCGCCAAGGTGCGCCGTGAGCGGATGGGCCACATCGAGCTGGCCGCGCCCGTCACGCACATCTGGTACTTCAAGGGTGTGCCGAGCCGGCTCGGGTACCTGCTCGACCTGGCGCCCAAGGATCTCGAGAAGATCATCTACTTCGCGGCCTACGTGATCACGGCCGTCGACGACGAGATGCGGCACAACGAGCTGTCCACGCTCGAGGCCGAGATGGTCGTCGAGAAGAAGGCCGTCGAGGATCAGCGCGACGCCGACCTGGAGGCCCGGGCGCAGAAGCTCGAGGCCGACATGAAGGAGCTCGAGGACGAGGGCGCCAAGTCCGACGTCAAGCGCAAGGTGCGTGACGGTGGCGAGCGCGAAATGCGTCAGCTCCGTGACCGCGCCCAGCGTGAGCTGGACCGGCTCGACGAGATCTGGACCACCTTCACCAAGCTGGCTCCCAAGCAGCTCATCGTCGACGAGGTGCTCTACCGCGAGCTCATCGATCGCTACGGCGAGTACTTCACCGGCGCCATGGGCGCGGAGGCGATCAAGAAGCTCATCGAGACCTTCGACATCGACGCCGAGGCCGAGGAGCTGCGCGAGGTCATCCGTAGTGGCAAGGGCCAGAAGAAGCTTCGCGCGCTGAAGCGTCTCAAGGTTGTCGCGGCGTTCCAGTCCAACAGCAACTCGCCGCTGGGCATGGTGCTCGATGCGGTTCCGGTGATCCCGCCGGAGCTGCGCCCCATGGTGCAGCTCGACGGTGGCCGCTTCGCGACGTCGGACCTCAACGACCTGTACCGCCGCGTCATCAACCGCAACAACCGGTTGAAGCGACTCATCGATCTCGGCGCACCCGAGATCATCGTCAACAACGAGAAGCGCATGCTTCAGGAGTCGGTGGACGCGCTGTTCGACAACGGCCGCCGCGGCCGTCCGGTCACCGGACCGGGCAACCGTCCGCTCAAGTCGCTGTCCGATCTGCTCAAGGGCAAGCAGGGCCGGTTCCGTCAGAACCTGCTCGGCAAGCGCGTCGACTACTCGGGCCGTTCGGTCATCGTGGTGGGCCCGCAGCTGAAGCTGCACCAGTGTGGTCTGCCGAAGCTGATGGCACTCGAGCTGTTCAAGCCGTTCGTGATGAAGCGTCTGGTCGACCTGAACCACGCGCAGAACATCAAGAGCGCCAAGCGCATGGTCGAGCGTCAGCGTCCCCAGGTGTGGGATGTCCTCGAAGAGGTCATCGGTGAGCACCCGGTGCTGCTGAACCGCGCACCGACGCTGCACCGTCTCGGCATCCAGGCTTTCGAGCCGCAGCTGGTGGAGGGCAAGGCAATTCAGCTGCACCCGCTGGTGTGCGAGGCGTTCAACGCCGACTTCGACGGTGACCAGATGGCCGTGCACCTTCCGCTGTCCGCGGAGGCGCAGGCCGAGGCGCGCATCCTGATGCTGTCGTCGAACAACATCCTGTCGCCGGCGTCGGGCCGCCCCCTGGCCATGCCGCGACTGGACATGGTGACGGGTCTGTACTTCCTGACCACCATGATCGAGGGCGACACCGGCGAGCATCAGTCGTCGGCCAAGGACAAGGCCGAGTTCGGTGTGTACAGCTCACCGGCCGAGGCCATCATGGCGATGGACCGCGGCTCACTGTCGGTCCGGGCCAACATCCGCGTGCGGCTGACCCAGCTGCGTCCGCCGGCCGACATCGAAGCCGAACTCTTCGAGGACGGCTGGAAGCCGGGCGACGCCTGGACGGCCGACACCACGCTGGGCCGGGTGCTGTTCAACGAATTGCTCCCGACTGCGTATCCGTTCGTCAACGAGCAGATGCACAAGAAGGTGCAGGCGCGGATCGTCAACGATCTGGCCGAGCGCTACCCGATGATCGTCGTCGCGCAGACGGTGGACAAGCTCAAGGACGCCGGCTTCTACTGGGCCACCCGTTCGGGTGTCACCGTGTCAATGGCCGACGTGCTGGTGCCGCCGCAGAAGCAGGAGATCCTGGAGCGTCACGAGCTCGAGGCCGACCGGATCGAGAAGCAGTACCAGCGCGGCGCGCTCAACCACGACGAGCGCAACGAAGCGTTGGTGAAGATCTGGCAGGACGCCACCGAAGAGGTCGGTAAGGCTCTGGAGGCCTACTACCCCGAGGACAACCCGATCATCACGATCGTGAAGTCCGGCGCCACGGGCAACCTGACCCAGACCCGCACGCTTGCGGGCATGAAGGGTCTGGTGACCAACCCGAAGGGTGAGTTCATCCCGCGGCCGATCAAGTCCTCGTTCCGTGAGGGCCTGACGGTGCTGGAGTACTTCATCAACACCCACGGCGCCCGAAAGGGTCTGGCGGACACCGCTCTTCGTACCGCCGACTCGGGTTACCTGACCCGTCGTCTGGTCGACGTGTCGCAGGACGTCATCGTTCGCGAGACGGACTGCGAGACCGAGCGTGGCGTCAACATCACGCTGGCCGAGATGCAGGACAAGACGCTGGTCCGCGATCAGCACATCGAGACGTCCGCCTACGCGCGGACGCTGGCCACCGACGCCGTCGACGCCAAGGGCAACGTGATCGTCGAGCGCGGTCACGACCTGGGCGACCCGGCGATCGAGGCTCTGCTGGCCGCGGGTGTCACCGAGGTGAAGGTCCGCTCCGTGCTGACCTGTGCGACGGGCACCGGCGTGTGTGCGATGTGCTACGGCCGCTCGATGGCGACGGGCAAGCTGGTCGACATCGGCGAGGCGGTCGGCATCGTGGCCGCTCAGTCCATCGGTGAGCCCGGAACGCAGCTGACCATGCGTACGTTCCACCAGGGCGGCGTCTCCGGCGGCAGCGACATCGTCGGTGGTCTGCCTCGTGTGCAGGAGCTGTTCGAGGCCCGCATCCCGCGTGACAAGGCGCCCATTGCCGACGTCACCGGGCGCGTGCAACTCGAAGAGGGCGAGCGCTTCTACAAGATCACCATCATCCCGGATGACGGTGGCGAGGAAGTGGTGTACGACAAGCTGTCTCGTCGTCAGCGCCTGAAGGTCTTCAAGCACGACGACGGCACCGAGCGGTTGCTGTCCGACGGCGACCACGTCGAGGTGGGCCAGCAGCTGATGGAAGGCTCCGCTGACCCGCACGAGGTGCTTCGTGTCCAGGGCCCCCGCGAGGTGCAGATCCACCTCGTCAAGGAGGTCCAGGAGGTCTACCGCGCTCAGGGCGTGTCGATCCACGACAAGCACATCGAGGTCATCGTCCGGCAGATGCTGCGTCGCGTCACGATCATCGATTCGGGTGCGACGGAGTTCCTGCCCGGCTCGCTGACCGAGCGTGGCGAGTTCGAGACCGAGAACCGTCGGGTCGTCGCCGAGGGCGGCGAGCCCGCGGCGGGTCGTCCGGTGCTGATGGGTATCACGAAGGCATCGCTGGCCACGGATTCGTGGCTGTCGGCGGCGTCGTTCCAGGAGACCACGCGCGTGCTCACCGATGCGGCGATCAACTGCCGCAGCGACAAGCTGCAGGGTCTGAAGGAAAACGTGATCATCGGCAAGCTGATCCCGGCCGGTACCGGCATCAACCGGTACCGCAACATCCAGGTGCAGCCGACCGAGGAAGCTCGGGCCGCGGCGTACACGATCCCGTCCTACGAGGATCAGTACTACAGCCCGGACTTCGGTCAGGCGACCGGTGCCGCAGTGCCGTTGGACGACTACGGGTACAGCGACTACCGCTAAGTCACTACGGAAAAGCCCCCGCCATGTGCGGGGGCTTTTTCGTGCGACTCCTCCGCGCGAACGTGGGTTACCCGCACGGTTTGCGCCCATTTCGCGTGACACAAGCCCACACTCGACGCGGTGTTCTTATGACGCTGAAGTGAGCGTCGCGATACCCGGACCGTCGAGCTCGCGCGCAGCCACCCGTCTGCCGGAGACCGTCAGCAGGAGCGCCAGCGCGGATCCGGCCACCTCGGGACCGTCGCCGATGATGACGTCCGCATCTGTCGCGACCAGCCGCACACCGGCGACGAGTTCTTTGGCGCCACCGAAAGCCGTTGAGGTACGGACCTGTTGGCGCAGCGACCGGACAACCGCGTCCTGCGCATAGGTGTGGGTGATGCCCAGCGGCCGACGGATGTCCTCGCCGTGCACGACCTCTTCGACGAGCCGGGTGTCCAGCGGCGCGATCGGGATCGACGTCCGCGTCGCCACCGCGCGCAACCGCTGCCATGTCTCCGCGGGTGTACCGCCGCGTGCGCGCTGGATGCCGCGGGTGTTCTGCCGGTCGAAGTCGAACCCCGCGCGAACCATGTCGACGGCGAAGCCGAGCCGGGTCGAGCGCGCGACGTCAACCAGATGGGCCGCCACGTCGTGCACCGTCCACCCGGCGCAGAGGGAGGGCTGCTCCCACGCGGTGTCGTCGAGGCGAGCGAGATCGTCGATCATGGCCGCACGCTCGGCATGCACCAGCGGCCAGACGTCATTGCGCATAACCGGGTAGACCAGGGGCGCGGACGGAACTCATCGGCCACACTCGATGGATGACGACTTGGTTCCGGCTGCCGCTGATTGCGCGCGCCGCGGCCATCGGCGTCGGCTGGCTCGCTTACTTCGGCCTCATCCTGCGTCTCCTCCCGGCTGACAGCGTTCGGATGTCCGTGCCCGTCGGTGTGGCGTGCGTCTTGGGATCGGTCGTCACCGCGGTCGCGGATCACCGCATCCACAGCAAGTTCGGCACCGTCGAATGCCTCACGGAGTACCGCCGCGCGCTTCGGACCGGCAAGCTCCCCAAGGGCGCCGACGTCGACGAGTGGGCGCGCTGGCTGCACGGCAGCGAGATGGCCAACGGCGCGGCGGCGCTGTGCGTCCTGCCATTCGTGGTGCTCGGCTTGTTCACCGGCATGGGCAGCGCGTCGCCGTACCGCTGGCTTCCCGTCGCGCTGTTCGCCCTGACTTTGGGATGGGGCGTCGTCGTGGTGGTGCGTCGGGGCGCGGGGATCAAACAACTGAGCGCCGCCATCGAACGCCGCGGCGAGCCGACCACCCCACCGGCCGCCGCCGCCCCCAGGACGTTGATGACGGAGGGCGTGTTCGAGTCCTCGCCGGCCGGCCGACTGACCTCGGGCTTTCTCATGTGGTTCGCAGGCGCGTTTCTGGTGATGCTGATCGTTGACCTCGGCACCCTCGTCTTCGGCGGGCCGTGGATCATGCCCCTTCCGATCGCCGCCGGTGTCGCGGCGCTGGTCGGCCTGGCGTGGGCACTGCTCGGCGAGGACCGCGACCTGCGCCGCAACTTCGCGTCGTACGACCAGTACGTCGGTTACCACCGGACGCTGAGGACCAGCGAGATGCCCGCCGCCATCGAGCCCGAATTGTGGCGCAGGCGGCTCACGAGTTCACGCAGGGAGAACTGGGTCAGGGCGGTACTCGCCGCCTTCCTCATCGTGCTCGGGATCGCGGCGATCGTGACCGGCCGAAATGGATATCACTGGGTGATCGCCTCACTGTGCGAGCTCTTGGCGATCTGGTTGTTGATCAATTGGTGGGGTGCGCGCGAGCGGCTCAGGCGGTTGGCGCAGGCGGTCGATCGGCAAGCGATCCGCCAGACGTGGGGGTGAGTCGCGCTGTCGGCCCACGCGCCTAAACTCGTGGCGTGCTTATTGGTTCGCATGTTCACGGAGACGACCCCCTGGCCGACGCGGCGGCCGACGGTGCCGACGTGGTGCAGTTCTTCCTCGGCAATCCGCAGAGCTGGAAGAAGCCCAAACCCCGTGAGGACGCCGACGTGCTCAAGGCGGCCAGCATGCCGCTGTACGTCCACGCGCCGTACTTGATCAACGTGGCTTCGGCCAACAATCGGGTGCGCATCCCGTCGCGCAAGATCCTGCAGGACACCTGCGATGCCGCATCGGAGATCAATGCGACGGCGGTGATCGTGCACGGTGGCCACGCCGACGACAAAGACTACGAGGCCGGCTTCGAACGCTGGGTCAAGGCGCTGGACTACCTCGAGACCGATGTGCCGGTCTACCTGGAGAACACCGCGGGGGGTGAGCACGCGATGGCCCGGCACTTCGACGTCATCGGGCGGCTGTGGGACCGCATCGGCGATACCGGCATCGGGTTCTGTCTGGACACCTGCCACGCCTGGGCGGCGGGTGAAGAGCTGATCGACGCCGTCGCCCGCATCAAGGCGCTCACCGGCCGCATCGACCTGGTGCATTGCAACGACTCCCGTGACGCCGCAGGGTCGGGCGCCGACCGGCACGCCAATTTCGGCACCGGTCAGATCGACCCGCAGTTGCTTGTCGCGGTGGTCGGCGCCGCCGACGCCCCGGTCATCTGTGAGACTGCCGACGCGGGGCGCAAGGACGACATCGCGTTCCTGCGCGAACACCTGGGCTGACCAGCGCCGTAAGGCCCAACGGGAGTGGTCCGGGCGCCACGGTGGCATAACGAAAACGTGATTCAAATTTCGGGTGGACGGCCGGTTAACTAGGCTCTCGACGAAACAGGCGGTACCGATCGCCGACCGGCATGCGAGGGGCTGTTTGTGTCCGCCATTGACGAGTCGTCAATTGCGCCGCCGCGCGCCTTGGACACGATCGAGCCCACTCCGGGGCCGGATCGATCCCGATGGCTGCGGATCACGCGCTGGGTCGCCGTCGCGATCTGGGCGGCGGCCGTCATCTATCGCACCGCAACCGACGGCTTCGCGTTCAACCGCGAACTGGTGCTGCTTTACGTGTGCACGGGCCTGGCGGCCGCCAGCATCGGTCAGGGCCGCCGCATGCTCTACATCATCCGGGACTGGCTGCCGTTCGCCTTGGTGCTCATCGCCTACGACCTGAGCAGGGGAGCGGCCGACATGATCGGCCGGCCGACGCTATGGGAATGGCCCGCCGACGTCGACCGCTGGCTGTTCGCCGGGACGATGCCGACGGTGTGGCTGCAGGAGCAGCTGAAGCTCCCCGAGCCGCCCTGGTGGGAAGTGGTCATCAGCAGCGTCTACATGTCCTTCTTCATCCTTCCCTACGTGGTCGCCGCGGTGCTCTGGCTGCGGGATCGCGAGGAATGGAAGTCATTCGTCAAGCTGTTCGTCGGGCTCAATGTCGTTGGGCTGGCGATTTACGCGACGCTGCCGGCCGCACCGCCGTGGGCAGCCGCCCGCTGCACCGCGGCCGACGTCACCGGCGGCCCCGCCAACCCGCGGTGCATGTTCAGATCGGCGCGCGGTGTGCCCGACGGTGGTGTGCTCGGGGCAATGCAGTCCACGCAGGATGGCGCGAACAACTGGATCGAAAGGATCGTCGGCCGCGGTTGGGGCAACCTGAACCTGCACTCGGCGACGGCGCTGCTCGACCAAGGTCAGGCCAGCGTCAACCTCGTCGCGGCTATTCCGTCCCTGCACGCGGGCATGACCGCGGCGGTGGCGATGTTCCTGTGGAACCGGGTGCACCGCGGGTGGCGGCCGGTGCTGGTGATCTATCCGCTGATCATGGCGTTCACGCTGGTGTACACCGCCGAGCACTACGTGATCGACATCCTGCTGGGCTGGGTGCTGGCCGTGGTGATGATCCTTCTGCTCAACCGCCACGAGGCGCGGCGGGCGCGCCGACGGCCGGCTGAGGAGAATCTTTCGAGCCCGGTGCCCGATCCGTGATCTGATCCGTGCATGGCTGTCGAGTCGCGCGGCTTCCGGATCGACTACACCGTGGACGGCGACGGACCCCCTCTGCTGCTGATCGCCGGGACGTTGTGCGCGGCACGGCACTGGCGCGACTTCGGATACGCGGCGGCTCTCGCGCGGGAATGGCGTGTCATCAATGTCGATCCGCTCGGGCATGGGGCCAGCGACACCCCGCACGACGCGGACGCCTACGACGCCGCGGGGGTGACGGCCGACCTTGTCGCGGTTCTCGATGCCGAGGGGATCGACCGCGTCACCGCCTGGGGGTATTCGCGCGGCGGATGGCTGGCCTGCAACCTCGCCAGCCGCCACCCCGACCGGGTGAACCACGTTGTGGTCGCCGCCTACGCGATGCATGCCCACGAAGAGGAAGCCGACAGGCTGTTGCGCCCGCTGGCGAATTTCTTGCGGCGCGGCGATTGGTCGGCCTTGTGGCGCGCGCTCGGTGTCACCGATCTCGGCCTCCAGAAGATGTTCGAGGCAGGCAACGACCCGTACGCGGTGGCGGCCGCGATCGAGGGCTCTCTGCGTCCCACGCGGTACATCAACCCCGTGACGGTTGGCTGCCCTGCCACGTATTACGTGGGATCCGAGGACTGGATCGTGCCGCACGTGCGTGCTGACGCAGAGGCTCTTCATGCGAGCGTCGACGTGATCGCCGGTCAGGGGCACATCGGGTCGTTCTTCTCGTCCGCCGAGCAGGCGCTCAAGGTTGTCGCATCGCGCCTCAATCGCTGAACAGCAGATATTACGACTCTTGTTCGACTGTCGAAAAAGTGTAATATCGGCGGCATGTCAGACACGCACGTCGTCACCAATCAGGTTCCGCCGCTGGAGGACTACAACCCGGCCACCTCCCCGGTGCTCACCGAGGCGCTGATCCGAGAGGGCGGCGAGTGGGGCCTCGACGAGGTGACCGATCTCGGTGCGCTATCGGGTTCGAAGCAGGCGCAGCGCGCCGGTGAGCTCGCCGACCGCAACCAGCCGATCCTGCGCACGCACGACCGGTTCGGCCACCGGATCGACGAGGTCGAGTACGACCCCGCCTACCACGAGCTGATGACGACGGCGATCGCCCACGGTCTGCATGCCGCGCCCTGGGCCGACGACCGCGCCGGTGCCCACGTCGTGCGCGCCGCCAAGACGTCGGTGTGGACGCCCGAACCCGGCCACATCTGCCCGATCTCGATGACGTACGCCGTCGTGCCCGCGCTGCGCAACAACGCCGAACTCGCCAAGCTCTACGAGCCGCTGCTGACCAGCCGCCAGTACGACCCCGAGCTGAAGGTGCCGACGACGAAAGCCGGTATCACCGCAGGCATGTCGATGACCGAGAAGCAGGGCGGTTCCGATGTGCGCGCGGGCACGACGCAGGCAACCCGGAACGCCGACGGAAGCTACAGCCTGACGGGCCACAAGTGGTTCACCTCGGCGCCGATGTGCGACGTCTTCCTCGTTCTCGCGCAAGCGCCGAAGGGTCTGTCCTGCTTCTTCCTACCGCGCATTCTGCCCGACGGCAGCCGCAACCGGATGTTGCTGCAGCGCCTCAAGGACAAGCTCGGCAACCACGCAAACGCCTCCAGTGAAGTCGAATACGACGGCGCCACCGCATGGCTCGTCGGCGAGGAAGGCCGCGGCGTGCCCACCATCATCGAGATGGTGAACCTCACCCGGCTGGACTGCACACTGGGCAGCGCGACGAGTATGCGCAGTGGCCTGGCCCGCGCAATACACCATGCCCAGCACCGAAAGGCGTTCGGCGAGTACCTGATCGACCAGCCGCTGATGCGCAACGTGCTGGCCGACCTTGCGGTCGAGGCCGAGGCGGCGACCATCCTTGCGATGCGCATGGCCGGTGCCACCGATGCCGCGGTGCGCGGTGACGAGCGGGAGACGCTGCTGCGCCGCATCGGCCTGGCGGCGGGCAAGTACTGGGTGTGCAAGCGGGCCACTCCGCACGCCGCCGAAGCGATGGAATGCCTTGGCGGCAACGGTTACGTCGAGGAGTCCGGGATGCCCAGGCTGTACCGCGAAGCCCCGCTGATGGGAATCTGGGAGGGGTCGGGCAACGTCAGCGCGCTGGACACGTTGCGCGCCATGGCAACCCGACCGGAGTGCGTCGAGGTGCTGTTCGACGAGCTGTCCCGCACGGCGGGCCAGGATCCACGCCTGGATGCCCACGTCGACCGGCTACGGCCCGAACTGGGGGATCTCGAGACCATCCAGTACCGCGCCCGCAAGGTCGCCGAGGACATCAGCCTGGCGCTGCAGGGAGCGCTGCTGGTGCGCCACGGTCATCCCGCCGTCGCCGAAGTATTCCTGGCGACGCGGCTCGGCGGGCAGTGGGGCGGCGCCTTCGGGACCATGCCCACCGGACTGGATCTCGCGCCGATCCTCGAGCGTGCTTTGGTGAAGGGATGACACACGCGATTCGGCCGGTGGATTTCGACAACCTGAAGACGATGACCTATGAGGTCACCGATCGGGTTGCCCGCATCACGTTCAACCGGCCCGAGAAGGGCAACGCGATCGTTGCGGACACACCGCTGGAGCTGTCCGCCCTCGTCGAGCGCGCGGATCTCGACCCCAACGTGCACGTGATCCTGGTTTCCGGTCGCGGCGAAGGGTTTTGCGCCGGTTTCGACCTGTCCGCATACGCCGAGGGCTCCTCGTCGGCGGGTGGCGGCAGTCCCTACAAAGACACCGTGCTGTCGGGTAAGACGCAGGCCGTCAATCATCTGCCCGATCAGCCGTGGGATCCGATGATCGACTACCAGATGATGAGCCGCTTCGTTCGCGGCTTCTCCAGCCTGCTGCACGCGGACAAGCCGACGGTCGCCAAGATCCACGGTTACTGCGTCGCGGGCGGCACCGACATCGCGCTGCACGCCGATCAGGTGATCGCAGCCGCGGATGCCAAGATCGGTTATCCGCCCACCCGGGTCTGGGGTGTCCCCGCCGCCGGCATGTGGGCCCACCGCCTCGGCGATCAGCGCGCCAAACGCCTTCTGCTGACCGGTGATTCCATCACCGGAGCCCAAGCCGCCGAATGGGGACTCGCGGTCGAGGCACCCGCACCGGAGGATCTCGACGAACGCACGGAACGGCTGGTCGAACGTATCGCCGCAGTCCCGATCAACCAGCTGATCATGGTGAAGCTCGCGATGAACTCCGCGTTGCTCAACCAGGGCACCGCCAACAGCGCGATGGTGTCGACGATCTTCGACGGCATCGCGCGGCACACCCCGGAGGGACATGCGTTCGTCGCTCAGTCCCGCGAACACGGTTTCCGGGAGGCGGTGCGCCAGCGCGACGAGCCGTTCGGCGATCATGGTCGGAAGGCGTCCGGGGTCTGACGATGCCACTGCCCTCGCGGATGACGGCCCGCTCGGTCGTGCTGAGCGTGCTTCTCGGGGCGCATCCGGCGTGGGCCACCGCGAGTGAACTCATCAGGCTCACCGCCGATTTCGACATCAAAGAACCCACCGTGCGGGTGGCGCTGACCAGGATGGTGAGCGCCGGTGACCTGGTGCGATCCGAAGACGGTTACCGGCTGTCCGACCGGCTGCTGGTCAGGCAGCGTCGCCAAGACGACGCGATCAACCCAGCGCTGCGAACGTGGGACGGCACCTGGACGACCCTGGTGATCACCAGTGTCGGCACCGATGCCCGGACTCGGGCTGCGCTGCGAACCACCCTGCAGCACAACAGGTTCGGAGAGCTTCGCGAGGGAGTGTGGTTGCGACCCGACAACCTCGACACCGTCCTTCCGGGCGAGGTCCGACAAAAGGGGAGGGAGCTACGCTGCCGCGACGACCACCCCGTCGAACTCGCCACCCGGCTGTGGGATCTGCCCGGGTGGGCACGGGTTGGCCACGAGTTGCTTGACGAAATGGGCGCGGCCGCTGATGTTCCCGGCCGTTTCGTCGCCGCGGCGGCCATGGTCCGGCACTTGCTCACCGATCCGGTGCTGCCGCCCGAGCTGCTGCCCGATGGGTGGCCGGGCGCGGCCTTGCGTGACGCGTACCACGAATTCGCCGCGGAACTGATTTCGCGGCGCGACAACGAACTGATGGAGGCGACATGAGCGGTGGCGTGCGGGTCGAGAAGAACGGTCCGGTGACGACGGTGATCATGAATCGGCCGGCGGCGCGCAACGCGGTCAACGGGCCTGCGGCCGCCGGACTGTATGCCGCATTCGACGAATTCGACAAGGACGACTCAGCCGCCGTCGCGGTGCTCTGGGGTGACAACGGAACATTTTGTGCCGGAGCCGATCTCAAGGCTTTCGGAACCCCGGACGCCAACCCCGTGCACCGCAGCGGCCCCGGGCCGATGGGGCCGAGTCGGATGGTGCTTTCAAAGCCCGTGATTGCCGCGGTCAGTGGCCACGCCGTCGCGGGTGGTCTGGAACTGGCGCTGTGGTGCGACATGCGAGTGGTCGAACAGGACGCCATCATGGGTGTCTTCTGCCGCCGCTGGGGTGTGCCACTGATCGACGGCGGCACCGTGCGACTGCCGCGGATTGTCGGTCACAGCCGGGCCATGGATCTCATACTCACCGGACGCGCGGTCGCCGCCGACGAGGCCTTCGCCATTGGCCTGGCGAACCGCGTCGTGCCGAAAGGCGAAGCGCGCCAACGGGCCGAGGAGCTCGCGGCCGAACTCGCCGCACTACCTCAGCAGTGCATGCGCGCGGATCGCCTGTCGATGCTCCATCAGTGGGGCGAGGCGGAAGCCGACGCGATGGACTTCGAGTTCGGCAGCATGTCGAAGGTGGCCGCCGAATCACTGGAGGGCGCCGCACGATTCGCGGCGGGAGCGGGCAGGCACGGCGCGAGCGCCTAGTGTCCTGAGTCATTAATTACGATCTAGCTGTTAGACTGGGTCGTGCCGACTCCGCGTGCTGCCAAGATTGTGTTGACCGCTGATGAGCGGGCTGAGCTTGAGGGTTGGGCCAGGCGTCGGACT